>JAABUU010004003.1_pt1 | contig 17971 bp, 23 predicted proteins | sample 5559301 | NCBI WGS metagenome assembly JAABUU01 (sample SAMN10711884, study PRJNA513360) | rock metagenome | isolation source: Antarctica rocks | place: Antarctica: Victoria Land, Richard Nunatak white | reverse complement strand
TTATGACTGGACCCACAGGGACTGCACATACATGCAGCCTGTAACCTGCCTGTGTGTATTTGACCCTAGGGGATGACATGTATATAGACAATGATTGTATGTAGCTTGCATGCACTGCTTGTGCAATATTGTGCCATTTGCATCAGCAACGAATCTAGTCAAAGCCTTGTCAGTGGCATTGCCCTACGGTTTGAAGTAAATGCAAAACCCTCTTTTGTCAGCCATGAGGGAAGAGCGACTGTGCCAATTAGGCTTTGCATCCGACAGACATCTGTGTGAGTGCAAAAAAGGGTTTTAGTGGTATTCATGCTGTCTTACAGCTGAGTCCTGGAATCTGATTGGCTGCTCACTGTATGTTCTCTTCACTAGTTGCACAGTTGACAGTTTCACACAGCTGGAATAGTATCAAAGGAAAATCCAGGATGCCCCTTGTACGCATAGTAGGATATGCGGGAATAGTAGAAACCAGGTATGAAGATGACTAGCCCCAAGGTGAATAAGACAAAGCCTGCAGGTGACAGCAATAAGTGCAAGTTGTGCACATATCTGTGCTCCAAAAAGCAAGCTGTTACATCCAACTTCAACATGGCAACCACGCCATACCATGAGCATCAGGGTCTGTTGCCCACAGGCCAATGCCAGTGAAAAGCAGAATAGTTCCTGCAATCAGCAAGCCCACTGCCAGGTAGACCGCTTTCCACGGAACATTGGCTTCGTTGGAGTACAAGCGAAACCCTTCAGGAATATCAGACTCCCGCTGAGTTAATGGCTGTCTCTCCATTGCATCTGCGCTTGCTGCTCACCAGCATCACAGCCCGCAAGTCAAAGTGTTCAGGATTGGCAGATTCATATTTTGCAGCATTGACCACTTTGACCTCCCATAACAGTTGTCCTGAGCGTTTGTGGCGGACGCATTGCCTACACAGCAACACTGAGATGCAGGGAATGCTTGCTTACGCTCAAACTGTAATTGCCGTCTTTGACACCGTTGCTGGCAACACGGTTTCTGGCATCACGCTTTGATAGCACTGTAGGCAGGCTTGCCTGTGTCTGGTCTGCACTAGAGAATGCAGTGTGTGGGTAACGACACCAGAGGTTGAAGCTACAATTACGTTCAGCTGTGCTGCCATGACTGTACAAGCAGCAGAGGCAGCTTTGCACACAGCCCAGATGCATAGTCCTGACAAAGCTACGCCGCGTGACAAGGCTCTTCACAAGGTTTGCCAATGTTGCACTTGGCATCCACATCCCACGGCCATCCTCAGGCTCTGCCCTGCTGACTTTTGGCTGCTTGCAATAGGCTAGCAGCCCTCGCAAGGACCAGCTTGAACAACAGCTTTCAGGCAACATCGACCCAGAAATACAAGAAGTGCAGAACCTGCCTTTCGAGTCTGCAAAAGTAAAAGCAGGGCACTATCACTGGTCTGACAAGTGCTCACATGGGATTCAGCAGATGTTGGCTGGACGGCAGCAAAGGCATGATGCATCTCTCCAGGCATTTTTCACTGTCAGGTGCGCAGCCAACAGCATTGAACCCTGTGCTGGCGACATCAACTTTTCAAGACACTCAGCAGGATCATGTAAGACCATTGCATAGCATGAACACACTTACAGGTTGTGCTGGCTGGAGGTTTATACAGCAACAACACCGCTGCTCTGGTCAACATCTTATGCTGTGCAGTCTTGGCCTCTGAACTGTTCCATCTGCAGGAACAAAGCTGATGCAGAACTTCATGCCACTGTAGCAGAGCACGCATCTGATTGCAAGCAGCAGCTGAGCTCTAGCACTGCAAATGTTGAGGCAATGCTCAGCAACATTTCAGATGACAATGTCATGCAACTTGAGGAAACTGATGTCCACAAGGTACAGCATTACTTTGTACCATGCCTTATTTGTTCTCCAGATATGTCATTTTCCTTGCCTATCTCTATGCACGGTGCTACGACTGCAGCAACCAATACTTTACAGTTGTGTCTTTTGACCACTCAGCTCAGCCTGCATTGTCAGAGAAAAAAAGATCCTTCAAGCAAAGATTCATTTGTTGACTGCAGGTGTGGGAGGACGTGCTGCAACAGATGCCTGCGAGAGCTGAGATTGTATCCCAGCTGGGTCAGTCTGCTGAGGTGCAAATCCACCATTCAGCATCAAGGCTCCTGGCTGACATGTTTGTGTCTGCTCATTCCACACCTGTGACCATGCTTCTCACCTGACAACATCTCTTTGCGATGTGGCTTGTTTGGTGTGGGCCTCAATGCACAAAGCTCAAGCACCAGGCTGTGCCTGTTTTTTCCTCTGGAACATGGGGCTTCATGCACTATCCTGCGCATGTGGTACAAGTGCCTGCTCTGCAACTTAGCTTGTATGCTGCATTCCACCTGAAACGTAGAGTGGTCCATATTTTACGAAGTTGGGGTGGATGTGCAGGCTGCTGAGCAGCTTCGGAAGGGCACAATCGACAGGGCACTGCTGGCGATGACTCATGCCATGAATGACATAGCACACCTGAGCCCTGGGGAGGTGCAGCGGCTCATAGAACAGCAAGCAATTGAGCTCAACTTGAGCATGCTGGACAACAGGTGAGACCAAGTCCTCATCTTGATGCAGACAAGTGTCCTGGGTGAATCAAACTTGTGTTGTGTTGTCTTGTTGATGAGACACTTTTGAGCAGACATATGCGCTAGCTGGCGACTGACCACAGCACATCACTGCTTCAGGAAAAGATGGCAAACATGTGAGCTTGTCCTGCACGTTTGCCTGTCCTGCTGAGCACCTGTCTAGAAGAAATGCCATCACAGGTGTGTGTGTGGTGTGTAGCACCATGGCTGTGCACCTGATCTCGAGACTCTAATCCATTCTGAATCAACAGCCACTTGCTGCTATCTGACCAAGCACATTTGATGCCACTTGACATTGCCATCAGGATCAATAAGCTGTGTCAGAACAGATGTAGTTGATCCATTGCAGGAAGGCGTACACAACCTTGATGCAGCAGCTGATGATAGCTGAAGTCAAGGCTGAAGAGGCATGGCATGCACGCTTTGAAGCTGGCCTTGCCAGCTGGCGCACACTGCGCACACAGCATGCTGTGCGTCTCTTCAATGAGCGCTTGGCTGGCGAGCTGGCAGAGCCGGAGCCTTGCCTGGCAATCTTCAAACAGCTCACTCATGATCAGACTTTAGCTTACCAGGTACGTTTGGCTCCCCTGTAGGGACATCTGTAAGTCACATGTGCATCAGGAATAGGAACAGCTTGTTTCAGCTCAGCTTGAAACAAGTTGCTCTGAGGATACACTGGCTGCGCCACTTATCGAAATGCTCTTGCTGTTTGGGAATTGCAGCGCTGATTGCTGCTCAGCACTGTCAGCAGTTGTCATCTGTGCCTCAAAGTGTTGTAGCCCAGGTCATGTTTTCAAGTGGGTCTTGCATCGACCTGTGACGGCCTGTTGCTGTGCGACAATTGCAGAGCCTTACTGCCCACTTTGCGAGTGCTGCTGAACTTGTGCCGCCAAGAGCATCATCAGCAGCTGCCCAAAAGTGGGTTGCAGCAGCTGATCAGCTCATGGAGCAGTCAGAATCCTTCAGGACCAAGCATATAGCAGCGCTGCAGCAGTGTGAGCAGCAGGTGGAAGAAACTGTTCAGACTGCTTTTGCCGACTTGCAGCAGCAGGTAAGATTTCTGACCAGCACCCCGGTGCCACATGAAGGCAGCAAAGAATATGCTTTGTGCATCAGCTTCAACAGCATGCACAGTGCTCAAGCTGATCAGGACGCATGCCGATCATCATCAACTCTGCAGGATGCACACAAGTCACTGTATGGGTATGGTTACTGGCCTACAGCCACCACTTCATGCTCTCAGTGCATGTGCCTGGATGCAAGCTTCCTGTTAGCTTTGACAGGCACAGGCCCTATATTGCCATCTGCAACTCTGACCAAATCAAGATGCCAGAAACTGATCTGCTAGCTAGGCAGTCACATGTGACGGCGACCTCATGAATGCATGTTGCTACACGTTTGCACAGTTCATTCTGTCCAGAACGTGTCAGGCATATGCTCTTGACATGTCAAGAGTAAACATTCAGGACATTGCATGCTGACTACGCCTGGTTCATGTCATGTATCAGGTACATGTAAAACGTGTCTTTGTGTGACTAATGGGTATGCTGACCAAACAGGCACAAGCCTGTGGTGGCTACTCAGCACCTGAGCTGCAGAAGCTTCTAGAAGAACGATGCAGCAGCAGTTTGCAGCAAAGGCAGGAGAACGCTCAAGAGCTGATAGCCAGTACTCAGGCTGTGCTAGATAAGCAGGGAGCAGCATGGAAGGCAGCCTGTGCAGCTATAGGGCAGCTGTTGACTCAGCTCAGTGAGGCACACGACAGGCATAAGGAGGGCCATACGGTATTGACAACAGGAATCATGAAATCGTTGGAGATGACTAAGCAGGTGCTGAAAGTCACTTCTGAAGCTGAATTTTGTTCTATGCTGCGCGGTGTATGTATTGCCAAATGCATGTGTGACTGTGTACAAGTACATACTGATTGCAGTGCGGTGTTCCTGAGCTTGAGCCAATGCACAGATTTGCAAATTGTGTGCATTGCATGTGCAGGAGTTTCAGAGTGGGAACATGTCCCAGGAGACAGCCTTTCAGGATGCTGTGACAGCTGTGCAGCAGGCAGCATCTGAGCAGGAACTGGATGAGCGAGTCTCAGTGGCACTGGGCGACCTTGACTCGTGAGCTCCTTGAACCGCTGTTCCTGTTGGCATGATCCACTCAAAATTATCAGCCAGCAATCCTGCAACAGTGAGATCATTGGCCAGCAGCAGCTGCAATGAACTTGTCCTTGGCATTCCATTACAGCAGGGCCTGCATGCAACGCAACTTCGTACAGCCTGATGTGCTGTAATAGCCGTTGCTGAATTCAAAGGGTCAATAAGTGTCTTGAATCGCAGGATTGAAGCAGGATATCGTGCATATCATGCCACCGTGCTCAGCCTGCTGCGGCAGCATCCCCACAGCGTGTCCGCAGCCAATGCTGCCTATCAGCAGCAGCTGTGCTCAAGAACGTGTGTCCAAGATCTAGCAAACACAGCAGTGCTGCCAACAACAGCTGTTGCAACAGACTCGGGTAGTGCAATCAATGCTGCAGCTCAGTCTGTGCCTACCGTTGCGGATGATGCTTCAGCAGCTAGTCCTGCAGCCATGGCTGCCATCCCAGGCCAGCTGCAAACTCCAGCAGCTACTGTCGTGGCTGCTGGTGTAGAGTTCGTTGCTCAGCTTGACCTATTCAGGCACTACGTTGAAGAACCTGTTGGAGCAGCAGTGGCCACTGCTGAGCAGAAGGCGGCTGCAGCTGCAAAGGCTGTGGCGGCTGTCAAGGCAGAGGCAGCAGCTGGTGTCCTGAAGGCAGCTTCAGAAGCAGCCGCTGCTGAAGCTGCAGCAGCAGAAGCCGCAGCAACAGCCGCTGCTGCTGCTGCAGCCGCAGAGGCCAAGGCCAGCAAAGGCGGCAAGGATGCCAAAGGCAAACCTGCAGCAGCAGCACCCAAGGCCAAGGAAGCCAGCACTGCAGCAGACAAGGGTGGGAAAGGTGGTAAGAAAGCTGCAGCTGACAAAGCAGCGGCAGAGGCAGCGGCAGCAGCAGCTGAACCGCCGATTGCAGTGTTTGAATTTCAGTTTGGAGGAGTGAAGGTGCCCTTGGACAGACAGGGAGCTGCGTTGTGCCTAGAGGACAGTCTGCCTGAGGTTGCTATCAAACAGGTCTTGCACACCTTTCAGACGCAGTTCCTTCAAGACATGGTCACCTTCTGTGAGGAGGCTGAGAGCAGCGGCCGCAGCTGGGCTGGTGAGGAGGAGGTGGCAGCAACTGAGGAATTGGAAGCTCGACTGAGATCACACAGGTCACTAGGACTGCCAGTGCATGCTGTACGGGCTTGTGCTCTTCAGAAATGCTGTCTGCATCTTTGTAAAATGTTTTGGCCTGCAGTGCAATCAATGCTGTTGTCTCACTTCATCGATAGAACTTTTCCTTCAGCCATTTTATGTTGCAAATGGTCTGCAGCCTACAGTCTGACTTGTGATGCTCAGAAGGCAGCATGGTCCGGCTACAGCAACAAATTTTGTTGACACACAGAGAAAAAGGGACATGTGTTACAGGCCCCGTGCGGGAAGGGTAGAGGAAGAGGTGAGGCAGGCCCGGGCTGTGGAGCTGATTGCTCAGAAAAGGCTGCTGGACCTCCACATGCGCGCTCAGGTTTGTGCCAGTTGCTGCTCAATACCATGTACTGCGGGCGATCATGCTCTTGTCAGCTGCTGCTGCCAGAGGCCCTGCCTGCACAGTCATGGAAGGCATTTTTCACTGCGACTACCTCCAAGTGTGCACAAATGCTTGACTGCATAGCTAGAAGACACAATGCCTGGACCTCAAAGCATCTACAGCAAGCACTGGTGATGTTCACTGGAAGACCTGTCTTGTCATACGGCAAGACCACAGTGCTGAACACCTTGCCCTATGAGAGCTCAACACCTTGCCAGCCATCTTTCACTCTTAGCAAGTCAAGCCTGTCAACAGGTGCATCTACACTCACAACACAAGAGCTGCGGAGAAACATGCAAAGAAGAACACACTGCAGGATTGTTAGTGCATGTTTGGCCATGACAAGTTGCTACGATGAGGGGTTCGTCACAACAAGGCTTCCCATGTTGCGATCGCCTTGCAGTGACCAGCAAGGCTTTAGGTGGCAGTCAGATCTCAAGACTGAGGCATACCTGGATCTCCACATGGGTCCTCACGACTAAGGTCACGTGTATACCTTCATCAGCAACAAGCAGAGCGCTGTACTGTAGGGCAAAGCTTTCAAAATACAGCCGCAGCAGCAGGTGGCAGAGGCAGTCATAACAGCAGCAAAAGCTGGCAAACCTCCAGCATCTACTCAGCACGTCAAGGTAATGGGCCATCAGGTACAACTGGCTGAGAGTGTAGAGTATGTGAGTGCAGGGCAAGGCGCTGGGGATGCAACAGAAGGAAGTGGCAGCGGCAGTGGCAGCAGCAGCAGAAGTCCGTAGGCAGTGGCTAGCTAAGTTGGCAGGCATGGAGCAGTTGCTGTACAGTGCTCAGAGTGCCCAATTCCTGGACATCAGGAAGCGTGAGGCTGAGGCCTTCAAGGTGTGCACTGTTCAAGCCCTGACAGCAGAAGCCTTTTCCTGATCTGGCACTCGAATGTTTGTTGTGGTAAAGGCACTATCATACAGCAGGGTAACAGCTACATGTTGAGGTGGATTCAACAGCTAAGACCCTCTACTCTGAGCATGGCATGGGCTGCTTGTGCTTGTATTGATAGCATTAGAAAGCAAGACATCAGACAATCACTCTCTGATGGGCTGACTGTCCCGTGACCCAGCAATTTCTTGCATCCCTTGAGCGTCCTGGCATTTATATGCGGCACAACATAGTGCCAGTGTTGCCACAAATCTGTGTTTGCTGCTCACAAGGTGTAGCGGTAACGGTACAGGAAGAGCGTGTTTGAAAGTTTGTGCAACCATTGCTCGCTGTCACAAGTTGCAACAGCATCATTACCCCGCTCATCTGCTGCAATAGTTTGTCTGTCATGACGTGCAGGAGAAGCTGGGGAGAGACCTGGCTGCCCAGACGGTCAGGTTGACTGAAACTGCCACAGCCTCAAGTCAGAAGGTGCTGGACCTGAACACCAAGTTTGCAGAGGATCATTTGAAGGGCTTTGAGCAGGGCGGCAAGTATGCTGCAGCCACCGTTCAGCAAGCACAGCAGCCGTTGCAGCAAGTGGAGACAGCTGTCGTGACTGTCAGGTGACTGTTGCTGTTTGTGCTTCAAATGTTGAGCAGCTTGTCGTGCAATGCATCCTATCACAATACAATGCAGTGCCACTTCATGTAATGAAACATAGCATTATGCAATGCTGTGCAAGGCAAACGTTCCATGGCAAATACATGCAAACTTACCCGCTCTGTGTGGGGTGCGTTATACAATCACTTCTGCTGTTGGCTGTACAGGAGAGCTCTGGTGGCAGCCAGTGCAGGCTACAACATGTCAGCACCATTGCAGTAGCAAATGCAGAGACAAAATGGCAGTCAGAGCTGCTTTGAGCGTTCGTTTTGACTGGTCTGGCCGTACTTGATCACTGTTTTGAGAGTGCTGATTCTTGTCTATGCAGGCAGCAGCAGGTCAGCAGCACTGAAGCAGCAAAAGAGGACACAGAGAAAGCGGCGGCAGCAGCTCTAGAGGCAGTCCTGGCTGCTGTGCCAAGGCACCGCCAGGACCTCACCCTCTTAGAGGCGCTTGACAAAGCTCTTGAAGGCGCAAAGAGGTTATCTCAAAAGAGGTTCAGTGAAAGCAATGCAGCAGCTGGTGTCATCACAGCGGACATTGCCAAGTTGCAACAGCTGTTGCAGCCTCAGGTCAGGCCTTGCACGACTGTCTACTTGACCCTCTGCAATACTTGAACAAGGCGGCTGATTTGTGCTTTTGTGGTTGGCCAGCACTGCCTGCTGGACTGTCCCTGCTGAGCTGAATATCCCATGTGAGCCCTTGCAAATCATTGTATTGGTGACAGTGTTCTGCTGCAAATGACCGATATTGGGCCTTCATGCAACATTTAGCAGGTTGCAACATCTTTCCCTGCTTTTGGCAGCTTGTGTTGCCTGGTATGCATTCATCCCAGGTTATGCTTGACAGGCCACATGGATGGCAGACCATGCGTTTGCTCCTGTACGATGTAGTCAGTAATTGTATATGACCTGTGAACATTAGACCAGGGTGTTTTTTGAATCGACTGACAGACTTTATGTAGGCTGCTGAAGGGGATACCTCACAGGCAAAGGCTTCCCCGGGATATCCCAAGCTTCCATGGTTCAGTCTTTTCCCCTGTGTTATGCAGGCTGCCGAAAGGAATGCTCTGGCATTCTGCAAGCAAGTCATGGAGGTTGCAGTTGCTCTGCGCGCTGGGCTGCACACAAGGGGCCAAGTCCTGCAGCTGGTCAAAGCACCTGCGATCCCTTGCGATCCTGTAGACCTGAGCTGGCTTAGCCTGTCACTAGATGCGCAAGTCACAACCTCAGCCTCAGCCTCAGCCAATATTGTAGATTCAGGTGTGCTGTGTGATGCTCACCACATTGTGCTATGATCTGAAAGGTTGACTGCTTGGTACCTGCATGCTTCTTTACATAAACTCAGGTTGCATGCCGCAAAATAGAACTGCAACTCAATGCAATTGCAATGCACGTTGTGCATCAGTTGCTTTATGCATGGCACTCAGCAATTCACGCTGGAGGTTGTGTCTTGCAGAGACATGGCATGCACACTCGCCACTCTCCCACCTGCTTGTAGCAGAATTGCATCAGCACCCCTTTGAGCCCATGAACCGGGGTTTATTCAAAGTGAGACAGTCTGCACATGATACATGTTGACGTCACAAAGCGTGCTTGGACAGACAAAAAAGCAATGTTGTGTATCTGACTGCAGGCACTGTGTCTATTTCAGCTCAGATAGAGGCAGCAGTCAAGGCGTGTGAGGCAGAGACAGCCAGGGTTGGGCAGGATTACTACTCTGCCCTGTGTGCATCCAGCCCTACAGCTGCAAAGGGCCCTGCTGCTGGGAAAAGCCCTGCCCCTGCCATGGGGAAATCTGCAAAAGGGGAGCCTGCTGCACCTGCGGAGGTATTACACCTAGACATATGTTGCAAAGTGCAAGAGTCAAGACAAAGCTTGCCAGTGTAGCAGGGATGAAAAGGCTGTTGACAGATGGGGCCTGGCTTGCGGTGTCAGCATGTTTCAAGGCCCTCAGGGGCTGGCTATCAATGTCACAGCTGCAGACTTGCATAGCACCCACGATGCATACTGCTGCGTGCTCACAGACATGCCACCTGGTGCTTTGCATATGGGACATCCACCCAGAGGGGATTTGGAGCATCTGCATCATGAAGCACATGACACATGGCCCTCTGCACTGAGTCAGCAAGGCAACAAATGATCCATCAGGAACACTTCTGGATGATAGGTAGGACCAGCATCTGCTTCATGCCCAATGTCAAAGTACAGAAACAACCTGTGGGGCTTACAGGGCGGCAGCACTAGGCCAGAGCGGATCCCTGCCACCTTGACCGCTCTGCAGGAGCTGAACAGCAAGACTTTGCAGGACCTGCAGCAGCAGCTGCAGGACCACCTTGCTGCCTCCCACAAGCAGTTCCGTGCTCAGGTGATGGGCATCTCCTGACATGACTACATTGGCAGCATAGGCCATGTTTCCTGGTGTTTCCTGGTGCATGCACAGCAAGCAGTGGGTGCATGCAACTCGAGTTGTACTGCTGAGGCCCTCATTGCTGCCGGTGTACTCCCATGTAGCCGAAGTTGTTTGGCTTATGGTTGTGAACTGGTTGATCAAAGTCAGCCCAATCTTTTGACTGAAATTGTGATTCTCCTGCCAGCATTGATGTCACCTGCAATTGGTGGCGACATGATGTGCATGACAGTCTCTGCTTGTCAGCCCATGTTGTGTCTCATGGTTTGATTCTGGCTAAATGTCGCTGGTTCAAGACCTTCAAATGTTAGCAACAATGCTCAAGGAATCTTGCTGAGCAGGGCAACGACCTGCCTTGATTGTGTTCAGCATGACTTCAGCTGAGCACATCTGCAGGAAGACCCATTTTGTGTTCAACACAAATTGAGCAGAGCACATCTGGTGCAAAGACTCATCTTGTTCATTCCTCCACTTGACCAATCCTGTATGATTGCTGTCCTGAGTTGCTGTCCTGGTTCAGGTGGTGACAGTCTACAGACTGTTGGAGCTGGTGCCATCAGTTGTCACATCTGCCTTCACTCAGCATGAGCTTGTGGCAGCTGCAGCAGCACAACAGGCACTAGCAGCGCCGTTTGAGCAGCAGCATGAGCAGCTGCTGCAGCAGTTTGATGGCCACAAGAAGGCACTTCGGCCTAGTATGGCACAGCCCAGCAGGTAGCTGTGCATGCCTCATGTTATTGCACATTGGCTTGGTGACATAGCAGGTAATCAGGTCAGCATTTTTCCTTGCCAGCTTATGGTGTGCATAGCTCTGGGCTGCCGCCTTGGGAGGCTCCCAATATGATTGCTGAAAAGCGTAAACTTTTCTTTTCTTTTCTATGGTGTGCACGAATTCACCAGAATGGTTCTGTGCTACCATGAATTAGTACCAGGTTGATGAGCAGAGGTTGTCAGACCATGCATTAGACTGTCATACAAGCATGACATTTTCAGCAGATGCTGCAAGCCACACAATATGCCGTAGGCTGTGTTATGGTGGCACCGCTGTACCAAACCTGCTGCCGCAGATGGTTCAATGACAGTCACCAGAAGGTCATGTTGGTATGCCATCAATACTGATGTCACTGTCAAGGCTTTGCTGACGAGCCCTGTCACGTTGTGTAAACATCCATTCTTGCAGGCAGAGTGAGGTGACAGCATTGAGCTCAGCTGAGCAGGAACGCAGCGCTCAGGCCATTCAACTAGGGCAGGGCCACACCCAAGCAGCCCTGCAGCTCATGTCTCTGCAGGGCCCTGCCATGCGAGCCAAGCTGGTGCAGCTCACTCAGCTACTGCTGCGGCTTCTGGATGGGTTTGTTATGCCAGCCGATCTGATAGGGTCTGGAGAAGATCTAAGGGAGGCTCTCGCACGAGGGCAAAGCAGTGGGTCTGTTACCATGGCATCTTTTCCAACAGCTGACCTCTCAAGGTAAAGTGCTGTCACCAGTAGTGATACAGAAATTTGATGCCAGACAGCACCCTTGCACCAAGCTGGCCGGCATCAAATTTCTGTCCCCAAACACACCCAGTGTACATGCAAACATATTGAAGCATTTTGCAGAACTGTCTACAGTAGTACCACTGCACTGCGTCTCTTGCATATTAATGGTTTTACCATATGGGTTTCAGCACCTCTTAAGGTATCACACTGCATGCAGTCCTCAGAGGCGTAGCTTGAAGCAGCTTCAGGCCTTGGCATTAGCCGCAGCGGAAGCTGGGGGCGAGACTGTTCAGGGCAGCCCTGCAGGGAAGGCCCCTGCTGCAGGGGGCAAGCCGGCAGCAGCTGGCAAAGCAGCTCCGAAGGTTTGCTCAGGATAAGCTTCAGCAGCAATGGAATGCTGCTGTGACAGCATGCATACACTGTGCATGATAAGCATGTTGAACGTCACATTTGATGCCTCACTTGGGCAGCACATCCACGAGCTCTTTGATGTGCATGCAAGATTGTAACTGTTGTCAATCAGCACAGCTGCCCTCAAATCAAGCCAGCCTTGCCTTTTGCTAGCACTGCTGCAGCATCAAATGACCAAGGCATTGTCACTTGAGCTGAAATGCGCAAAGGCCCTGTGACTGCAATGGGAATTTGTGCAACAAGCTGTGCAGTGATGCTGGTTGGTGGCATGTAGGGTTCTGCAAAGGATGCTGCAGCCGACAGCAGCCGCTCCTATGTAGCTTGCCAATGGCACCTACCTCCACCGCTGCTTACCCTGCAGGTAAAATCGTGCTTGCTTGGTGACATATTTTTTTGCAGTGATCTCCACCACGTATAGTCTGACATACTTGTAGACATACTCAGCATACTGTTGCTGCGCAACTGCTAATGCCATGTGCCCATTGCATGTTGATTGCAAGTCAGATCAAGCCCAGCCTGCCTGAGTTGAAGCTGCATATTGGCAGCCACTGCAACATGCTTCCACCTTCTTTCTCTCTTGCGGAGAACCTCAGCCAGCAGAAAGTACAGTGCATCTGAAAGGCTTTTGCTGCATATGGCAGGACCTGGGCTGGAGTGCCACTGATACAGAGGCCCTTTGCCCACTACCTGCCCAACCAGCATCTGACGCAGCAAGTGCGCCCAAAGGCAAAGCCGCAGCTGCTGCGAAAAAGCCAGCCAGTGCAGAAAAGAAGGCGCCTGCTGCTACAGAGGGACCAATGACAGAAGAAGTTGTCGGCGGTTTTGAGACGCCATGTCATGTTGCTGCTGTCAGGGGACACCATGCAGCAGTGCTGCAGCTGAAGGAGCACTTGGCAGCTTCTGTGGCTGTGCTAAAGAGCAGCATGTCTGTTTGGCAGAAGAATGAACTGGCAAATAAAGAGCGATGGGCTCTTTTGCTCAGAAGGCTGAATGATGCAGTGTGAGACATGGCATAAGGCAAGATTGCTGGTGTCACTCACAGCATCAATTGACGTAGTTGCATGGTCATATCTGCTTTCTGTCATGCTGTGAGATAGTGCTGAGTTATAAACTTGCGATCAGAGGCTGATCAGAACAATGTACTGCAAACAGTCAGTTGTGCTACAACGCTCCTCATCTTGATTCATGATTACATTGCTAGCAGACTCCCATGAGCAAATGATGGAATATGAGCAATTTTTGATGAACCTGAGGCAAGAATCGGTTGGTGTCATATTTCTGTTGCAAGCCATTCATATCGAAATGCCTGCCGCAAGTGGTTGTGATAGTGCAAAAGGGTGTTTTAAAAGTTGGTGTAGAGTAGTACATTGGGCAAGGATGAAATATGTTGTAAAGTGTTTATTGCAAAAGCTGCTGCCAGGATACCACATCAGGGCCCTGAGGGCCAACCTGAGAGGCGGCGTCCCCCCTTGGAGGTCGGTGGATGAGCGCACCGGCCCACCTAAACACCTAACTCTAGGAGTTGTTGTAGAGAGTTGCATCACCGGAGACCGGGGACCGGTCTCTCTCAACTGGCGTCCAGTCCCTTGCGTTCGATACCGTGCTGAAGTATCGTCGGCTGCACCAGTATGCGTCGTGTCCGTCAACACAAGCCTGGCTTCAATGCCTCGATGAAGTTGCACGTTACAACTTCGGCTGGCGTGACTTTATCGTCCTACATCCATGCCCGCACGAGTATGGGTCAAGCTCTGCAGCCTTACTGCAAGGCCATACGCAGCGGGGTGCAAACGGGCAATGGAAGACGGCGCAGATGGTCAAGCTTGACACGCTCAAAGCTCTGCTCTGCTGCCGTGCTTGCCGGATCATCGCCCCAGCCGCTCTGGGTACAACGTATGCCCTCTTGTACCTCTTGTAGATCTGTGTTGTCCCATCGCGAACACCCATAAGTCAGGCTTCACAGTTCCGTGGTGCCAGTGCAGCCTCCGCAACATGTAAGATCAGGCGTGAGTTCGATAGCCTTTTAAACAGCAGAATGTCGGACGCTAGCTTGTTCATCACGGCAAGCAAGACCTTTGGAAATCACATGGTTATAGGTTGTGGGGAGTTTGGGTGTTGTGCTGCGACGACGAGCGAACTGTCTACAGAAAACCTTACGAGCAAGGTGCGACAGGTCATGACTCTTGTGGGCTGTCAGGCATAGGTTGCAACATATCACCATATAATGCAGCAGTGCCAATCTACGCAGACCGCAATTCTGATCGTGACCATTGAAGCCTGTAACTCAGACACCTAAGAAGGCGTTCTCAGGTGAACGTAAACAAAAAGGCTTATTGAGCTGCCTACCCTATGCAGCAGTCAAGACCCTTACGGTTAACAGTCATCTGGGATGTCACAGTAGCAGAAATATTCTTCGCAAACCAGGCTTGCTTTCGACTCATCGTACAGTGCTGCAGTACATAACCTGTGAATGTGACTCTGCAAGCTGCATGCATGCATTCATGTTGCACATATGTTTCAGAAGTGGTTATGCAATACAAACAACGTCATATAACAAAATCTTCCAAATTGGATTCAATGCAGACCTGGCAGTCAGCAAGGTCATGTCGACAGGCCACCATCTCTGCTATTCAAAATCACAGCCACAGGATATTGAAGTAAACATGACATCATTTGCTCTCAACATATCTAACAGAAGGCACGCAAGAACATCAAATGGAGTTCAATCATAAGCCTCCAGACTCACTCAAGTTCCAGATAGACCCTGCACGCATACAGCCACACACAAGCATTGCAAGCTACCTTGCAAGGAGCTTTAACCACTCGGCAAGATAGCTTTCCATTCTTGCAGCACACTGAGTTGCACCATCACTCTTAGCATCCTCTATCCATTGCCGGCATGTCGCCGTAATGCTATCTTTCCTCAGTTGAAAGTGTCGCTTGACAAGCTTTGCAAAGCATGGAGGTGGGCTCTTCAGAGCCTGGAAGATGGCCCAATGTAGTGTGTTTTCTCTGCAATGCAAACTGCACAGCCTCAGCACCGAGAAGAAACAACAGAGGGGCATAATTACATTCAGAGGGTGCGTTGTGCATACAAGGTATTGCACTCATGCAGGGTGACGACAAACTTGCATGATTCCAAAACAAGCACATAAGTAGCCGATTGATGTTCTATGGTAATGCAGAATGCACATGGCCAACCATTTTGAATGGATTGTTTGTTGTAAGCCTACCTGATATTCTGGTTGTATGCCCGGCTTGCTCGGTCCCCCTCAGGTGTATGCATGGTGCCCTCATACCCTGGTTCGTTAAAGTATGGCTCGTCCACAAAGATCAGAGACTGGATGGAGATCAGCATCTGCATCAGCAATGAGATTGCACCACTGAATTCAGTGATGCAAATTTGTGAACCCTGCATGTGCTGCAGGTCATCCTGCTACACGCACAATCAATAGCTGCAGCTTGCACCGGCTAGTATGTGTCATATGCATTTGTCCGAAATTTTGCAAGTGGGATTCCACAGCTGGGTCCATAAGACAATGGCTCTGATGCACCAGATGACAAGGTAAGACACAAAGCTGTCCTAGAAGCAATGCGGGTACCTGCAGCATGGAGGAGGCACTGGGGTCCCAGGTCTCCCCCTTGGCTCCTGACCATGTCCCCAGCAGCGACAGACACACCTTCCCACAGTTGTACAGGTTGGGGTTGAACCGCACTGTGGCCCCACCTGCAGGCATGCCCCCTCAAGATTGCAACCTGTCAACAGTATACTATTCTTGTTTGAGACTGCTGACGGTGGAGCGCGTTGACTGCTGCTCAAAGGGGAGTTGTGGAGAATGCGCTGCTGATGCAGAATGGTGCTGCCTTATGTTGCGCATTTCTAGTGCTGGACAAAGACTGTCATGCAGGGATGCAACATGTGCTGTCAGGCTGCCGACTTCAGCCTGCACACTGCTTTTAGGCAATTGGATGGTGACAGTTGGATGGATGGTGAGCTACCTGTAGTCTTAAGCTGCACATTCATGGGCACATTAGGGTAGGTGGGAGGGAAATAGATGTCGAACTCAAAGCAGCCGCCTGAATATGGCGTATCTTCAGGCCCTGCAAGCACCATCTCAAACAGATCATTGACGAGGTCACACATAGGATGAGAGCTGCTCTTTGCACTTCAGCTCACGATGGTTGGGCTGCCAAGACTTTGTGCTGCAATGTGCAGGGGCACACTTGTGATGTTGCACAAGCGACTTGTTGTTTCAGGATTCACAGGGCATCAGCAGCATTTTTGACATGCAAAAAAACATTGTCCTTCCCACATGTTATGATTTGAACCTCAAGGCAATGTACCTGTGACAGATGACCCTGTTTCTCATTGAACACATGCAAAGTTTCTTGTCCATGAACAGAAGATAGCCGTTTAGACACACAACACAATCAAGGGTCTAAAAGGTGGGCTTCTTTACCTGTGATGAGTGCTTTCCAGAGCATCATGTGCTTCTCATCCACTCTGAGGAAGACAGATGAGGAGACATTGAGGGGCAGGTCGGCCGCCATGCCTGCCAGCTCCTTGCCCACTCTGGCTTGCCGGCTGCGTGGCGCTGCCCCTTCATGCCCTACCTTGTCCTTGTAACAGTGCCCACCAGCCACATTGTCTGCCAAATCAACCTGCAGAACCGTCAAGCATTCGTTAGATCCCTTGAAGTACTCCCTGACTGTTTTGGTAGGATCAAACTGAAATAGCAAATGGTTGGGTTGCTCTGTGCTTGCCGATCAACTAACCGCACAGTTTGACATAAGTATATATCGCTTGCTGGTTATCAACAACGCCTGTACATTGCATGACACCTCTACATGCTGTGTGGTCCCTTTACCATGCACGTAATGACAGTGATGCCAATGACACCAAGACAAGGCAGACATCGAAAAGCCATACAGAGTAACTGTAATCTGACCTGATCCTGGCTGTGCATCTCCCTTATGTATGTCTGGTTCACATCTGCATCAGTCTGAATCTGCATGGCTTGCGCTCTGTTGCTAGGACCTGCATCATGCCCAGGAAGACCTTTCACACTGTCCTTGTCATGTTGCTTTCGTCAATAGGTCAATCTAGTCAAGCTCACACATGACCTGATGTGTGTGTAGCACATGTAAAAGATCAGACGACATGTTGGCTAACCTCAGAAGATGCCATCGTGCGCTCGACTACTGCAGTACCTAATTACTTATCAACAATTTTGTGCGTTGACGCCATAAGCGCACTAAGACGGGCTTTGAGCAGTGACAGTGCACATTGTAGCAAACACGTGGGGAAATAACTGATCACATGATGTTGGGAGTGACTGCACAGTATGCAACGCACCAGGAGCTAAGCTGGCCTGGGCGAAGCGGTCCACCTGTTGAGCAGTCTCCAGGATGAGATCTGCCAGATCCAGGCAGGCCTGCTCTTCAGCCATCTCAGCAGCTGCATGACCAACATACGACAGTCAGTGCAAGGCATGTCGCAAAAGATATGACAAAAACACTGACACCATAGTGTGGGGCATTCTTTAGACCTATGACGGGCTCTCTAGTAACAGGCCCTCCAAAGTGGCTCAAAGGGTTCTCATTCGCCTGATGTGGTGCCACTGCTTCACGACAGTCTCACTTCTCATTGCCGACGGGAAACATCATGCCGACTGTGGACTCAGGGAAGTACAGGGCGTTTACTGTTGATGCAATGAAAGGCATAATCGGTCACAATGCATTGCCGACCTGCTCTATGACTTTGATAAGACATCGAAATCTGAGTGGGGAACAAAAGATTAGCACAAGAACTGACC
>JAABUU010003999.1_pt1 | contig 17973 bp, 22 predicted proteins | sample 5559301 | NCBI WGS metagenome assembly JAABUU01 (sample SAMN10711884, study PRJNA513360) | rock metagenome | isolation source: Antarctica rocks | place: Antarctica: Victoria Land, Richard Nunatak white | reverse complement strand
CTTGAGATGATCCCGAGTTGGGCCCAAGCTTCCCTTGGCCTTTCAGCCATTTGAGGCATAGGTCAGGGAAGAAGGGAGGGGGGGGACCTATCCTTGCCCCCGGATCAGCACAGGACATGACTACCATGCTACTGATGCATCAGCACAGGACATGACTACCATGTTACTGATGCATCAGCACAGGACATGACTACCATGTTACTGATGCATCAGCACAGGACATGACTACCATGTTACTGATGCACCAGGGCAGGACATGACTGACACGGATGTGATGTTGATTACTGATGCACCAGTGATGTTGATTACTGATACACCAACACAGGACATGGATGACAGGGATGTGATGTTGAAAAGCATCTTACTTGTGGCAAGGTCTAGAAGGTCGATGACGCCGGCCTGATCCTGATCAAGGTAGTTGAAGATCTGGCGGAAGCGCTTTGCCTTCAAGCGTGCCATCAAGGCCTGCACATCAATCAATCAAGTAATCAATCAACCAATTTATCAATCAATCAATCAATCCATCAACAATCAATCAACAAACCATCCATCATAAAAAACAACGTGTATTTCATGTCTTGGGCAGTCATCAGGGGAGTCAACAGACAATGACCAGGAAACAACGTACACTAAGCACTGAAAGTTTGTTCAAACGCATTTGACAAGCAAGCTCCCCAAGAACTGCAGTATTGATGATGTGATGAAGGAGAGTGGCGCAGCACACAGACGTACGCCCCTCTCTTGCTGGTCCTGCTGTTCATCTAATCATGTGTAAGAGACACTGTGAGTGCAGAGCTGTTGCCATTTCAGGGTCAAGCCCATCGTTTTGAGGCCGCTCAGCTAGGTCTCAGACAATGCTGTGCTGTGCATCTTTGCAACGTTGATACCCCACAAGGGGGCCACACCAGGGAGAGTGCACACAACACAAGCAGCCAGAAACTTACAGTGATTAAGTATGGAGGTTTGGGGCAGCGGGGCATTCATCCCTATTTTGCTGCCGTGCTAAGTGAGCATGCTATGCTTTGTGCTAGCACACCAGCATGCACTTCATCCCAATTGCTGGGCTCAGTGTCGAGGGAGATTTGCCTGCTTCGTGTTGCGTTTCTGCTATCATGTCTGCTATCATGAACCCAATCTTGAGCAGAGCCTCACCTGCTATGGGCTGTAATTCTGCAACTACAGACCCCATCTTGAGCAGAGCGTCACCTGCTGTGTGCTGCATGTATGCTGTTAGAGACACCGTGGTCCACAGAGCCTCACCTGCTACATGCAGCATTTCTGCTATCATCATATGAGGCATGCAATCAGACGCACCTGTGAACGGCCAGTGGTGTAGTGCGTGGTAGCAGCCAGGTCAAACTGCTGCTTGCTCAGCTCGTTCAGGTACTCCTTCTTGTCCTCAAACTCAAACCTGCAGGTCTCACAGTCCAGATGCTGAGGGGCCGTCTGCTGGTCACAAGACTTACATGCCAGTAAGAGCGAACAGAAAAGCTGACGCCATCAGGGGCAATATCAAACAGAAGGTTGAGGGGGGGTCCCCGCTTGCCTTGCGGCCACTTTCAGTCTCAGGGGTGGGGGTGGTGGGGGGGGGGGGTGGGGTCCAAGGTGTAGTTTTGCATACCTCAATGCCATGCAAGGCATCATGAAAACAGAGTACTTCTGGGAAAGTGACAGGCACTGCTGCTGACGTGTCTGTTCAAGCACTGCTGGCATAGTTGTGCATGTGATGCTTGCCAGCTCACTTTTTATCATGTTCGACTGATGCAATAAGGTGTGAATGTGCATCCACCCCACTATGCCTGCACAAGCACAAAGGGCAGCGCATTCGCCAGTACACACCAATGCTGCATCAAAACCATGCAATCCTGTTGACTAGAAGTTGCCGGCTGCATGCTACAAATCATGAGCAAGCCCAAAAGACGCATGTGGAGTCCCCACCTCCAACAGCTCAGCAATACTTTGAGAATCTGACAAAGGGTGTGAAGTTTCAGAGTGCTGCATCAATGAATAGACCCTGCAGCACGAGCTGCCAATCCTTGCCATGTGTAAGCCAGCCAGCCGCCAAGCAGAGCTGCACATGTTCTTGGCAGAGTGCAGCAGGTGAAATATTCAGTAGTTACTGTAATTACCGACAGTGCAGTTGCAAGTGGCAATGTAGATAAGACAACCCTAAGTGCAAAGTAGACACCCATGCAAAGGCAGCTTATGTCACCTCATGCCGTAAAGGTACTCTCCAACAGGTAAGCCATGCTGATTACGGCGGTAATGAGGGGCCCTGCCTATGGCAGGCTGAAAGAGGGGTCGCCCTGTGGCGGGGTCCACCGGGTGTTCAGCTGCTGCCCGCACTGCTGCCAGCTTAGCCTCCATCTTCTTCCTCCTCTCATACAGCCTGCAGAAACACACGAAATGCAGTGAATAAGCTGATATGCTGCCACATGCACAGAGTTTTGAACAGGACACGTGACCAAAACGAAACTTGCACATGAGATTTAGTGGCTGCCTTTGACTGCACGCAACTTTTGACTCCATTGTCTGTTTTGGTGCATGCTGTGACCTGCATGAGTGTATAAATATTATTGCACAGGAGAGAGGGGGTCCCCAAGTGCTTGCAGCTACTGTAGTGGCTTGAGACATGTCAGCCCTCGTACACCATATAGGCGCATCACTACGCCAATGGCTAGTATGTGGACCGTTTACCGATGTAGTGCCACTACATTACAGCCACCACAAGTGCAGCACTGCATGACAGGGCCACAAAGGCTGGTGAGCCGTCAGACACAGTGACCATGCACAAAGATTGCTGACCTGTCCAACATACTGACCGTGCACGAACATGGCTGACCTGCCAATTACAATGATCATGCACAAACATGGCTGACCTGCTAGACACATTGACCATGCACAACAATTGCTGACCTCAGCCACGTTGACCATGCACACACATGGACCATGCACAAAGGTTGCTGACCTGTTGAGAACATTGATCATGGAGTCACCCACAAACATCGGCAGCATTCTTGGCCGCAGTACGTCACAAGTAATCTTCGACCTGTCAGAGACATTGGCCATGTAGTCACCCACAAAGACTGCTGACCTGTCAGAGACGTTGACCGTGGGGTCAGCCATGACCTTGGCACTGTCAGCATGATGGCCGCCAGTCTCAAGGGTGGGCTGGAAGGTCACATCCTCCGGGAACCAGTGTGCCATCTCCTCCTGACGCAGGCGCCTGCGGATTGCATCCTGGTACAGCTGCTCATGAGCTGCGATCTGATGCTCCTGCACCACAAAGCACACAGCATGTCAGCCTTATGGGGATGCAGTAACGTGACCGTTATCAGCGAGACGCCCGTTTCGTACTGCAAATCTGAAATGAGAAGACCCAGGGAGTAGTGCCAGGCATTCCTACTCCGAGGAGATATCTAAGGCTTTGCGAAATGGCCACAGCCTGATAATCACCCAGGCATATCATTTCGCAACTGCCGCCAGAATAGCATCTTGACATAGAATTAGAAAGAATGGAATGCTTGAATTTCCCTCAACATTGCCTTGTTTGCGAAGGAGAAAAACAGTAAAATGACTATAATGACGGAAACCTGAATAAACTGTTTTCGCTAACGCGTCCAATTGTCAATGCTCAGCCATCCGGTATTTTGGAGATTTGGTCTGTTTGTGTCATCATTAAAGGGAGCTAGGCCATGTCTCACAGCAGCAGCTGCAGCCAAATGTTTATCCCAGCACTACTGATCATGCACAACAAGCTCAAAACTTGACAATTGCAGTTCATTCACTCGCTCATTGACTCATTCATTTATTCATTCATTCATTCATTCATTCATTCATTCATTATTCATTCATTCATCCATCCATCCATCCATGCAACCGGCAGCCAGCGTACCAGCAATAGCTTGTGTTGATGTGATCTACCATGGGAACACCTGTCGTATGATACGAACATACAAAGCATGAGGCCTTACCCTGAGTACCTCACTGCGCTCTGCCATGAGGCGGTCACTACGGTGATTGATGACCGGGTGAAAGGTGCACTCACGCGACGCGGCCTCCTCTTGCTGCTGCTTCAGCATGGCCAATCGCTCCTGCGACAGTGGTCATGGTTGCAGTAGTGAAAGTAAATTGCAGGTTGTAGGTGAATCTGTACTTGACACTTTGAATGCGACAGGGCGTAGTGAAAGCCTTCTTCAAGCGGTGGTAAAGGTAGGGCTCATCACACTGGTAGCAATAGTACCAGAGCATCTCAGCACCATCTGCCAGGGCATCTTTGTACCATCTGCCAGGGCATCTCAGTATCATCTGCCAGGGCATATTAGTATCATCTGCTCAGTACTATCTGCCGGGACTCACACTATGGGTCAGCAGCTGTTGGGGGATGTGCAAAAGGCATGTCATGGAAACATGCGCGTTACAGTTTTTGGCTATGCGTTCAACGCTGAACTGTGTCCATGGCAGCCTTTGGCTTCAGCTTTCTCAAAGCATCCAGGTTGTGAGAGCCTTGCAAGGGCTGACTCAACCACCACAAGGGCTGACTCAACCACCACAAGGGCTGACTCAACCACCACAAGGGCTGACTCAACCACCACAAGGGCTGACTCAACCACCACAAGGAGGCATCTTCTGTGGTTTGGGATTAGTTCAGGGAGCAAACCCTGGCGTGGTGGTATAGACCAAAGCAGTGATACACACAGCCTGCAAGAAACCCTCTCAACGTGTCCCACCTGAGTTTTGTTGGTGCGAGTGCGCGTGAGTCTCATGAAAGAGTCCTCGTCAGCATCCGGCCGCTGCAGGGTCTGCGCCATCTTACTAATCTCAGGTTGCCATGTGACACCTGCCAGCTCAGCAGCTTCCCTCTCATCCTGAGCCAGCTCAGCCTACATGGCATGCAGACTGCAGTCTTGTGCAGTTTACGACCCATGTACTTCGTGACAGCATCATACAGACTTTGCAAATTGCATGTGATGTTCTTGACATTTTTCAGGCAGTGAAAGCATTGCATTGCGTTTGATGGCCATTTGATGAATTGATGACTGAAATACGAGTTCAAAAAAGCAGAAAAGTGATGTGCTATCAGCATAATATCATGCACAGCCAGTGATGTACTCCTGTACGTTACAGTTCTGACAACAAGCACTCAGTGTGATGCATGCGAGTGGGATAGCGTGGGATAGTGCCAACATTGCACTAATTTCTGGTGGATGGTTCAACATTGGCATAATCAACTGTGTTCACGGCAGCTTTTCTTGTTGTGTACATCCTGCTTCCGTCAGGTACATTTTGCTGCGTGACTGAGCCTTACCGCAGCTTTCTTCTTTTCATGCTCAAGCATCCCCTCAACATACAGTCGCTCCCCATAGTTACTGTACTCTCCATTGTTCCTGCCCTTAGTCAGCTCCTGGCTGACCCAAGTCATGCTGTGCCTGCTGGCCTGAGCATTCAAATTGGTCTCTGCATCCCTGGCTCTTCTTGCCTCTGCCAGCTTGGCCTGATTCTCGGTAGCGTGACTATACAGCCTGCAGTATACCAATGTAGCATTCATGTAAGCACGGTCTGACCAACTTCAACATAGTAAGGCTGTACAGCCTATGAACAAGGTTACCCATGCATGCATATTGCTGCTTTGCTGGTGCATCATGCCTTCATGATGGTTGACAATATTTGCCAATAACATAACAGGCACATCATTGCATAGACTGAATGTAAGGAATCCAAATGCTCAGCACCACAGAGATGATGAATCAACGTAAAAGGGGCATGGGCTGTGAGGTTTGTCATGCAGGCAGCATGCACAGCAATGCCATTTCATGTGGAGCAAGGTTGTTAGGACGTGTACATTGCAAGCATGTGATTCCATGCCACTTGTTCTGAGGCATCTACATGGGTCCTAGTCATGCAGGCATGCTGTACAGCTGGCATGAACACCCTGGGTGCGATGAAAGTGAAGATGTTGTCGTGCCTGTCATAGACGCTCCTGCCCTTGGGGGCTGACTGGGAAGTGGAGGGCTGTGCCTGGCTGCCCCTGTTGGGCTCATACAGATAAGGCTGACTCTGGGCAGCAGCTGCAACCACCCAATATTGCAGTCACACACATTGTACACATAGCAGATGCTCAAATGCACACCTGGCTTTGCGCAAAGATGACATGCATGTTCATATTGGACATGTGCATATATCTGTCTGGTCGATCATCTGGATGTTCAGCAGTGTTGTACACGCCCAGGTCTGCAAGGCTGCTTGGCCTTGTCTGTTCATGCATCTATGCATGTGCATGTGCTTGTGTTTAGGCCGTGCATTGTTGTGTTAGGTCCTGCTTGCCAACCTCTGTTGCTTGTGTCTCAAACACATTTGGTCTTGCAGTTGTCAACATCAATCTTTTTGCATGTTGTTGCACTCATGCACATTGCGTGCAGGCAGCACAGCAATGTAAGCTGCCTCATATATGCCAACTGCCAGGTGTGGTCACAATGCACAAACCTAGAGTTGCACACAGGATGTGCAACTCACCTGCTCGGCGGTACTCAGCTGAGCTGAGGAACTCAGGGGAGCCAGCTCGGAAGCTGGGTTTCCTGCCCGCCTGCGCTGCTTTCTTGGCGCCCCTGGAGGCAGGCATGGGGACCCCAGTTGACCCCACCTGACTGCGTGTGGGCTGCTGCTGAGAAGCTGCTGCTTGTGTCTGCATGCATCACAACTGCTTGACAATATGCTTTGACATGGGGCTCAAAAAGCAAGTCTATATGCCCTCTTATGTCGGAAAAGCTGTGAGCCCTCATTGTGCTGCTGCGTGAGTGCTTTTGCTGCTGCTGACAATTCTTATAGATTACTGACACGCTGCAGGGCAAGGTCGACAGCGCATGCACTGCAGCAGTGCTGATCCTGTTGTGAGCTGCATGTGCATTGCCCAGCACTGCAGCCTATGCAGGATGTTTCCACAGGCATGATGCTGAGTGACAGATGCTTGTCATGTGTGCTGATGGCCATTTGCAGTATCCTGTGTTGTTGGGTTGTGGCTGCCCTGCAGGTGGACTGACCTGTGCAAGCGCATCATGCCGAGCTCTGTCTAGATTACCCTGTATGTGGCGGGCAAGTGGCCCAGCAATACCCTTGTCCAGTGCATGTCCCTGGCAAAACGCCAGCGCCGCATCCTACACATGTATAGACGCCACCTTGTTCATGACACAACAGGCAAAGTGCAGCATGAGCTCATGCCTTTGTAGAAGCGCAGCTGCGACAGCATACATGTGGACTGTCATTGGCAATGGAGAGTTATAATCTTGCCTGATTATTTAGTGAGAAGACACGTCTGTACCTTGCTGAACATGCATGCAGCATGCTGCTGCAGCCTTGCAAATAGTACGCAGGAGGCCAAAGACCATGCACGAAGAGGACAGCAAGATAGGGCTGCTGCATAAGTCTTTCTTGAGCTGTCAGGAAGATGCATGGAAGTGTTGCATGCCTGCTACTGTCAGCTACTGTACCTGTGGGCTGTCTCCTTCCCTGAGAGTAATCTGGTCAGTGCGACCCTCCCCTATGTCCACTGTTGTGATCAGTATTATGGGCTTCTCACCTGTGCCACTGCTGCGCTGATCTTGTGCTGGCAGTGCAAAACCTGTGCACAGCTTATGCTTTAGTACAGTGTACTACGATTGCCATACATATGCAGGCTGTTTGCAGACTGGCATACCACGAGTGCCAGCGGCGGTGTTGTCATCTTGTACCCACTGAGGCTCGCTATCCTGCTCTGTGTACTCTGAAGCAGACCCCTCCTGTAGGCTTGAACATTTGGATCTAGCAGTTCTTGTTTGAGGTAGACAGCAGGAAGGGACTGGGTCGAGTCATTTGACTTCAACACACCTCAGCTGCATCGTCATCATTCAGCTGCTGCATCGCTGACATGTTGACCGGCTGAGTGAGCCCGTGTTGGAAGTGTATGTTCCTATTTGATATGCAGACGCAAAGTAGTGGTTCACGATAAGCTTTATAAACAACACAGGCCTTCGAGCCTCAAGCTGTCGCCTGTGTCTTCAGTCAGGCAGGCACAGGAACGAGCGCCGGGCCGTGTGCTCGCAAAGCAAAAGTGGCAAGCTCGCAAGACCGGTGAACAGGGTGTATAGTCCGTGTCGCAGCAGGTCGTACAGACTTCATATCATTTGCCGTCCAAGGTTGAAGCCATGCTCTGTTTTCTCTGTTAGGCGCTAGCACCCGATAGCGCACGCTTTGACCTCTCGGAAGCGAACAGCATCTAAATGTCGAGCAGGCTATGCTGGCCAAGCCCTTGACCAAAGGGCGTTTGCTGTACAGAAGCCCCTGGCGAAGAGTGTCAAGTCTAATCCAATGTATGGCCTAGCAGTCAGCTGAGGGAGATGCCGGGTAAGCGCAAAGCTTCAGGCAAGGTAAGCAATGCAGCAAGTCTTGTTATACCCAGCTTGATGACATTAAGCCTTTTGCGACCTCTCATATTATTGCAATACAGGCAAAGAAAGTTGCCTTCCTGACGGCTGATGAGGACTTGGCACCTTTTGGCTTCAAGGTACACTACTTTCCTGTCGATCAGCAAGTTGTGACAGAATTTGAGAGCGACAGTTGCTGCTTTCACGCAGTTGAAGGACGTCATCAGAACCCCCCTGGGTATCACAGGGACCGTCATCGGCGTCAAGTAAGTCTCTTCGATCCAGCCTCCTCTTTCTGCAACTAGCTATGATCACCCAGACATTGCTAACCGAAGTTGCCTGTTATGGCCAGGTTAGTTGAGGCCTCTCAGCCAGAGACTGCTAGACTGTGGGTTGCATACAGCTCTGGCTTAGAAGCACCACTCGAGCCACAGCTGGCTGCTGGGCACTTGAGTGACCTCGGGTAAGTGTCAATCATTTTCGTGAAGTTTTGCTTGCTTCCATGACTGTGGCCTGCAACCATGACACCATACTTTGATACATGCGCTGCATTGTCCTGCACGTACCTAGCTCATCATGAGCTGGAAAGCAATTTAATTATTATTATTATTATGCGCTGCATGCAAGGTACAAGAGGGTGTCTGAGGCTGACCACGTTCATCGTGACATCAAGGTCCTTGAGGAAGATGAGATAGCTTGGGAAGTGAGGAAGTAGGTTTCAATGCTAAATGCAGTAGCTTTGCTATAGTTTGCACACAAAAGGAACAAGCGCCTTCGAGTTGTGACCAGCACAGCATGACAAATTGTGCCTGACTCGCTGTGTCAGTCTGCAGCTGGCATGGTGCATCACGTAGCATGCAGTGCTTGCGCAATCATCACGTTTATGTTGCATGCTCTTGTTGTCATACAATTGAAGTCTGCAGGAAGGAACTCACAGAGGAAGCTGCAAAGAAGGCTGCAGAAGCTGCTGAGCCGGACAAGAAGGGCAAGGACAAAGACAAGAAAAAAAAGTGACCTTTGTAAGCCATATGTAATTTGCTCTTGTTCAGCCCAACATCATCAAGTCAGTTGGTTCTCAACATACTACTTGCCACCACTTCCCAGCTCAGATGCAACAGTGACAGTGTTGCTTACTTGGTAAAACCAAAGCACTCTCTAGTTTTTCAACTATGGCAGTGATGGGCACAGTTCCTGCTGGGATGGGAGAATCTTGTGACAAACAGCAAATTGTTGCACACACTGTGCATGTTGCTAAATGGACACACTGCAACTCAGTACTGGCGCATAGTCAGTGGCTCTTCTCGTGGCTGGCATCAGACCCCAGTTCACCTCATATTCTATGCTGACAAATCACTCATCTGTGGGACCGCTGTTTTGGGAGGAGCCACACCTCTCTGCCATAACATTGTACAGCTGATCTCCCTTGAACAGCACGGGGAAGAAATGTATCTGTCCCTCAGGCTTTGTCTGGGTTTCCTATACAGCACACTAAAGGCATCTGTGCAGCAGTGCTTACTTTGCTGCTGGTCCTGTTGTGGACCTGCAGAAAGCCTGTCGGATGATGATTCACAGCCCACAAATGACACTTGACACCTCAAACACTGGAATTGAGTGTGCTGTCAGCTGTGCACAGTTGCACAGAGACTGGAAAGCAAGAAGACAGCCAAGATGCCTGTGAATCTTGCATGGGCAACTGATTGTCATGATGCTATAAGTCAATTGGTGAGCTGCAGTGGCATCATGGCAGTTGTGAGCCATGCTGCGAAGCCTTCCTTTACATACTTTATTCCCATGCAGACCCACTTGGTGTTCTGAATCAAGGTAGTAAACAAAATGTTGCGGCAATGGTGCCAAGGGCCACATGAAGCGTTGATGCTGCACACCTTGAAGTACACCAGCACTGGAAACTTCTTCCACCAGAACTCCCAGTTGGTGAAGGCATCATAATTCCACCTGTTTTGCCCTCCCACAAACTTGTTCTCTGACTCCTCTGCTTTGTCGTCCTTGGACTTGATCAGCACTTCAAGGGCTTCATCATCAAACACAAACTGCACTCTGGACGCCTGTCCAGCAGGCAAGGCAGTAGTCAGAGCACTACAGCAGAGGGAGCATAGGAAGCTGTCGGGTCAGCGGCGCCATGCATGTAAAATGTTTTGGGTGTGTCAACCTGCACTCTGCAAATGTCTTTGACACAAACTGTTTGCCATGCATACTGTAGTCACCAACGCTGATCATGCCTGAGCATCAAATCTGAAAAACATCGTCTTGCGCAAGCAAGAGGTCCCTCAGAGACGTTTTGAGGTCAGACCGGGTCCCTAAGGCGTTTGTTGATAGTCGCGTAGAGGTTTCAATGGATACATATTCACAATGTCCTTTTGTCATGAAGGCAACACAGCATTTGCTCATTTTCATGACCACATTCTTCATCACACAACTTGTTGACAAGGGTCTGTCGCAAAAGTGAACTGTCGATGTAGCAGTGCACATCCAGCAGTGAATGACTTCTTATGATGCATTCATTACAATGCATTTTTCACCTTGAAAGGTGGCCATGAAGACCGTATACCATACCTGGAAAGCAAGGAAGGCTCCTAGGAATCCTGTGACGCCTGCCAGGGCCAAGTTACCTTCCAAGCCAGACAATCCAGCAATGCCTGCGTTGCATAACTGCTGGTTGCTTCAAAGCTAGAAGGAGGCATAGAGTGACTTGATGAAGTGGCTTGTTAGCAGGCTGCAGCAAGACTTGCCACAGTTTCCTGTGCAGCCAAGGTGGGCTGCTGACAAGTACATAAAACTCACAGCTTCAGTTGACACATTTAGGCGCAATGCCAAATGTCTGCAATGTTTGCTGAGCCAACAATATACAACACAGAAGTGCTTGAAGCTCTCTCCAGTGACCAGGAGCATGGAAATGTATACCTGCCAAACCTATGGGAAGGGAGTAGGAGGGTTCTGGGATGACTGTTTCTCTTGCTATCTTGGCTGGCGGTGCTTTGGGTTTGCCAAAGTTGAACTGCAGAACATTGCTCACATGAGACGTTCTTTCACATGCAAGACCTTAGAGCTTTGATCACTGGGGCCCTACCCAAGCAGAAGTCTGCACGCTGCGTAAGGCGGTTTTGCTCAAAGTCTGTGTTCCAGAACGTGCATGCAGGCAGGGTGAAGCCTTGACACCAAGCTGAGGGACTGAGGTGGTGACTTGGCTCACTGCAAGGCACGTGCGCTTGCCACGACAACAGCACGGGCAAGCGGTCGTCTAGCATTGCAAAGCTTGACAACAGCTTTTGCTGGGTCCAAAGCTATCAGCGGATGCACTTACCGCGCTTGCCGGCAATCAACATGATCGCAGATTTAGGGAGCCAGGTGCAACAGTGCAAGAACCCCGGCTATGTATGTCCTGCTCTCTGTACAGCTGCTCAGTGGGGAGGTGTTTTACCCACGGTTTAGTGCGGAGTTAATAAATCGCGCAGCGCATAGATGGCTCGATCTTGACCTATCACCTTTGACCGACATCACATGCTCGATTCAATCAGTTTTGACCAAGAATACTGAAATCTGTTACCCTCGACAGCGCAATCACAATGGCACGCTTGCCCCGTGCACAGGCTGTGGGTAGACAGGTACAGTATCTGCAGCATGACGTCGACCAGGTGCCAGACCTGGCCTCCTGAATGCTCTTAATCGCAGCATCGCCAACAATATATACATGGATGTCTAGCTCAGCAATTGTGAGCCAGCTGTCTACGCATAGATGCAATTTCCTAAAAAGTCTCACATTCTCCACTGCCCACTATATTGCCATGTTTCAGTTCGGGGTTGGCTAGCTAGCAACGTACTTCAGAGTTCAGCAAAAAATTATGCACATGCAGTCAATGCTTGGAGTGAGGGGTCACTGGCTTGCCAAGTGCGTGTACGTATACATAAGCTGCTGAGTTTGATTATCCATGTGTTGCATGCAAGTAGCAACTTGTGACCATTGTTGCAGTCATTTCGAGCCCTAGCTACAAAATCAGGGTGCACAATCAGTCAGGGGACTCCAGATGCATGTGCATAACAGGACACACTAGGCTAAACCATGCTTTCATGTACTTCAACAAGTACACTTGCCTGCTGTGCTCGGTTGTCAATACTTCTGCATTGGATCCATCTGGTTTCAGCATGAGCTGCAGCAGCTCAGCTGTTTGACAGGGGTGCAGCATGTACCATGGCCTTTTGAGGTGGGGGTGATCGATTTGAGAAATGAAAGTCCATCTTGCATCAGGCCTGTGGGCTATGCAGCGATAAGACTCTGGAAGGTCTGCCACAAGAAGGTCCCAGTCTAACATGGTGCCATCTGCACCGTCAAGGGGTCATTTCAGTGATGCATCTACACTCGATCCTCGAGCAATGGATCCAGTAAAGGCAGGAACATGCAAAAGAACCAGCAAAAAACTAGGGATGCACATATGCTGGCTTTTGAAGCATTCAAACAGGGTATGGTTGTTTTGGAGGTGAACAGCCACTGAGTGAGTATAGCATGTGTTGCAATGAACACTGACTGTGCACAAGCTACACTCAAACTGAGCATACCTTTATGACGACCATTGAACAGCAGTGTTGGGACACTGTATGACGGCAGATACACAATGTGGAAGTCATAGAAGTGAATTGGACGAGCACACTCTGCTGGCACACATGCGATATCATCTTCATCATTGCATTCTGAGCTGCAAGCACAGCCTGATACTATTTTTGCACTTGATCCATCTGTGTCATGACTTGTGCCTGCTTTTACCGACAATGTGTCAAGGAACTGGCTTGCTGCTGGTACAGGAATATTACACATGGCCAAGTATCCTCCACCCTGCAAAACTTGCTGTTTTAGCATCACCTCTTTGGAGTGCACTGACTCAAAGAGCAGCAACTGACTGCCCTACCAGGGTTTCAGCAAAGGGTGACTTGCAGGTCATCCACTTCCATTTGTAGATATTACTTCCTTGACTATTCCACGCTGTACACAGCTCATTGGCAGCTGACTGAAAGAGCTGCGAGGAAAGCATAGCAGGCCCAAGCTCTGTGAACCCAGATGCACTAGCTTACATCCAGCCTATTGCTTGGTAGAAGCTTGCCAATCGCAGCCAGTGTCTTGCAGATACGCCAACAAAGTAAGCCAAAACAGCGTCCATGATAAGCCATTTCACCCAAGGCTCAAACTCCTACAGCACAGTCTTGTTCTGTGATCAGTCTGGGCAGATGGTACAACAAGCAAACGTCTTGCGAAGATTAGCTCACTTCCAAAACCCAGGACACCAGGCGAATAAAAATCCGAGTGAGCAGAGAAAATATCGCGTAAAGCCTGTACAGTGTGCGCCTTGAGCACAGGTGACGGAGTAACTCAACTACATGCATCACACTCGTCCAACTTTCCTCAGAAATAAATTGAAGATCGACCTGCGCATCGTATGCAACACGTCAGGCATGAGATGCTGTACAAAAGCTCAGGCGCTTCACCGAACATCTAGGTGCAAGCTCACCATTAGAGCTGATCGCGATGGCTTGACCTAACGAACACAGGATGCCAGATTAGGATCGCAAAAAACCCTTTCGAAGTTCAAAGCGCAGTCTCACCCTGCAAAATGCCCTTGCTTTGGTAGTCAAACTTGCCTTGCTGTTGGCAATGCGGGACCGGCAGGCCATGCCTAAGGATTACTCCTGTAGGCAAATACAGCAAGCGCAGCGTGGTCTGTTCCTGAGGTTTCTGCTCTCGCTTGTTAAAGACCCTGATAGCCTTCGCTCTCACGCTAGCAACAATGCACGGATCCCTTGGTTCCACAAGCGCATCAAGTTCAAGCCTCAGGAATGCAGCATCATCAGTACTACATGGATGTTTAGTCAGTACTGCGATTGGAAGCACGACCTCGGTCAGTTCGCTGACGGGTCAGTTGAGGAAGCTTGTGCTAGGCAATACGCCAATCCGTCCGGCGAGCAGAAGAGCTTCACCCTCTTCCTCAGGCAGAATGTTCTAAAGAGAGTTGGTGACAGTCAGCGCCTGAAGGGCCAGGACACCGCGGAGGGTATGTCTGAGTATTTCATCGTGATTCCTGGTGGCATCGAGACTTTGGACGAGGCGTTAAAGGAAGTCCCCATGTCTGGTGAGCCATGCGCATCCTGCACAAACTTGTGGCAAGACCCTATCGCTGTGCTCTCGAAGCCTGCTTTTGATCTTGCTGTTGACAAGGTGCAAGCTTCAGGTCAGCTGCACCTGGGATGCAGCTGCAGCTAGCTGACACAGTCACTTGCTGCAGGTTTACCATCAATCAGCAGCTCGCCCTCAGAAGCCAGGACGACATCCTCCCCACTGTCATACATTGACAGACCCCGTATTGCAACACGAGGAGTGAAGAGAGCTGTTGCCCAGACACTGCAAGAGAACTATCCCAGCCCTCTCCCAGTAGCCAAACAGAAGGGTTTCAGAAGCGGCAGAGTCAGGCCAGAAGGGCTCAGAATCCTTGCAGATGTCAGTGCAAACATTCTTCGATGAAGCGATGGGCAATCGGACTGCACAGGTTACTGAAATAGTCACTGTCAGGATGATCACGATCTTCAAGCTGACAAGGTTCACCTGGCAGCAGAACCAATGAACATAAACATGCTTGAAAGAAGGAAGGTGCTTGTCAGGAAGTGGTTGTTCAGTTGCTGTTGAGCTCTTCTGCTCTTTCAGGCACTGCTATGGTAGTCTGAAGAGTCAAGAGAACGCTTTGAAGTTGTTGTATGCACTGTTGGTACGCTGTTGCAGACTACCAAGTCATCCGCATGGTTGCAGGACCCCTTTTTGCCCCAAGTTTTGCTGCTGTAGAGTAGGTGCATTGAAGGCATTTTGATGTGCTTCACATAAGTGCAATGAACTTGACTTTTGTAGATTTTGTAGTATAGCTTTTAGGACAAGACTGTAACAACATTGAATGTGAGTACCTATCGCTTGCAGGCTTGCATGAAGCCATGTTGTCTGCCATGATATTACAACACACTGCGTATAACATACAATTCAGCTTACAGCAACATACAACTAGAGCAGCAAATTTGCATTCTGTCACGCCTCAGTCTGCAGTGCATGCTGAGCTGCAATCATTCCTGGCATCAGACGCACGGGTGGCGCTAGAGACGGGATGGGCTCCCTAGCTGACTGACCCAGCTTAGGCGCAACCGGCTTAGTGACCTGGTACACCCATTTGGAGCCATCAAACTTGCTCAGCACCTGTTGCAAGACATGCCTATCAGCACTTGCAGCTGTCAAAATATGCAAAAAATGCTCTGCTGTGTAAGTCACACAGCACAACGTTCCAGAAGCCAAATTGCCATTACTCACATTGCTGGGATGCACAATACTGCATGACAACACTGCTTTAGAACTGACTATGCATGTGCAATACACTCAGACTCAACAGTTCTACAACAGGGCTTGCAGACACAAAGAGACTTAGCTCACTCTACAACATAGCCAATGCTTGTTTCAGCGATGTAATCCAGCAAACATTGTAAAAAAGGTCAGGCTGACCTCCTGAATATGCTGCTCACGCTCCTTGACCTTGTGCATCCTCTCGTAGTACTTCATCTGAGAAATGTATGTGGCCAAGTCTGCAGGCAGCTCCTGCAGGCTGTTTGCGTGCATGGACCTGCAGAAACAGGCAGCACTTTGGGTCAAGGATGGCCCGAACACACATGCTTGCACACAGGTATGCATACTCGGACAAGGTTTGAGCCAAAGCAAGTCAAGCCATGCCGTTGACCCAGCCAGCGTTGTAAGCAGCAGCAACAGCCACAGCAGCATGAAGTGAGTGGCAGGACTTACAGCACATCAGGCCCAATCATGAATCAGGACCAGTTGCAAGCATACATAAGCATTCACTAGCAACTCCATGCAGCCCAATTTGTTCTATTGATATGCAGCTGCAGCGGCTGTTTGCTCCTTTTGAGATGCCTGTGCCGTCTGCACCAGTACAAGCAAATTAAAATATGAACAAGGCAGTGTACCTGAACGTGTTGTTAGTGATGCTAGATCCCTCAGCTGCCGGCAGAGGGTGACCATGAGACAAGTATCTGAGCACCTCATGTTCAGGCAGGCTGCGAGTCATGGCAGCCACCTCCTGAGTGTTATGCAGGCTCCGTGAGGACGCACTCACATCAGGCCTGCAAACCCAAACCAAACCCACTCATTCACTCACTCACTCAACCACATGTCTTCCCCTAGGGTCAGGGACTTACAGTGCTGACTAGCTTTCTGTATGAGGTCCTGTTCTGGCAGTCAGCATATCAACAGTGAGCTTTTGATGTGTCGATGACCATCCCTGTATGCCTGCTTTGCCAGTACTGGGACACACCAAGCCAGTAGCACATCAGATTGCATGAGCATCTACTCATAAATGGACCCACATGGCCACATCAGCTACTGTACGGCAGACAGATTGGCCTGGTACCAGCGCACAGACAGATGTCAGACTGAGTGCAAATACACATGGGGCGGGGGGGAGACTGACCAGAAAGTGCAACCCTGCAGGTCCTTGTCAGCGTCCTGCTCCCTGGCTTCATGAACCTTCTGGTCACGCCGAGCCTGCCATGCCTGAGACCTCTCAATCACTGACCCTGCCCACTCCTCTGACAAAGGCCTCTTGTTCAGCTTGGGTGCAAAAGTACACATCTGCAAGGGGCATGCATTCATCCACTCATGCATGAGCTGGAAAGCGTTTTAATTAGTGCTATTATTATGCATGCATAACATCTCAAGGACAACACCCAGTGTTCTCATCCATCCTTAAATCCACTTGAGTCAGCAAGCATGTGATCGCAAAGGGTTGACAAGACATTTGCACCTGCTAACCTTCGTCAACACGCAGTGCATAGCTGCTAAGTGTGGGCTCTCAGTGACACTCAATACTCATACTTCACACTCACACTTCCACTCACACTGCAAACTCACCGAATACTCAATCTCCTCACGCTGGCGAGGCAAATTCTCGAGGCAAAGTTGGCGGTCCCTCAGAGTCACCTTGCCCAGTTGGTGCAGGTAGTTCAGCCGCCCCTGCAGGGGGGTGGGGCCCAACCCCTGAGTCTGCTCATACACAGCCTCAGCCAGCTTCCTGCTGTGGGCATCCACTTGAGGACTGAAAGTTTCATGCTGCTCTGAAAGCCGCCTACATACCACATACTCCTGTCTAAAGCAGAGTGTCTACTGGCAGAGGTTGAGTGATATGATTTGGTTGTTGATTTAACAATCTGCCATGGTCAAAAGGGCCTGAGGGAGAAAAGAGTTGTCTAGAGATACACGATAGTAAGCTGTTGTAACTGACACAATTACAATGAGGAGAAAATAAGTCCCAAGTCTGCTGTGATCCTCCACTTGAGGGCTAAATACGTCTTGCTGCTGGGATACACGCCTGCAGATCACACATATGTGCCTGAGCAGGGTGTGCACTTTGCTGGAAGCGCAAGTGCATGATGGGCGAGAGTTGCAAACCCAAGTATGCGTGTGTACAGTCTCAGTCCGGCTCTTGCTGTATGCCTCTGCTTGATGGCTGAAAGTGCCTTGCTCCTCTGATGTATG
>JAABUU010003998.1_pt1 | contig 17978 bp, 23 predicted proteins | sample 5559301 | NCBI WGS metagenome assembly JAABUU01 (sample SAMN10711884, study PRJNA513360) | rock metagenome | isolation source: Antarctica rocks | place: Antarctica: Victoria Land, Richard Nunatak white | reverse complement strand
TCACATAAAATATAAAATAATAAGTGTTCTGAGTTTTAGAAGAAGATGATGTGCATATAGATAATATACAACATTAAGCAGATTTGATGATGAATATTAACTTAAACATTAATTATTAAATTTAAAGAAGTCACATTCTTAAAGACAGTTAATGATGAAATTAGTAAAATTAACATTAACAGTTATAGCAAAAGCATTAACAGCAGCAACAGTGACAATAGTGATAGTAATAACAATATTAATGAGAATACAACATTTATATTACATATAATAATGAGTAATGACTGTGAAATCATCAGAGAATCTCATCAATTTTGACATCAGCTCTGAAGACATTCATCAATGAAAATGAAAAGTAATCAATATCATTTATAAAAACAGTAATTACAGATGCAAATTGAATCTCTTTGAGATCAGTGAATGAAAATAGATTTAAAAGAATCACAATTAAATCTTTAAAAATGTGAAAGACAGATGCTGCAGTAAAGACAGTAGTGAATTATTGAAACATTAAATTCTTTAAGTGTCAGATAAATCTGAAGAGTAGTTAGACAACAGAAATTAAAAATGTCTTTAAGTAAAACTTAGTGAACTTGCTGCTTATTAATTAAGATGACTTCACAACAGACATTATAAATATAGAGATAGTATTAACTTTAAAGATTACAATAATAATAAAATAATATTAATATACTTAAACTTCATCATCTTACAGTACAACACAATGAAGTTAAGAAATAAGATTATGATATTTTTGCTTTAAAATTTCATCATATAAAACTACAATGTGCTGATCATTCAGAAGTCATGACACAATAAATATAATAATAATATTTATTATCTCTGCAAAAATTAATTTTATCTAATCTATTCAGAACTTACAAAAAGAAAATTAACTTAAGTCTATTTCTACATTAATTCATGACTGAACTGCATAGACTGAACAGTTTAGATATACAGTAGAGATTTTATGATTTTGAAGATTTAATACATTAAATATAGTCAGTTTAAGCATTTATGTATTCACAATGTGTACAGAAAAGCAGTCAGAAAGAATATTACAGTAATTTTGAAATAATTAAATGATTTATTGAAAAATAATCACTGACAATACATTATAGTGAAAGACTTCAATCTGCATTATTTAACATAAAAAGATCTGAGAATGAAGAAGAATTCACAGATAAAGCAATTAATATAAATAATAAATAAATAACAGCTCTCTCTGCTCTTACTATAAAGCTTAATTATATAAAGATCTCAGTAAATGTACAGCATCATAGATCTGATGCTAAACAGCTTAAACATTACTTAATAATTAATTAACTGCAAGATACAATAATAACATCATAACTTTAATCATTACTTTATTGTCACTCATCTTCTGCTGTCTACAGCAGAGATCACATTACAATTTTATTAATAGTGAAATAAAGTAGACATAAAGCTTTTATAATAAATTCTAATAGAATAGCTGTCAACATCACTTCATAACTATAATGAACTTAACATAAAGCAATATATAACTGTCATTACAGAGACAATTTAAATCACAGTAAAGACAATAATATTGATATTAACTTTTAATAAATAATTAAAGTCAGAATTTGACTCAGAAGCAAAAGAGATGATAAGAGAAGTAAATAAAGCTTATTGTTATTAATAAAGAAAGCAGAGCATACATATTTAAAAGATATATTGTTGAGTTTGTAATGAAAAAGAAAAGAAGTTAACAAAATTAATAAGAATGAGTTACAGAAAATGAATAAAGACAGTTTTAAAGAGTTTTTAGAAATTATAGAAATTAATGAAGTAAATTAAAAATTGCAGAGCTGCAAATTAGACTTTTACTTCTGCTTTAAAATAGATGAAAGAGTTAAAAGTCACAGAATTACAGAATAAGATAAAGTTACTTTGAATAATTTTTTTTTTAACTTTTTCAGAGATAAATCTTAGCAATATTGCAGAATATAAATATTTTAAGCTGACATTTATGTCTTTAATTACAGAGACTGAATTAACAGAGATTATAATGTAAACATTAAATAATAAAACATTAAGATTAAATAACATACTGAATTGAGTTCTATACTAAATATTACTGCAACTATTTTCACTGCTGCTTTCATTATATAACTTGTATTTAAACAGCAAAAGACATTTAAAAGTCTTTAAACACTTTATTGCAGTGATGCTGCAGAAACTTAACAAAAAAAATTATCAGCAATTTAAAATATATTAATTAATAATACTTTTAAACATTATAAGCAAGGCTCTGAAGTTCATGATGACACATAGAATAAGCTATATGACAGAGATCTATTAATTGTTATTTAAAACATTGTTGAGAAACTGAAAGATTATGTTTACAGAGTAAACAATTTACATATTGTTGAAGTAGATTTACAGAATATAAAAGTTAAACATATTAATTACATCACTATTAATGTTAAATGTATCAAAAGTCTTTAACAATGTCTTTTATAAAAGATTACTTTACAATCTCTGAAAACATCATTTATCATTAAAGATAGTAAACTGAATAAAAGACTTTCTGAGAAAAAGAACATCAACAATAAAGTTATTAAAATATGAGTTAAAGAGCTTTGTTATTTATATAAATATATTTTAAAGCTCATTATTATTATTCATTCTATATTTATTCTACAATGCTGACATACTGAATCTAGTTAATGACTTATAGCTTTAAGTCACAACAGCAAATTAAATTGATGATATAAATATCATAATGACAGAAAAGTCAGCAAAGAAGAACTACATTACTTTATATATAGTGCATAGCTATGCAGAGCAGTAAGTTTAAAGATATATTTCTATTTTTATTTTAGTTAAATATAAGCTCATTTACTTTACAAACTGCTTTACAAAACATGACACAACAGTGAAGTTAACTTTAAATATATATATAATACAGATATCATCAATATGCAGAGTGCTGAAAGTCATCTTGAACTTATATTTAAAATAAGATGCACATATATAATACATTTAGATCTGAGTCACAACAAGCCTTAAAGATCTAGCAACATTAACAGATTTTATATGAAGCTTTAAGCTTAAGAATCTACAGAAACTCTATATAATAATGATATTATTGTAGATTTTGTACTGCTGCTCAGTTTAATATAGCTTAGACAGTAAATACAGAATAATTATACAATAAAAACAGATTTTTTAGAAACTGACAGTTATACAGTAATGAGCAGAAGTCATTATAATGAGAATCTTTCACATAACAGTAAACTCAGCACTGAATATAAAACTCTTTCTTTTTTTAATGAAACAGCAACTTAAAAAGATTCTGAGAGAATTTATGCTTTATATAATTACTGCATCAATATATATTTTAATGAGAAGAATCAGATCAAGATTCATTAAGAAGCTGTACTGAAAAAGTTCATTAAAATATTTATAGCTTTATTATAAAATATAGATGTAATTTTTTTCAGATGTTACTTTGAAATTCAGAGTGCTCTATATAGTATTATTATGATGAAATGACCTGATCATTCACATAGATAACAATGCAGATGAGATGATTTATAAACATAATATTAATAAGTTATGTCAAGATTGTAAAGTACTAGACATTTACACAGACAGCAGTGACATTAAAGATTAAATAAAAGCAGTAGCAATGATATTGAAGTGAGGTCTAAGATGTATAATGTATATAAGTATGAAAAAGACATTCATAGTATATATAGCAGAGCTGCAAGACCTGATCATGACAACAAGCATGATAAGTATGATGAAGAAGTTAAAGTCAAAACTATAAGTAATAAATATATATATAGATAATTAAGTAACAATCTGATCAGTCATTAAGCTTAATATACAGTTAGAACAATACTTACTGCAGTGTATCATAAAGAAAGTGAATGATCTGTGTAGTTTAAAGATTTAGATACAGATATATTAAATATTAGTGCATATAGAAGTACTGAGTAATAAGAAGATGAATAAGATGATTAAAGTAATAGCTTTAACAAGAGATATGTAGATAAGAGCAGAGCAGATCACAGAGATTTAACATTTAATGATTATATGTAAAATGAGATTTTGTAAATAGATAGTTAGAGAATGAGTTAATGATTGAATAAATAGAAAAGTTAAACAGATTACATTTAATATAAAACAACAGTTAAATAGAAAAGTTCTGAACAAACATACAGAACTACAATGATTTATAAGCTTTCTTATTATACAGTTATGCATTGAAAAAATTGACTTAATTTATTATCTTTACATTATAGATAAAGTAAACTCACTGTAATGTCTCTGTAACTTAAGCATTTAAACAGTTCATTATGTACTAATGAAATGCTTACAAACATAGAATCTATAAAAAGAGCTGCTTAAACAGATTAATGATATAAAGAAGATTCTATGAGACTCAGCATTAATTAAAGTAGTCATTATATTTATATTATAAAGCAATCTTTTAAGACAATTTTAAATCATAAATGAAACATCAGAAGATCTAAAGATCTTAAATATAATTTGAAATAGAAAATTCAACATTTATATGCTTTAAATTGCAGAAAAGACAATTAATTATTTACAGTAATGTTTATTTTTTATTGATGATAGTTGAAGAGAGACATTAGTATTAAATTATAAGAAAAGAAGATTAATAAGCATTAGAATTAAGAAAAACATAAAGAGCTACAGAGAATAAAGTCAGAATTTGATATTAGTTAGTTTATGAGGTGACAGTGACAGTGACAGCAACAGCAAGATGATAATAAAGATGAGATCAGTATGTGCTAGCTGCTTGTAGTTATGCAGTGTATAGCAGTCTAGGCAGCCTTGGTCATCTATGAATCAATTAATCAATCAATCAATCAACCCCTACTAGCCCATCAAGTCAATATCCACTACATTCATTGTCAAGCTTCATAGATGATGGACCAGAAAGAAGTACCGAAGAAGTTGTCACCAAAGAGAGTCAAAGGCAACGCTTACAATCAGATGGCTGCTGTTCGAACATCGCTCATCCTTCTAACGCCTTCAGGGTGAACCGGAGCTGCAGCTGCACCAGGTCTCGATGGAGTAAGCTTCCACTTGCACGGGATTGGGATCCACTTCTGGGAAACGGACGCAATCTGAAAAAGCAGACTTTGAACCACAGATGTAATTGTCACGTTCAGTAGCTATCTACAGGCTCAGATCCATGCCTAGTAACAGGCCACGTATGTAGCATAACCAAGCAACTTTTGAAGGTCTATCAAGATGCCACCATTCCCAGCTTAGATATGAACCCAAAATCAAGCGCCAGTCGTAGGCGCAACAGCCGACTCCCCTTTCAGCCACGGCAACACCTCTTCACCCCAGAAGTGCCGCATCTTGTACATGCCCAACTTCTCCGGCATACTTTCAATCGCCTTGGCCAGGTTTGGACCGTCGCCCTCGGCCTTGATTTGAGCCAGCGGCGTCATGTAAGAGCGAACACAGAACATGATGGCCTTGGAGCGCGGCAAAGCCGTCAGCGTCTGGTGTTCGACGCGGAGGAAGCACTGGTCGAAATGAGGGTGGAACTTCTCCTCGTCGATGGCGTCCTCCTTGTCGGGGTAGTAGTTGTTGCCGTCGACGCGGAAGAGGTCGATGCCGTCGACTTGGAGACTCCACTGCGCAGATGTTAGAATAGGGTGGGGACGTGGCGTATGGCACGGAAACGCAGAGAGCTGCCGGGAAGCTTACATTCATCCGGCCGATGAATTGACCCGGTTCCATGCGCTTGAAATAGCGGTCCACGCTCCTTCCCAACCGCTCCTCATACCCCGGAACCGGCCCGTGGATCTCACGGACCGACTCGCCGAGGCGCGCCGGACTGAGGAATCCGCCGGGAAAGCACGCAATGTAACCTCTGAGCCGAAATTCGCCGTCATTTTCATCGGGGCACATGAAGTAAAAGTCCTCTTCGACATTCATGCCCAGCAGCTGCAGCATCCGCTCCGGGGTCAAGTCGGCGGTGGAAAGAGGATACGATGAGCCCGTGATAAGGTTGTGGACGGTTTGGCCCGCGGTCTTGAAGATGGTCGGGTAGCGGTGCGGGAGGTAGTCGATCATGATCTCCGTGTAGAGTTCTTCGATGGCCGGGTCGACGAGCGGACCGGCGCCCACGGTGAATTCCGCTTTGTCGCGGATGAGAGGCTCTCGCTCCTGGATGCGTGACAGGTAGCCGCGGTCCATGCGGATCCATTCGTTGCGCGCCCGTTTCTGGATACCTATTTTCTGTTCAGCAATGGCTGGGCACGCAGGCTTGGGCTCTACGGACCCATGGTGACATGGCCTTGGCTTTCGTAGGGTCGATAGTCGATAGGGTCTACCTCCCAAATATTAAAGCCCCAGAGTGGTTCGATGGCATGTTTATTGTTGTTTTCGGTGTTGGAGCTAAACTATGCATCCTCTGTTAGCCAGACGCTTCACACTTCTGACACCAGCTTGGGATGTAGATTGAGTATTACGGGAAAGTGAAGTGAAAGGGTGCCCTGCTTCTGTCTCTTCTGAACGAGGTGGTAGATCAGAACAAGAAGCACTGGCAACACGAAGAGAACGACCAAGGATGGACTGGCGCTCATGTGATAAGGCATCCTTGTCTCTTGTTGGATCTGGAAATGAATTGACGTAAACCACCTAACGATCGACAAGCAAAGAAGAAGAAGAGAAAGGAAGAGAAGCTATCTGTATCACAGATGTCAAACAGGTGAAGCAAGGCAATGAATCAATTCACCTTTCAGGAAGGATCTGGGCTGCCTTTTATTAACTTATACTCCACACTGGTCCTGGAGCTTTGCTGCTGCCGTCCTCGCCAATATTAAGGTGCTTTCCCGTAGCGGGGTAAGGTAAGATAAGGTAAGTTAGGGCTACAGCAAGCTCAAGGGAAGCTCACAGCCACACAGTGCACAAGATGGTTCTTCGGGGTAAAGGTCATGCACCTCCCTTACCCTACTGGAATTGGCTTGCAGAAGGAGGTTTGAGATCTCTGCTCCCTGACCATGATGGCAGGCACGGCAGTGAGGTGAAAAGTGTATTCGTGTCCACCATCTAATAACATTTATGTAAGGTATGATCTGATTGGGATGGCTCTGGCAGTGATCTGTTTGAGCCGCCGGCCTTACCTTAGGTATATAGATGGCTTGCCGGGCCAAATCGACACTAAGTTAGCGGAGCGGTACAGGGCATCGAAGATCAATCAGGGGTGCTTGGTGCATCCCGATTAGGTTAGCTCCTGATCACCAGTCGTCAGCGAGGTAATGCTGACTAAGCAGACTTTGTATTGATGCGGCTTTCAGTTATCACAAAGGTGTTAAAGTCCATACACAGCTATGCTGCGACTATCTGAACTTGTTGTCCTCTCAAAAGTGTCTGACAACGGTCTCTCGCAAGGTGTACCTGAGGAGAAAGGGTTATGTAATCAAGACTCTGTTACCACCTCAGTTACGGGGGTAGACTATAGGTGTTTACGGTAGTCTGCAGACAGAATCTTCAGCTTGGCTTACTGGGTATATTTTTCTACACGGTTGTTGAATAAGCACAACTGGTTGAGTCCATCCACCGTCCTCGTGCTATTCGTTCAATAGAGCCCATCTACATTGCGTGTCCTCCTTATTTGTTTTGAGATCTAGTTCTTCCACAATGTCTCCATCCTCGGGAGCTACATACATGGTCTTTTCAGCTCGGTAGGTATTGGTAGTGGTAGTGGCTTCATACCTACTGTACGTAGACCGATCCACCCGCATAACGGGCATGCGGCACCTGTCTAATTGGTGGGGTCTCAAACGCCCCCAATTCTAAGGTACAGGTAGCGCCGGAGCAGCTACATCTACAGGTATGCTCTGCATCTGATCCTACAATACATCATAGCTAAGCTCATGCCCAAGAGCTGGACGCCTCCACATCAAGGATCCCAGGGTCCAGGAAAAAGCCACAGCACCCTGCTTGCTCCAACGTCCACATTTGGCCACAGGGAGCTTACATTGGTCCATTTAAGCTCCCCAAGAGCTGTGTTTGAGGTCCCTTCCCTTCACTTTGAAATTCCTTTAGCCCCAAGGGCCTTCATGGCCGATATGATGTGCTTAGGTCGAAGTGGTCTTCCCACCAATCTGGATACATTTGTCACGGGCGAACGGCATTCATCGTCGATGACCACGTCGAGCTTGCTCTTGGTCTGGGTGACAATGCAGGGTTGACGATGGCACCACCCTTGTCATTGTGGACGCCGCCTTCTTGAACAGAGACTCGACCCTCGACTAGGCCGTGATGACGGCTGTCACGGCGACGACTTGAACGCGTATGGAAAACAGACTTGATGGCTTCGGTAGGCTCGCGGAGCAGTGACTTGTTCAGCCACCCAGAACGACGCCTCTTACTCCCACTTGAGCCCAGCCACCTCGCGATATTCTGATGTTTGATGCAGATAGTCTTACCAGCGACCCTCGGCTCAGAGTTCGTGAGGTCAATGGCTGGGTCGATTCCGCGGCGTAGGCTCTTGGTGCGTTGGAACGGTGTGGTGTAAGTGTATGCGTTTGGATTCATCGTGACGCTCCAGTGAAGGAATCTGTATGACGATTGAGTCGGTCACGCGTAGAGGTAGCAAGGGATGAAGGGTGGGATACGGGAGGATAGGTCGACATAGATAGCATCATGAAATTAAGGGAACGTAAGGCAAGACTCCCGCTTTCATTGGCACGAGCTGATTGACCGAGTGTTCACGATTGATAGTGAATCTGCCGAATGCAGAGGTATGTGTAGCTTAGGGTATGTTGCAGAGTTGACCACGACGACTGGGTTTGTCACATCTCGCTTTTCTGTAAGTAAGCTGATGCTGAGCAGCACGGCGCGTAAAGCAGCGACAAGATCCTCCTGCTTCCAGATAGGTAGGTAACAACATGGTTGGAGCAGATACGCGTCTAATCAATCAGTGTGGAGACGAGTGGAAGTCCATCGATCGGTGAGGTGCAGAGGGGAGGAAGTGCAGTCTCTTCGGTGTTGGTCGGATATTCAGTCCCTAAGCGTAGCGTAGCGTAGCGTAGCGTAGCGGAAAATAGAGCAGAGCAGACGTGAAATATACGGAGATTTAACAATGACTTAATATCGGATACCAAAAGACTTCACGAGAGACGGGAGTCGCTGGCTATGGCTCAGCTGAAACGGAACGAAAAGAAATCCAAAAAGTGACAACCCAAGAGAAACTCGCGCAAACGAATCGTATAAGATATAGGTCCTGACATGTCCTTCATACGTCTTTCATGCTTGCATTCCTCGTCCCCACGACTGAAGGGGGCCTCCCGCTCCCCGTCCCATTTACTTCCCGTTCCTTCTCTTCCCTCCCATTCCAAAAGCCCTCTCCCTCTCACGCCGCACTCTCAAACATAAACGGGCGCTTTAACCAAAATACTCCTCCCCCTAACCTCCACCGCCATAAAAGCCGCGAACCGGACCCTCTCCTCCTTCTGCCCCAGTCCAGATCCCCCAGACGAGCCGCTACCACTCTGCTGCTGCTGGAGCCCGGCTGGGTTACCGATACTGCTCCGTCCCGACGACGTCGCCCCCTCCGTACCGCCACCTCCCCCAGCGGCCGGTTTCTTATTGATGAGCCCGCCAAACATGCTTCTCTTCTTCTGCTGCTGTTGGTCTTTCAAGCTGTTCGCGTCCGGATCTTTCGATGCCGATGCAGGAGCCTGCTGCGCGTTTTGGTTCTGGCTCTGGTCCTCTTTGGCGACATCGCCGGCCTCGGTGCTGGCGAGGGAGACTTTATCCGCCGCGTCGAGCATCATCCCTTCGGAGCCGGAGCCGGGATTCGATAGGGCGGGGAGGGCGGATTCGATCCTCATGTATTCGACGTTGACGGGAGCGCCGGGGAGGAAGTATTCGACGTAGACGTCGCGGCTCTCGAGGGGGAGATTGGCGGCGATGCCGACGGCCAGTTCGACGATCATGGAGACGCCGCCTTCCAAGTCGGGCGGTGGGGGTTCTTTGAGGTTCATTTGGAGGCGGGCGGTGAGTTTCTCAACCAGCTCGTCGGTCAGTTGGAGGCGGTATTGCGTGGCTTGCGGGGAAGCGAGCATTTCTTGGAGGCCATCGAGCGTGGTGAGGCGCCAGTTGGAGATTTTGGAGAGGAGGGCATCTTTTTCTTCGTCAGAGATGGTGGGCGGGGCGAAGCGGCGAATGTTCTTCTCGATAATCTTGAGTTGGCTTGAGAGGCTGGGCTCGAGGGCGGGGTGGAAGTATCGATCGAGTATCTCATCGACGATCCACCGCGTGATACAGGCTCGACCGACTGCCGTCATCTCTTTTGTCCCCGTGGTATGAGCGTCTTTATTCACGTACGGCTGGAGCCAAGGCGGGATGACTCTCCAGTCCTTTCTAATGTTGAACGATAGATTGTTGATCGCACCATCGAGACGGTTGAAGCGCGTTGCATATTCGTTGTCGTCGAGAGAAGTACGAGACTGAGCAAGTCGTTGGTGCGCGAGGGTATTTTGGAGCTGTTGGACTTGTGCATCCTTGTCAAAATAGTATTTCTTGACCTTGCTGTACTTGGCCACTATGTGTCGGTGTAAGCGTTTTGCTTTCACGAGCAAGAAAATGTGTGTGTAACATACGAAGTTCATCATGACGCGCATGTAGCTGCGCCATGTCCAGTCCAACCACATCATCCCTTGATTTGCCCGGCGGAGGAGTATTTCGCCCTTGCTCGCCGAGATTCTGTTGTGACACTGATGCTTGGGACGCAGGGGGCCCCCGATAATTCCCGGCCTGTTGGTTCGAAGTCGGCGGTGGACCAGGATACTGCCCTGTCTTTATAGGAGCGGGTGGGTTCTGCCCCTGACCTTGACCATACGCAGGCGGATGGGCGCCACCTTGGGGCGGGCCACTTTGTGCATGACCTAGATTTGCGTCTGAAGAGCGACGTGCTTGCGGAGGTTGCGCCGGCGGAGGAGCCATGGAGCCTTGCGTGTATTGTGATGAGGAGACCTGCTGTACGGACACCCACTGCGATGGAGCTTCCGACTGAGGCTCGTAGGCCCTATATGAAGTCGAGGGTGAAGGCGGTTCGTAAGACTGTTGAGAGGGTGGTCGCATGCGTTGATTGTCTTGAGCTTGCTGAAAGGAATGCTGTGATTTGATGTCAGGGCGTTGACTTTGCACGGGATGATACGTATTCGAGACTATCGGAGGAGGGGTTTGGAAGGTTTGATATTGAGATTGTTGAGTGGGTGGATGGGCCGAGTCTCGCTGGTTTGGTGGAGGTTGCGCGAGGCCGGCTTCGCGTTGAGGGGACTCGTACTCGTCTTTTCGCTGAAATGACTGTCGGGCGGTGGAGTCGGTATTGATACGCTGTGATGGACCTCGCATTGGGGTTTCAGTATGGGGTGGGGATGGAGGGAAGATCGGTGATCGGAGTGGGCCGTTCGCAGGTGTAGTAGTAATCGGTTTGGCAGTCTCTTGCAAGAACCGGTCGAGTCTAGCTCCGCCGTCCTCTTCGTGGCTGGAGGGAGTAAGTCGCAGGTTGGCGATTTGATCAGCTGGCCACTGAGATTGATTATATTGCTGGGCTTCCGGACTCGAACGAGGGGGAGCCTTCCGGCGCACTGAAACGCTGCGGCCCAGTGACTTGGATGGCTGTTGCACGCTTGTCGGAGAGGTCTCTTTCGAGGAATGGCTTATACCGAAAAAGCTCCTCTTTGATTTCTTCGGTTCTTGCTCTGCCTTCGCGTTGCTCGTGACGGGCGTTTGGTAAAAGCTGTGTGGATCGTCTTCGTCGAAGGACGGTGCTTCGGCACTACTACGAGGTGGCCGAACAAGCTGAATTGTTGGCTGACCAGTATAGCTGGACGAAGGGACTCTTTGACTTTGCGATCGTGTCGGGATCACAGTCTGATAGTAATGCGCCACGTCCGGTCTCTGTAAGTCTTGCTGCTCACCGTAACTTGTTGGGAAGCCTAGAGCTGGTGGGGGGAAAGCGGGCGATTGAAGCGGAGTGTCTATGGGGGACGCGTGCTGTGACCTAGGGTCTTGTGAGGTCGGAAGAGAAGCCTGCGATCGATTGGACTTGAATAGAGAGTACTTGGATGGCATTGGAGGACTGGTCTAGTCGGCGTATGGGCGACCGAGAGGAAAAGACGTCTAGACGAGCGTCTCGATATCCAGTCCCGATGATACTGTAACAACCCTGTCGAGGCAGCACAACCGTTGAATTGGTAGGGCTGTACGCTGATCTGAGTAGGTATGAAGTGCTGCAGTTAGGCTACCAATCTTGGGCATTGTTGCCACGACTGGGCTTTAAACATAGCAAGCTGTCCAGCACAGAGGGTTCTATTGAAGTGGAACAGTTTCCAGTTACAGATCAACCCCCAGTGTTACCGACCTTTAGCGATGGTGGTTTCACCTCCGATACATAGTACGAAATACGAAGCACAGAGGTACCACTTTGATGATCAAGTAAGGTATAGGGGGGCGGTTCAGTGTGCATACAGTAAGGTACTCTACCTTACCTGGTACTCGTATCATGTCAGTCAATTAATATTTAATATTAATGTGACCTTGTCGGCGACGAGGCTGCATACTTGTAGCCGATGTGGTAGCCGATGTGGTACGAGAGCCTTTGACTTGCCCTGTATTACTAAGCACTAAGGGTCGGCCATACCCTTACCCTGAGGTACCTTAAGGTAGTTGTTTAGGTACCCCCCGCAAAACTGTAATGATAATGATAATACTAATAAGTCCAAGTAATCATTAAGTTGATAAATAGTAGGCCTCTAGATGAGGTTAATTCAGACCACAATCTTGCGTTACCAGAGTGGGCATGGTGCAACTTGCGAACTCAGGCCTCAAACTTGTTGACGATTCCAAGCATAGGGTAGCCATAGCCATAGCCATTGACGCTCATCAGCGTCTCAGAAGGAGGGAGGTGAGATTCCAAGAAGAAAAGTAATAGTTGTTCTCAATATGCAGCGCTCACAAGACAAACCTCAACACCTATTGTTCGGTCCACATTGATGTACCAACGAAAAAAGAGGGTTGCAGCCACTCTTGCCACATGTCAAACATGGCAAACATATTCGAAGGCGCATAGTCTGGAAAGTACATCCCGCAAGCGTCGTCTCCCAAAAGTTTCATTCTCTTTTCCCATTCCTTAGCAAGCTCAATCCAAGCCAAAACCCATCCATTGCCCTGCACTCCCTCCTCCTCGTCTGATTCGATCACACCCAGTCGCGACAGTTCTTCGTTGCCGAGGCAATTCGTCAACCATTCACCTATCTCACGCATGCAGTAGAGCTCTCTGTTGTTTAAACGAGCAAGGAACGAAGACCGCAGTTCTTGCGAGTGTCGGCTATTGCCCATGGTAGTAAAAATCCACAGGCGATAGTAGGAGTGGGTGAAGCGAGTCCGTTCCGACGGAGTTAAGTGATGGCTAGGATGCTTTTGTTGGAGGTGCTTACTGAGTACGATTCGTGGTATAAACTTCGACTCATAGAAGTCACACACGAGAGACACCTGGCGTGCGTTGGAGAGGATCCTCTTCGTTCGACGAAGACCTGTCTGATGATCTTCTTGGCGGTGGTGGTGTTTTTGTTCCTCCTGGTGCTGATGCTGGTGCTGGTGCTGGTGCTGGTGCTGGTGCTGGTGTTCGTGTTGGTGCTGGTGTTCGGCTTCGGCTTGTTCCTGGGCATCCGCCAACTGCTCTGCTTCGGGGAAGCATTCTATAGCTTGTGCGAAGAAGTGATATGATATCGGCGTAGCGTTAAGCTGCCATACGTGACGGAAAACCCGCGCGGTGCGGGTAAGGTTGGCAACCTCGCCGAGGCTGCTGAGGGATTCGAAAACATGCAGGATGAGCTCCGGCGGAAGAGTCGAGAAAATGGACGGTTTTATTTGCGGCTTCTGACCCATATCAATGGTGGTGATAGTCATCGGTGACTGGAGAGTCGCTAACAAATATCGCAGCGCCGAGTCTCGGGTGGGATCTTCTCGTCTGTGGAGTCTGATCTCATCTTCGACAGCTTGGCATGGCGATACCGTCCTAGTCGTCTCCATACTCTACAGGTATAACTTTCTTGCGTGCCGGTCTAGGTTTTTGTCAGATGTTTTATTTTATTCTTGAAGTTCGCGATCCGCATATAGTTACCTACAGGTAGGTCCGAGGCCGGGTGACAGAGAAGACACGGCCGCTACCTATACCTATAATTGCTCTGCCACCTTCCTTCACCGCCACCTACGGGCTAGCCTCGGTGGTAAATGAATGCGCTCGCTTAACCCGAGGCTACCTTAGGTGGCAGAGGAGGTGGCAGAGCAACAAGCACCTGAGGAAACGCCATTCATTAATAGATTATTGACGACCTGGAACTGTAGAAGTGGTGTAGGTAACGTCGACTGCCTGCAACACTCTCTCTATCTACGAATCGTACGTACTTCGATCTGAGATCGCGCTTGCCAACTGAAACTCCGCGTAAGGTAAGGTATGATTTTTTAAAAGAGGGTAACAACCTTAACGTTTCCGCATATTGTTGTCTACCTTAGGTATGTCAGCTTACTGCAATCCAGCCCCAAAAGCTAGCATGCCGGCCCTAATCTCAGCCCCGTAACACCAGCCAATTCTACCCCCACTTCACTCAGCCGAGAGGGTTCGCAAGCCATCCTTCATCCTTCATCCTTTGGCCCCTTGAGCAGAAAACATCTATTCTGGGTGCATCTGACAGCGAATGAAGTAGCTGACTATGTATTAATAAAACGAGCTGACTCAGGGAGACTATCCGAAACCTATCACTTTCATGTTTAGTCTAGAATCTATGTTTATATTCCTATTTGTATGTCATAACCACGTTTCACATTTCCTGTCATCATTTGGGCTCAACTTATAGCAGTCATCGCCAACATTGTTCTTTTTTTGGAAGTAAGATCTTACAAGATGTTGGACATTTCGCTGTCATGTTGGTATAGAGTGGTCATTACCGTGTGCTCTATAAAGCAAACGTTTTTCCTGACAATCCAAGGACCATCTCCATCATCTACAACACTACCGATTTCGCTCTATGAGACATTCTTCATCTTCAGACTTCTTCAGACTTCTACTGAACCTCGATATCTTCTCCTTTAGATTGGACTTTCAAGATGAAGATCTCTAGCCTTCTGGCGTCCCTATGCTTCTTCTTCTTCGTATCCGCAGCACCACCCGCATCGCTGGCTCGACGCGTTGACAATTCTCCTGGACTGGGCATAGAGCTTGAACTGCGCGAACTCACGTATAAGAATCCTCGCGAAGAGACCAAGCCCCCTCCTGGTGGTAAATGCTCGCCCGACGAGATCACGCGTATTAAAGGGAAGGCAGTCAAAGTCCTCAACTCGAAGCCGCCGACTTCGTCAAAAAATGACTGGTCACTTACTGCCGAGCACAGTGGCACAGAGGATTGTACTGGAATCAGCTGCCTTGTCTCTGAATTCATTGTCGATGGTACAAAGGTCAAGGTTGGAGAGAAAAGAGCTGGGCCAATCGCCGATGAAATTACAAAGTTTCTTGTGAGTGAACATTCCCTTTTGGTGGACCCCACCATGGTGTTGACCGAATCTCTGTGCTCTACTCACTCTCTTCTACGTTCTTGACTGATTAGAATATCTAGACAACCTGGAAGCCAAGCGTATCCGGGAAAAGTGAGGTGCAAATCGCTGGATTTGAGACTTGTGGTTCCTGGTTTGTGGAGAAACCGCAAAATTTCAATGAACACACTACGATGCAATTCATATTTAGATTCGGACAGCAGGTGACAGCTGCTATGCCTCTAGAGGGCATCCAGGCGCTCTTTGTCAAAGCAAAATCTGGACGGAAAGATACGCTCCTATCATCAGTCGGCGGCAAACTCAGCAACATGCACCAGGTCCGCAAGGAGGACTTTTCTCGACTGGCTTTAATTAAGCCCTCAGACATTAACGACGAATTCCTGGGCTTCTTTTCGATGGTCGTGTCCTACGCGAAGGCAGGACCCAAGCAAGCTGCAACTGACGGTCCCAAAATGGCATTGCCTCTCATGCCCCGCACTGACCATCTTGCCATCTACACCAAGTTCATTCGTGGTAAATTGGGAGACCAACTGAAATGTGATTCGCTATATCAGATAGTCAAGCTCCTAGCGGCCTACAAAGGTGACGGATCTGGCGACATGGATGAGAACTTTAAAGGCGATGAGTTTGACAAAGCAAAATTCAAATGGGATAATGGCATCAAAGGCGCAAACAACAAAAAGGCAGAACTACTGGTAAGCGACTGGATGAAAGGACTTCAAGACGGCAAGAAAGATCTCATGGCAGAGCAAGACAAGATTATTGATGGTCAGATTGGTAAGCTCGGTGACCGCATGGAGTATTTATACCAAGGCAAGCACGACCGTCTTGTTCCAATCTTCGAATTCCGAGACCTCGGAAGCTCCAGCGCGCCCGACCTCAAGAAGTCGCTCGTGGCCTTTGAAGACGCCGTTGTCGCTGCCCATAAGGAGTACTCCAATCCTCCCAAAAAACTCAGAGTTCGCGATCCAGAAATCAAACGAGATAACAAATGTCCAGCGACAACGACAAACAAACCTCCTCCTCCACCACTACGACTACCACCACCGCCACCGCCACCAACACCGCCACCACCACCGCCCACTGATATATGCGGGGATTGGTATAAAATCGTCCTTGACTACTTCGAGATCCGAGGGAAGAACTTCGACGCCACTAAATTCGGCACGGACGGTTCTGGACTGGAACAGCAGGTTAAGGGATGTGGCGAGTTGACTAAATGGCACTTTGAGTACACGCCGAATGATCCACGATTCGCTTGGTTTGCGAAAGGGCAGCTGCCGATTGGCACAAAAGCTTGTGTAGGAAGAGCAGTGGTTTCAGCAGGTGGAGAGGGTCCTGATGGATGTACTGGAGCTGGCTGAGACCTGAAGCCTTACGCATGTATTTGGCCTTCCTCCAGCTGGTATCCTTTGGGTTATATATGTTTGTGGGACTAAGATTACGATGAGATTGTAAGAGAGAGAACATCTGTGGCAGTTTGACAATGGCGGTGTTATGAAGAGTCCACATGCCACTTTCACACTGAGAAGCAACCCCAAGTATATCGTGCAGTCGTCAGGCTTTTATCCATTCATTCTCTCAAGTTATTCTATTTCACTATAAGGTACACATTGATGAGGTCATTACGGGCCATTTATAACCACGGAGCAGGAGTCAAGGTATGACCCGGTACCTAACCCCCTCACCTCCACCAAAATGCGAGAGGATTGCCAAGCCGGTCAACAGAGCCTTGAAGCGCGTCAAGCATTGGTGGAGACTTCTCCTTTGAGTCGGACACGACCTTAGTCATCGAGACATCAACGCAATGATTGGGCCGGTACCTTTTGACGCCCGAATCGTCCCAGCAAGGAATGGATGGATGAACAACAACAGCGAAAGAGAAGCCGTGTTGAGGATCACTGTTTCTCATCCATACATGTCTCCCTATGTATATTTCTCGTACCCTAAGAAATACGATGGACGGCGCCTTTCCTTGTCTGGCTCGTACTCGCTATCATTGCCTTCTCCATTCACCTATAGCCTTCCACTCGTATATGTCAAAGCATATATAGATTGACTTCTTCACCGTCTTTCACCCACCTCTCTATTGCTAGCATACTCTATCCCTCTCCTTGAGATAGCTAGCCTCATTACCAACTACCGTATCCGTCCTCACGGATCACGCAAGTTGTATTTATTCTTAGAGTAAATCATACATCATCATCATCCTCCACCATGCGGCTCCCGTCCATCGCCTGTAGCCTCCTGGCTCTTGCATCCATAGCATGCTGCCGTGCGCTGCGCCCCCGCGCCAGCTTCAACTTCGAGATCCCATGCCTGGAAACGCACGCGAGTATCGGTCTCGCGAACAGCAGCGCCAACAACACCATCAGCTGTGAGTACACCTCCCT
>JAABUU010003997.1_pt1 | contig 17981 bp, 17 predicted proteins | sample 5559301 | NCBI WGS metagenome assembly JAABUU01 (sample SAMN10711884, study PRJNA513360) | rock metagenome | isolation source: Antarctica rocks | place: Antarctica: Victoria Land, Richard Nunatak white | reverse complement strand
ACTTCTTCGCCAAGCTCAAGCAGTTCCGCGCCATCGCAACCCGCTACGACAAAACTGCCCGGAACTTCCTCGGCGGCATCCATCTCGCCGCCGCCCTGACCTGGCTCAATTGACGACACGCCCTAGTGGCAAAGACCGCTCGGAGATGGGCTATCCGGCCCCAACTTCTTGCTCAGACGGCGGGCTGCAGCCCCGTTCTCTCCTGCAGGCGCCGGAGGTACCAACACGAGGCCGCGACCGGCACGCCGATCAGAGAGGTGGCAATGAAGAACCACTCAAAGCCGAGACTTTCAATGACGAAGCCCGAGGCGCCCGCGAGCAGGCTGCCAGGCAAGGCGCAAAGCGACGTTAGAAGCGCGTATTGACTGGCTGCGTGCTCCGTCGCGGTCAGCGAGGACATGTAGGTGATGAGGACGATAGAGGCGAACGCGTACGCGAAACTGTCGATGCTGACAGCGATGGCGAACGTCCAGAACTCACCCCCGCCATGATCGCCGTGCACGGCCAGATAGGCGAGGCTCAAATGCGAGGCGGAGCCGAAGACGGTGCCGACGAGCAGGCTCGCCATCATGCCGATCCGCGGGACGATGTAGCTTGCCAGGAACGTGCCTCCCAAGGCGACCCAGAAGCCGAACAGTTTGGTGACCGTGGCGATGTCCGTGTTGGAATAATGCAGGCTCTTGAAGAGCGGCATGGCCATCGCGCTCGACACATAGCCCGGCATGCGAAACCCTGCCACCATGACGAGGACCGGAATGGCTAAAGGTCCGAGGCGCGTGAGCAACTCCTTGATGGGCGCAGCAACGGTTCCGACGAAGCCCGGCCGCTCGGAATGCGCGATCTTGTCAGACTCAGGTTCGGGCGCAAGGAGGGCTGCGACCATGCCCGGCGCCATCAACGCGGCCATGCACAGGTAGGCGGCGCGCCAGCCGAAGCTGTCCGCCAAGTAGAGCGCCCCGGCGCCGGCCGCGAGATTTCCCACGCGCCATCCAATTTCCGCCCAGGACGACATCAGCGCCTGCCGTTCGACGGGCGCCACAGTGATGCGCCAGCCGTCGATCACCACATCCTGCGTTGCGCCGGCGAAGCCGAGGGCGAGGGAAAACACGATCGTCCAGGCGAGCCAATGCGCCGGATCGCCAAAGGCGACACCCGCCAGCGTCAGCATCACCGCGATCTGCGAGACGATGATCCAGCCGCGGCGGCGCCCAAGCAAACGACTGAAGACCGGCGCGTCGTACCGGTCGAGAAACGGCGCCCACACGAACTTGAACTTGTAGGCGAGCGTCAGTTCGCTCATCAGGCCGAGCAGGCTGATCGGCACCTTGGCCTCCGACAGCCAAGCCGATTGCGTCACATAGACGAGCAAGAAGGGAATGCCCGAACTGAATCCCAGTCCCAGCATCGTCGCGATGCGGCGATCGGAGAACACATGGTTCAGGGGTGGAATTTTCTCCGAACCTTTTTGCATCACCTGAATTTGCATGCCATTCGGCCTTTCCCGAGTCCGCTTTCAGACCTGTTTATGGCTTGTCACCACGCCAAGCCACATTCGTGCAGGCCTGATACGAGGGCCTGGAACTGGTCAGTTCCCGTTGTTCAGCCTTGAACGGCTCGGCAGGCGATAGCCAGCCGTATGTCCGGCATCCGAAGCTTGAGTATGGTCAGGTGTCAATCGGATCACACGTGTCATCGAACGGCGGCTATGGGATCGGCGCGCTGGGCTGGAGCGAGGGTCCGCATCGGCCGGCTCAGGAATCGCGAGCCGGCGAGGCCGAACCGCCAGGCGGTTTCAGCGCCGCGGGTGATGCCGATCCGGCGGCCAGCAGCAACCTCCGGCACGTCCGTCCGGTCCAGGACTGTGAAGGGCGCCCGGTCCAGCGGCCATCCATCCAATGCTCCGGTGATGCCCAGGGCCTGGCAAAGCCGTCCGGGGCCGCAGCACAAATCACGTGATGCCACCTCCCCTCGCCGCGCGCGCATGACATGGAGACCTTGCTCCGGCTCCAGGGCCCGGATCAGCACCGCGCTGCCCGGCGCAACACCGCAGACCACATTCAGGCACCAGTGGATGCCATAGGAGCGGTATACGTAAGCATGGCCAGGTGGTCCGAACATCGAGGCGTTGCGCGCGGTCCGGCCACCAAAGCTGTGCGATGCCGGGTCCTGGTGGTCGTAGGCCTCTGTCTCGACAACCCGCCCGCCGACGCCATCGACGAAAAGCCAGGTTCCAATCAGCGCTCGCGCGACTTCAGGCGCCGGGCATCCGTACAGGAGCGAAGCTAGGGGCGACAGCAGGCTTGCACCCATACGCGACTATACCACGGCCGGCATTGCCCGAGGGTTCACCGGACAACCCTGCGATGGAGGGCAAACTTGAACCATAACATCTCGCTCTGGACATTCATGTTCATGACCTTCTCGATCGGCTCCGAGACCAACGAACCCCGCCGCAGATTTGACCAAAGGCCGTTTGGGGTGGCGTGATGAAGCAACCGCCTGGAACTCGCCGGCAGTGATGATGGCCGGGCGCTCAACTATGGCCACTAGCACGCGCTGTCCACACGCTTCGACCCGCAGCACGCAGAGGCCGTTCTCGGCGTTGTGGCAGGTGACGCGCTCCGGGCATGCGCCATTGCCAACCGAAATCATCTGAAATCCACCTATCCCCCTTGCAGGCACGACCCCACCCTTAATCTGCTCCGGTGGCGAAAGAGGATTGCGGTCAGGACCGGCAGCTCGGAGTTTCCTGTCACAACCAATGGAGATGCACAATGAGCGAACAATGGCGATACCAGCTTCGGGTCTACTTAAACGACGAGATGGCGGAGGTAGCGCGGAGCAACGGGGATGACTCGGCGCTTCGGCCGCTAACGGATATCCTGACCAAGCATCACGCAACTCTGATCAGTCAATTCGATGCCTTCGCGAACTACGTCACGGAAGCTGAGAAGCAAGGCCCCGAACATTTTCCGCTTTATAAGTGGACGAAGGCAACTGTGGAAGACCCTGCCAAGCGTGCAAAGCATGTTGGGACCTTCGCGCTGCATGTGTCTGGCAGCGAGGTTTACCCGAAGGAGGCTGCGGATGCGCTGGAAGCCGACTTGCAGCCCCTCGTCGGCGGCGAGCTGGTCACGCGCATGTCCAAACACGACACAAACCCGGCGAACAACCTCCAGGTGCCCCCCGAGTATCGGCCATAGCAGTGCCGGCCCTGACCAGCCCGTTCGAGTAATCCGAGCGAGATGGCAAGGCAGCACGGCAACGGCGGTCCGATGCGATCCGGTTGAACCACAACGGCTGGACGGCATCGGTAGATGCTCGATCAGCTTGCGCTTGAAGGAGGGTATCGAACACCTTGACGAGCAGCATTCATGGCCCACTGTCACTATGGACCGTGTGGGGTCACAGTCCGACAGCGTGCTTGATCTTGGCCTGTGATAGCGGCAGGTCTCGCAGACGCACGCCTGCAGCGTCATGCAAGGCATTTGCGATCGCGGCGGCCGTGGGTCCCTGGCCCGCCTCGCCGGTCCCGAGGAAGGGTAAGCCGGGCCGGTCGGCGATATGGACCTCGATGCTTTCCGGCGCTGCCGGAAACCGCAGGATGGGATAGCCGCTCCAATCCCGGCTGGTGACGTGGCGTTGGTCGAACCGAACCTGCTCATACAGGGTCCAGCTCGCGGACTGGGTGATGGCGCCCTCGATCTGGTTGCGGATGCCGTCGGGGTTGATGGGCTGCCCGCTATCGACCGCAGCCACGACGCGGCCGATCCGGATGCGCCCGGTCTCGTGCTCGACGTTGAGTTCGAGAGCGACCGCGCAATAAGCGCCAAGGTTCTTGTAACACGCGAATGCGAAGCCCCGGCCGGTGCCGTCACGTCGGCCGGTTGGCAGCTGGGCTGGGGCGGACCAGCCGAACCGGTCGGCCGCTGTTTGGATTACGGCGCGGGCGCGCTCGTCCTGCATGTGGCGCAGGCGAAACGCCACCGGGTCTGCGCCTGCCGCCGCCGCCAGCTCGTCCATGAAGCTCTCGATGGCAAAGATGTTGAGGTATGCGCCGAGGGATCGCATGGCCGACACCCGTAGCGGCATCTCCGGCAGGAAATGGGACACCACGTGCGCGTTGGGAAAGCTGTAAAGGAGATTGCTGTTCCGCTCGCCGCCGCCTTCCGGCATCGGGATGGGCGCGGGCGGCGGCACCGGAAGCGGGTCCGGCAGCGCGGCATTTTGGATGAATAGGCCGCCCTTGTTAGGCCGCTGGTTGTGGGTGTTGCTCCATACGCCGTAGTTCCAGTCGACGATCCGGCCCTCCGCATCCAGCGCTGCGGCCGCCTCGGCGACCATGGCGGGGCCGAACGGCTCGCTCGTGTTCTCCTGCTCGCGCATCCACTGCACGCGGATCGGGCGGCCCGGCACGGCACGGGCAATCAGTGCCGCGTCCGCGGCGGCGTCGTCTGCGCCGTTGTGGCCGTAGCAGCCGGAGCCCTCGACATGGATGCAGCGCACCTGCTCAGGCAGCAGGCGCAGCAATTCGGCCAGGGCGGCGCGTTGCGGATAAACGCCCTGGGTATGGGTCCAAACCGTCACACCGCCTTCGTCGGCTTGGGCGAGCGCGCACGATGGCCCGATCGAAGCGTGCATTCCGTAAGGTTTGGTGTAGCGGGCCTCCAATCGACGGGTCGGCGTCCCTGCGGCGCCGGTCCAGCGCAGCACGTCGATGTCACGGCCCGGGAGGTTGCGTATGGTTGCGGCAATCCCGTCCTGGTCGGGCAAGGTTGCCGTTTCGGTCCACTCTCCAGCCGCTGAAAGCGCACGCCAGGCTTGGGCGGCCTGCCATTCGCGCTCAGCGACCACAGCAAGATAGCTGCCCTGCTGCACGACGGCCACGACGCCAGGCATGCGTGCGACGGGGGAGGTGTCGACGGCACGGAGCACTGCGCCCGCGCTGGGCTGGCGCACGGCCCGGGCATGAAGCATGCCTGGCAGTCGCATATCCTGGATGTAGGCGGCGGCGCCCGTCACCTTGGGCGGGATGTCCACGCGCGGCAGGGCGGCGCCGATCACCCGGTATGTTCCTGGGTCCTTGAGCCTTCCACCTGGCTGCGCCGACACGTGCAACGACAGGCCGGCCGCAAGGTCGCCATAGGCCACCGAACGGCCGTCCGGCGCGTGAACGGCGCCATCCCAGGTTTGCAGCTGGTCCGAAGCCAGGCCGAACCTGTCGGCTGCCGCCTGCACCAGCAGATCACGCACTTGGGCGGCCGCGTGCAGGATCGCCGTCCCGCTGTCCTGCATGGAATGACTGCCGGCAGTGAAGCCCTCGTTCGGCGTGCGGCCGGTGTCGGCGGTCACCAATTGCAGGCTGGACAGCGCCACATCGAGCTGTTCGGCGGCAACCTGGAGCAGCGCGGTCTTGAGGCCCTGCCCAAGCTCGGCCTTGCCGGTGAAGACCTGTATGCCGCCATTGGCCGCAACCCTGATCCAGGCGTCGAGCTCAGGTGTCTCCTTCAGGCTGCCCGGCAGCAGCGCCGGGCTGCGGGCAGCCGGGGAGCCGCCCTGCTCGTCGGCCCGGGCGGCGTGTCCATGGGCAAGGCTGAAGGACACGACGAGAGCAGCGCCGGCACCGAGCAGGTCGCGGCGGGGCAGGCCCATACCAGCGCTCATCGGTCGGCGTGCCCCAGGGCGGCTGCGGCCCGGCGCACGGCGCGCAGGATGCGGATGTGGGTGCCGCAGCGACAAAGATTGGGGGACATGTGCTCGCGAATCTCGACTTCACTCGGCGCCGGGTTGGCGTCGAGCAGCGCCTGCGCCCGCATCACCATGCCGGCGATGCAGTAGCCGCACTGCGCCGCCTGCTCCTCGATGAAGGCCCGCTGCACGGGGCCGGGTGCGTCCGCGGTGCCCAATCCCTCGATGGTGCGAATTTGCCGGCCCGGCAGCACCGAGATCGGCAACAGGCACGAGAACACGGCCTTGCCGTCCAGCAGGACGGTGCAGCTGCCGCATTGCCCCAGGCCACAGCCGAACTTGGCCCCGTTCAACCCTAGGTCGTCGCGCAGGACATAGAGCAGCGGCGTTGCCGGGTCGGCGTTCACGGCATGGCTGCCGCCGTTGACTGTCAGGGTGATCACTGGCTTGCCTCCTCGGCCCTCGCTGCGCGGATATCGGCCTCGACATCGGTCCAGGGAGGGTGGTTGCTGTAGCGGGCACGGACGTAGCGCACGAGTTCCGCGACCTGCCGATCCGTTAAGCTCGTGCCGAAGCCGGGCATGGCAGGCGAGGGCTCATCCTCCCTCGGCGCAATCCCCTGCAGGATGACGCGGATGGCGTTGCGCGGAGTTGGGGCGTTGACCGTCGTGCTGAGGGCAAGCGATGGCGCCCCGTCGCGCGTGATCGGTGCGATCCCGGCATGGCAGGCGGCGCAGGCTCCGGCAAAGACGGGATCGTCGGCCGCCGCTTCGCGGGACGCCGGCTGCGGCACGGATCGCGGCATCAGGGAGGCGACGTAAACGGCGATGGCGCGCACATCAGGCGCGGAGACGCGGGACAGCTCCCGTGTGACAGCCAGCATGGACCGGCTGCGGCGCCGTGTTGCGCCGAAAGCCCGGTCGCGAGATAGTCCGTCAGTTCGTCCACCGTCCAGGGTTGGGCCGCGGGTGAGCCGGCCTGCAGCGGGTGGCCTGACCATCCCTCGGCGACGCCGCCGCCCAATGCCTGGCTGTCGCGCTCGGCTCCTAGGATGTTGTGCGGCGTATGGCAGGCGCCACAGTGCCCGACCGCCTCGGCCAGGTAGGCGCCGCGGTTCCACTCCGGCGTTTGGGCCGGGTCGGGCGTCCAGGCGCCGGGACGCAGGAACAGCAGGTTCCAGCCAGCCAGCGTGGCCCGCACGTTAAGCGGGAATGGAAGCTTGTTCGCAGGCACGGCTGCTCGGACGGGCTCACGCGTCATCAGGAACGCATACAATGCGCCGATGTCGGCATCTGTCGCGCGGGTGAAATGCGGGTAGGGCAGTGCGGGGTAGAGATGCGTGCCATCGCGGTTGATGCCGTCCCGCATCGCGCGGCGGAAGGCAGCCTCCGGCCAACGTCCGATGCCAGTGTCCGGGTCAGGCGTGATATTGGTGACGTAGATCGTGCCAAAGGGCGTCCGCAGGCCGCGGCCGCCGGCGTAGGGACGCCCGCCATCGGTCGTATGGCACACGGAGCAGTCCCCAATCGCCGCCAGCGTAGCCCCACGCGCCACCATGTCGGTCTGGAACACCGCACGGGGAGGTGGCGCGATGCCAACGATTGCCGGGCGCCACGCCATCGCGGCGGCACCGACCAGGCCGACAGCCCCAGCCAGGGCGGCAGCGAAAACAACGCGACGTTTCATGACACGATAGTAGGACCCGGCTGGCGCTGGTTCCAGAGCGCGATGCCCTGGGGTGCGATGATGCCGAGTTCGGCAATATGCCCGCGCAAAGCGTTCACCAGCATTGTCCGGCGCCGCACCAGCAGGTCATGTGTCCGGTGCAGCACCAGCACTGCCTGCTGCTCGGCAACCTTGATCGGCACAAAGCGCATGGTCGGCCGGGTCACCGCCTCGCAGATCGCCTCGGCGCCGGTCAGATCGGTCTTGCCACAGGATTGTATCTCCCCTGCGCTGCCTGGCGTGTCACCGGTTAGCGGCAAGTCCGTGATCGCCCGTTTTGATGCCGGGTCTTTGTCATCGTTCAAGCTCGCCATGGCACGGCTGGGGGCGAGGCGGCGCTGTGCTCGTAGCCGACAATCCCACGCTTGGAGAACCTGCCTGACACGCGCGATGCTGCGCATGGGCCAGGCCATGGTCGACCTTTACTGCGCGTCTTTCCAGGTGCCGAACACGATCGTGCTGGATGTGGACGACACGCTTGACGCCGTACATGGCAAGCAGCAAGGGCGCTTGTTCATCGCGCGAAGGCGCACAACGGGCAACGCCCACGACGACGAATACGGTTTCCAGCCCATTGTCGTCTTGGATGGCAGCGGCCGCTTCATCACCGCCAGACTACGTCTGATAAACTGGCCGTGCGCGTCGTCGAGATGAAGACCTAGAGCACGATCCGAACGCGTCGCCTCGTACTCTCTTCCCCCGGCGCGGCGGCATGTGATTTAGCCTGCATTCTGGAGAGGAGGCCAGCACGCATTATACGACCACTATCCCCAGATCTACGCTTTCGGCTGATCGGCGTCATTGATGGCAGTTTTTCCTGCAATGCGACGGCCCACGCTTTGGCATTGCGCTGTCAAGCGCTGTCCGTCGGGTCCGTGCCTGGCGCTCGGACGGGCCGTGCGACGGCCTGGCCGCGGTCGAGGCCGAGGTGGACATCACGCCGGTCGAGTTGAGCGGTCTGCTCCGCCGCGAGCATGGCGCCTCGTTCGCGCCCAGCACGGTCTGGCGTTTCCTCGACCGCCATGACCTTACCTTCAAAAACGGCACACGCCAGCGAGCAGCAACGCCCCGACGTCGTCGTCCGGCGGCAGGCCTGGTTCGACAAACAACCTGACCTCATCCCGAGGACCCGGTGTTCATCGACGAAACCGGGGCATCAACGAACATGGCGCGGTTGCGCGGGCGTGCGCCGCGTGGGCAGCGATGCCGAGCACCGCGATCCCGCATGGGCATTGGAAAACCATCACGTTCGTCGAAACTCTCAGGCTCTGCGGCTTGACCGCGCCCATGGTGTTGGTTGGGCCCATGAACGGCCCTGCTTTCCTCGCCTATGTCGAGCAGGTGCTCGTCCCCACTCTAAGCCGCGGCCTGATCGTCGTGATGGACAACCTGCCTGGCCACAAGCTGGCAGGCGTCCGGGCAGCCACCGAGGCAACAAGCGCCCGGCTCTGGCTGCCGCCGCCCTACTCGCCCGATTTCAACCCGATCGAGACCGCGTTTGCCAAGCTGAAAGCCGTCCTGCGCAAGGCCGCAGCGTGCCCCCTCCCGAGTCTTTGGAACGCGATCCGCGACGCCTTGCCTCAGTTCACCCTGGACAAATGCACAAACCTGCTCAAAACCGCAGGATATGAGCCGGAGTGATCGGACTCCGCCCTAGTTGTTTGGCCGCTTTGGCGCGAATACTACACCCGCCGTCACTGCCCAGGTAGCCTGAACAAATTGGGGCTGTGAGCGAGTTTGGGTCAGAAAACGCCGATGGATATGAGCAAACTCGACCACAGGCATCGAAATTACCCCTGGGACTATGTCCGAGAGGGGGTACCTGGGCAGTTACCACCCGCCGCGACTACGAGGAGGGGGAGACGGAAGCAGCCAGCGGCCTAATGGCCAATCTGCGCGCCCGCCTTCCCGACCTGCCGGGCTGGCTTGTGCCTCGGCGACGGCGAGGTGCGGGCGGCGGACGATTTCGTCTACACCGATCCGGTGGACGGCTCGGTGAGCCGCACCCAGGGCATCGGGTGCTGTTCGCCGATGGCACGCATCGTGTACCGGCTGTCCGGCACCGGCACAGCCGGGGCGACGCTCATGGTCTATATCGACCGGTTCGAGCCAAATCCCGCCCACCACGACGAGGACACGCAGGCAATCCTCAGGCCCCTAATCGCGGTCACGGACGAACTTGCCGGCATGGGTGCCCGCGCTGGCCGCGCCGCGCCGAACGTCATTACTTAGGCGAGCGGTTCTCGACCAGGGAGCGGTAGAGCGCGAGCGTCGTGTCGGCGATCGCGTCCCACGAGAAATGCTCGACTGCGCGCTGCCGCCCCGCCCGCCCGAACCGCTCCCGCAGCGCGAGATCGCGCGCCAGACGATTGATCGCGGCCGCCAGCGCCGACGAGAAGGCGGCCGGGTCGGCCGGATCGAACGTGCCGGGCCGGAGGCCAGGATCGACCAGCAGGCCGGTTTCCTCCGGCACCACCACCTCGGGGATGCCGCCCACCTTGGAGGCGACCACCGCCGTCTCGCAGGCCATCGCTTCGAGGTTGATGATGCCGAACGGCTCGTAGACGGACGGGCAGCAGAATACGTCCGCCTGGGCGTACAACTTGATCACGTCCGGACGGGGCAGCATCTCCCTGATCCAGATGACGCCGGGGCGCTGTGCCGCGACCTCGGCGACGCCTTCCTCCATCTCCCGGCCGATCTCGGGCGTGTCCGGGGCGCCGGCGCAGAGCACGACCTGCAAATCCGGGTCGATCTGAGGAATTGCGTGGACGAGGTGGATGATGCCCTTCTGGCGCGTGATGCGGCCGACGAACAGCACAAATGGCCGGTCCGGGTCGATGCCGTGGCGGACCAAGATGTCGCGGTCTTCGGCCGGCCGGTATTCGTTCGGATCGATGCCGTTATGGATGACGTGAACCCGCTCGGGTTTCACGTCGAACAGCCGCAACACGTCATCGCGTGTTTCCCGTGAAACCGCAACGATCGCGTCCGCCTGCTCAATCGCCGTGCGCTCCATCCAAGCGCTGAGGTGATAGGCGTTGCCGAGCTGCTCGACTTTCCACGGCCTGAGCGGCTCTAGCGAGTGGATCGTCAGCACGCACGGCACGCCCCAGAGCTGGCTCGCGAGCAGGCCGCCCATGTCCGTGTACCAGGTGTGGCAATGCACCACGTCCGCATCCAGCATATCCTTCGCCATGGCCAGCGAGCGCGCGAAGGCGTCGGTCGCGCCGATGAAGCGGGGATCGGTGTTGCGCTTGGTTTCGTCCCATTGCGGGTAGCCGTGGACAACGAGGTTCGGCTCGGCGCTTTCCTGGTCGCCGAAGGCCCGGATCTCGACAGCGATCTTCCGCGCGAGCGCCTGGGCCAGATACTCCACATGCACCCCAGCCCCACCGTAGACGTAGGGCGGGTATTCCTTGCTGAAGAGCGCGACCTTGTTGAGCGAGTGCATCCTCGTTCCTCCCAAAATTAATTAGAGCCAGTTTGGAGGATGTGCCGCATGGAGTCAGCCCCGCGCACCCGCGGGCCGAAGACGTCGTTGTCCGGGTTCAGACTGATGTGATACCAGTTGCCATAAGTCTCGACCTGACCGTGCCGGCGTTCGCGGCCCAATCTGGTCCACGCATTACGCCAAAGGGAGGGGTCAGCTTTTACGCCAACGGGTATGAGACACGAAGGTGCTTGAAGAAGACCGGGGATCTCGGAGGCTGAGGTTGCGACACCCACCAGCTTCCGGAGACCTCCCGAATGTGTTCAGCCCTCAGGCAGCGCTATTGGAGGGATCGGCGTGATTGCCGCAGCAAGCCCCTTCCTGTCTGGGCTCAGGCGATGCGGACGGAGATTGGGCGTCCCGGCTTCAGCATGTGGTTCAGGGCATGGACGGCGACGTTCACCCCGGTCGCGCGACGCTGGTCCGTGCGCGAGCGCAGCCCGTCACCGATCACCTGCTTGAACCGGCTTACGGCAGCCTCGGCGCGGGCCCGTCTCGTGTATCCGGACGCCTTCTATCAGGCGGTTCGGCCGTGCTCGACGATGAACTGAAAATGATGATCCCGCTGTGTGGGCTCGGTCTCGGCCGTCTCGCTCGGCACGGCCGTTGAACGCGATGGCACGATAACCGTCGAATCGGGGTGTCGCTCGGCGACCGCGGCGGAAACGCCTGCCTGGTCGTACGCGCCGTCGCAAACAGCGTCAACTTGTTGGGCCGAGGTTGCGAGGGCACGCGATTGGGACGGCGTGCTCGTAGTTACACCGCAGCGGCGCTGCCGGTGACCTCGGCCCAAGCTTGAAATGCCTGGGTCCAGGCAGCTCGATACTGGGCGGCGGGGAGGCGGTGGCGGCGGAGCAGAAACAGGTCGTTGATCCCGTCATGGGCGGAGAGGAAGCGCTGCCTGGCCAGGCGACGTGAACCGCTTCACCTGCCGCTCTCGTTGTCGCGTGGGCTGGTGCGAGTTCTCCGCTCGGTTGTTCAGGCCTTTGTGCTTCCTGTGCTCGACCGAGGGCATCACCTCGCGCTTGGCCGCCCCGTAGCTGGCCAGCTTGTCGGTGATCATCACACGCGGTGGGCGGCACTGCCGCTTGAGCAGCTTGCGCCGCAGGCGCTTGGCGGCGTGCGTGTCGCGGCGGCTCTGCACCAGGATGTCGAGCACGGTCCCAGTCTGGTCGACCGCGCGCCACAGCCAGTGCTTCACGCCGGCGATGGTCAGCACGACCTCGTCCATGTGCCACTTGCCGCCGGCCGCAGGCAGTCTGCGGCGGATCTGGTTGGCAAACACCTGGCCGAACTTGAGCCCCTTTGTTGACCATTCCACTGGCTGCGCCAGCGGAACCTTCGGCCAGCTCCGCCCATTGGCGCACGGTCTCATGGCTGAAGACCGTGCTGCGGCCCGGCTCCCGCCCGCGCCTCCGGCTGTTGTGGGTGAGCCGATCCGTCGTTGTCCTGGCGCTCGGTACGACGCAGACGCTGGCCTGGGCCAGCAGCTACTACCTGGAGGCCATCGTTGCTGACCCTGTCAGCCGCGAGTTGGGCATCTCCGCGACGGCCGTTTTCGCGGCGTTCTCGGCGGCGCTGTTGCTCCCGGCTGCCCTCGACCCCGCGGTAGGCCGGATCATCGACCGCCGCGGCGGCCAGGGTGTACTGTGCCTGTCGAACCTGGTCTTTGCCGCCAGTTCAGGACTGCTGGCCATCGCACACGGGCCAGTGTTGCTGACCGTGGCTTGGTTGGTGCTGGGCGCGGGCATGGCGCTCGGCCTCTACGACAGCGCGTTTGCGACCTTGGCCGGGCTCTACGGGCGTGACGCGCGGGACGCCATCACCGCCGTCACCTTGATCGCCGGCTTTGCCAGCACGGTCGGCTGGCCGCTCTCGGCGTTCCTCGACAACACCGTGGGTTGGCGCGGTGCCTGCCTGGCCTGGACCGGGCTACACATGATGGTTGGCCTGCCGCTCAACCGCTTCCTCGTCCCGCCTGCCCCATCCCCCTCCGCCCGAGGACGCCGCGGTTCCGGCTATGGGAGAGGGTGCAGCACCGCGGGGCGCGATGGCACCGCTGGCGTTCGTGTTCGCCGCGACCTGGGTGGTCAGCACAGGGATGGCCGCGCACCTGCCGCGACTGCTGCAGGCTGCGGGTGCGAGCGCGTCGGGCACCATCGCCGCGGCTGCCCTGGTGGGGCCGGCGCAGGTGGCCGCGCGTCTGATCGAGTTCGGCCTGATGCGCCGGGTGGGATGGTGCATGAATCAGGAGTTCGGGCGCACTAACCCCCAGGCCGCATGGGTCCGGCGATGCGGACGTCAGTCGGGCTTTTCAACTCCAGTATGCGGTTGAGGGGGTGGACGGCGACCGCCACCTCGGTCGCCCGGCACTCATCCGTATGCGCGCGCAACCCGCCGCCAATCAGCTGTTTGCATCGGCTCATGGCGGCTTCGACCCGGGCTCGTTTGGTGTATCCTGACCGCTTCTGCCAGCTCATGCGGCCGTGTTCGGCGAGGAGTTGTAGGTGCCGGTCGCGCTGTGTCGGCTTGCTTTTGGCCGCGTCGGGATCGTGCGCGACGACCCCTGCACCACGCTCACGAGAGGGCAGCAGAGCCGGCAAGAGCGTGGTGTGAAGCTTTGATTGCAGCAAGCAACAAGCAGCCTTGTGCCCGCTTATGGATGCTTGGCAATCAAGATGGGCTGACCCGTGCTCCACCTTCAACCATTCTCGGCGGCTTCCCTTGTCGCTCTTGCTGTGTGTTTCGTTCTCGTCTGCGCCTTCGAGTTCGCGAACGGCTTCCACGACGCCGCGAATGCTGTGGCGACGGTGATCTACACCAACTCGCTCAAGCCGAAGCAGGCGGTGGTCTGGTCTGGGTTAATCAACGCTCTCGGTGTCGTGGTCGGCGGTATCGCCGTCGCCTATGCGCTCGTGGAGCTTCTGCCCGCCGACGTCCTCTCGCCACCCAGCGGCGCCCTGGCCGTGCCGATGCTCGTGGCGCTATTTGCGACGGCACTGGCATGGAACGTGTTCACATGGTGGTTCGGCATCCCGAACTCGAGTTCGCATTGCGTCATCGGAGCGCTGATCGGAGTTGCAATCGGCGATGCCTTCGTCAACTCGCGTAACGTCGGGCAGGTGGTCGATTGGGGGCAGGTCTGGAACGTGTTGCGCGCGCTTGCCATCTCGCCCGTGCTAGGGTTGGTCGGTGCTGGCCTGCTGTATTTCGCGATACGTCACCTGATCAAAGACCCGCATCTTTACGAATCACCGCACGGGGAAAAACCGCTAACCTGGGGCGTTAGGACGCTACTGATCCTGACCTGCACCAGCGTGAGTTTTTCGCACGGCACCAACGACGGGCAGAAGAGCATCGGCCTCATCATGCTGACAGTGATCGGCCTTATGCCTGCGACCTACGCGCTGAACCCAAACGGAGACACGCAGATCCGCCAGTTGGCCGAGACCGCCCACACGGCGGCGCCGCTGATCCAGAAGTACGGCGATGACCAGAAGCAACTCGCGATCGAAGCTGCGGACCGGCTGCAAGCGGCGGCCCCAGTGCTTGCGTCCAAGGGCGCCGACGCTGGGGCGGAGGACCCGGCCGGCCATCCTTCAGTGGCCCCTGCGCCCGGAGCGCCACCCACAACCGCCGCTAGCGGACCACAGGCAACTCGCTCTGCCATTCGGGGTGAAGTCTATCGGTTGCTTTCGGAGCTTCAGGTCGCCGCGAGGAACCCCGCGGCGAGCGCGGCGGAGAAGGCGGACGCCGGCCGACTCCGGGCTGCGTTGAAGCGCACTGTTGAATACGCTCCCTGGTGGGTGCGCGTATTGAGCGCGGCATTCCTGGGTCTCGGTACCATGGTCGGGTATAAGCGCATTGTGAAGACACTCGGCGAGCGAGTGGGCAAGACCGATCTGACGCCAGCGCAAGGGGCATCGGCCGAGCTGGTCGGTGCCGGGCTGATCGCGACAGCTGGCTTCACCGGCCTGCCAGTCAGCACGACGCACATCATCACCTCGGGAATTGCTGGAACGATGATCGGCTCGGGCTCGGGCGTGAACCGCGGCATGCTTGTCCGGATCGCACTCGCCTGGGTGTTCACCTTGCCGATCACCATCCTGGTCGCAGCTGGACTGTTCTACATGCTGGCGCCTCACGGCGCGTCTTAGGGACATTCTCGTAAAGCTGGAACGATGCAGGTGCGCATCATCGGCGGCAGCGATGCCGGGATCAGCGCAGCGCTGCGCATCCGTGAGCTGAATCGATCGGTGCCGGTCAGGGTTGCACTGGCGGACGACTTCCCGAATTGGAGCATTTGCGGGCTGCCCTACTATCTGGGCGGGGAAACCCCAGAATGGCGGAGGCCCTGGTGCATCGAGGATTGCGCGCGACGCTCATCAGCCGCAGCAATCCGGTTTTCCCAACCGTGGATCCCGTCTTCGGACAAGCAATCGAGGCCGAGATGCACGGCAAAGGCGTGCGTATCAGGGCCGGATGCGTTGTTACTGCTATCGAGCGTGCCGAGGGAACGCTCGCAGTGTGTGGTCGAGGCGACCTCAGGGATGAGAGCCACCTCGTGCTCATCGCAGTTGGCACCCGGCCGGAGACGCACATGGCCCACGAGGCGGGCCTGAAACTTGGCACGCGCGATGCCATCGTGACAGAGCGTGCCATGCGGATGAATATCCCGAACGTGTTCGCGGCCGGCGATTGCGTCGAGACATGGCATCGCGTGCTGGAGCGCAACACCTGGCTTCCGCTTGGCACCATCGCGCACAAGCAAGGCCGCGTCGCTGGCAAGACAATCTTGGGTGGCGGGCAGTTGTTCCCGGATTGTGTCGGTACGTAGGTCGTCAAGGTGTTCGACATCGTGGCCGCCCGCACCGGCCCCCTCGAAACCGAAGCGCTGAAAGCGGGGTTTGAGCCGTTCACAGTCGAGACAGCGGTGTGGGACCACAAGGCCTATTACCCTGGCGCACGCCAGCTAAGGATCCGGGTCACCGGCAACCTGAGCAGCGGACGCTTGCTTGGCGCGCAGATCCTCGGGCCGTGGCCGTCAGAGATCGCGAAGCGGATCGACATCTTTGCGACGGCCCTGTTCCACAGCATGACCGTGGATGCTGTTAGTGACCTCGACCTCAGCTATGCACCGCCGTTCGCCAGCCCATAGGATCCAGTACAAATGGCAGCGCTAGCTTGGTCGGCAACTGCGAGCGGCGCGCGTGCATGAAGCTGCAGGGGAAAACCACCTGAACGGCTGAAGCCCATCGCTGCTTAGCATTACAGTTGCATTTCCAATTCCACTACCACCCGAACGTCTCCACTGAAACCGGCGGGGCGAAGTCGGCGCCACAGCTCGGCGCCATTGCGGCACCTGCTTTCCCACTCAGCCCCGAGCCTAACGAGACACGGTTCCAGGATGCTGCTCCGGCAACAGAACACATCGCCGTCGCCGCCGCGCAGCACGCTGCGCACCAGCTTGCGGCTGCGGCCCGTCTACCGCGTAATCTTTTTGATCGACACTCCCGACGCGGCCAAGGTCTTGATGGTTCGGTTGTTGTCTTGGCGCAGCAGGAAGCCGTCGTATTGGATGCGCTCAGCACAAGTCAGCAGCGCCGGGTTGATCACCGTTGCGTTGAGTACCTCGCGGATGGATCGCATCGAGCGTCTGACTGCTTCCAGGAAGGCGGCGCTGGCGTTCTCCATCAAGTGCCAGCGGTCGGCGACTTGCACCGCTTGCGGCGCAGCCTTGGTCGCGGCTTGGCCATAGCCGCCGCCGCGGTCGCGCGAGACCACGGTGATCTCCGGATAGGCTTTCAGCCACGCCTCGATCGTCGCGGGCTCGCGACCGGGCAGCAGATCGACGATCCGGCGCTGCTCCAGATCGCACACCAGCGTGCCGTAGCGTTGACCAAGCTTCCAGGCGAAGTCGTCAATCCCAAATACTGTGACGGGGCCAGCCCCGGTCGGCGGCGCGCGACGGCGGACGACCCGCAGCAACGTATCTCGGCTCACCGGCAGCATGAGGCGGCGAGCCAGGCTGGCCGCAGGACGCCTGCCCAGGGCGATCCCGAGATGGTGGACGATGCTCTCGAGCCGCGACGTGCGCCGAACGACGCGTGGGGCGACCTTAGCCAACGGCTCTCCGAAGATAATCCGTGGACAGTCAGCCTTGCCGCACCGGAGCCGGCGCACCCGGACTCGCAGGTGCACGGCTCGACCATAGGAGGGAAGATCCATCAGGCGCCGATCGTAGCGACTATGGACCTGCCCGGATCTCCTGCCGCATTCAGGGCAAGCCGCCTCCAAGCTGACCGGGCGACGATCAGGAGCCGGTCGGCCTCGGCGGTCACCAGACCAGCAGGCGACACCGCCTGGAATGACCTGCGTCGCATACGAAGCTCTCCCCGAGTCGTGCCGCTGCGAACCTACCCGCATTGCACCGAGATTGAGGCAGAGCCAGTCTTCCACGACGATTGACAGGCCCAAACACCGCAGCCGCAGCCTGACGGCTCACCACCGCAGCCTTGGCCGGATGGATACCGTCCTCGTCGATACGCAAGGCTTGCTGATGGATGCCATCGTGCATGCAGCCGGTATCCAGGACCGTGATGGCAGCGTGCTGCTGATGACGACGTTGTTCGGACTGTATCCGTTCCTGCTGAAGCTTTATGCCGACGCGGGCTACCAAGGGCCGACGTTCCAAAAAGGTTTGGCCCGGGCCTGCCGCGCTGTGAACGTCGAGATCGTGCGGCGGTGCGACACCAGCAAGTTCGTGGTGTCCCCTTCGCCGGCTTTCCAACGACTGCGCCATCGGAAGCTTTACCGCCTCTGCACAAGCGCTGGATTGTGGAACGCACCATCGGCTGGTTGAACCGCTGCCGACGCCTGAGCAAGGATTGGGAATGCCTCAACCAAAACGCCCTGGCATTCCTCCGCTGGGCGTCAGTGCAGGAATTGATCTTGGACCGACTCTAAGATCACCAGGCTGGGTCACACATGCTACGCGCAATACTGTTCACTTTGCGATCCGGATAGCGGCGGCGACATCGATCCACGTCGTCGGCTGTGGGGTGCGAGGGCGCAG
>JAABUU010003996.1_pt1 | contig 17984 bp, 19 predicted proteins | sample 5559301 | NCBI WGS metagenome assembly JAABUU01 (sample SAMN10711884, study PRJNA513360) | rock metagenome | isolation source: Antarctica rocks | place: Antarctica: Victoria Land, Richard Nunatak white | reverse complement strand
CGCGCCATCTCATCGAGAACTTCTTCGCCAAGCTCAAGCAGTTCCGCGCCATCGCAACCCGCTACGACAAAACTGCCCGGAACTTCCTCGGCGGCATCCATCTCGCCGCCGCCCTGATCTGGCTCAACTGACGACACGCCCTAGAATTTCCTGCTTCCATTTAGCCATCAAAGCATCCCCCCGAATGCTCTCAAGGATGCCCGCGCTTTCCAGGTCGAGCGTCACGATCTCCGCGATAATGTCCTCCGGATCGCGCAAGGGGTCTTCCTCAGCCTTGTTCGGGTTTTTCACTGAGAGATCGAATTTGGTTCGATCAATGCCAGCTACGTCGACTGACCATGATTTCTCCGACTGTGCAAAGTTCGCTTGCAGCTCAACAAACTCTCTCAGGTCGCTGTCATTGAGGGGCGTGGTCTTCCCCAAAGTCCGACCTGGATTGAGCTGGTAGTACCAGACCTCGCGGGTGGGCGTGCCTTTCTCAAAGAACAGCACGACGGTCTTCACGCCAGCCCCGAGAAAAGTGCCCCCTGGACAATCAAGCGCGGTGTGCAAGTTGCAGCTTTCCAGCAGCTCCTGCCGTAGCGCTCGCGCTGCTCCATCAGAATTGGAAAGAAAGGTGTTCTTGATAACGACGGCCGCTCGGCCGCCTGCCTTCAGGTGCTTGATAAAATGTTGCAGGAAGAGAAACCCCGTCTCGCCCGTCTTGATCGGGAAATTCTGCTGGACCTCCGGCCGCTCCTTTCCGCCGAAGGGCGGATTGGCAAGGATCACGTCGAAGCGGTCTTTTTCCTGAACATCCGCCAGGTTCTCGGCCAGCGTGTTGATATGGACGATGTTGGGCGCGTCGATGCCATGCAGGATCATGTTCATCGTGGCGATGACGTAGGCGAGGCTCTTCTTCTCCTTGCCGTAGAAGGTGTGGGTCTGGAGGGTCTTGAGCTGGCTGGTGGTCAGCTCGCCGCGGCGGAGATACTCATACGCCTCGCACAGAAAGCCGCCTGACCCGAGGGCACCGTCATAGATGCGCTCGCCCAGCTTCGGATTTGTCACTTGGACCATCGCGCGGATCAGCGGACGGGGCGTGTAGTACTCACCGCCGTTTCGGCCGGCGTTGCCCATGTTCTTGATCTTGGCTTCGTACAGATGGGAAAGCTCGTGCTTCTCCTTCTGTGACTGGAAGCGCAGCTCGTCCACCAATTCTAGGGCGTCGCGCAGCGTGTAGCCGCTCTGGAAGCGGTTTTTAATCTCGCTGAAAATTTCACCGATCTTGTATTCGATGGTGTCGGGGCTGGTGGCCCGCTGCCTGAAACCCTGCAGGTAGGGGAATAGCTGCCGGTTCACGTAGTCAATGAGGTCGTCGCCGGTCAGCGCGTTGTCATGGTTGAACGAGCCGTCAGCCTTCTTCGGGGCTGCCCATTTCGACCATTTATGCGCGGCGTCGATGATGAACGCGTAGGGCTTGCCGACAAGCTCGGCCTCCATGGCCCGGCCCTGTTCCAGGTCGTCCAAGTATTTAAGAAATAAAATCCATGACGTTTGCTCAGTATAGTCAAGCTCTGTCGTACAACCCGCCTCTTTCCAAAGTACATTGTCGATGTTCTTGAAGGTTTGTTCAAACATTTAGGATGCTTTCACTAGAACAGTCTTGGTTAAATTTCTACAGTTTTTAGAGAATGCGACCTATTGGAGTATCGATGCTTCGGAGTTTCTGCCTTGGCGTCGATCAACGCCAGCACGCCCTCCATGCCCCAAAGCGTCTGTGACAGCCTTGCAACCATTGCTGGGCTGCACAGCAACGTTTTGGCGAACGAGCTTTCCCGTGATGGAGGCCTGAACAGGACGTTGTAGGACGTATTCGAGTTAAACGGCGGGTCTGGATAAACGAGGTCCACGCTCTCGCTGGCGATGCTCTCCCGCAGCACATGGAGGTTGTCGCCATAGTGGAGGGCGTTGCACTTTCCCCCAGTGGTCATGCTACGGTCCTCTGATGGAAGATCAGCAGACTAGTGATCCACTCGCGGGGCTGTCGGACGAGGTCCAGAACGTCATGGAGCGATTGCTCCGAATGCCGCCGGAACCACACAAAACAGCAGCCAAGCCGCGAAGCGCGCAGGCAGAAGCGCAGCGGCGACGGCGAGAGAAGGAACGCAAGCACCCTAGCGAGCCTTCCCACGGGGCTTAGGCGGGACGGGCTTCGTCAGTCCGCCGATACATCAGGCGTTTACCCGTTGCGGAGCGAACAATTACCGCCGCACGCTGTATGTCATTCACGCCCAGCTTGACGCGGTTGTTGTAGCGGAAATCGAACTCAGCCACATAGCGGTGCAAGTGCTTCTCGGAGCAGTGCTGATAAACGCCTTTCATGCCGCGCTTGAAGACTGAATAGAAGCTTTCCAACGTGTTCGTATGCACATCAACGCGCACATACTCGTCTTTGCCATGGGTCACGAACTCATGGCCGGTAAAGTGTTTATTGAGATGGGCATACTGGCCCCCCTCGTCCGTCATGATGTAGGTATCGGGCGCAACATTCGCCTTGATGATGGGAAGCAGGTCGGCGGCGCTGGTGCCTTCCACATGGAACGAGCGAGCCGAGCCGCCACGTTCCACCAGCGTCATCACCGCGTGCTTGTGGGCAAAGCCACGCTGCTTCGGCATATTTGCTTTCTGGCCGATGAACGTCTCGTCGATCTCGACCACCGCACCCTCACCACCCATGGGCGGCAGTTTGCCGGACGCCATCGCTTCGCGGATGCGGTGCGTCATGAACCACGCAGTCGGGTAGGTGACGTCCAACATACGCATGAGTTGGTGTGAGGACATGCCCTTCTTGCTCGCGGCAAGCAGGTGAATGGCGAGCCACCATTTGCTCAGCGGCACCTTGGAACGCTCAAAGACCGTGGCGACGGTGACGGTAAACTGCCTTTTGCATCCGCCGCAATAGTGAAGGCCCGCCCTGGCTGTCTTGCCGCTTACCTTGCCGATCCGGTCCAAGGAACCGCAACGTGGGCACACCGGGCCATGCGGCCAGAGAACGGCCTCCATGGCTTCGCGGGCGGCGTTGTCATCACTGAAGGCGGGGGCTTGGAGATGGGCGGCCATGGCGGTTTGCTCCTATGCCCGCCATACTACATCTAGTGTCACGTTTGTCAACTATATAATCGCCTAAATGTGCGGGATACCGAATTCATCCCACAGGATTTCTCCGTGGATCGCCTGATCGTCGTCCGCGAACGAGGAGTGCGGCAGCATGAGACTGGTCGTCGCAAGTAACCAGCCAGCGACGCCGAGCATGCGACCAGAGCCTATCACCCTCATCGTCCGTCTCTCCCCCGTTTTGAGACCGTTATAGTCTCATTTTCGCAAACACTAGTGGCTGGCCCTTTTGCGAGTCAAACCGGCTCCTGTTGCGTGGAAGCGGCTTATCTGGCTTGTGCGGCCTTGCGTCCCAAACCAAAAAACGGAGGAACCGATGAACGCCGACCTGAAAACAGCCGCCGACGCCGTCCTGAACGAGGCCGTCACATCCGGCCCGCGCATGCCCGGCGTCGTCGCCATGGCGACCGATCGCAGCGGCAACATCTACGAAGGCGCCGCCGGCAAGCGCGTGCTCGGCCAGGATACCGACATGACCCTCGACACGGTGTTCGCCATCTTCTCGTGCACCAAGGCGATCACCGGCACCGCCATCATGCAGCTCGTCAAGGAGGGCAAGCTCGACCTCGACGCACCCGCGAAGACCTACGCGCCGGACCTGGCGGAGGTGCAGGTGCTCGACGGCTTCGGCGCCGACGGCAAGCCGCAACTACGGGCGCCCAAGCGCGACATCACCACGCGTATGCTGATGCTGCACATCGCCGGGTTCGGCTACGAGTTCTTCAACGCGAAACTGCTCGAGAACGCCAACGTCACCGGCCAGCCCAGCGTGGTCACCTCCACCAAGGCCGCGTTCGGCGCACCGCTGCTGTTCGATCCCGGCGACGCTTGGGAATACGGCATGAACCTGGACTGGTGCGGCCAGATCGTCGAGAGCCTGCGCGGCAAGCGCCTTAGCGAGGTGATGCAGGAGCGCATCTTCGCCCCGCTCGGCATGACCGATTGCAGCTTCACGATCTCTCCGGCGATGCGCCAGCGCCTCGCCCGCATTCACCAGCGCGAGGCTGACGGCTCGCTCACCCCGCTCAGCGATTTCGAGCTGCCGCAGGACCCCAAGGTCCACATGGGCGGGCACGGCCTGTACTCGACGGTCGGCGATTACTGCCGCTTCATCCGCATGTACCTGAACGATGGCGCCGGCGAACACGGGCGGGTGCTGAAACCCGAGACCGTTCGTCTCGCAGAGGCGAACGGGCTTGGCGACAAAAAGATCAGAAGCCTGCCCGGCGTGGTCGCCGCATACTCCAACGACGCCGAGTTCTTCCCCGGCGTCTCGAAATCCTGGGCGCTCAGCTTCATGGTCAATGACGAAGCAGCGCCGACCGGCCGGCCCGCCGGGGCGCTCGGATGGGCCGGGCTCGCGAACCTGTTCTTTTGGATCGACCGCAGGAACGGCCTCGGCGGCTTCTGGGCGAGCCAGATCTTCCCCTTCGCCGACCCGGCGGCGTTCACCGGCTACATGAACTTCGAGACCGCCGTGTACCAGAACACCCGCGCGAAGATGGCCGCCTGACTTCATCCTGACCGCTGGAGGCGTCGATGACCAAGCAGCTCCACCTCGGCGCCTTCATGCGGCCGGTCGGCATCCACACCGCCTGGTGGCGCGTCCCCGACGCCTTCCCGGACGCGAACTTCAACCTCCAGCACCTCGTCCGCTTCATCCAAACGCTCGAACGCGGCCGCTTCGACGCCTTCTTCATGGCCGACCACCTCGCCGTGCTGAACATGCCGATGGCCGCCCTCCGCCGCAGCGCCACCGCGACCTCGTTCGAGCCGCTGACCCTGCTGTCGGCCCTCGCCATGGTCACGCAGCGCATCGGCCTCGTCGCCACCGCCTCCACCACCTTCGACGAGCCGTACCACGTCGCCCGGCGCTTCGCCTCGCTCGACCACATCAGCGCCGGGCGGGCCGGGTGGAACATCGTCACCACCTCCAACCCCGACGCGGCGCTCAACTTCGGCCTGGTGGAGCACATGGAGCACGACGGACGGTATCGCCGCGCGCGCGAGTTCCACGCCGTCGTCACCGGGCTGTGGGACAGCTGGGCGGACGACGCCTGGGTGCGCGACCCGGCGAGCGGCATCTTCTTCGACCCGGACCGGATGCACGTGCTCGACCATAGGGGCGAGCACTTGTCGGTCCGCGGGCCGCTGAACATCGCCCGCCCGGTCCAGGGCTGGCCGGTGATCGTCCAGGCCGGCGCGTCGGAGGCCGGGCGGCAGCTCGCGGCGGAAACCGCGGAAGTCGTGTTCGGCAGCAGCCGCACGGTCGAGGACGGGCAGCGCTTCTACGCGGACGTGAAGGCGCGCATGCGGGCGCTTGGCCGCGCGCCGGGCCATCTCAAAATCCTGCCCGGCGCGCTGGTCGTCGTCGGCCGCACTGGCGAGGAGGCGCGGGAGAAGAAGGCGCTGCTCGACAGCCTGGTGCACCCCGAGAGCGGCGTGCCGAACCTCTCGATTCGGCTCGGCACGGACGCGTCCGGCTTCGACCTCGACGCACCTTTGCCGGACATCCCGCAGACCAATGCCAGCCAGAGCGGCCGCGACGCCCTGGTGGCGCTCGCCCGGCGCGACAACCTGACCGTCCGCCAGCTCGCGCAGGAGATGGGCGGCTACGGCGGCCTGCAGATGGTCGGCACGCCCGGCGAGATTGCCGACACGATGCAGGAATGGCTGGAGGCGGAGGCGTCGGACGGCTTCAACGTGATGTTCCCGACGGTGCCGGCCGGCCTCGACGATTTCGTGGACATGGTCGTGCCGGAGCTGCAGCGGCGCGGCCTGTTCCGCCGCGAGTACGAAGGGCCGACCCTGCGCGAGAACCTGGGGCTGCCACGGCCCGCGAACCAGTTCTTTTCCTAGCTCAGCCACCCCGCCACGGCGCCGCTTAAACACGTCGCAATGGTGCCGGACAGCAGGGAGCGCATGCCGAGCGTCACGATCTCGGACCGGCGGTCCGGCACCATCGCGCCGAGCCCGCCGATCAGGATGCCCAGGCTGCCGAAATTGGCGAAACCGCATAGCGCGTAGGTCATGATCACCTGAGACTTCTGGCTCATCGCATCAGCCGGCAAAGCGGCCAATTGCAGGTAGGCGACGAACTCGTTCAGGACGGTTTTCGTGCCCATTAGCCCGGCGGCCGACGCGGTCTCGTTCCATGGGATGCCGATCAGCCACATAACCGGGCGGAATGGGATGGCGAAGATGCCTTGAAGGGTGAGGGCGTCGCCCGCGTGCGGGACGGCCGCGAGGCCCGCGTTCATCAGGGTGACCAGCGCCACGGCGACGAGCAGGGTGGTCGTGATGCCCACGAGCGGCCCCACCCCGTCCGCCGTGCCGCGCACGATCGCGTCCATCGTGCTTGCCGGCGGATCGCGCAACATCAGGCTCGCCGAGCCGCCGCCGGGCCCGAATGGCACCATCAGCGCCGCGACCGCGAGCGCCGCCGGCGTGCTGATCACGGACGCGATCAGGATCGTGCCGAGCGCGTTGGGCACCACGGGGGCGAGCACGGTCGCGTAGATGACCATCACCGTCCCGGCCACGCCCGCCATGCCGCAGGTCATCATCGCGAACAGCTCGCCGCGCTGCATCCGGGTCAAGTAGGGCCGGACCAGCAGCGGCGCTTCGATCATGCCGACGAAGATGTGCACGGCTGCGGCCAATGCGAGCGCGCCGTCGATCCCCATGGTCCGACGCAGCAGCCATGCGAACAGCGCCATCAACCGCTGCAGCACGCCCCAGTGGAACAGCACGGCGCTGATGGCGCTGATGACCAGCACGAGCGGCAGGATCTTGAAGGCGAGCACCACGCTCGCGCCGGGCCGGATTTCGGCAAAAGGCAGGTTGTCGCCGCCGAGGTAGCCGAACAGGAACGCGGTCCCGGCGTCGGTCGCGTGCTGCAGCGCGTTGGCGGCGTCGTTGAGCAGCAGGAATGCCGCACGGGCCGGCGCGAAGCCGATGAGCAACGCGGCAAGCCCCCCACTGTAGTCCAATGCCCACGCTTACAGTGCGCCACCGGATCGCACCCCGGTCCTCGCTCAACGCCCACGCCAATGCGAGCAACACTGCGAACCCCAGCAGCCCCTGCATGTCGGTGCCTTCCCAGAAAATTCGCACGTGGCTCATCGATAACCACCGCTTCTTAAGCTCCCCGCGAGCCGAGCGGCCAGCGCGTCGAACTGAACGCCGCGCGGCCGGGACAGGCACGGCCTCAACCGAAACTAGCGAGAGTGACGACCTTGGCGCCTGGGCGGCGACGTTCTTCGCACGCAGCTTTCATCAATCGCACGAAAAGCATTCGCACCCGGACGAAGCGCGTGACTAAGATCTCCCCAACAAAGGAAGGGAGGGGGCCTGCTGCCATGTCAGCTACCGTCGTCGCCACGCCGCGGCTAAAGTCGATCCAGCGCACCGCGCTTGCCATGCTGGTGGTCGCGGGCGTCGTCAACTACATCGATCGCGCCACCTTATCGGTTGCCAATCCATTGATCCGCGAGGAATTGGGGCTGTCGATCGCGCAAATGGGTTATCTGCTCTCGGCATTCCTATGGGCGTACGCGTTCTCGCAATTGCCGACGGGCGCCATGGTGGACAAGCTTGGGCCGCGGCGCCTGCTGGCCGTTGGGCTATCGCTGTGGTCACTGGCCCAGCTGCTCGGCGGACTGGTGCAAAGCTTCGGCCAGTTCTTCGCAGCTCGGTTGCTGTTGGGCGTTGGCGAGGCGCCGCAATTCCCAACCGGCGCCCGGGTCGTGCGCGACTGGTTCAACCCGCGTGACCGAGGTTTGGCCACCGGCATCTTCAACTGCGCCTCCACGCTTGGCACGGCAATCGCCATTCCACTGCTGACCTTCCTCATGTTGTCGTTCGGCTGGCGCGTCACCTTCGTCATCATGGGCGCTGCGGGCCTGCTCGTCGCAGGGGTATGGTATCGGCTCTACCGCGACCCCAAGGCAGTGTCGTTGACGCCGGAAGAGACCGCCTATCGCACCTTTGGCGACCCGCCGGGCCAACGAACGGAAGTGACCTTCCGCGAGTGGAAGCTGCTGTTTCGGTTCCGCACGACCTGGGGCATGATCTTCGGCTATTTCGGCTGCATCTACCTGACCTGGATCTATACTGCTTGGCTGCCGGGCTATCTTGAGATCGAACGGCACATGAGCGTCAAGGCGACCGGCATCGCAGCAGCCATTCCGTTTGCCTGCGGCGTCGTCGGTGGCGTGCTGGGCGGCTTGCTGGCCGACATCCTGGTCCGCCGAGGCGTATCGCCGGTCAACAGTCGCAAGTACCCGGCCGCGATCGCCCTGCTCGGCACCTCGGCATGCACGCTGGCAGCTGCCTACGTGACCAGCAACGCGCTTGCCGTCGCGTTCATCTCGGCGTCGCTGTTCCTGGTCTATGTCACCAGCACCTGCGCTTGGGCCCTAAGCTCCGTCGCGGCGCCGACGAACTGCACCGCATCGATCGGGGCAATGCAAAACTTCGGCGGCTATCTCGGCGGCGCCCTCGCGCCTACCATCACCGGGCTGATCGTGCAGGCGACCGGGTCTTTCGTCCTGGCGCTAGTGGTCGGCGCTGCGATCGGGGTTGCCTCCGCGGCATCGTACCTGTTCATCGTCCACGACCCGATCACCGCCGGCGGCATGGACCGGGTCTCGCAGGAGGTGGCGCTCGGCCCGGTTTAGGCCCTGTCTCAGGCGGTGCGGAGGGTTGGGCTGCGTCGATGCTTCAGGGCGCATTCGTAATCATACGCCAGCGAGAGTAGCAGTGCTTCGCTCCACATCCGTCCGACGAAGATCAACCCAAAAGGCGCGCCGGAGGCATAGTACCCGGCCGGGATGGTTACCCCCGGCAGGCCGGCGATGTTGATCTCGCAAACGGTGGTCTCATGGATGGTCTCGGTTCCGTGCAGCGGCGGCAGGGCGTCGCGCATCTGCGGAAACACCAGGGCGTCCAGCTGCTCCCGGGCGAACACCGCGTCGAAAATTTCCAGGTAGGCCTCCTTGGCCGCCAGGAAGCCTGGCAGTTCCGGCGGACGGGTAGGGGCGGCGAGACAGGCGGAAAAGTCCGGAAGCTGGTGCATGAAGGCGAGCACGCCGCCTGGGCCGAATGCATCCTGCTTCGCCGTCGCGGCGGCAAACGCGGCGAAGCTGCGCACCGCAGCGTCCGGACCTAGCCGCTGCAAATATTTCCCTAGATCGTAAGGCACGCATTCCATGCCGCGGGCGTCGTAGTGGTCGGCCTGGGTCAACGCCTCCGAGGTCAATGTGCCGGCGGCAAAACCGGCCTGCACCTGGGCCACCGTCAGCTCGACAGGGTCGACTGCGTCCGTCATCTCGGAGCCTCCATTCTCAGGCCATGCCAACGAACTCGTCCACCATGGCGCGGTCGCGCGCGATCTCGGGTGAGATTTCGCGGGTGATGACGCCTTTTTGCAGGATCAGCACGCGGTGCGAGAGCGCCGAGATGAAGTTGAGGTTCTGTTCCACCAGCAGGATCGTCAGCGCCCGGCGCTGGCCGACCGCATGCAGGGTGTCGGCGATTTCCTCGATGATGCTTGGTTGGATGCCCTCGGTCGGCTCATCCAAAAGAAGGATTTGCGGTCCGCCGCAAAGGCATCGGGCCAGGGCAAGCAATTGCTGCTCGCCGCCGGAGAACGCCCCGCCCAGCCGATCCAGGTAGGCCGACAAACGCGGGAAATCTGCCAGGATGTCGTCGATCACTGCGCTTTCGCCCTGCTTCGCCAGCAGACAGCCCATCCGCAAATTGTCCCTCACGCTTAGCGCGGGGAAGATCTCACGGCCCTGCGGGACGTAGCCGATGCCCAGCCGCGCCCGGGCCGTGGGCGACAGCGCCGTTATGTCTTGCCCCAGCAAGGACACCCGCCCGGCAGTCGCGGGCAGGTAGCCCATCAGGGTGCGCAGCAAGGTGGTCTTGCCCATGCCGTTATGGCCCAGGATGCCAACGAACTCGCCTCGCGCCACCGATAGCGAAACCCCAGTCAGAATCGGGATGCGGCCGTAGCCAGAGTGCAGCCCCGCGACATCCAGCATCATGCGGCTTGCTTGCCCAGATAGACGTCGCGCACGCGCTGGTCGGCCAGCACCGTGCCGACCTGGTCCTCCACCAGAATCGCGCCCTGGTTGAATACCGTCACCTGGCTGGCGATCATGCGGATGAACTGCATGTCGTGTTCCACCACCACCAGCGCCTGGGTGCGATTGATGTCCCGGATCAGCTCGGCCGTGCGCAGCACCTCGTCATGCGTCATCCCGGCGGCGGGCTCATCCAGCAGGATCAGGTCGGGCTCCTGCGCCAGCACGGTTGCGATCTCCACCCATTGCCGCTGGCCGTGCGCCAACTGTCCGACCACGCGTCCGGCGATGCCGTCCAGGCGGAGCCGGGCCAGGGTGTCGGCGACGATGCGCCGGGCACGCTGAATGGATTTGCGGCGGCCGGCGCCGATCGCGACATTATCCTGCACCGTCAAGCCGTTGAATACATTGGGCACCTGGGTCTTGATGCCGACGCCCAGGCGCGCAATCTCGTGCGGGTTGGCGCCTGTCACGTCGGCGCCGCGGAACAGGATGCGGCCCTCGGTAGGACGCAGCTGTCCGGTCAGCATCTTGAAAAACGTGCTCTTGCCGGCGCCGTTCGGGCCGATCAGGCACCGCAATTCGCCTTCGTTCAACACGAAATCCACGGCCTTCACCGCGGTGACGCCGCCAAAGCGCATCGTGGCGCCGCGGGTTTCCAGCAACGGCGAAATGGTCAAGGACGGGCCTCCTTGGCGGCGGGCCGGGGCGCCACGGCATGGGGGGCGGACACGCGCCGCAGCAAGCCCTGCGCCACCGGGACCACGCCCTGGGGCACCAACAGCACGAACGCGACCAGCACGATGCCCAGGCCGAGGTTGGAGTCGATCGTGCCCTGCGACCCCGCCAGGTTGATAAGATACTGGATCAACACAGCGCCAACCATCGGCCCCAGCAAGGTGCCCAGCAAGGTGCCCAGCCCGCCAACCAGGACGAAGATGATCACCTGTGCCGACATCGTCAGGCTGAACACGGTGGGGCTGATGAAGCTGCCCCAGTTGGCATAAAGGCAGCCTGCCAGCCCGGCGAGCCCGGCGGCGATGGTGAAGGCCAGCAGCTTGTACAGGCGTGGGTCGTAGCCTAGCAGCATCGTCCGGGTCTCGTTCTCCCGGATGGCCACCACCACTCGGCCGAACCGGCTGGCCAGAATGGCGCGCAACATCACATAGACTGCAATCAGCGATGCCATCGCCGCATACCACAGCCCTTCCGGATCGAGCGTCGCGTCGGGGTTGCCAGGCACGTTCAACGGCGGGACCGCGGGGATTCCGTTGAACCCGCCGAGCTCCGCCGTGCCGATATGGTAGGCACTGCCGGAGGTCGAGTTCACCAACTCAAACAGGATCACCGACACCGTCAGGGTGATGACGCCAACATAAGCTTCGCTGATGCGGCCGTAGAACATGAAATAACCGAGCAACGCCGCAAACCCCATCGGCACGGCAACCGACAGCAGCACGGGAACGGTCGTCTCCCCGACGTTGATGGCAGCGATGGCGTACGTATAGCCACCCAGGCCCAGGAACACCGCTTGGCCGAAGCACATCACCCCGCCATAGCCCCAGATGAACCCCTGGCTGAGCGCGAACATCGCCATGGCCGCAAACACCGTGACCTGCAGCAGCCCAAAGGAGTCGAACACACGCGGCAGGCCCACCATCAAGATAATGCCGACCATGACCACGGCGGCGAAGCCAAGCCATGCGGCGCGAGTGCCGGTCATAGGCTGCGCCTCAGGAACCGGCCGGTGATGCCCTGGGGGAGCACGCGGATCAGCAACACTGCAGCTGCCAGCAGCGCCACGTCGCCCACGATGGGCGTCGTCTGGAACGACACGATCTCGTTGATGAACCCGAACAGCGACGCGGCCAGGCCGGTGCCGGTGATGATCGCCGGCCCGCCGCCTAGAACCGTGATGAACGCCCGTGCGATGTAGGCGCCGCCCATGGCAGGCGACACGCCAGAAATCGGCGCTAGCACTCCTCCGGCCAGTCCAGCCAGCGCCGAGCCCAGCGCGAAGGTCGCCATGTAGATGGTGGAGGGCGACACCCCAAGGGCCGCGGCCATGCGGGGGTTTTGCATCGTCGCTTGCAGGATCAGTCCGAACTTGGTCGCGCGCAGTAGCAGCAGCATCCCGGCCAGCGCCGCCAATGCCACCACGATGATCACCATGCTGTACAGGCTGGCGCCGTAACGCCCGATGGTGAAGCTGCCGACCGGGGTGGACATCCCGCGCACCACGTTGCCGAACACCGTGGTCACCAGCCCGATCAGGGCCAGGCTGACGCCCCAGGTCGCCAGCATGGTGTCGATCATGCGGCCATACAGGAAACGGATCAGCGTTCGCTCCAGCACCAGGCCGACCAGGCCCACCACGATCGGCGGCAGGACCAGCATCGCCACCCAGATGTTCACTCCGGCGCTGCTGGCCGTCACTGCGGTGTAGGCGCCCAGCATCATGAACTCGCCATGCGCCAGGTTGATGATCCGCATCATCCCGTAGATCACGCCGAGCCCCAAGGTGATCAGGACCAGCGTTGCGATCCCGGCCAGCACGTCAAAGGCGAGAAGGCCGGCGAGGTCCAAAGCTCTGCTTCCTAGGCTTTGATGTCGGGGACGAATTGCTTGTTGGTGGCCGGCGTCTTGAGCAGGTCGCACGCGCCTCCGGTGTCCCCTGGGAACTGGTCGGGGAACCGATCCAGAATCTCCCATTTGCGGTCTCTCGCGCGAGCCAGGTAGGCGTTTCGTATGGTGTGGTGGGTCGCCGGGTCCATCCTCACCGTGCCCGTGGGCCCCTCGATGGCAACGCCGGTTTCCAGCGCCGCGATGACTTTCTGCTGCTCGACCGAGCCGGCTTTTTTCACGCCCTCCGCCCACAGCATGATGCCCTCGTAGGTTGCGGAGTCCAGTTCGCCGAGGTCGGTGACGTCGGCGCCGAACTTGGCTTGCATGCCCTTGACGAAGGCGTCGCTGGCAGGCGTGCCGAGGTCTCGATAGTAGCCGAAGCTGGTGACGATTCCGTCGGTGGTCGACGTATCCATGGTCGCCAGCTCGTCGCCCAGGCCGAACACGCTGGACGCCAGCGGGATTTTACCTTTCATTCCCGCCGCGTCCCACTGCCGATAGAAACCGGAATGGTTCGCGCCGACCAGGGCGGACAGCACGAAGTCTGGCGCGGCCTGCTGGATACGGCTTATCGCAGACGCGAAGTTGGTGACGTCGAGCGGGAAGAAATCGGTTGCCGCGACCGACCCCTCGCCGTCCCGGGTGAACTTCGTCATCCACTTGGCGGTGATCTGGCCGTAATTGTAATCGGCGGCGATGATGTAGGCTTTCTTGCCCCAATTCTTGAGCGCGTAGGTAACCACGTGGTTCACCGTTTGCGCCGGCGTGGTGCCCGTGCAGAACACGTCGCGGTCGCAAACGCCGCCCTCGTACTGAGTGTTGTAGAAGTATAATGTCTTCGACCGGTCGAACACCGGCCGGATCGCCTCACGCGATGCAGAGGTGATGCCGCCCTGGATCACGTCCACCTTGTCCCGGAGCGCGAGTTGCTGGGCATATTGCGAGTAAAGCTGCATGCTGGATTGGGTGTCGTAAGCAAACCACTTGATTTGGCGCCCGACCAGGCCGCCTGCGGCGTTCAGCAGGCCCACCGCATATTCGGTGGTCTGGATCATCCGCTTGCTCTCGATCCCCAAAGCGCCTGACCCGTCGAGCAAGCTGCCAAGCTTGATGGGTTCTTCTGCGGCAAACCCGATGCGGCTGATGAACGGAGTTGCCAGGATACCAGTGCCGAGCCGCAGGACGCTGCGCCGGGTAGCTGTAGTCTGAATCATCGCAGTGCTCCGTATGGGTAGGCTGCCGCAAGATGATGCGCCCCGTGTCGTGACAGCCATGGTCATTCAGGACGCTAGCAAGTGTTGTGCCAAGCTGAGCCGGAGGTCTCATACCAAGCGCCCTGACTGTTGACTGGTCCGAATGGGCTGGGACGCTGGGTGAAGCACATGGACTGGCGCTCCAGAAACCGGTCAGTCATCAGGGCGGTTGGTATCAGTCGCAAGCTGGGGCGAGGAGCCGCTCGGTCACGCGCCAAACCAGCCAAGCTTTGCCTAACGAGAAGCCATGCATCGCTTGAAACAGCTCAGCGCCGCTGGCATGGAGCGGCTATGCCGGCAAGGATGGCCAAGCCGGACCCAAAATGCCTTGGAACAGGCTGACAAATCGGTTGCGCGTGCGTCAATTCTGCGTTTACCTCGACGCATAGCAAGGGAGACGTGATCCATGCCGCTTGGAACCCTCAAGCTGCCGACGGTCGACCAACTGCGCGACGTCGCGGCGGATCTCGGCATGACCCTCAGCGACGACGACCTGGCCCAGCATCGCGATTGCCTGGTGGGCGGCATCGCCGCCTACAACATCATCGACCAGATGCCGGACGAAATCCCGTCCGTGACCTATCCGCGGTCGCCGGGTGCGCGGCCGTCCGCCGAGGCCAACAAGTACGGCGCGTGGTACGTCAAGACCACAATCGAGGGCGCGTCGTCCGGCAAGCTCAAGGGCAAGCAGGTCGCGATCAAGGACAACATCCTGGTCGCCGGCGTGCCGATGACGAATGGCTCGTCCACGCTGGAAGGCTATGTGCCCGATGTCGACGCGACCGTCGTCACGCGCATCCTGGACGCGGGCGGCACCATCGTCGGCAAAACGGTGTGCGAGGCGTTCTGCTTCTCGGGCGGGTCGCACACCAGCAGCACCGGCCCCGTGCACAACCCGCACCGGATGGGGTACTCGACCGGTGGCTCGTCCTCCGGCAGCGGCGCCGTGGTCGCGGCCGGCGAGGTGCCGATGGCGCTGGGCGGCGACCAGGGCGGCTCGGTCCGCATGCCGGCGTCGTGGTGCGGCATCTACGGGATGAAGCCGACGCACGGGCTGGTGCCTTACACCGGCATCATGCCGATCGAGCTGACGATCGACCACACCGGGCCGATGACGGCGACGGTCGAGGACAACGCGTTGTTGCTGGAGGTGCTGGCCGGGCCGGACGGGCTCGACCCTCGCCAGTATGGCGGCCAATCGAAGCCCTACCGCGACGCGATCGGCCGCGGCGCGTCCGGGCTGCGGATTGCGGTCGTGGACGAGGGCTTCGGCCACCCGAACTCGGCCGAGGCGAGCGACGCGGTGGTGCGCGAGGCGGCGGACCGATTCCGCGGCTTGGGCGCCGAGGTGGAGCGGGTGTCGATCCCGCTGCATAGCGCGGGCCTGGCGATCTGGCTGCCGATCGGGGCCGAAGGCGCGACCATGCAGATGATGCAGGGCAACGGGTTCGGCTTCAATTGGCAGGGGCTGTACGTCAACTCGCTGCTCGACGCGCACAGCAATTGGCGCGGGCGGGCGGACGAGCTGTCGGAGACGCTGAAAAGCACGATGCTGTTGGGCCACTACATGGTGACGCGGCATCGCGGGCACTACTACGCCAAGGCGCAGAACCTCGTGCGCCGGTTGCGCGCCGCCTACGACGCGGTGCTGTCCAGCTACGACTTGCTGCTGATGCCGACCACGCCGATGCCGGCGACCAAGCTGCCGGCCTCCGATGCGCCGATTGCCGAGATCGTCCAGCGCGGGCTGGAGATGATCGGCAACACGGCGCCGTTCGACTGCACCCACCACCCGGCGATGAGCATCCCATGCGGCATGGTCGACGGCCTGCCGATCGGCGCCATGCTGATCGGGCGCATGTATGACGAGGAAACGATCTACCGCGCGGCCGGCGCCTTCGAGCGCGGCGTGGATTGGAAGTCGATGAAGTAGGAGAAGGCCGTGGAAAACACGCACGACAACGACGTGGCGCTGCGGGTGCGCGCGATCGAAAGCTTGTTGGTCGAAAAGGGTTTGGTGCAGCCAGCCGCGCTCGCCGCGATCGTTGAGACGTACGAGACCAAGATCGGCCCGCATAACGGCGCCAGCGTCGTCGCCCGCGCCTGGTCTGACCCGGCGTTCAAGGCGCGCTTGCTCGCCGACGCCACGTCCACGATCGCCGAACTCGGCTTCAGCGGCGTGCAGGGCGAGGACATGGTGGTCGTGGAGAACACGCCTGCGGTGCACAACATGGTCGTGTGCACGCTATGCTCCTGCTACCCGTGGCCGACGCTCGGCCTGCCGCCGAACTGGTACAAGTCGGCGCCGTACCGCGCCCGGGCGGTCATCGATCCACGCGGCGTGCTGGCGGAATTTGGCGTGAGCGTGCCGGCCGAGCAGGAAATCCGGGTGTGGGACAGCAATGCCGAGCTGCGATACCTGGTGCTGCCGGAGCGGCCGGCCGGCACCGAGGGGATGGACGAGGCAGCCCTAGCCGCTCTGGTGACCCGGGACGCGAGTGATCGGCACCGGCGTCGCCAAGCCGGCCGGCTGAGGGAGGTTCCGCGATGAACGGAGTGCACGATCTGGGCGGCATGCACGGCATGGGGCCGATCGATCCCGAGCCGAACGAGCCGGTGTTCCATGAGCCGTGGGAGCGCACGGTGTTTGGCCTGTTCATGACCACCTTCGCCGGTGGCCACTTCAACGTGGATGAATTTCGGCACGCGATCGAGCGGATGGACGCGACGCACTACCTGCAGTCGCCGTACTACGAACACTGGCTGCACGCGATCGAGACCTTGCTGGTGGAGCGCGGCACGCTGACTCCGGCCGAGATCGACGGCCGCGTGGCGCTGCTCGCGAAGGAGGCGGCGTGATGCCTGCATTGCCGGTCGAGCATGTAGACGGGCTGATCGCCACCGGCGCCACCGCGCGCATGCCCGGCGAGGTGGCCGCTGGCTTCCGGCCCGGGGACCGCGTTAGCGTGCGCAACCTCCTCCCGCCACCCATACGCGGCTGCCCCGCTACGCCCGTGGCAAGGCCGGCGTGGTGGAGGCCGACCGCGGCGTGTTCTGCTTCAACGACACCAATGCGCACGGCGAAGGCCACAAGCCGCAGCACGTGTACGGGGTGCGGTTCGCAGCGCGCGAGCTGTGGGGCGAGCAGGCTTCGCCCGCCGATACGCTGTACCTGGACCTGTTCGAAGACTACATCGAGCCGCATGGCTGACTTGGCCGCGCTGCCGCCCATTCCATCCGACGAGTCCGGCCCGATGTTCCGCGAGCCGTGGGAGGCGCAGGCTTTCGCGCTTGTGGTGGCTTTGCACCAGGCCGGCCATTTCACCTGGCCCGAGTGGGTCGAGCTCATCAGCGCGGAAATCCGCCAGGCGCAGGCAGAGGGCGACCCCGACCTAGGCCGAACCTACTACCGGCATTGGCTTGCAGCGCTGGAGAGGATCGTCGTGGACCGCCGGCTTGCCGACGATGTGGACCTGCATCTGCGCCGCCTTGAATGTGCCGCCAACTTGTCCGGGCAACACGGCCACCCAGCACGGCGCGAACCGGTCCGGATAGGGGAAGACAACGGGAATGTCATGATCGATATCGGCAGGATCAGCGCTACTCCGCCGGGCTGCCAAGGCAGGTGATATGCCCGGCGTTGCCGCCACGGTGGCGACCGCAATGGCGTGGTTTCCGAGGGGCGTTCGGCATGCCCATGACGGCCGACACGGTAGTTTGGATATGGGATTTCGTAACTGCCCAGGTCTCTCAGCGGGGTCAAGCCATCCGTAGGTCGTCGATCAAGCGGTCCGGCTGAGTGGTCAGTGTCTTGAGCATATCCCAACCTTGCTTCCTGGCGGTCGAGAGCAGCGAGCGG
>JAABUU010003995.1_pt1 | contig 17988 bp, 26 predicted proteins | sample 5559301 | NCBI WGS metagenome assembly JAABUU01 (sample SAMN10711884, study PRJNA513360) | rock metagenome | isolation source: Antarctica rocks | place: Antarctica: Victoria Land, Richard Nunatak white | reverse complement strand
CCATTTGTAAAATAATCAATCATCATATGTATTTAGTCCATATATACGCGTATCCGTATAAATACACGTATATACAGGTATTGATGGCCCAAAACTCGTGTATATCCCAACCCTAGTTGCAAACTAAAAGGGGCATGCGTCACAACGTCATTTAGAATACGGCTGTGCTCCGTACCTCTGCATGCTTCTGCTTCCTGCATGGTCAGTGTTGACTTTATTGCGTCTCAGCAACTACGCTGGTGACTGTTCGCTCCATGGAACGGTATGATGTCGTGAGTCATGCAATAAACCAGGAAACCTGATACTGCGGCACAGCAGTGACCGAACAGCAGCTAGATCACTTACCCTGTTTGTGCTATGGACAACGAACTTCCAGACCATACTAACAGTGGCTTTACTCCTATGGAACCCAGCGACAGGCTCGCCAGGCATAAACCAGCAACTAGCAGTGTGGATGAGGAAGCTGACAGCGAAAGCGAAAGCGATGTGTCGCTGGACCTGGCTTCTACAGCAGCCAGCGGCTCCGAGAATAGACTGTACTTGCGCCTGGCCCTGTATGCTGGTGGCAACATCTTGACACTGCTGCTAGTTTTGGGTCTGTGGACGGTTTGGAGCCTCCTTGCAACATTTCGAAATCCGATGCTCTGGGCTTTGCTGTGCTCAACGGCCTTGCAGGACGTTAAAGAAGATCTAGTCGTGTATCTGAATCGCAAACTAACACAGGAAAGGTGTGCTTTGCCTGACACTGCTGAATGAGGCAGTTTGCTGCTTGATTGCATGCTGGACAAAGCTGCATACAGTTCACAGAAATTACCATCATTGCTTCTTGCCTTTAGGAGTGTCATCTTGACCAGCTTGCTGTTCTTGTGGCTGCCTTTTGGTGTGGTGACAGACACAGTAGCAGACGTTTGGCACATACTGCTGAAATGGAATCAGTATGTGAGGGAGTATGAGAGGTCGTCACTACATCAGGCTGTGACAGGGGCTAGAAGCCCTTTTGCTGACGTAAGTGCGCAGACATCAGAGCTCCATTGTCACAGTATGGCAGGCGGCGATTTGTCAAAGTTGCCGACATTAGTTGGTAAGTTCACCATGTTATTCGCATCCAAGAGTCAACAGTGTCCTACGCTGTTTGTGCAAGACACGTTTGTATCAATGATATGGTTCTGCAGAGATGCCAAGCATGCTTGAGGGAGCGGCTAGCACAAACCAAGAAACAACTGCAGCGCCAATTGAACGGAAACACAGCAAACGTTGTGCATCTTTGAAAGGGCCACGCAGCAAGCGTAAAAGGCGCAGACGGCTAAATGTTGGCCCAGCATTTCAGGCATGAGCCACCAAACTGCATGTTTGCCATGCAAACACAGCGTACTCAGCAGGTGTACAGTGAGTTTGGCTGATAGCGCTTTACTGCACAGCAGCATGCATTAATACAGTAATACAGTTAGTAATTACCAATCAGCTGGCATGCATACCAATGTCAACATACTGGATTACAGGCTTACTTGATGCAGGCCGTTGGGAGCTGGTTCAGTGCATACACCTACATGGGTGTCAAGGCATACAAGAGTGAGCATGGCTTGAGAAGGCCCACAAACGAAGCAACCTTGCTCACATCACATGAGGTTGCTGGGCGCACAACCCACCAGAGCAATTCTCTGTTCAGCTGGTTATTCAAAGCATGCCTTGCATACCAGCTTTATGAGTGGTTGCGGGTAAGACAGTTGCCACATACATTGCCCCACTGCTGTATGGCTTGATCCAAAGACACCAACTGTATGGAAAGCAAATCAGTTGGCTGCTGTTTTGCAGAAAATGTTGGCATAGCTGTATGCAAGCTGTACACCTCTATATGCACTCACATTGCCATTCAAGTCATTCTTTGGCACATCTTCACTTGCTGCTGCAGTGCGCAGGCACACTGGACTGCCACTGTCCATTTTGCATTCCTGGCAGCAACAGGCGCTTTCATTCTCAGCTTGCTTCCCTTTTTGTACTTTGGCTTCCATACCTACTGGCACTGGTACCGCACCTGCAAAGACAGCCTCCAACCATCTGCAGCCACAGGTGTTGACAAGCCCAGCCAAAAGGTGTCAGAAGCACAGGCAGGTGATCTCCATCCCACCTTCATGTATTGCTGTATCCTACAGAGTGTGTAAGTTAAACAACACATGCTACAGTCACAGGCAAGCCATTGCCATGGTCATATCAAGCTTGGTCAGTCTGCAACACCTTGTTGCATCACCAGCGCAGCTCTCTGTGGGACTGTGAAGCTGACTGGTGCAGGGCTGACTTTATGCTTGAGGGTGCATGACTACATTGTTTGTGTCTCATGCAGAGGTGCAGCAAGCAAAGTCAAGCAGGGCTGCATCACCACCTCCAAGCCACATGCACAGGCGGTGGATTGTCATGAAAGGGGCTTGTAGGGACCTGGACACTTGGCTGAAACACACCTTGCAAGCTAAATTGAATGCACTGGTGGCGCTGGCTCTCATTCTCATGCTGCTAGTGGGCACCTTGGCACTGACCGGCTTCCTTACAGTACGCATAGGTCCGTACTGCATCCCCTGCATGCCCACATTCCTTTTTTGGTAGTGTTAGACCTGTGTCATAAATTGCCTGAAATTGATATCCTGCTTGTTGACCGCAATGCAATGCCATGAGCTCACCCTGCTCCATGCAAGGGCAGCCACTGCTGCCTGTGTGCAGCTAATACTCACCATCATCAAACTCTTTGAGGCATTAGCTGTGCTGAAACATATGCTGCACACTAGATTCATTGTGAGCCATGTGGCGTTTTGACATGAACATGCTGTCTGTGAGATAGACAAGTCTGAAGAGTCATGCAGACGCTGGCTCTGGCAGCGCAGCCTGTGCTCTGCTGATTGGTTGTCTGTGATTCTAACCAGGTCAGGAAGGCTCAGACACAATGGCTCTTGTCAAAGCCTTCATTCCTGACAAGTGGCGCACTAGTGCTGCCCAGCCAGCACCTGTGTGTGCCGCCACTAGTTTGAACTTCACAGCCGTTTGTGAAGGTGATGGTGGCTTTGATGCCATACCACCACCTGTGCCTCAGGTATGTGATTACTGGACACCCACATGTCAACCAGACAGCTTTCACATGGTTTTGTGACAAGCCTTCCAACATCATGTCTATGGCGGATGCTTCCTGCATAGGACTTGTGCCTTTTTAGGTGGTGCTCCATCAGTGGACCATCATATCAGGCTTCTGAGCTGTAACTTTGGCATTATGTGCTTCCACAGATAGCTGATATAGGATTATGATACATTACTCCAGCTTGTACTGTGCTTTTCCTGCATGCTCGCTGGTGTTGCTGTGATGCTGTCAACATGGTGATTTGACAGCCCTCATGTGTGTAGGGGGCTGTGCAGCGATGGCTGGGTGAGCATCAGGACTCAGCTGTTGAGTACGCCCAGCAAGGCTATGACCAGATACAAGACTATGTGAGGAGCAACTTCAACGAATATGTGGAGGCCAACAACCTGACACAGGTACAGCATATGCTCTGCCATGGAGGCAGAGAGTAGGCGGTCCCAGTTGCCTGGTCATCTGCTGCTCTGTCTGGTCAATCAGGTCTATCACACAAGCAAGAACAACGTGCAATGCGGTCTGAAAAAAGAGTGTTAGGACAAGTTCAACATGCGTTGTAGGATGTCAGGACAAGTGTGACATGCGCTCAAGATAGGTTTGTACAGGTGGCTCGTGACTTGGGAACCTTGTGGGCCACCCTGCAGCCCCCCACAGACTGCACCCCTGCCCAGCGGGAGAGCCTGCTGCTAGATGTGGCCACAGCTAGTGCTGCTGCTCATTCCGCCTGGCAGTCTGAGCAGGACCTCTTGAGCAAGGTAGAGTCCTGACATGAGCATAAGCAGTGTAGTCATCACCGCCAGCAGTGAATCCACCATTTACCATGTCATACATAAAAGTACATTTGCCACATGTGTCATTCCTCCGGATTATGCTGCCATGTTGCATATCACGAATTGAGTGCTTTCAGATTCTTGCAATGCTGCCCATCAAAAACATAACTTCTCCAGAGTTCTGGACGTGTCTGTTCAGCTCACATCCTCTCTTCTCAACTCTTCGAACAGGCAAATGAGGCCAAGCAGGGGTTATCTGAAGCAGTCAGCAGATGGGAAGGGGCTACAGGGGCAGCACTGCAGGCTCCCAAGGGCTTGCTGGAAGCTGCCCAGGATGGCAGCCACCCCATGCGCTACCTTGAACAACAAGTGGTGCATCTCCAAAGAGAAGTCAAGCAGCATTCCACGGCATTGAAAAGTGCTGGCAGGTGCTGTCACAACCCACCCTGTCTTGTGTTTGTCTCTGATCAGGTGGCATTGGCTCTTTTGCATGGCCTGCAGGAGTAGTGTTTGATTCTGCAAGGGCTGTGGCTGGTCAGAAAGATCAGTGTCTGACTCCAATGCAGCATGCATACGCTTGACATTGATTGTGGCATTCCTGCCTTATGTGCCCATAGCATGCAAGCACAGTGCTTGATCACAGTTCAGTATGCAGTTCTGAGCGCAGCGCTTTGAGTGCAACATCAACGCTTTGAAGGTAGTGTCATGGCTGTGGCAGGTTGGCAGACGCTGCCAGGGAGGAGCTGGTGCTGGCTCAGCGCCGGCTGGGCCGCTGCTCTGGCGGGTCCACCCCCAACACCAGGCAGCTGCTGCCCCCACCTGCCCGCAACATGGGCCGCCGCCTCCAGCAGGCCTACACCCACCTCTGGAAGCTGCAGCTGTCTGAGGGTGTCTCAAAATTGAAGGTCGGCTTGCGATTTGTCACTCATTGCATGCCTGGTTGGTGTCTTGCGTTAACATGCAGGTATGGCCCTAACAGAGTCATCACAGTCTCACATAAGCATTTCGACATGCTCCTCCATGCTTTGGCATATGAGAAAAGACCAGTCAAATGCTGACACATGCAAGCCAGAGGATAGTGCGAACAGCAAGTGTGAAGGGTTGAAGCATGGTGTGTGACAGGGGGTGGGGCAGGACACTTACAGTATGGTGAGGCAGGCCATGCAGGGGAACAGCAGCGCCAGCAGCGAGCTGACAGCCTTGCAGCGCCTGGCGGCTGCCGGGTCAGAGCCCCTGCTGGCAGTGGGGCGGGCCCTGGGGGCCCACCTGGTGCACAGCCTGGGCAGCACCACCTCTGTTGTCATCACTGGAGGCCTTGGCCTCATCCGCCTGGGCTTAGGTCAACTCCAACACTCTACTTTGGCACTACAGTAATCTTTCAACACAGTGACTTTTGACATAATGACACTTGTGTTGTCATGATTGGAATGTATTGGGGCCCAACATCCTGCCGTAGAATCCTGTTTGACACAGCAACAATAGTATTGAAAAAACAACCCAAGTCTGGCCTGTGCTAGTGCGATGGGTTTCATACAGCAATGAAACAACTGTTTTGTCAAGTTTTTGCAAAGCAGCATAGGATTACAAGCCTGATTTGCTTAGGGTCCAATGCTCCTGATCCCAGCATAAGATATTTCTGTTTATCAGCATCACTTGCATCTTCTATACCCTGACATCTTGATACGTTGACACTTGTCTGGGGCCCCAGTGAAGTTGTTTCACCACACGATTAGTGTGCTTGCCTGTATATCAGCCCCAAGTTATTGCAGCTGCAGTGTGATGGTGCATGTATGAGAATCTACTGCTGAGCACTGCAGCTCAGAACACGCTTGGCCAGTGCTGCAATAGCACGAGACACGCAGGACTGTCATAGTCATCACACCTGCTACAGTTGTGCATCCATTGTCAGAGCAATACTTGCCGGCCTCTGGATGCAGGTGTTGTCAAGCTGGGCGTGCAGTTCACACTGTTTGTGGCCATGCTGTTCCTGCTGCTGTCAGCTCAGCAGGACCCCCTGCAGCAAGCCGTGCGCATTCTGCCCATGTCAGAGACCGCCAGGGAGCACACAGCAGCCTCTTTTAGTGAAGCCCTGCGAGGGGTTTTCCAGAGTGCTCTCAAGCTGGCGGTGTTCCATGCTGTCTTCACGTGGCTAACCTTCAGGGCCTTCAGCATTCACTTGGTGTATGTGTCGACAGTCGCCTCAGCGGTGTGTTCCATTCTGCCACTGGTGCAGGTGTGGATGGTGGCCATTCCTGCTGCTGTGCAGCTGCTTGTGCAGGTGGCTCATCGCTTCTCCAGTCACACTTCCTTTCAGCAGTCTGTGCACATGGATGCATGTAAATGCTCATAGACACATCAATTAACTTGCAGCAGTGCTTGGTTGCCAGTGTCACTGTGCACATGGGCTGGCACAGCTGCATACACCTCTTGGATACTTGTGTACTACAAGAGCCTGGGCTGCGAATGGCTGCTCAGGCCTTGATAGAATACTGGAATGTTGTGCATTCAGTGATGGCCCAAGGGTCATGCTTTGCATTGCAGCTTTTGGCATCTGTCAAAAGACTTAACTTCTGCCTTTGCATCATGTCTCCTGATGGGACATCCATGATTGTATTGGTCGGTGACCCATTGGCATCGCAAGACGGGTACAGCGTATCCAGCTGCACCTGCTGATGCAGGACAGAATGCTGGCTGCTGTCGCGTTGATGGTCCTTCACTTGGCAGCCTTTTTCCAGGCAGATGACATCATCATGCGTGAGATTCCTGGCAGCCATCCTTACTCGACTGGTTTGGGCATTCTTGGTGGCATGTACAGCTTTGACAATCCCCTGCAAGGTGAGCCAAACCTGTTGCATTTGATGCTTTCCACCACAAGCTGTGCATGCAAGGCCTCACCACACTGCATGACTGCCTCGCCAAACACATGACTTGCCTGGCAAAACACTGTACCATCAAAACATACATGCCAGCTTGTGCTCTGGTGTTCATTATGCTGTGGTGGCCTTGTGTGCAGGCGCTCTGTTGGGTCCCATGCTGTTGTCCATGCTATCTGTTTTCTACAATCTCCATGCCAAGCTGTTTCGAGATGAAGCCCCAAGCTCAGAAAGGCACTATACAGGCTCACATCGAACCACAATATAGGCAACATTAGGTTACTGCAGATGCTTTTGTTGCATTGTTTGAGAGACACATGTTCTGCATAGTGATTAGTGTAGAGACGCCCAGTATTGCATGATAAGTACACTACAAAGTATATTTGTGTCCAACAAAACAAACAAGACCATGAACACAACTGTGAACACAACAGGACCTACACTATGAGCCAACTACTATGAGCTAGCTCCTACAAGCTCAGGCATAACTGGTGTGTAACTTCGTTCGTGCTCCCAAGCCACTTGTGCAAGCATGGTTAACGTAGAGCGAGCATCCCTTTCATCAGTGACAGGCCTCAAAAAAGGAACTCTGATGACAAACCCATCTCGCCTGATCAGCTTGGCAAAAGCATACAAGCCTAGTTCGTCTATCCAGAGCAACTGTGCATGTTCCATCTCGTCTATTCTAACACTGCATGCATGTGAGCAGATACGCAAAACATCCTCTGCACGCTGCTGATTTTGCTGCTCAACCAGGAATGCAGCATGTTCTCGCAAAGGGTCTGGCGCTGCTGCCACATACTCTTCTTGACTCAACAGTTCTGCTGCTGAGTTTGCGCCCATACCCCCAACGTAGAAGCATTGGTGCACATGAAGGCTAAAATACAGATCAGTGTCTTGTGGTGCATCCACGCCAATGCCAAAGGGATGCATGGCTTCATGCCGCTCAGCTGCTGCTAGAGAGGACTCCTCGTCCAGCTGTTTCACCTCACCTATTATGGTGCACCTTGCAAGGAGTTTGGCTGGCCTGTCACCTGCATTGCATGTCTGTGTCAGGGGCTTTCAACCTGTTCATTGACTGTATGTCTCAAGCAAGGTGACATGAAAGAGCAGCTTGCTGGACCATACCTGGCTGCACGAAAAGGCTGCATTTGGGTGATCTCCTCAAGTTCGCTGTATGCACGGCGTCGGCACGCAGTCTCAACACCGGCATGCCTCTGTCGTCCAAGACGTAATTGGTGTAAGTGCCCAAAGGCACACCATCCTCGCCGACGGTGCACAGCGTGCCGTGTGCAACTATGTCAACTATTGTTTTTGCGGTTTGAGCAGAGCTCGGCTTATGTAGGGCCTGTCTGGTACTGATATCGGAGCGTTCTGGGGCAGCCGCCGCAGTGTGCTCCTTACACCGCTTGCGTCTAGCAGGAAGCTGTGCGGGGTGTGCGCGACCTCTGCTTGCATGCTGTGCGTCTGAACTTGGTAAACGTTGCTGGAGGCACAGTGCCGGAGCCGCTGACCTCCCAAGGAAGTTATGAAGGCATTGAATCTTCATGATATGACCAGCCATGGCGGAAAATGTGCTTGATGCGCACTCTTGCAGATCAGACCGAATTCTGCAAACTTCAAAGCAATCTTCAGGGATCAGAATTTCAGACCCTATTAGGTTTCAAATTAGCACATCTGCACAAACATGAGTCCTGACAGGACTGTGAACAGCAAAGCCTGATCGTACAGCACCACAGAGAAGGTAGTATGACGGAGCCTTTGAAAGTGTCTATCCCAAGGAGCCACACTCTGCTTCAAGAACACATGGTAGTAACACTCAAAGTCTGCTCAAATCAGACCATGGAAGCTTTCACAGTTACATTACATGTACATTTACAAATTTGATGCACAGTTTTTCATAAATTAAATAACACGCTAATTGCCTGCTGCTGGGATGCCAATGCCCAATTTCTTGATCAGCTGAACCCCTCTGAGATCACTCTGCTCACACAGCTGCACAGTCATTGCATGATGCACAATCTGAACTGAGACCTGTTTGCGCAGCACAGCAGCATCATGACAGTCACGACATGGGAACCTGGCAGATCTGCCCAGCTGTGCCTCTCTTGTGTGATGTTTTGACGGTGCTGACAAACTCTGCAGCTGAGCACAGCCAAGACCAATGTGTGTGTGGGTACACCCAGGCTGAACTAGTACCAGTACCAGTACCAGTACCAGTACCAGTACCAGTACCAGTACCAGTACCAGTACCAGTACCAGTACCAGTACCAGTACCAGTACCAGTACCAGTACCAGTACCAGTACCAGTACAAGTACCAGTACCAGTACCAGTACCAGTACCAGTACCAGTACCAGTACCAGTACCAGTACCAGTACCAGTACCAGTACCAGTACCAGTACCAGTACCAGTACAAGACAATGACTAGTCTAGACTTAGGCTGAAAAGGAGTCAAAAAACATCATCAATCAATGTAATGCCTGAATAATTCTTCACTCAGCTTTCAAATCTGCTCACTGACATGTGGTTCATTGACTTCACTGGATGCCAATGCTAGACTGCTCGCCATTGTTGAAGTTTGTATAAGTTGTTGTGGCATTCAGGGTATCATTTATGAAGTTGGTAAACATGATGTAGGCATCCGCTGGTGTGTCCTGCAGCACTCTATGTCCAGCTGCCTTGAAGGTCATAAAGGACAGGCCCTGGTACTGGGTAATGTATCCTGACAGCTGCGCCCAAAACAAGAATTAGCATGTGTCTACAAGCACGCAAGGGGAGGTACGCTTTATGGTACCAGTTGTTCTGAACGCAGAAACCCATTCTCAAATGCCTGTAGCAAATTGTGAGAAGGATGCTGAGGGAAAGGGCATGTTCTGAAGGCAGACTTCCAAACATCTGGAGCAGACTTCCGCAAAGTATGCCCACACAAGGGCTAAAGCACACGGGACATCTACACATGTTGCACAGCGCCAACCCAAAGGCTGAAACGCAAGATGTGATACTGGTGGCAAGACAATGCACAGAAGGAATCAGCAGCAACTCATGTGATGCATGTCTGAGTGCACACCTGAGATCCATAGTTGAGGGGGTCGGGTCTGAACCAGGGTTGCCAGTCAGCAAGCAGGCCCAGGCTGGCTCCCATCTGGCTGGTCCAGTACTGGGTGCCCGTCCAAGGCACCTGCCAGTCCAGGTCCCCAGAATACATCAGCGCCTGTACACCTGCATCAGCCAGAAGCCAGAGCCTTGCTGATACCAATCTACACAGAACTATTCAGCCCTGTAGAGTGACCTGACAGAAGTGGCACAATATCACTGTTGCCGACACACCATGCCAACATGAGAAATGCAGTGGGCGACAAGGTAAGAAGAGTATGGGGCTTTACAAGGCTCTGTCAACTTGCAAATATGCACTACGTTGCAGTCAGTCAATGAGAAGCTGATATGAGTGGGAATTTCAAAGGACATGACTTGCCTTGGGAGATGAGGAACTGATGGGATGGGATGACTGATGTAATGTCATAATTGTATACAGTAGAGACTTGTGAGTTGACGTCCAACCAAAGGCCTGCTTCGTCTTGCACAGGCTGAACATGAAATGCTTCCCGGACATCAGCTCTGTTGAAATACACATGTGCAGCTCTGCAAGCAGCCACATCATGTCAATTAGCATCAAACTCCATGCATATCCAATTCGTCAATGAAGACCAAATTAGCTTCAACAACATGGGCTGCTCTGCCTGACACACCTGTCGTGCACTTGTCATACAGGCGCCAGAATTGGATCAGGGCCCAACCACATAAGCAGCGGCTGACTAGACAAAAGTTACCAAAACCACTACACCAGCTGCACAAGTTGGTCTTGACGAGTATGGGACAGTAATGGTCACCTTTCATCATAATTACAGCCGGCATTGCCAGAGGAGCCAGCGGCGCCAGCACCGCTGCCTGCCAATGACTGGTTGAAGTCAATGCCCTCTGCAGCCAACTGCTGTGAGATCTGCATCACAATGACCCTGCTGCCATTCATGCTGGTTGTCTGACAGCTGCATTCAACTCACTCTGGGCTACATAAACGCAAATGACTGGAGCCGTCAGCAAAGCAGAAGCATGTCAGTCAGGATACAGCAGCTGCCACGTATGAACAGGTAGGGCTTCACACTCAGTCTACAGCAGCTGCCTGCAAACATTCCTCCATTGGCAGACAGTCTTGCCTTCACACAAGACCAGGACCAGGCAAGACACCCCATGCAAGAGAAGCTATGACTGCACAATGATGCAAGCCTCAACACAGGCAGCCTCTGAAGAATAGATCACCTGGTCAGTCAAAGCTTCAATGAAAGCTTCCAGGCCATAGAAGCAGTCTCCAGTCCACTTCAAGGAGTTCACATTGTAGGAAATCAAGTTGTCCACGTCATTCAGCAGGTCTGTGCAGGTGTTCACTGCAGGCATCAAAAGCCATATGCTCACATTTGAGACACTTGTCTGGATGCCTGACATCAGTGTTTGGTCAGCTTGTGGCCTGACACAGCCTACACAGCAAACCAAGCACCCTCACCTTCTGTCATGTTGCTGCCTGTGAACTCAACTGTATCCGCATCTGCAAAGCAAACATACTTTGTTCCAAGCCTGGGCATCCCTTATGCAAATCAACATGCTGCAAACGGTGGCTGTTGCAATTGTGACAGAATCTCAGTCAAGCTTCTGCATTGACCCTGTCAAATGGATGGCTGAACGGCAGGCCCACCTATGGGATTGCTTAGTGTGCCGCAGTTGCTGGCTGTCAGGCTGTCAGCAAGAGACTGCGGCAACAGGGGCCAGTGACTGAAGAGTGTGAATATGTCGATGTTATCTGTAGAGCTGTCTGTGGCGCCATTGCCAATGAGGTACCCCTGCAGCCATGCTGGCACAGCTTAACAGCAGAAACTCTGCTCTTTGCAGGCTGCAGCATGGACAAGCAGCGCATGGAGAGTCAACACTGAATACAGTTGGCATGCACTGGTATGGCTAGGCTGACTTGCAAGCAGTGCACACCTCCAAGTTGATGTATGGTGAGGCACCGTCTTCATTGCCATTGATGATAGCTTCTCCCAGCAAAGGTACATACACGCCAGAGTAACTGGCACCTGTGTTGTGCATCCATTTGCTCAATCTTATGTTTCAGCATTGGAGCCTTGATGGCAGCGTTTGGTGACACTGACATGTGCAGCACAAAGTATCAAGCATCAGGTGTATACATGAACAAGACCCAACAGGTGTGGCAAGGAGGAGCAATGCATTGGTGGCACACTTGAGCTGATTGACTGCAGCCAAATGCAAGCTGAGGGCTGCCATGTTCAGTCACCTTGTAGAAAGACAGTGTGGTTTGCAAAGTAAGGATACATTTGGAACCAAGTGCGCAATGTGGCTTCCATGTCAATTTGAGCTTGTGAGTCGCTGGTGGTATAGTCAGAGTCATTGAGGGAGTAGCTGTAGCCCACACCGGCCACTGAGTCCATCAGTAACAGGTTGGTCTCCTGCACAAACAGGGTCAAGCAGTGACCAGAGGGCTGTCGCAGCTTCTGCGCTGCTTTGACTATTTGCCAGTCAATGGAAATGTGGCAAAGCTCTGACATGGATGGGAACAGTCACCTGCCCTCAGCCAGTCATGAGCACTGTCCAATGTCCTCTAGTGTACACACCTGGGTCCATGAATAAGGGTTTTCTGTGACTGTGACATTGTCTGGAATCAGCGATGGGTTTGCTTGATTGTTGAAGCTGTTGGCATACAGAAATGGCCCAATGAGACTCCACGTGGCACTGCCACCTGGACCTCCTGGGATGCTGCAGCAGGCATGACACTTGCTTTACAATACTCAACTGCTGTATTGTTGAATGTCGTCAATCAGGCCAAGGGTGTAGGGTCTGCGAAGAGTCCATAACGCCATATACAGACAACCCAGCTTGTTCCTCTGACAATGCTCTGAGTCTATCGAGCCGAAGCACAGCAGTCACCTGACAATCAATGGGTCGTCCAGAGGGCTCTGCTGGCTAACAAACAATTGGTAGTAGATATATTTGTCCGTGTCAGGAATGTTCACGTAGCCAGCGTATTGTGGGCTGGGCAACGGAGCATCCCAAAGGGGCACAGCAGTCACCTCTGATCCAGGCGGTCCGTATGTACCTGTTCGGATCAAAGACGAGCCCTTAGATAAGAGAGAGGCCATAACGCGCTAGCGCAAAGCCTCATTCAACCCGGTCAGCCGCTGCTCGGCAGCACTTTGGTTAAATTTGACCAGGCTGCAGAAAGTGCACGCCTGCCGCAAGGACAAGGGCAGGCAGATCGTGCCCATACCTTGACAGATGACACTGCTGGAGCTTATCAACAGAGCCGTCGCCAAACGCAGAAGGCGCTGCAGCATTGTTCTCCTCTGCAGCGTATTGCCAATATGTGGTGCGGTCTAGATCACACGCGACTTTGACAAACGGACAGTGCAACGCCGGTGCAGGTGCAAGCGCAAGCTCTCACGCCACGATGCAAGGTTTGAGTATGCAGGTTTGACTGCCGGGCTCTCTGCGCTTCGTCAGTCTGATATCATGTGTCATATATGTCATTCTATCGAAGTTGGACGATTAGTCATGAAAGGGCGCAAAATCCTAGTGACTGGTCAAACAGTCAGTCAGTCAAAGTGTTGCAGCAAAAGTCAGGGTACACCAATCACGCTAGCTTCACAGGTCGTGCAGGGAGGACCAGCTCTTTAAATTGCTCAGTTGAGCAACTTACAGCAGTGGCTCCGTGTCACTTGCCGCGGTTTGTAGCATGACCCACTTCAGTGCCTGGTGACAGATACCGGTACCCTATCACAAACTGTCGTCAGCTTTTACACCAAGCATGAAATATGCATTTGGACGCTTTAGCTGGCAGAGGCGTTGCAGCGGCGGTGACAAAGTATCGAAAACGTCGCGAAAGTCACCTCAGGTATGTTACCCGTCCGCTGGCACCGCTGTTTTCTGGCAAAGTACTTGCTACCGCTGTGCATCTTTATGCTTGTGATTTCAACTATACGAGTTTTCTTATTTGTTGTTCTTGCTTGCAGACCGCTCGGGTCTCAAACCCGCTATGGCGATGTATACGACCCTTGACTGTTTGTTTCATGGGTTCGAGCAACAGAAAGACACCCAGCGGTAGCAAGGTAACGTGCTGCTTGCATCTGTATAGCTCTGTATGCTACTGACCAGTATGGCCTGCTGGGTGTATTGCCTTGTCTGAAAGGGCTGACGTCACCTCTTGCACCCTGGAGCTTGCATACCGATGTGCTTGCTGTAACATCCTTGGAAGTGCATCAACACTGTGGTGACAACACACTGATCCAGCTGCTGTCTTCAGGCTTCTGGTGGACCCACAGCACTGTCTGCCAGCTCTTTTGCTGAGGCAGTTCTGGTGCCACAGTATGAGGGACCCAACACCAACCCCCACAGTGGCAGCCACCAGTCTGTGCCAAAGGGTGTTATTCTGGTCGAGTCTTCACCTGTCAACCGTCCGACCACCGTGGAGCCTAGCATCAACTTAGACTTCCATACCAAACCCTCTGCAGCCACAGCTCTGCCTCAGATACAGGTGGCACAGGTGCATGCAGTGCACTGCATGACTAGCCCACCATCAGCAAGCTGGGAATCACCTCAGGTTGGTGCAGCATTCCGTAGGGTGGAGGTGCCTGCCCTCAATGTCTTACCCTCAGCCACGCCTCTGTTTGCTGACATGCCTGACAGCCCAGACTATGAGGCAGCCCTGGCTCAAGCCCTTGCAAACCTCTGCCGGCGCGTGTCAGAGGAGAATCGTGTGCAGCCAGCACATCAGGCGGTCCCAGTCTGCAAACAGAACAATGAGCAGAACACTGTTGACAGCAGTCTCAGCAGACCAGCAGCAGGTGTGACTGACCTCAATTTTTTGGCAAACAGCTCAGAATTTCAAAACAATAGCTCACAGGTTGGTGCGGGCAGCAGCAAGTCAGCTGGCAATGCAGCTGAGACCTTCAGTGATGATCTCACTGCAATGGTGGGTTCCTTGTTGAGCAGTGAAGTGCAGCACGCTGCAGTGGACCAGGTGCTGGATAACTTGCTGACCGAGGTAGCAGCACCTCTCCAGCCAGTCCAGAGCATCATGCCAGCTGACACTAGTGGGGTCAAACCCATGGTCAGCCCCAGGGTCAGCCCCAGGGTCAGCCTGCCAGCCAAGCTGTTTGCTCCCCAGCACGCTGCAGTGGATCAGGTGCTTGATGACCTGTTGACTGAGGTATCAGCACCTCTCCGGCCAGTGTAGAGCAGCCTGCCAGCTGACAAAGGCAGTGCCAAGCAGATGCTTGCCAGCATGCCACCTATTCCTGCGCCTGACACCCTGAGTATGAGGGCAAGCAACAGGTCACCCCCTCTGCTCGCTCAGCTGAGTTGCCTGTCTAGCAAGCCACTGGCTGTTGCAAAAGAGCTTGCTGGGACACCTGGACAGCCTGTTGGTACTGCCTCCGAGCCTGTCTTGGCAGAAGCCCAGCTTTCGGTGCCATCAGGCAGCAGCAGCAACAAGGAGAATGACCCAATGTTGGAGACAGTCCCGCCCAGCAAGGTCAGGAAGCAGACTGCTGACAAGGGAGGTGATGGCAGCATGGTGATCAGTAGGGGTTGCTGCCTGGACAGGCGCACATTCGAGGAGATGGCTCAAGCCCTGCCAACTGAGCCTTCTTCTCAGGTAATGCAGCTTGTGCCTGCACACAATCACATGCAATGATTTCCAGGAAAAACTGCATGGCATGTTTACTCAGAAAAGGCTTTTGCATATCCTGAATGGCAAAGCACTTCAGCAAACGCCTGTGACCTTTGAGCTCTGCGACCATGCTTTGGCAGACCTGCACAGCAATCTTTTGAGTGTGTCAAAACACGAAAACACAATCTCTGACTGCTGGTGCATGCGCTTCAGGTGTGCTGGATGACAGAGAAGATAGCAGACTTGGGTTGTGGCCCAGCCCACCTGACCATCCTCACCTCGCTGCCCCCTCCCAGCTCAGCCCTTCCCACTGTGCTGAGACTGTCCACTGTAGGCTTCCAGCCCTTTCCACCTATTTTCTGCTGCCTACTGCAGGCCTGCTATTTTCATCAAATGGTCAACAACGCCCATCATCACGCCAATTTCGTGCCTGCCTGCATGGATGCGGAGTGCACTTGCACTACTAACTTTCATGAAGTTGGTGGCTGCAACTCAAGCGAACCATCATGCCGCAGATCATATTCAAAACTTCTGCTGCTCAGCGGATGTCTCCCTGCTTTGGTCTGCAGCTGGCTTTCACTTTGCAATTGCTATGAGTTTTGCCTGTCTAAGCTACCCAGACATCTGCACAGGGCGACAAGGACTGGGCGTCAAAAGAGTGCAGCAGCTTGGCCATGGAAGCCATGCTGATGTGGCAGTGTGCCCACCCCAATGTCGTCCCCGTCACCCTTCTAGGGCTGAAGGCTCCTGCCACCCCTCTCAACCCTCTGGACCCCTGCCAGGTTGCCTATTTTGGCATGCCCATGGCTGACCTCTCCCTAGAGAAGCGCATGGGGTAAGCGGAAGCTTTGTGACATGACCATCGTTTTGCAAGACCGCTACATGTCATTTGACATGGTATAAGAGCAATCTCAAGTGTTCATTTGTTATGCTGTTGCGCCGTCAAGTCTTGAACACTGGCATGTGTGTTCTGTGCTGAGCTTTGCTCTTTTAGGGCTTGACATGCACTTGTGCTTGTGATAGCGGCAGTTGTGTATGAGCACAGAATCTGTTTGAACAACTGCTTAGGTCAATTTCGGACTCTGAGGTGTCACCTGAAAGCCTAGGAACAACTTCTCAGTCTCACGCGTGCTGTGAATGCACAAATACTTTCCATGCATTGGTATCAACGCCTTTTGCACAAAAAGGAGCACTCCAATTGGCCACGAGCGCTTTGACTTTGGCTCAGCTGGGCAGGTACTGACATGGTCCTGGTTGTGGCCACAGGCAGCAGGTATGGGGCAAGAGAGGCGGTGTGGGCAACAAGTACCAGGGGCCTTCCCTGCCGACCCTGGTGCAGCACGCCAAGGCTGTCCTGAAGCCCCTGGCTCACATCCACAGGAGCAGAGTTCTGCACAGGGGCCTCACTCCTGATCATGTCTTGGTAAGAGGCCTGCCTCGATGTCTCCTCTGGAATATTGAGACTCAAATGGTGTATCTGCATGTAAGTGAGTCAATGCGTAAATGCAGCATGTGCACGGTCATTGTTCAGCTGCTTTAATTGCATGTGCAATGCGTTTGTGACGGATCCAAACGATCATGGATATGGCCTTGTAGGATTGCTGCATGCAAAGGATGCCAACAGAAGAATTAGTTGGGTTCAATGCCACTCATATATGTTGAATAGGTTGCACATTGCCACCAGAGTCAGCTTTGCATGGAGAACAAGTGTTGAACCCCTTGCAGGCCTTGAGGTCGAATGTATGCCACCCTGAGACTTACTGTCAGTCAATGTGTCAATGACTCAAGTAGCATCATGTCTGATCTCAACATGTTGTGTGTGCAGCTCTTTAGCAAGGTTGGCCAAGAGACAGACTCTAGCATGAAGGCAACCAGCAAGCCAGCTGCCATCAAGCATGTTGTCAAGCTGGCAGGCTTTGGGGCCGCTGCCAGGCTCACTGGGCAGGGCTGCGCCATCCAGCCCTCCCCTTACAGGTCAGCACTGCTTCAAGTCATGATCTGTCTTGAAGTCTGCCTGGCTGTGACTAAAAAATTACATGCGCATGTGACTTTGGTGCTGCTCACTTTGTATCATGTACAATGGAGGAGCATAACATGCAATGCCTTCTGCTCTTTGTACTTGCTTCTGTTGCGTTTTAGCATCTTGTTATTGATTCAAAATAACATCCCAGTCATGCCTGATCTGCGCATGAATGCTGCATTCAACACAAACTGTGACTATGAACAGGTGTGGGGTGGGGTACGTTCCCCCGGAGGCCCACCAGGGCGCCGCCCTCACCACGGCAGCAGACGTTTACCAGTTTGGTGGGCTCTGCTACTACATGGCCACAGGCTTGCATCCCTCCCCTCTTGCAGATGCCATGCCACTGCCAGACTATGTGCCAGAACAGTGGCGCCTAATGGTGTCCCTATGCCGGGCTGCCAAGCCTGTAGATCGCCCCACACTAGCTCAGCTGCAGCTGCACCTACATGGTCTCTGCCAGCGAGCGTCCACACCTATA
>JAABUU010003994.1_pt1 | contig 17988 bp, 17 predicted proteins | sample 5559301 | NCBI WGS metagenome assembly JAABUU01 (sample SAMN10711884, study PRJNA513360) | rock metagenome | isolation source: Antarctica rocks | place: Antarctica: Victoria Land, Richard Nunatak white | reverse complement strand
CGTGCCGAGGCCGAAGCGTCGCTGTCCGGTTTGCCAGTGCCTTCGGGCGATGTCATCGACACCTTGACTCACATCGGCCCGTGACCGGTCAATGGCAAATCCCAGCGGCCTACCTGGGCAGTTACGGCACTTCTCGCAAAAAACAGGATTATTTTTGCCGAATGTCCGTTGTCAAAGGTCATGACGTTCGTATGATCGGGCATGTCCTGGAATAACTCATTGCTGATCGATGGTCCTCTCCCTCTGTGGTCGCAAATTGCTGACCGTCTCCGGTCGGCGCTTGAGCGTGGTGAGTTTGTTCCCGGTGATCGGCTACCTTCTGAATCGGAACTTAACGACGCCTTCGGAGTAAGCCGAAGCACCGCGCGCGCAGCGCTCGACAAGCTGGAAAACGAAGGTCGCGTCACCCGTCGCTCCGGCAAAGGCTCGATCGTCTTGGCGCCTCGGATCGATCAACCGCTCAACCTGCTGGCAAGCTTCGCAGAGGACATGCGCGCGCGTGGCCTTACGCCGAGTTACCTGACGCGATCCGTTGAAATTGCGGTTGCGACAGAGGAGGTCGCGGAGGCGCTGGGAATCGCGATCGGCACCCGCCTGGGCATGATCGACCGCCTGCTGCTAGCCAACGGCGGCGTCATCGGTCTCAGCCTATCCTGGCTCTCACCTACCACCGTGAGCGTGTCAAACCTCCCGACGCTTGCGGAGCTGGACACAGGCTCACTTTATCGCTGGATAGAGAAACGTACTGGCCATCGCATCTCAGGCGGGTCGGAGTTTATCGAGGCGGTGAACGCCGATGACCAGATCGCCGCGAGCCTTAACGTCGCGGCACGGGCTGCCGTCCTGCTTGCCCGCCGCATCTCCCGGACTGCGGACGGGCAATCGATCGAATATGCAATGCTCTACTATCGCCCGGATCTCTACCGCTTCCATATCGAGCTGACGCGGCCATGAACGGGAAAGTCGCACTCTTCGCAGGCGACGGCACGCTTGATCTCACGCTGCACGTGCCACGCCTGCCCGAGCCGGATGAGAAGGTACATGTGCAGGCGGCTTGGGAGTCCACGGGCGGTGTGATCGCCAACGCAGCCGTCGCCTGCGCGATGGCCGGCCGAGCCGCACGCGCGCTGATCCAGGCAGGGGCCGACGATGCCGGGGTGCGCGTCCTGGCCGAACTTGCCGCGCGCGGCGTCGATGTCAGTGCATCAATCCAAAGCGGCGAAAATTGTCGCGTCGTCGTGCTCATCGAACCGCATGGCGAGAAACGCCTGCTGCTCTATCCCGGATCGAGTCTCTACCCCAGCCTTGCACAGGCGCAATCCATCGCACTCTGCGACATCGGCTGGATGCACACGGCGATCTACGATCGTATGGCAGCTGAAGCCCTGATCGACCGGTGCCGTGCCGCTGGCATCCCTTGGTCGATCGATCTGGAGCCCGCGAGCTTCGCTGGCGGCATCGCAAGCTTGGCAGCGCATCTTGCCGGTGCGGCCATCGCCTTCTGCAACAGCCGCGCCGCCGATGCCTTGGGCGCTGATGCCTTTGCGCGCCTGCAGGCCATGGGCGTTCGCGCCGTCATCCTGACCGAGGATCCCGGTGGCGCGACATGGTGCGAGGGCCGTACGCGCCACCATGTCGCGGCGCCGGCTGTGGTTCCCGTCGACACCACTGGCGCGGGCGACTGCCTCGCAGGCTGGGTCATCGCTGGGCTGATGGAGGGCCACGCCAACGACGAGGCCCTCACCGACGCCGTACGGGCCGCGAGCCTGAGCTGCACGCGCCCGGGCGCGCAGCTTTCCTATCCGAGTCGTGATCAGGTGAGGATCTCCGATGACTGCCCCTAAAGTACTTCCCGCTAAGCCAAGTGCGCTGGCCGAGCTTTTCGGACGGCCCAAGCCGGTCATCGGCGTCATCCATCTGCGCGCTCTGCCGGGCGCCCCGCGCTATGGTGGCTCATCCATGCGCGACATCTATGCCGCCGCCGTTGCTGACGCGCGCACCCTCGCCGAGGGCGGGATCGACGGCATCATCGTCGAGAATGCAAGCGACCTGCCCTTCTTACGTCCCGAGGATATCGGGCCGGAGACGGTGGCCGCGCTGACCGCCGCCTGTCTCGAAGTGCGCGCGGCGGTGTCGACGCCGATCGGCATCACCTGTGTCGCCAATGGCGTCATTCCCGCCCTGGCTGTTGCGAAGGCAGTTGGCGCGCGTTGGGTTCGCGCCAACCAGTGGGTCAACGCCTATATCGCGAATGAGGGCTTCTTGAACGGCCCGGCGCCCCGCGCGCTGCGCTACCGTGCCGCCATCGGCGCTGAGGACGTTCGCATCTTCGCCGACGTCCACGTGAAGTTCGGCGCCCATGCCATCACCGCAGACCGCAGCGTGGCCGAGCAGGCAACCGACGCCGAATGGTTTGACGCCGACGTCCTCATTGCCACCGGCGCGCGTACCGGCTCCCCTACCCAGGTCGGCGAGGTCGAGCAGGTGCGTGCCGGCACCAACCTGCCGGTGATCATCGGTTCCGGTCTTGACCCCGATCAGGTGCCCAGCCTGTTCGCAGTCGCCGACGGCGCCATCATCGGCCAGTGGCTGAAGCATGACGGCTTGTGGTGGAACGCGGTCGACCCCGCCCGCGTCGTGCGCCTGATGACGGCGGTCGAGAGGCTGCGAGCCGTGGCATGACGCCGCTGATGGATGTCGTCGGCAGGTCGATCGCCGGCCGGCATGCCGACCAGACCGCCTGTTCCAGTATCGTTGTGATCCACGGCGGTGAGACCGCGAAGGCTGACACCTTCGAGTACAAGGCCGATCGCAGCCTGTGACGACCGCTCCTCTCCTGACCGTTCGGGGTATCACGAAACGCTTCGGCGCGCTGACTGCGCTGTCGGGTGTGGATCTCGACATCCAGGCGGGGGAGGTGCTCGCCTTGCTAGGGGACAATGGCGCCGGCAAATCGACGTTCATCAAAATCCTTGCCGGCGCACAGCCGCAAAGCGAGGGAGAGATCAGGATCGATGGCAAGCCAGTCACCTTCGCCTCACCGCAGGATGCGGCCAGTGCCGGCATCGCCACGATCTTCCAGGAACTGGCGCTTTCGGAGAACCTGTCCATCGCCGAGAACGTGTTTCTCGGCCGTGAACTGGTGCGTCGTGTCGCCGGTGTTCCTTTCCTGCAACGCCACGCCATGAAGCAGCGCGTCTCGGTCCTGCTGACCGAACTCGACGCGCATATCGCCGACACTGAAGCCCTCGTCGGCAGCCTTTCGGGTGGGCAGCGCCAGGCAGTTGCGATCTGTCGGGCCTTGAACGTCAATGCCCGTCTTGTAATCATGGATGAGCCGACGGCGGCCCTTGCCGTGGCCGAGACGCGAAAGGTGCTGTCCCTGACCCGCAGGCTCGCCGAGCGTGGTTGCGCAGTCGTGCTCATAAGCCACAACATCGCCGAAGTGTTCGAGGTCGCGGATCGCATGGTGGTGTTCCGGCGAGGTCGCAAGATCGCAGAACGTCGGCGTGATGCGACCGAGCCCGAAGAGATCGTCTCGTTCATCACCGGCGCCCACCCCGATCTGCGGGCGCTCGGGACGGTATCCTGAAACTGCCAAGACTTGTTTACAACCAGAGGAAGAAAGACATGATGGGTTTTGCAAGACGCTTGCTGGTGGCAGTGGGCATGGCGGCCTTGGCGATCGGCTCCGCTCAGGCGACCGAGACGAAGAGCGTGGCCTTCGTGCCGCAGATCGTCGGCATTCCCTATTTCAATGCCATGGAGGACGGCGGCAAGAAGGCAGCTTCCGACCTTGGGGTGAAGTTCGTCTATTCCGGTCCCGTCGATACCAACCCGGTCGACCAGTTGCAGATCGTGCAGACCCTGATCAACCAGGGCGTCAATGCCATCGCCGTCAGCGTTCTTGACGCATCCAGCCTGGAGCCGGTCGTGGCCGCCGCCAAGGCCAAGGGTATCAAGCTCTTCACCGCTGACAGCGATGCGCCGGCCAGCGGCCGTGCGGTGTATGTGGCGCAGGCAACGGATAAAGGCCTCGGCTTCGCCATCATCGACGAGATGGTCAAACGCACGGGCCCGGACGCCACCATCGGTATCGTCTCGGGCGAGGCAACCGCGTCCAACCTGAACGCCTGGATAGGCTTCATGAAGGAGCGTGCGAAGGAAAGCTATCCGCATTTGAAGTTGCTGGCGCCGCAGTTCGCCGGCGGCACGGCAGAACGCGCGAGCCAAATCGCCAGCGACATGATGACCGCCCATCCCGACATCAAGGGCATCATAGGCGTCGCCTCCACCACCTGCCCGGGCGTCGCCCAGGCGATCGAGACCGCCGGCAAGATCGGCCAGGTCATCGGCACCGGCTATTGCAGCCCCAATACCGTGCGCTCGTATCTGAAGAGCGGCTCGTTCGGATACAGCGTGCTGTGGGACCCGACGGCGCTCGGCTACCTGACCGTCTGGGCCGGAAAGCAGCTTATCGATGGCACGCCGTTCAAGGCGAGCAACGATGTGCCCGGCTTTGCGAAGCCGGTGACTTATGACGCCAAGACCGGCATCCTGCTGCTCGGCGCGCCGGCGGTCTTCACCGCCGAGAACGTTGATCACTACCACTTCTAGGGACGCGCGATGCCACGTCGTCCGCCGCGTTCGCTCGTCGGTGGCCGCGAGCTAAGCCTGCTCGCCGGCTGCCTCGTGGTCGGCGTGGTGGCGACGCTGGCATCACCATACTTCGCGACCCTCGAGAACGTTTCCACTATCTTCCGCAACAGCATCGAGCTGTTGCTGGTCAGCCTGGGCATGACACTCCTACTCGCGACGGGCAGCATCGACGTGTCGGTCGGTATGGTGATGGGCCTGGCAGCAATCGTCGTCGGCCGGGTCATCGAGGGGGGTGGCAATACAATGATCGCCATCGTTGCCGGGCCCGTCATCGGGGCATGTCTCGGCCTGTTGACCACCTCAGTCGTTGTCTTGGGGCGCATTCCGGCGATCGTCGGCACCCTTGGCCTGCTCGGCGTCTATCGCGCCGCCATCTTCCTGGCCCTCGGCGGCTCTTGGCTGTCCGGTCTGCCGCATACGCTGACGACGGCCGTCGGCGGCCGTGTGCTCGGCGTGCCGATCGCATTGATCGTCATCCTCGTCGCCTACGGCATCGTCTGGATAGCCCTGCGCCGCACAAGCTTCGGCGTCCATCTACTCGCGATCGGCAATGCGGAGGAGAAGGCACGGCTATCGGGGGTCTCAGTGCTGCGCACGCGCGCCATCACCTTCGTGGCCAGCGGCCTGCTCTGCGGCCTCGCGGCCGTGTTCTACGTCTCCACCTACCGCAATGTCGCGATGACCGTCGGCGGCAACGTGGCGCTGGAAGCGATCGCCGCGGTCGTTCTCGGCGGCACCAGCATCCTCGGCGGGCGGTGTAGCCTGATGGGCACGGCTATCGGCGTCATGCTGATCCGCATCCTGCAAAACGGTCTGCTGCTGATGGGCGTGCCGTCGCTATGGCAGACGGTCGTGACAGGCCTGCTGCTGATCGTGATCCTGACCGGCGAGGTCGGCCAAATACGCCTGCGGGACATGCTTTTCGCGCGGCGAGCCGCATGAGCCCGACGCGCTTCCTGCCCCGCTCGACCACGCTCACGATCCTCTGTGCGCTCTGGATCGTGGTGGCCCTGGGCCTCGCCGTTTTGGCGCCGGGCGCCATCAACGCCTATACCGTCACCACGATCCTGCAATTCTCGACCATTCTCGCTTTGGTGGCGCTGGGGCAGGCGCTCGTCGTGCTGGCCGGTGGCGCCGGCATAGACCTGTCGGTGGGCGGCACCGTGTCACTGACCGCCGTGGGCGCCATGATGGCCGTGCAGGCCGGCATGCCAGGCTGGCTGCTTCCGCCGGCCTGCGTCCTTGGGGGCGCCTTGCTGGGCACCATCAATGGTGGCCTCGTCACACGCGTCCGCCTGCTGCCGCTGATCGTCACCCTCGGCACCTTCTACATCTATTCTGGCCTCGCTCTGGCGCTTACCGGCGGCTCCGCCCAAAGCGGCGTGCCCGCCTGGCTGATCGGCTGGGGGCGCGGCCAGATCGGCGCGGTGCCCCTGCCCTTCCTGACGACAGCCCTGCCCGGCTTCGCTATCGCCGCAGTGCTGCTGAGCACGACGAGCTGGGGCCGATGGATCTATGCCATAGGCTTCAATGAGCATGCGGCCCGGCTTTCCGGCATCAACGTCGATCGGTCGCGGCGGCTGATCTATTCCATCAGCGGCGCCTGCTCCGGGGTGGCCGCCCTGGTGTCCCTTGCCTGGCTGGGCAGCGGCCGGCCGGATATCGGCACCAACCTCGAACTGACCTCGCTGACCGCCGCCATGCTCGGCGGCATCGCCATCTTCGGGGGTGTCGGCGGGGTCGGTGGCGTCCTCGCCGCCGTCATCGTGCTGGTAACGTTGCAGATCGGCCTTCTCCAACTCAACGTCAACAGCATCTGGCAGGTCGGCATCGTGGGCCTGCTGCTGATCGTCGTGCTGCTGGTAGACCGGCTTTCCTCGCGTCGGCGCGGGCCGACGCCGCTTCGGAGATAGAACCATGACCTTGCAAGACAGAATTGCCGCAGCCGCCGATGCCAGCGGGCCGCGCCTCGCGACCCTTTTGTCTGACCTCGTCGGCTTTGCGTCGGTCGTGAAAGCGGACCCGCGCGAGTCGGGCCCCGGTGAGCGGCTTTGCCAGGAATATCTGAAGGCGCGGATCGAAAAACTCGGTTTCACCACCGATCTGTGGGAGCCGGATGGTCCCACTTTGCTCGCCAAATACGCCGGCCGCGCCGGCGCCCATAAGGGCCGCACCTTTGGCGGTCGACCCAACCTTGGGGGCACACTGAAAGGAACTGGCGGCGGCCGCTCCCTCATGCTGAATGGCCACATCGATGTCGTGCCGCCCGGACCGCCCATGCATTGGCGAACGGACCCGTTCAAAGCCGAGATACGTGATGGTTTCGTGCAGGGACGCGGTGCCGTTGACATGAAGGGCGGCGTCGCCTGCATGCTCATGGCGATCGAGTTGCTGGTCGAGATGGGCGTGCCGCTTGCTGGCAACGTGGTCTTCACCACAGTCGTTGACGAGGAAATCGGCGGCATGGGCTCGCTGGCCATGGTCGATCGCGGCTTCCGCGCCGATGCCGGCATCATGACGGAGCCGACCAACAACCGCATCGCGCCACTCTGTCATGGCATCCTGTGGGGCCGCATCATCATCGACGGCATCGGCGGCCATGCGGAGCTTACGCCCAATAGCTGGTATTCCACCGGTCCCGTGGACGCCATTCAACTCTGCCGCCAAATGCTTGACGGTGTCGATATCCTTAATCGCCGTTGGGCCTACGATCCCAAGAAACGCCATGCGCTGATGGATCTCCCGAACCAGCTCATCGTGACGCAGATGACCGCCGGAGAGCATCCGGCCTCAACCGCCGGAAGGGCGGAGATCGTGGTCGATGTCCAGTATCTTCCGTCGGAGAAGGACGAGCTTGGTATGGGCAGCCATGTGAAGCGCGAGGTCGAGGCGCATGTCGCCGCCGTCTGCCAGGCCGATCCCTATTTGCGCGCGCATCCGGCGCGGATCGAATGGTTCCTCGACGCCGATTGCGCGGAGGTGCCAGCGGAGCATCCCTTCGTCGTGGTCTTCCAGAGCGCCGTGACGACGGCTGGCCTCAGCCCGCGGCTTTCAGGCTTCGGCGCACATAGCGACATCGGCTTGCCCACCGGCCTCGGCCAAACGCCGACTGTAAATTTTGGGCCAGGCGACCCGACGATGGCGCATCAGCCGAACGAGCAAATCGCGGTACAAAGCCTCGTCGATTGTACGCGCGCAATTGCGTTAGTGATTGAGCGGTGGTGCCGTTAGGTTAAAAGTTCGAACGGTATCACAAATAATGGCGCCGACCTCGATTAGCGTGTTGGGCATGATAGAAGGCAGCATGCCCCTGCCGGTTCTATTGCAGACTGCAGGAAGGGCCGTGATAGGGTAGAGTTCGCCAAGCGTTTGATGGGATCAGTATGATGGCAGTGGGGTAGGACGGGTCCTTCAAGGGCGGCATTTCACGTCCGAGGTGATCTTGTGGGCATTGCGGTGGTATCTGGCCTTCCCGATCAGCTACCGCGATCTCGCCGCCGTGCTGTCGGATCGGGGTGTCACGGTCGACCACACCACCCTGTTCCGGTGGGTGCAGGCCTATGCCGCCAAGCTCGAACAACGCGTCCGGCGCCACCTGCGGCCATGCACCGGGTCCTGGCGCGTGGACGAGACCTACATCAAGGTCAAGGGTGTCTGGACCTACCTGTATCGCGCGGTCGACAGCCTCGGCCAGACCATCGACTTCCTGCTGTCCGCCCGGCGAAATGCCGATGCGACCAAGCGGTTCTTCCGCAAGGCGCTGGCCCAGCCGCACACGGTGAACCCACGTACGATCACGGTGGACAGGAACCCGTCCTATCCACGTGCGGCGGCCGACATGAAGCGCGCGGGCCAGTTGTGGCGCTTCTCGCGGCTGCGCCAGTGCAAATACCTGAACAACATCGTCGAGCAGGATCATCGCCGGATCAAACGGCTGGTGCGACCGGGGCTCGGCTTCGGGAGCTTGCCAACTGCTAGACGGACACTTGCTGGCTACGAAGTGATGGCGATGATCAGAAAGGGCCAGGTTCATAACATTGGCGCCCGCGACATGCAGGCGCAGACCGCCTTCGTTGCCGGCCTGTTCGCTATTGCCGCCTGAAATCTTCGGCGATCGACGGTCGCTACGTCCCGATCCAGAGTTTGCAACAGAACCACCCAGAGGGAGACCATCGGTCGTGACGGCGAGCGAAGAGTGCATCAGCAACCCGCAGACCGTGTGCGTTCGCAAGCGGCCAGCTTTATCCTTCCCGCTGTTCACACTGTAGGTGATGCCGATCGCCTCGGGGCTCTCGCGCTGGTAGGTGAACTCCGTGGTATCCTGGAGCACCAGAATGGTGCCCTCGGCTGCCGTGGTCCGCTCGCGCGTCGATCCGAAATGACCGGCCAGTATCTCATCCTCGCTGACCCGGTCATTGGAGAAGAAGCGATAGGCCGCCTTCGTATTGGCCCAGTCCTGGCACGCAAGAGGCAGGCTCGAGCCGATTGCACCATCCATTCGCTCGATGATCTTCTGAAGCCGCTGACCGAGCCGAGCATCGGCGAAGGTGCACCCGGCCAGTTCGCTCTCCCACCATGGGTTCGTTGCAGCAGCCATGGACACCCACCCTCCGACATTTCGCTGCCCGACACCGAATCACGCCAGATTCGAACCGCGCAAGCGCAAGGTGGTCCATCCCTCATCGGATGTGGAGAATCGACAGCCTCACCGGACGGATACATCTAACACGCCCCACATTTTCGAGGGCCGTCAGGCCGCCGGGTGGACCCGGAGCCGAATATAATTCGTGACTCCGAGCATTTATTCGACGGAAGGTATCTTCACGTTGGGATAAACAACGGTTGACCGCCGTTCTCGGCGAGATTAACTCTTCCAGAACGAAAAATGCTCGCACGAAGCCGGCATCTCCGTCACCTCGGTGCGCGCAGGATGTCTAAATCAAAGCCGCCAATGAGCGGTCAGGGAGACAAGGCATGCGCCACGTTAGTTTGCAAATGGCCGCCTCGCTTGCGGCAGCGGTCGTCTTACTCGCGATGGCGAGTTGGAGCGTGTCCGCCGATGCAGCGGGAAAACGCATCGGCATTGCCGCGCGAGAAATCGTCAATGATTATAACCGCGGCATCATCGAAGGCGCCAAAAAGGTGCTGGAGGGGGCGGGCGACACCGTTGTCGTCGTTGATGGGCAGAGCGATCCCCGCAAGCACAACGATAATATTGAGAATCTGATCAATTCCCATGTTGATGGTATCATCATCCAGTTGGGCGATGCCCAGCAGATGGCCCCCGCCGTCGCCAAGGCCACCGCCGCGGGAATTCCCGTGTTGACCACCTCCGTTGGCGCCCTGACGCCGGGCGCACTGACCGATGTGGGGGGAGACGATTCCCTGATGGCCGCACTGATGACCCGGGCTTTGCTATCGAGCATCAACTACAAGGGCGATGTCTATGTCTTCTGGGTGCCGGGCGCCCCGTTGCTGGAAACGCGCAAGCGAATTCTTGAGGCGATGGTTAAAGACTACCCGCAGGTCAAGCTGCACTTTGTCCCAACCGAGCACAGCGCCGCCAAGGTGCAGTCGCAAATGGAAGATATTCTCACCGCCAATCCAGATCCCGGCAGCATCGCCGGCGTCTGGGGCGCTTATGACCTCCTAACCTCCGGCGCCGTCCAAGCTATCCGCCAGGCTGGCCGGAGCGATATCAAGGTCGCCTCGATCGATGGGGATCACGTGGGCTTCCAGATGCTGCTGGAGGATGGCAGCCCCTTTGTCGCCACCGTTGTGCAGGACGTGCCGAATATCGGCGCATTGGCGGGTACGACCATGCTGCAGGCCCTTGGTGGCAAGAAGGATTTCCCGAGCGCGCTATTCACGGATGCCTATATCGCGATCCACGCTAATGGCGTCGCGGCTGCCGAAAAGCGCTGGGGCAAGGACGTCTGGACCCAGATCCAGATCGACCCCAAGGATGTAGCGAAGCGTTGGCCGCAGACCGAGCCCCTGCTCGTGGTTCGCCCGACGCTGCCTTGACACTTTTGCCGGGCAACGCGAAGCGTGACGGATTTTCGACCTCGGGTCCGTCACGCCAATCCGACCGCAGAAGGGCCACGCGATGACGATCGCTATAGACCGTAGCGCCCACACGTCATCGGGCGCCCCCGTTCTTGAATGTCGTGGCATCTGCAAGACCTTTCCGGGCATTGTGGCGCTGGCCGACATCGACCTTGCTATTGCGCGGGGTGAAATCCACGCCTTTGTCGGACAGAACGGCGCCGGTAAATCGACCCTGGTGAAGGTGCTGACCGGCGTCTATGCGGCGACTGCCGGGTATATTCTAGTGGACGGCGTGGAAACACGCATCGCAAGCCCGGTGGAAGCCGAAGCTGCCGGCATCGTCATCGTCCATCAGGATCAGCAACTGGTCAGGCAGTTCGACGTCACCCGCAATGTCTTTCTCGGACGCGAGATGTTGCGCGGCGGCCTGCTCGACCTTGCTGGGATGCGACGCGCGGCGGATGCCGCCTTGCGCAAGGTGGGCGCGCATTTTCCAGCGACGACCCTGGTGCGGGATCTCAGTGTCGCTCAGCGCGAACTCGTGGCCATCGCCGCCGCCTTGCTCCGCCAGCCGCGGATTCTCATCTTGGATGAGCCGACCGCCTCCCTGAGCAACGACGAGGCCGATCAGCTTTTTGTCATCATTCGCGCCTTGCGCGACGAGGGCGTCACGATCATCTACATTTCTCATTACCTTGACGAGGTTTTCGATCTCGTCGATCGCCTGACGGTCCTGCGGGACGGCAAGCTGGTCGCGACGACGACCGCCGCCGCCACCACGCGGCAGATCGTCATCGATCAAATGGTCGGGCGTTCGCTGAATCAGCTCTATCCCAAGGAGTCGGTGTCATTGGGGGAGACGCTGATTGATGTTAGCGGATTGTCCCAGAGCAAGGCGGTGCGGGACGTCTCCTTCGTTGTTCGACGCGGGGAGATCTTTGGCATCGCCGGGCTGATGGGGGCCGGCCGTACCGAGCTTGCCATGGCACTCGTCGGTGCGCTTCCGCGTAGCGGCGGTCGTGTACTGTTGGCGGGCCGACCCTCGTCCCCGGCGTCCCCCCGCGGCGCCAAGGATCAGGGTTTTGCCATCATCCCCGAGGACCGACGGCACGAAGGCCTGGTCACCGACCTGACGATGCGCGAGAATTTGTCTCTTCCGACGATCGGCCATTTCGCTCGGTGGGGAATGCTAAACCTGCGTGCTGAGCGCGCGTCCGCCATAGGTCTTGTCGATAAACTGCGTATTACGCCGCCGAATATCAATCAGATCACCCGCAATCTCTCCGGTGGCAATCAGCAGAAGGTCGTCATCGGCCGCTGGCTGGTGGGCGACTCCAAAATCTTCATCTTCGATGAACCGACGACCGGCGTGGATGTCGGCTCCAAGGTCGAGATCTATCGGCAGATGACTGAGGTCGCGCGGCAAGGCGCAGCCGTCATCTTCATTTCCTCGGATTTTGAGGAACTGGTCGGCATGTGCGACCGCGTCGCGGTGATGCGCAAAGGCCGGATCAGTGAGACGCTTCAAGCAGCCGACCTTGATGTTCCGCGGCTGACGTATCTCGCGACCGGCGGAGACGCGGTTTCGGATGCGGCGGCCGAGACCAGCCCGCTGCCCGAGCACGCAGCCGCGAGCGTGATTACAAAGGCCAGGGGTTTCGGATCCTGGCTGACACGTTGGGGTACCGTTGCGGGCATGATCATCATTTGCGCCGCCATCGGCATCATCGCGCCCGACTTTCTCGCCATTAAAAATCTTCTCGATGTTCTCAAGCAGGGCAGCCTGCTGGCCTTCGTGGCCCTGGGATTGACTGCCGTGCTGGTCGCGGGCGGCTTCGACATGTCGGCTGGGGCGGTGAGCCAACTCGCGTCCAATCTTGCGGCGGGTTCGCTTGCCCAGGGCCTAGGAGTCGCGGCCTCGGTGGCCATAGGAACCGGTGCCGGCCTGGCAGCGGGGCTACTAAATGCCTTCTTCGTGCTGCTGTTCCGAATGCCACCCTTCGTTGCTACCCTCGGGTCCATGTTCGTCGCGATGGGCCTATCGCTGCTCTACAATGGCGGCCAAGCGCTCACGCTCTATGACCAGCCAAAATTCTTCTTCATCGCCCAGGGCTATATCGGCCCCATCCCATTCATCGTCATTCTGCTCTTCGTGCTCGTACTCGCGCTGCATCTGGTGTTCAAGCATACCCGCCTTGGCTTGCGGATGTATGCGGTGGGCGAAAATCTGGCCGCGGCCGAATTGCGCGGGATAAGCCGCCGCCGGGCGATGACCGCGTCCTTCGCCATCGGCGGGTTGGTGCTTGGCCTGTCGGGCGTCGTGCTCGCCTCGTATAGTTATGGTGCTTCGGCCCTAGCGACGGGTCTCGACTTCCTCATCAGCGCGCTGGCGGCGGCCTTCCTCGGCACCAGCCTGTCCCGCACCGGGGAACTAGACATGATCGGCACTGTAATCGCGGCGCTGTTCCTTGCCGCCCTCGCGAACGGTCTCATCCTCATGGGTGTGTCGAATTTGATCCTGCCGGGAATTCAGGGCGCGGTGCTCGTGCTGTCGATCATGCTCGGCGTGATCCACATGCGCGGCATCGGTCAGGTCACCATCTTCTGAAGGCGGATGCACGATGAACACCCATACCGTCACGGCCGCCCGGCCCCTGCCGATCTTCATCGCTTTTCTGCGCGATTATGGAGCCATCCTTGGCATGTTGGCGGTCTTCGTCATCGTGGAATTTCTCAAACCTAGCTTTCTGCACATTTCCAATATCGAGAATGTGCTGCGACAGAGCGCGATCCTGATCATCATTTCGCTTGGCCTGACGGTCGTGCTGCTGATGCGTGGCGTCGACCTCAGCATCGCCCAGATAACCGATGCGGCGGCGATCATGGCGGCGGGCATGCTGATCCATGGGGCGCCGGTCTGGCTCGCCATCCTGGCGCCGATCGCGCTCGCCGGCCTGCTGGGCGCCATCAACGGTGCCTTGATGGCATATGTGGGCATTCCGGCCATTATCGGCACGCTGGGCATGATGTTCGCCATCCGCAGCGGGGAGCTGATCTATACCCATGGATCAGAACCGCAAATCCTGTTCACGCTGCCCGGTTCCGTGACCCAGGCCTTCTTCTTCATTGGTCAGCAAAAGATCGGCCATGTTCCCCTCCTGATTCTGCTGGCGGCGGCCATGTTCGGGCTGGTCTATGTCTTGATGGCACTGACGCCGTTCGGGCGGCAGGCCAGGGCCGTCGGCAGTAATGTCCGCGCCGCCTATCTTGCAGGAATCGACATTCGCCGCGTCTTTGGCGCCGGGTTCATCGTCAGTGGGCTGCTGGCGGGCGTCGCCGGAGTCGCCATGGCGTCACGCACCGGCATTGCCATGCCGCGTGGCGCCGAACCCTTTCTGCTGGATGCCTTCGCCGCCTGCTATCTCGGTACGCTCGCCTCTCGTGGCGGCGTCATGACCATTCCCGGCACGCTGATAGGTGCGCTTTTCGTGGCGTTTCTCAGCAATGGGCTGACGATGCTCGGCCTCGGCGCACCCTACCGTTTCGCCCTCAACGGCGGCTTCATCCTGCTCGCGATGGCGGTCGGCGCACTCCGCAGCGCACGCTAAGATGCTTTTCGAAGGATCCTCCCATGGCCATGATCATCGACGCCCATAACCATATCGGAACGCGGCCCGGCGCATCACAGACGGGCGCCGATCTCGTCGCCAAGATGGATCAGGCAGGTGTCGCCAAAAGCGTGATATTTCCCTTCGTTGAAGGTAACTTCACCAATGACGCAGTAAAGACCGCCTATGACGAGTTCCCCGACCGCCTGGTCCCCTATTGCGCAGTTAATCCCTGGCAGCCCGACGCGGCAGCGGAAGTACGTCGCTGTGTGAGTGACTGGAAATTCAAGGGTCTGAAGCTGCACCCGACGATCAACGGCTTTCATCTGGCGGATCCGATTTTGGTCGATCCGTTGTTTGAGGAAGCCGGCGACCTCGGGATTCCGATCATCGTTCATGGTGCGAGCGATCTTTACAATGCGCCGCCGGAATTTGCCGAAATGGCCCGCAGGTTTCGGCGCGTGAAGCTGCTGATGGCGCATATGGGCTTCTTCTGGTCCGTCGAGCAGGCGATCAACTACGCCAAGGAAATCCCCAATCTCTACCTCGAAACCTCCCGCGCGCCGATCTTCGAAATTGCGACGGCGGTGCTGAAGGCCGGAGCCGGCAAGGTGATCTGGGGAACGGATTCGCCATTCGTGGACTACGAGTGGGAGTTCAAGAAGATGGAGCGCTGTTCCCCCGACAAGGCGGCGTACGACCGTGTTGTGGGAGGCAATATTGCCGAAATCCTGGAAATCGCATCATGACAGGCATGTCGCGCGTCTTCGTGGGCTCTCTCACGCGGGAGACCGGGTATTTCAAGCACGCCCACGGGGAGGGCATTTCCGTGCTCGATTTCGATGAGACGACGGGTGGGCTATCGCTCCGTCATCGCATCGGTGGCATCGACAACCCGACCTTTCTCGCCTTCAGCCGGGACGGGAGGCATCTTTATGCTACGAGTGAAGTCTTCGGCTGGAACGAGGGCATGATCACGGCCTATCGCATCGCGCAGGATGGCAGCCTAAGCTACATCAATAAGCAGGCCACGCTCGGTAGCATCGCGGCCCATTGCAGCCTCGACCAAACCGGCCGCTTTGCCTTTGCAGCGAACTACGCGCATGAACCTTGGAACGGATACGGCCCCGATGTTCCCGGCCAAGCGGTGGCAGTATTTCCTCTGGGCACCGACGGCGGGCTGGGTGCCGCGATATCCCATGTGGCGCATCAGGGAACCGGGCCAATACCCTTCCGCCAGACTTGGCCGCATCCGCATTGTGTCGCCGCAAGCCCGGACAACCGTTTTGTCATTGTCACGGATCTTGGAACGGATCGGCTCCACAGCTACCGGTTCGACGATGGACGGCTAAGCAGTCAGGACGCGCCGCCGCCCCTGGCGCTCGGACCCGGGGCAGGGCCGCGGCATTTCATCTTCGCGCCTGGAGGTGACCATGCTTACGTCATCAACGAGTTAAACGGCACCGTGGCGCATCTGGCCTATGACGCTCCATCGGGTGGCTTCGAGATCAGGCAGGTCGTCTCGACATTACCCGCAGCCTTCACGGGCCTCAACAATTGCGCCGACCTGCATCTCTCGCCGGATGGCCGTTTCCTCTACGGCTCTAATCGCGGCCACAACAGTATCGCGATCTTCGCGGTTGATCCGCACTCTGGCGACCTCTCACCGGCAGGGCATGTTCCCACCGGCGGCGAATGGCCGCGCAGCTTTGCCCTAAGTGTCACGGGGCGGTTTCTGCTGGTCGCCAACCAGGACAGCGACAGCCTGACGATCTTCCTTCGGGACGAACAAGTCGGCGGATTGGAGCAGATCGGTGCCTTCGCCATCGGCACCCCCATGGCGATCTCAGTGCACCCGATCTAAGACGAGCATAACAACCTACTTGAAGCGGATATTATGAGGAGCCCGAGCCAAGGACGCACGACACAAACGCAGGACAAGCAGCCGCCGGCCAACGTCACCGATCGCGCGGAGACGCTGACCGACCGCAAGCTTGAAATCGCAGCACGCGCCGCTTGGCTCTATCACGCCAAGGGTCGGCGGCAGGATCAGATCGCGGCGGAGTTGAATATCTCCCGGCAGATCGTTCAGCGTCTGATCGCTCTTGCTTCAGCTGAGAACCTAATCCGCTTCCAGCTCATTCATCCGCTGTCCGAGTGCATCGAACTAGCGGAACGACTACGTGAGCGATTCGATCTCGTCTATTGCGAAGTTGCCCCGGCGGCCGAGCATCATGACGAGGATATCGCAACGGTCGCGACGGCGGCGGCGCTCTATTTGGAAAACCTATTGCTTCAGAAGGCGCCGACGACGGTGGCCATCGGGAACGGCCGAGCGATGCGGGAGACTGCAAATCGGATTCCGCTGATGAGTCGGCCGCAACACAAATGCGTCTCACTGATGGGCAACCTTACCCGATACGGGTGGGCAAGCCATTATGACGTGGTGATGCGGCTGGCCGAGCGCATCAGCGCGCAATGCTATCCCGTGCCGATGCCCGTGGTGACCAACACCGTGGCGGAGCGGCAATTTATCCAGGATCAGTTGGCTTATAAATCCTTCTTGAACCTGGTGGAAAGCGCGAGCGTTCTGATGATGGGCATCGGCTATATGGACTGGCAGGCGCCCCTGCATCTGGACGGTCACATCACCGACGTGGAGTTGGGCGAGGCGATGCAGGCCGGCGCGATCGGCGAACTGCTCGGGCATAGCGTGAATGCCGCCGGTAAACTTCTCTCCAATGGCTATCATGATCGTCTCACGTCATTCCCGCTGCCGGCGAAGGCGGTAAAGACAACGATGATTGTTCAATCGGGGTCCATCCGCGTGCCGGCGATAAAGGCAGCGCTCGGGAGCAAGGTCGCGAACAGCCTTATTACCGACGAGAAGACAGCACGATTGATCCTAGAATAGTATTTTGTTGGGCACCGTCAACTTGGCTGCTGCCTGGCTTGCGCGACGGGGGCGAGCTGATTAGGCGGGTGGGATGACGACACCTACCTGCCCCAGCCACGCCGTCTGGCTCTATTTCCGCTTTCCGCTCAGCCCGCGCATGATGGATGAACTGCTCGCCGCGCGCCGCATCATCGTCAGCCCTGAGACTGCATGCCAGCGAGCGGAGTTGACCGAAGGTTCCGCTGGCGTAGCCAGTGGAATGGTCAACGGAGATACCGTGTTGCGGGTCAAGCGGGAAAAGGGGCATCCGGAGAAGACTCGAATGTTTTCTGGGTGCGGATCACGGCATGCGCATAGACCAGCAGCTTGCGGGCGACGGCAATCAGAATAGCCTTCGGCGGCTTGCCCGCGGCGTACATGTGCGCGACGAAGGCGGCAAGTGGCTTGTTGTTCCGTTTGGCACTGAGGGCAGACATATAGAGTGTGCTGCGCAGGCGTTCTGTCCCGATGCGGCTGATCTTGCCCGGCCTGCGCACAGACGTGCCGGGGTTCTGTTGCAAACTCTGGATCGGGACGTAGCGACCGTCGATCGCCGAAGATTTCAGGCGGCAATAGCGAACAGGCCGGCAACGAAGGCGGTCTGCGCCTGCATGTCGCGGGCACCAATGTTATGAACCTGGCCCTTTCTGATCATCGCCATCACTTCGTAGCCAGCAAGTGTCCGTCTAGCAGTTGGCAAGCTCCCGAAGCCGAGCCCCGGTCGCACCAGCCGTT
>JAABUU010003992.1_pt1 | contig 17998 bp, 18 predicted proteins | sample 5559301 | NCBI WGS metagenome assembly JAABUU01 (sample SAMN10711884, study PRJNA513360) | rock metagenome | isolation source: Antarctica rocks | place: Antarctica: Victoria Land, Richard Nunatak white | reverse complement strand
TCAAGGGCGCGGGTACGGGCGCGATGCCGTCCGCGTCCTCCTGGACTACGCGTTCCGACTGCGCAACCTGCGCAAGGTCTGGCTGACGGTCAACGGCGACAACGCGCGGGCCATCCACGCCTACGGCACCTGCGGCTTCGTCGAGGAGGGACGCTTGCGCGCCCAGGTGTGGAGCGATGGGCGCTACGTCGACCTCGTCTACATGGGCATCCTGGCCGACGAGTGGACGGCGGCCCGCTCATCCTGATAGCCGCTGCCCCGCCCTGACCCACGCTCGCCCCACCTGTAAGGCGTCACATTAGATGATATTGTTGGCGACGTCGCGCACCCCGCTGCTTATGCGCCTCGTAACCCGTCTGAGGCGATAAGCGACGCCAGGATGTACGTTGTCATACTCTGCACGGACCCCAGCGCGTGGATCGGCGCAGGAACTATGGGGTTTTGTGCAGGGTGGCGCAGGAACTGTGGGACAATCCGCTCACGATCTGTGGGATTTGACCGTCGCCCACGCCTGGGATCGGCGCACCAACTGTGGGATCTTACACCTGCCGTTAAGAGGTGCTGTGTGACGCCCTCACCGGATCTTACACGGCCCGCATGGAGCAGGCGTGTGACAGGCATGGAGCGCCCAGGAGCCACGCATGCTGCGCCAACGCCCGCCTATGAACTAGCGTGTTAAGGGCAGCGTTGGCGCAGCATGCGTGGCTCCTGGGCGCTGCGAGCGCACGAGCGCCGCTAGGGGGAAGCAACTATAAAGGTGAGTTTGGTTTATTACCAGTAATACACCGGTATGCAGGACATTTATTGACACGGTGTATACAGTATGGTACGGCGTGACGTACAATAGGCAAAAAGGCAAGGTCTCCACTTTCATTTATGGGACAAAAGGGCGCAAATCTGTTATTATAACAGCAGGGTCCGTCCCAAACGTAAGACCAGACGCATACGCCTGGTCTGACCCGTCCGGTTGATCTTAGCTCGCAACTAAAGATTGACCGGCATACAAAAGCACAAAAGCTCTCGGTCACATTGACCGGGAGCTTTTGTGCTTGTTCGATGGAACGCATCTATTTGCTGCGTAGCACCAGCTTAGCAAAGGCGAGTAAGAACTCGAACGCTTGGGCTACCAAATGCATGCCGCCCCACGTTGCTGCGACAACCACCACCATCGCGAGCAGCAAGACCATCGTAAGAGTGAACATGTTGAAGCCCTCCGGATTAAAGGACATGCCTCTATCCTTTCCCGGAGCGGGTCCGTCCCAAACGTCCCGCCCGGTCTACCTGATTCGCAGCTGGCTGTTGAACCCAATCGCTCGCAACGCTTAGGACAGACCCAACTGTCATTATTTTAGCAGGCCGATGCCACTTTATGTAAAAGTACGGGAGTACCTCTACAAGCTCGTGCTGAACGCCTGTACGTTGTCATAAAGGTTGATATTGGTGACGAAGTGGTCCAGCATGTACGTTGCAGAATAGTTTGAGGTTCTTGTCACAGAGTGTACGTTGTCACGAAGGTTGAGGTTCTTGCCACAAAGGGTGAGGCTGCGTGCCATAAAGATTGATATTGGTGGCGAAGTCGAAGGCGTCACTCTGTCGATTCAGCGGCGTGCCATGATCGAGTGATAGCGAAGGGCTAGCCTGGACCCAGTCGCTCGGCTTCCCACTGCGATAGCCAGCGTCGTTTCTCGCTCCAATAGGCGTCGTCCACCCGCCAGCGTCCGCTCCACCGGGCCCACGTGCTCGCGGCCCAGCCCATATCCCAGATCGCGTACGCCGGTACGAACCAGGGGATAGCGGCCAGATCGACGGCATCGAGGGGACGGATCTCCGCGTAGCCGGCGTGGAAGGCCTCCCAATGCGGGTGAGGCGCGTAGGCATACATGCCCTGGAACTCTAGCGCCCGCCAGCCGGGTCCGCCGGAGTCGAAGTCGTAGAAGGTGAGCTGCCCCTGACCGGTGAGGCGGAAGCAGTCCAGGGTCAGGTCGCCGTGGCACGGGCCCCAGTCCAGGCCGCGGGCGGCCAGCTCGCCGATCCGGGCGCGTACCCGCTCCGCCAGGCGCATGAGATAGGCCCAGTCGTCCGGTCGGTGCACGAGATAGGGGCGGATGGCCGCGAGGGGGCGATCGATCAGGTAGGCGAGGTCCAGCCGGAAGCGGGGGTGCCGGCTGACGAAACGGTCGGCGGCCTGATGCAGCGCCCCGGCGGCGCGGCCGAACAGGTGGTACAGCGCGGCGGTGAACGGCTCCGCAGGCGCATCACCTGGCGCATAGGTGAAGAGGACGCAATACCGCACGCCTTCGGGCAGCGGGAGGCTGTGGACGGGCTGACCATCGCGGCGCGGCACGGCGGTCGTGACGGCGACGCCGTTGGCCGTTAGATGATTCAGGAAATCGACCTCATACGCGATGTCTGCGGCGGTCCGCCAGCCCGGCCCATACACCTTGGCGACGTACAGGCCCGCGCTCGTCTTCACAACGTACACGTCGTTGGTGAACGATCGCTGGAGGACACATCCCGTCGGGCTGAGGCCGTAGGCCGGGGCGATGTCCATCGCGACTGCCTCGGGCGAGAGGAGCGAGCGCATGACCGGCAAGGCGGCCAGCTGTCTCGTCCCATCGTCCCCCTCGCGGCGGGCTCCGTGGAACGGTAGATCGTGCCCTGCCATCCGCCCCTGCCTTTCTTTGATCTTCCGCGACACGGCGCCCATCGGCTGTATCCTTAGCCTAGCAGCCCGGCCCGGTGCGCCGCGGCGCCGATGTGTCGCGTAGCCGCCTAAGGAGATCACTAGATGTCACTACACCAGCACCCGATCGAGCCCGTCCCCGACGACACAGCCCGCATCGCCCGTGCCGCCTTCCGCGCGGGCAACCCCTGGCTTCGCCTGCGCGACGACCTCGGCGTGTTCTACGCCGACGAGCGCTTCGCCCACCTGTTCCCCGCGCACGGCCAGCCCGCCGAGGCGCCCTGGCGCTTAGCCCTGGTGTTGGTCCTCCAGTTCGCGGAGAACCTGACCGATCGCCAGGCCGCCGACGCGGTGCGCGGCCGCATCGATGTCAAATACCTGCTCGGCCTCGAGTTGGCCGATGACGGCTTCGACCACACCGTCCTCTCGGAGTTCCGTAGCCGCCTCGTGTCCGGGGGCGCGGAGCACCTCCTGCTCGACGCGCTGCTGGAGCACTGCGTCGCGCGCCAGCTGCTCAAGCCGCGGGGCCGGCAGCGCACCGACGCCACCCATGTGCTGACCGCCGCCCGCGCCCTGTATCGTCTGGAGTGTGCCAGGGATCGCGCATCCGCCCCGCCCACCCACAACAACGCCGTAGCGCGGGGATAAGGACACCATGGGCGTGCATGTGGACCTGCACGAGCATACGATTATCATAGTGCTGTACACGAGGAGGACTGACTGACGAAATGCTACCCGTTGAAATGCTGGTGCGGGCACTGGAGAAACATCGGCCTCTTCAAGAGGATGTTTGCCTTTGCCATGATTGGTTGTCATCCCTTCCTGAGGGACCTTATACTCCTCTCGATGTTCCCTTCCCCACAGCACTACGTTGGTTGCTAGATCGGCACCACAAACTGTGGCGAACCGACGATGCGAGTGTCTATCCTTGGCCGCCTGAGCCGCGTGGCGGTTGTCCGATCCTAACGGCAGATTTACCCTTCGAGTGGATAGAGGACGCAGTGCGCATCGCGGTTAAGGCCAGGCGATGGAATGCCGACATGATCGCGGCGACGCTCCAAAAGCCGGCCCTGCCGTTAGCGGCTGCGGTAGTCGCTTGCGAATTCGACGCGATGACATTCCATCCCATTGAAGGTAGTCATCCTATGGCCTCACCAGATGATGGTCGAGCATTTGCATTCATGATTTTCTTGCCAGCACCTGCGCAGGATTATCGATCTAGGGTGTCACAGAAAGATATCAACAGAGTAGTCAAGCGGAACTGGCCCGTCATCCAAAAGTTCCTGGATGGCCTACCAACCACAGCTCCCCCAGAGCATCCAACGAACATCGTGGACCACGTAGAAATTTACAATGCGTGGTGGGAGCGCAAGGGTCACGGCTGGACCGAAGAGCGGTTCGTTGCCGCCCTCTCTAATCGCTACCACGAGGATCATTTCAGTCTGCAGCAGTGGCCCACGCCCCCGAGCGAGAAGAACGCGCGCAAACAGTTAAAAGCCGCCAGCAAGTGGTTGGAGCCTGAAAGCGAGCCGCATACGCCGCCCTGGCTGGAACTTAACTCCGGTATGAGTAAAGGGGGTTAAGAAGTCGAGGTACTCCTGCGCATCATGGTGATGAAAGGAGGACTAAGCATGACTGTCGAGATCTTTATTGCGAACGTCGCGGCCGGTGTCATCGCATCCCTCATCTACGCAAGCGTCGCTCGCTTGTCTCGCAGGCACGACCGCTAGCCTGATGGGATGGTCTGGGGCAGCTCGTTGACGAGACCGACGATCTGCTAGCCACACCGTTCCTCATGAGACAGATAATGTGGCGAGGTGCCTACATCGCTACTGCAAGGCGCGCGTCGCTCTTCGTCGAGTCACACTGTATGCTCATTGGGGAGGCTTGAGGTATGGGGAAAAGGAGTGACTTCGGAGAGAACTGGGCCGTAGTTGTCGCGCAGTGGGGCATCGGGACGCCTTTGCCCATCGTCCCAGATGATGGCTGGAGCGCCCTCGGTGCCCTCGAACGTCTTTATCCCGCACACCTGGATCGCATCCTCATTGATGGCGCGAGAGGGGTCTGGGTGCTATCCCCGCTCATCGACTTGGGCCGCGTCCTCGCCGCGTGCGAACACCTCGACGGGTTCGGCCCTGTGCTCGCCCGTCTAACGGCCGAGGACAAGGGGGGCGACGGCCGCAGGGCCGCCAGGGCCGAGTTGCACTTCGCCGCCCTGCTCGTGCATTTGGGCTATCGCCCCCGCCTCGAACCGACGCTAGGGACGCGCACGCCCGACGGCGTTATCGCGACGGACGCCGGCGACGTGTACTACGAGGTGATCGCCCCGACGATCCCGGGGGTCCAGCGGGACGCACTGCGCGAGATACAAGGGCCGTTGGACGCGTTGCTCAGGACGGGCCATAAACGGCAGGAGCGGAGCGGTGACATCAACGTTATCCGCGATGACATCGATCGGCTCATGCAGCCGGCCAGTGTCCATTTCAAGGTGCCGAACGAACGGGGCGTCGGCCTGTTCGAGGCCGAGAGCAAACACTTCCCCAAGGAGACGATGAACCTGGTGGTCATGGACGTATCAGCCGCGCTGCCCTTCGGCTTCGAGCCTTGGGTCCCCTTCATCGCGCGCCGGTTCCAGCCGCACCTCAACCGTCGGTTCGGGGCCGTCGTCCTCACCCAGACCCACAATCAGGCGCCCGCGCTCATCCGGCGATGCGCCGTCATCGCCAATCCCCACGCCTACAAGCCGCTGCCCCTCGGTTTAATGGACGGCCTGCGCGGGGTGGATAACAGCACCGCGCTCGAGACCGGGTAGGGAGAGGGGGCACTGCCGGCGGCTGCGCAATCGGCAGCAAGCACACCGGCGGCCCACGCGCATCGCCTGGCCACGGCGAGGCACAGCCCGTGCCCGTGCAGTTCCGGGCGACACCTTTCTAGTGTAGCGGCACCGACGGGTGCGTGGCGGCCTTCACAAGCCCAGGCGCGGGTGCGATGAATGCTGCCAGCTAAGACCCGCTAGGATGTACGTGACACGCCAGGGAAGGACGTCGCATTCCAGTCCTCCATGAGAGCGTTCGCCGCGTAGTCCCGCATGATCTGCTCTTTCGAGCGATAATCGCCGGGATACACGAGATGCACCGGCAACACAGGTAAGCGCAGGGGCACGGACAGGTCTTCGTCATAGCCGCGGCGCGCGAAATGCGTGATCTCGCAGAGGCATGCATCCGGGGGCGGGGAGTTGAAGGTCATGACATAGCCGAACGGCGGGTACGTGATCTCCGAGAGGGTAATGAGGCCTGCGGGATTGCCACCCTGGACCGAGATACCAACCCGTCGCATTCGTTGGCCCATGTTGTAGTACACGACGAAGCGATAGACGGGCGGCAGGCCGCGCGCCTCCTTGTTGAGGACGAAACGCACCAGCTCCACATGACGCCGCAGGGCGTGCGGATTGACGGAGCAGAACATGGCCACGACCTGCTTGAGGACGCGCAGCGGATAGATGTGATGCGGGTAGATGAGTGTTGGCCTGCCGCCTGTGATCGCTAGGCGAAATCCCGCCATTCGATACGATAACTGACGGCCGCGCTGGGGCACCATTTCCGATGCTCATATCGTAGTCCTTGCTGCTTGGAAAAAATAATTCGCTGTCGCCGTTGTAGAGCCGATAGACAGCAGGACGACCATGGCGGGGGTTATCGTATCAAGTGGCCGTAAATTGAGTAGCGTTCACACCGCCGGCGCGCTCAAGGATGTCCATACCCTGGTAGCACCAGTCTATGAACGCCTCACCATACCAAGCCCCCGTGTTGTTGTTGCATGGTGCGCAGAGCGTATAGCCGCCCGAGCCCCGCTGTTCAATCCTGCCCCTAAGGGAGTCGTCTGGCCCGACGTTGACGGCATCGGCGAAGAGGATTTCCCGAACCGGATAATCGTTGAATGCCTTCCGCGGTGGGACATGCTCGAACGATAGCGGCCCGTATGTGCCGCAAATCGCACAATTCCCCTCGACCTTTCGCTTACTCATCCACGCTCACCCTTCGCGCGCTTGTTAGAGAGTGCGACGATGCCAAGGACCCTAACGCGTGGGTCGCGAGGCGTCCTCATGCCCCACGCACGCCATCGCCACGTCGTCGTCGCTCCATCCAGCCGGTAACGTCGCCACGTTGTAGAAGATGCCTTCATAGAACCAATGGACCTGCTCACAGACACGGGCTCTTCCGCATATAACGTGAAATCACGCTTAGACTCCACCGGGGAAAAGGTGGGCGTATGCCTGTCGGCAGGCCGCCGCCCGTGCGGTAACCGTGCCGCCGTCGACCATGGCGGACAGCAGCGCGAAGAACGCCGGATCCCGTTCGCGGATGTAGGGGGCCGCGTGCTGCGGGGGCAGCGACCATTCCCGCCGCAGCGCGAACCAACAGGGGAGGAGGTGCTGGAGGAAGATCCCGGCATGGGCGGCCGACGCGACAGGCTCGTCCGCGTACGCCTCAACCTTGCTCAGCAGGCGCTCGAGATCGGCGGCGTGGCGGCGGCGTTCGGACGCGGCGAGGGGTGGCGGCCCCGCAGCATACGCCTGCTGAGTCGCGGCGACGATCGCGCGCCCGTGCCCGGCCGCGTCGTCCAGCAGCACCCGCAGCGCACGGACCGGGCCATAGGCGATGCGGAGCACCTGGTCCGCGACGAATGGGGCCGGCACGAGCTCAAGGTCGAGGTGCGCCTCCGCGTAGCGATCGGCAACCCGGTCGCGCGTCGCGCCGTCCGCAGTGACGAGGAAGAGATCCCAATCGCTGCCTGGGCGCGCGGTCCCTGCGGCGCGAGAGCCGCCTAGCAGGATGACGGCCGGCGCGTAGGTTGCGACGAGGTAAGCGCGCACCTTCGCCTCACGACCTGGTCCCGGCCAATCCATCATCCGTTTACTCCTTGATTGGGGAGCATGTTGGGCAGATCGCCTCGTGTCAGGCGGCGTGGAGCACGCGCTGCCGGAGCAAGTCCAGCTTCATCCGACCGTAGGCGCTGCGCTTAATCAGCTTGAGCTTGTTGATGTGGCCCTCGACGGGGCCAGTGGACCAGGGGAGCGTCACCGCTGCCCGTATGGCGTCACCCTCCTGCTCCAGGCCAGCCCCGAAGTTCCGTAGCGCAAGGACAGGGCCGGCGCGGCACTCCGCCAGCCATGGGTCGAGCTCGTCGACGCGTCGCTCGCGCATCAAGGCAGCGAAGCGCCGCGCCATGTCCTGTACCCATACGAGTTCCTCGTGTCGCCGCAGCCGCTCCCAGAGCGCACCGTCCTCCTTCGACAGAGCCTCCTCGTCGTCCGCACGGAGCACGAGCCAGGCGAACTGCGTGGGACCGGGGAGCGTCGGCGTGGCCGTCCGGCTCATCACAGGGACGTCGTGGCGGTGGGCGTGGACCCATTTGGCGACCAAGGAGCACGTTCCCGTGAACCCTTGCGCGCGGATATCCCGCCACAACCGTGACTGGTTCGTGCAGCCTGCGGCGAGACGTTCGTATAGATACGGGGCATAAGGCTCAACCTTACCGCCACGCCGGTAACTGCGCTGATCGGGCGGCAGTGTGTCCGTTCCGGCCCACAGCCGCACGGTCTTGATCGACAGCCCGCACTCTCGGGCGAGTTGCCGCAGGTTCAAGCCTCGGCCCTGCGCCTCTTTGACCTGGCGAAAGCGGCGGTCGCGCTCGGTGTGCCGGACCGCCTGGAGGCTCTGCTGACCCGGCTCGCCATCATCGCGCGGTGGTGGCGGACCGTCGGCGACGGGCGTGGGCACCTCTCTCGACTCATTTGACGCGTCGTCGTCCAGCAGGAGGCGGAGGGCGGGGCGGGCGTGGGTCAGGTAGCGCTCGACGGCCTCGCGCAGGTTGCAGAGGATGTGAAACCGATCCGCCACCTGGGTCGCCTGTGGAGCACCGGCTGTCGCACCTCGCGCGTAGTCCTTCGCCCGATCGCGCGCGATGACAGCCAGGTCCGGACTGGCGCGCAGCCGAGCGGCGACGGTCTCCGCCGTGCGATCTGGCAGCAGATCGATCGGCCGGCACCGCTCTAAATCCACGACGATCGTGCCGTAGGCGCGGCCCTTGCGCAGGGCGAAGTCGTCGATGCCGATGACCGTGGGCGGCGGGGCGTCTGGCGGCGGAGTCGCCCGCAGGATGCGCAGGAGCGTGTCCCCGCTCGTGCGCATGCGCAAGCGGACCGCGAGCCGGGCACCAGCCTCGCCACCGTTGGCGAAGCCAATATCGCGTAGCGAGTGCGTGAGGCGCGGAGTGCGCCGCGCGCGGAGTGGCGCCAGGTCGGGCAGGCGCTCGGCGAAGGTCCGCTTCGGACAGGCCGGCGCATCGCAAAAGAAGCGGCGGACACGCAGCAGTAGGCGTGTGGGTCGATCAGAAACGGGCAGGTCGCGCACCAGGCGGAGGTAGCGGCTGTGGACGCGGGCCGAGGGCTGGTCACAGGCGGGGCAGCGCTGGCAGGGCAACGTTGTGTGGGCCTCGATGAGCAGCATGACACCGACGGCGCGCACGTCACCGACGATGCAGTCGGGCAGGGCGAACGGGAGGACAGGGGGAGCGAGAGGACGTGGGGCCATCGATGTCAGCGTGTCGCCGCCCCCTCCGTGCTCATGGTCCCCGTTAGCCGATCCAGGCAGTCGGCCCATCCCTGTGCATGCTCGTCGCGCGCATGCCCGTCTGCGAAACGCTCATGCCGTACGAGCACCTCAGTCTGTGCCCCCCGCTCGCGGAACTCGACCGTCACGAGCGTCTCGTCCTCCGCGGCTCCCTCCCACGCCCAGGTGTACGTGAGTCGCTCGGGGACATGGACGTCGATGAAGGTGCCGCCCACCGCGAGCACACCCAGGTCGGGCAGGTCGGCTGTGCGGAAGCACCAGCGGCCGCCGGGGCGCACGTCCACCTCGTATGTCGTGCGGAAGCGGGACGGCCACCACCAGTGGGCCAGCAACTCCGGCTCAGTCCAGGCGCGGAACACCTCTACGCGCGGGGCGGCGACGAGGCGGCCAAGGGTGAGAGTTGTCGGATCGATCCTGTCATCGCTCATGTGCGGTCTCCTTCTCTTCGGCATAACGCGCGAGGGCGTCGAGTTGACCCTCCCAAAAGGGGTGATAGTGCGCGAGCCAGGCAGACGCATCGCGCAGCGGCTCCGGTCGGAGGCGATACCAGCGGACGCGCCCGCGCTTCTCGCCGGCGATCAACCCGGCGTCCTCCAAGGTCCGGAGGTGCTTGGCGACGGCGGGAAGGGACAAGCCGGTCGGAGCGGCGAGCGTTGTCATGGAAAACTCACCGCAGGCGACATGTGCGAGGAGGGTTCGACGTGTCGGATCGGCAAGTGCGGCGAAGGTAGCGCCGATCGGGTCGGCCAAAAGCTTAACCATATAGTTTAGTATATGGCCGTGTGAGGGGATGTGTCAATGGGCGATGGGACACGTTTCCAGCGCCTGAAAATCGCCATTCACGTTATATGCGGAAGAGCCCAGACAGGTAGCGTTTTTGGGAAGCTATTCTTCGGCACGAGTACGCATAGAAAGAAGGATTGCCCTTCTATAAAAGCAAGTACCTTGATATTTACGCGCTCTATAGCCGATGCAACTCTACGATTTTGATGTTCCGGTTTACTCTAGCGGGGATGTATTTCTTCCCACCAACGTTACCTGTCCGTGAGCAGGTCCATAGAACCAAAGCAGCCAGAGCGTCGCGCCGGGTACATCCGCCGCGTGCATGAACGCGCAGCCGAACACACGACCCAGGCGAAACGGCCCGTTATGCGCGAGGCTCTGCCACTGGTCCCATACCTCGTCAACATGGAGCGGGTCGAGGCGACCGATCTCGAACGTGCAGCCATCCGGCAACCGCTCTTTGCACACCCTGTAATACAGGCCCTTGATGATCGTGCTGAAAATGCGCTCGATGCGGGCCGCATCAAGATCGACGGGGTAATAGTGGCCTAATGTCGTCTTAAAGCGGTCTGTTTGCAGCGAGCAAAGCCTGCGACTGCGGGCGCATGATACACCACGGGCCGACTGCGGTCGGTTGTTCGTCAGCACTGCAAAGTAAGCTCCTTAATCCTGCACTAAGTAGAGGCCGCCGATGGAATGGCGCGGTTCCATACCACGCCGCGCGGCAACCACGGCGGCGCGTGTCACACGCGCGGCCCGCATGACCTTACCCCGGAACAACTCGCGCGCGGCCACATGGCGGGAGCTGTCGCTGTCGTAGACGAGCATATCCCGCAGGTAGGGGTCGTCCGCTGTCGTAGACGAGCATATCCCGCAGGTAGGGGTCGTCCTGCGACTTCTTCGTGGTATTGCAGTCGGCGCACGCCGGGACTGTCACCATGTTGGACGGCAACGGTGGCACGAACAGGCATTCGGGGATGACGTGATCGCGCGTCGTGGCCGGATTCACCCCGCAGTAGACACACAAACCTTTCGGCGACTTCCTCCGGCTCACTGACCCTGGCCCCCTACTCTCTTAGGACAAACAACCTAATCATTATGGTAACAAGGTCACGTCAATGCTGGCTCCGTCTTATGCACGCATCAAGGAAGACAGGACCGCTGCGCGCAGGGCACACGCTAGAGTCTCGCGCCTGGTAGTGGAGATGGACATGATGCCTCGATGCGCACTCGTCGTTACAATGCTGTAGGAGGAGGCCCCATGTCATGATACTGTTGGTAAATCATTTCGCAGGGCCTATTTCAGGGGATAGCCGACACGGAATTAGGCGTAGGCTCAGCAGACAACGCGGGCCAAAAGCGTATTTACCAACAGTATCATGTCATCACATCTCGATGTGCCCACGTTCGTCGCGCGCTGGCAGCGCAGCACGCTCACCGAGCGCAGCGCCGCCCAGCAGCACTTCCTCGACCTCTGCACCGTGCTTGGCGAGCCGACGCCGGCCGCCACTGACCCCGACGGCAGCTTCTACACCTTCGAGAAGGGCGCGCGCAAGACGAGTGGCGCGGGCGGTTGGGCCGACGTCTGGAAGCGGCGCTACTTCGCATGGGAATACAAGGGGAAGCACAAGGACCTCAAGGCCGCCTATCGGCAGATACAACAGTACCGCGAAGACCTTGAAAGCCCGCCGCTTCTCGTCGTCTGCGACCTCAACCGTTTCGAGGTCCACACCAACTACACCAACACCGTGAAGACGGTCTACGCCTTCGATCTGGACGATCTCCTCAGCAACGAGCCAACGCCGACCTGCGCGTGGCCGCCGCTGGAGGTCCTGCGTGCCGTCTTCACAAACCCGGAGCTGCTGCGCCCCAATCGAACGACGAACAGTGTCACCGAGGCCGCCGCACGCGAGTTCGCCACCCTGGCTGATAGCCTGCGCCTACGCGACGAGGACCCCGAAGCGACCGCCCACTTTCTGATGCGCCTCCTGTTCTGCCTGTTCGCCGAGGACATCGGCCTACTCCCCGAGCGCCTATTCACCACGCTCATCGAGCGCACGCGCACCCGTCCGCCCGACTTCACCACCCGCCTGGGCTTGCTGTTCGCCGCCATGGCTACGGGTGGCTCCTTCGGCTCCGAGGACATTGCCTACTTCAATGGCGGCCTTTTCGCCGACGCGGCCGTGCCGGCGCTCACGAGCGCGGACCTGGCGACCCTAGCGCGAGCGGCGGCCCTGGACTGGGCCAGCATCGAGCCAGCCATCTTCGGCACCCTCTTCGAGCGCAGCCTCGACCCAGCCAAGCGCTCGCAACTCGGCGCGCACTACACCAGCCGCGACGACATCTTGCTCATCGTTGAGCCGGTCCTGATGGCGCCGCTGCGCCGGCGCTGGGCCATTGTGCGGGAGGAAGCGCAGGCCGTTATCGCCCGGCGCGACGCGGCCAGCGGTGGGACGCGCACGCGCTACCAGCAATCCCTCGAACGCTTGCTGCTCGCGTTTACCGACGAGATCGCCGCCGTGCGCGTCCTGGACCCCGCGTGTGGAAGTGGAAATTTCTTGTACGTCGCCCTCAAACGGCTGCTCGACCTCTGGAAGGAGGTCAGCGTCTTCGCAGCCGCTAGTGGCGTCGCCGGTCTGCTCCCCGACAGCGTGGGGCCGCAGCAGCTCTATGGCGTCGAGCTTAACGTCTACGCGCACGAGCTAGCTTCGGTGGTCGTCTGGATCGGCTACATCCAGTGGCTGCATGACAACGGCTTCGGTGTCCCCGATAGCCCTATCCTCAAGCCCCTGCATAACATTCGGCACATGGACGCCCTGTTGGCCTACGATGAGACCGGTCGCCCTATAGAGCCGCCGTGGCCTGAAGCCGACGTCATCATTGGCAATCCCCCCTTCCTTGGAGGGAGCAAGCTGCGACGTGAATTAGGGAACGCCTACGTCGAGAAACTATGGTCCCTTTATGAGGGACAAGTCCCTGGGGGCGCCGATCTCGTATGCTATTGGTTCGAGCGGGCGCGCGCCGTGGTCGCGCACAATCAAAGCGCCCGCGCAGGATTATTGGCGACCAATTCGATCCGTGGCGGAGTCAATAGAAGGGTCCTGGAACGCATCAAAGAGAGTGGCAACATTTTCATGGCCTGGGACGACCGTCCCTGGGTGCTCGACGGTGCCGCGGTACGGGTGTCGATAGTTGGCTTCGACTCTGGGCTTGAGCAAGGACATATCTTGGATGGCTTGCCCATCGAGTCCATCAACGTAGACCTAACAGCGCAGTTCGATCTCAGCCAAGCGCGACATCTACGCGAAAATGACGGGCTATGTTTCAGGAGTGACGAGAAGGGAGGACCATTCGATATCGCACCTGACCTAGCGTCGCAGATGATCAATGCCCCGCTTAATCCCAATGGGCGACCGAACACGGACGTGGTGCGGCCTTATGTAAATGGGCTTGATGTAACACGGCGTCGGCGGGGCATGTGGATCATTGATTTCGGGGTGAACACCCCACATGCCGACGCCGCTCTCTACGAACTACCATTCGAGTATGCACAACGGGTTGTGCGACCAGTCCGCGCCGCAGTAAGCAACGCCCGCGAACGTACTCACTGGTGGCTTCATCGCCGCCCCGCCCCCGACATGCGCCAGGCCGTGGCGATGCTATCCCGATTTATTGTCACGCCGGCAGTCGCAAAACATCGCTTATTTGTTTGGTTCGATAGCGACGCTATTCCGGATCATCAGCTCTACGTCTTCGCCCGTAACGATGACTACTTCTTCGGGGTTCTCCACTCAAAAGCGCATGAACTATGGGCGCTACGCACATGCACCTGGCTCGGCATCGGTAATGATCCACGCTATACCCCAACGACTACCTTCGACACCTTCCCTTTTCCATGGGGACCGGGCCAAGAACCAGTCGGTGATCCGCGCGTGGAAGCTATCGCCGATGCTGCCCGCAATCTTACAGCACTGCGCGACCACTGGCTGAACCCACCAGAGGCGACGGAGGGTGAGTTAAAGAAACGCACGCTCACGAATCTCTATAACGGCCGGCCGACCTGGCTTGCCCTCGCCCACGAGCGGCTCGACCATGCCGTACTCGACGCCTACGACTGGCCGCACGACCTAAGTACAAGTTGGTAAGTTCCTGCACGAGGTACACGCTGGGTTGCGCGTCTACTGGAGCCTGTTTGGCTTGCACGAACATACCGACACCTACTTAGCCTGGATTATTCATGAAAACATTCATCGAATTGGATTGGTTGCCGATGGCGGCCTTGTAGGCTCCCAGAGTCCACTTTGGACGCCAAAATCGGCTCTACAGCCGCTTCAGCCGGTCTACAAGGGTGGGTGTTCAGCCAGATGCGATCAATCTGATTAGACCAAAATGCTCATGAATAATTCAGGCTAAGTAGGTGTCGGTAAGTTCGTGCAAGTCAAAGATGCTGCGAGAAACACGCATTCAGCCGTACCGGGTGTGCACGAACTTACCAGTGTCTACTTAGGCGACGAGGAGATGCTGGGCCGGTTGCTCGCTCTCAACCTCGACCGTGCCGCCACCCCCGATCCGGGAACACTTTCCTATCCCGCGTCATGATTTACATGACAGAGCCAAGGGGTGGGCGATGGAGGGATGAATGAGAGTCTCCGACAGGGAGTTGAAGAGGATTGTCCAACATATCATTGACGATGCGCCCGCGCCCTACGATCGGGGAACGCCGTACTATTCGTGGATCACGCGGGTCGAGTTGCTGCTGGCCACCATCGGGAGGTACGGCGACGTATTCTCGCGCAGGCTAGACGCTATTCGTAGCGACGAGGCCAACGCCGTAACGGTCATACACATCGATCCGATCAGGGGACTCACCGCGTCATCGGACGGACCCGACGTGCTGCTTGAGGGGACGCTGGGCATCCTAGACGCTTTGCTTAAAGCGGTCGATGACGGGCTGCTGACCGACATCGAGGACCGGGTGGCGTCGGATGTCTACGGCGACATATTCGCGGAGGCGACTATATTGCTCGACGCGAGCCACCTGACGAGTGCGGCTATCCTCATGCGAGTGGGCCTTGAGAACGGGCTCAAACGCCGCGCACGGCACGAGTCGATGCCGAATGTAGACAAAGAGAAGACCTCGGTCGTCAACAACTGGTTGTGGAAGAATGGGGTCTATCCGAAAGGAAGCCATGATGCGGTCGAGGGCTGGCTCGCGCCGGGAAACGCGTTCGCGCACAATCTCCCGGAGAAAGATGCCTACACCCATCGTCACATCTCGAAGGCTCTTGAAGATGTCCGGAGCTTCCTCGGAACATTGCTCGTCTAGTAACGTGGGGGAGACCGCCCCCCAGTGCTATCCCCGCTCCCGGTCGCACTCGCCGCCGACCTCGCCCTCGATGCAGGTACCACGGCCCTGCTCGCGCGGATCAACGTCGTCGGTGCTCAGCCCACCACCCGCGACGTGCCCTCAATCCAAGTATGATACTCGATGGACCGCCCTATAAGTCACAAGGATAGCTTCACCCTGCGCTTCCCACGAGCAATCTACACCTTTTCCTGCGCTGAGTGCCGCCATGGCCAGCACGTACGGTCGACCATGAGATGCCGGAATAGCGCGCCACCCGTCGTCATTCCCTGGGGATGGTCAACGTGTCCACCAAGCCGTAGAGCAGGTCGCGCGCCTCCTCGAAAGGGACGAAGAGGACGCGTGTTGTTCCCTTCAATTCGTCGTATCCCCGTCTTGCTCGCTCCATAATCTCGGGATGATGGAAAGCGCCGTGTGAGACGGAGATAGTGCGTGCTGCCGCCTTACGCAGCAGGAAGTCCGTGACAAGGGCACGGTCGAGCGGCAGCCCCTGGCGCAGGACGACCGCGATATCAAGCAGGTCTTGGGGGCGTGCGCGCTTACGGATCGGCTGCTGCAGGAGGGCGCGCAGCTTCTCCGCGACGATATCCTCGACGGTGCTGATCCGCAGGGGGTGCGTGCCGTCTATGTCGCGCGGTTCGTCGGCGCAAATTGGCTCGTTGATGCTGACTTCGATGTCGATAAGTTGCGGCCCATACGTCGGATCGATACCCATGCGCTGGCGCAGCGACTCTTGATCGGGCAGGGCGTAAGCCACACGTATTAAATAGGTCACGAACGTCTTGTCTGAGCCGGGCGGCCGTTGCTCAACCCGCGCAATGCGACAGAGCACGCCGAATCCGGGACCCACGCTGTTGAGGGCTCCTGTGAAGAGGGTACGCAGACTCTCAGCTTCGCGTCCGAGATCAGCGACGACCCGCGCTGTCGAGAAATCGAGGTCGAGCGTGCTCCGGTTAGGCTGCCACATAAAGTCGAGCGCATTGCCCCCTTTAAAGACGAGGACACCGCTCAGAGCGCGCGAGCTAACGATAGCGCGCAACATGACATACTGCGCAAAGCGCCGCCGCGCCTCTGTCATCGCTATATTGTGCGTGCGTGCCCAGGTCGGCAGGCTGTCGAATGAGGGAGGGTAGAGGCCGCTCACGCGACGCCTTCGGAGAGCACGGCGATCGGGGCGTTGATAGACAGGCTCCACCGCTCGCTATACGTGGGCGCATATGGTTCGGTCCCAAGCAACTTACTCGACCCACCCCGTTTCGCCAGCGCTCGCCACGCCTCGACGGCGGGGTGCGATAGGTCCAATTGGTCGAGGATGAAGCCAACACGCTGGCGCAACACGCCCACATCGAACCGCTCGACGATCTCGACGAGGGCCGCGAGGTCGAGCGTATCGCGTGCCCGCATCCACGCCTGCAACACATGCTCAAAGCCACCGCACAGCGAAGGGTCTTGCAGACCATCTACCAACGTGCGTTCTGGCGTCGTCACGCGCACGGGATAGCCTTGTGGCTGGTACTCACGCAGGCCGAAGTACCGGTCCGGTGTCACGCGTATCCAGCGTACGGGCCGGCCTAGAATCTTGTTAGGCCGACGGCCCTGCACGAGTGATAGCCCTTCCCAATCGAGCGGCGTTGTGCCTGGCGGGAGGAGGTCACCAGCGTAGCTCGCGGGCACCGTCGCGATCAACTCTTGCGGCAGATCATCGGTCAGGCCATGGTAGACGAGGGCGGATAAGTGGCTGATTGCCGCGTAAGGGTTCGCCTCCATTAAAATCTCATCCTCTTGCACGACCCCAGTCCGTGCATAGGGCACCGTGACCTGATAGATACGACCGAGCTTGGGCAATAGTGCGATTTCGCCGCGCGTCCCCATCTGGCGCAGCAAAGGATACAGCTCGTCAAGCTGCCGAGGTAATTCGGCCCAACGGCGTGCATCAGGTGGAACCCTGAACGTCGCCCGTCGCAGTAAGAGAAAGGCGCGCCAATCAGAGAGGATACGACGGTTCTCTGCGGCAAGTTGTTCAAGGATCGCCGCCGCCGCTGTTTTTTTGATCATTGTATGCTCCTGCGTCATAGGCGGCGTCCTTAGGACGCCGCCTATGACGCAAGTATATATGTAGTATGAAGAGATGTCAAGAGTAGCGTGGGCGCGCTTGTGCACAACTAGTTATATTTTGAGAGAAAAGTCGTTACGCTGCATCCGTGAGGCGGCGTCCTTAGGACGCCGCCTCACGGATGCTTTATTATTTTATCAGGCCGATGCTTGCTCCATGTAAGTACGGGAGTAGCTCTACAAACTTGTGCTGAACGCCCCCACGACGTCGGTGATGGTGGCGTCTACGTCGCTCATTCCGTATACATCCAACCACGCGCGCCCGAAAGCCTCGGCCACTCCCGCCGTGTCACCCACTTCCAGCGCGTCCAGCGCCTCGGTCAGGGCGTCCCCCGCGATGTGCATATCCCCAATGCTGCGCGGCCGCGCCCGGTCCTCGTTGTAGACCAGCACCATCACCCGGCACGCCCCCACGTCCAGCCC
>JAABUU010003988.1_pt1 | contig 18006 bp, 13 predicted proteins | sample 5559301 | NCBI WGS metagenome assembly JAABUU01 (sample SAMN10711884, study PRJNA513360) | rock metagenome | isolation source: Antarctica rocks | place: Antarctica: Victoria Land, Richard Nunatak white | reverse complement strand
CGATGGACGGGTCCATGCGGCCTGCGCTCCTGGCCGTGTGGAACAGACACGGCTAGCGCTAGCATGCCCCATGCGGCCCGTTCCTGTCATTCGCGCCCCGCTCCACACTTTAGTGGGGTTGTACCGCGTCGCGATAGCGTGCCAGGTTGTAGAAGGCGGAGCGGCCAGCGTACGCGGACGAGGGGCCAAGCTCATCTTCGATAGCCAGCAGCCGGTTGTACTTGGCGGTACGCTCGGAGCGCGCGGGGGCGCCCGTCTTGATCTGGCCTGCGTTGAGCGCCACGGCGAGGTCCGCGATCGTGGTATCTTCGGTCTCGCCGGAGCGGTGCGACACGACGGCGGTGAAGCCGGCTCGCGTAGCCATGGACATGGCGTCGAGCGTCTCGGTCAGCGAGCCGATCTGGTTGAGCTTGACCAGGATCGAGTTGGCGGAGCGCTCCTTGATGCCGCGGCGCAGGCGGTTCGTGTTGGTCACGAACAGATCGTCCCCAACAAGCTGCACGCGGTCACCCAGGCGCGCTGTGAGCGCGGCCCAGCCGGCCCAATCGTCCTCGGAGAGGCCATCCTCGATGGAGATGATCGGGTACTGCTCGACCCACCCGGCGTAGAAGTCGACCATCTCCGCACTTGTGAGCGTGCGGCCTTCCTTGCGCAGCAAATACTTGCCGTCCTCGTAGAGCTCGGTCGCGGCCGCGTCGATCGCCAGCATGACGTCGTCGCCCGCCTTGTACCCCGCCGCCGCGATCGCCTCCATAATGACGTCCAGCGCGTCCTTATTCGAGGCCAACGAGGGAGCGAAGCCGCCCTCGTCGCCCACGGAGGTCGTGAGGCCGCGCCCCGTCAGCACCTTGGCCAGCGCGTGGTAAATCTCGACGCAGGCGCGCAAGCCCTCGCGGAACGACGGTGAGCCGACGGGCATGACCATAAACTCTTGCAGGTCGGTCGACTGCCACTCGGTGTGCTTGCCGCCGTTCAGAATGTTCATCATCGGCACCGGCAGCGTGTGCGCGTTGGCCCCGCCGATGTAGCGGTACAGCGGAATGCTCAGGTCGGCGGCGGCTGCGCGCGCCGCCGCGAGCGAGACGCCCAGGATGGCGTTGGCGCCCAGGTTGCTCTTGGTCGCGGTGTCGTCGAGTTCGAGCAGCCGCGCGTCGAGACCGCGCTGATCCAGCGCGTCCGTACCCACGAGCTCGTCGGCAATGGTCGTGTTGACGTTCTCGACCGCCTTCAGGACACCCTTGCCGTTGTAGCGTTTGGGGTCCTTATCGCGCAACTCCAGCGCCTCGTGCGCGCCAGTCGACGCGCCCGAGGGGACGGCCGCGACGCCCCGCGCGCCACTCTCCAGCACCACCTCGACCTCGATCGTGGGGTTGCCGCGCGAGTCCAGGATCTCGCGCCCGTACACATCGCTAATCGCCGTCGGTTCTCCGCCCTCGGCGGGCACTCGTATGCGTTCCATAATTCCTCCTTCTTAGTGTTTAGTGCCGAGTGTTTAGTGACTAGTTGATGCATATTGCGTGCGAGGTGGGCGTTTAAGATGAGTGTCGAGGATACAAACGCGCAAACTAAACACTAAACACTCGGCACTAAACACTCGCCCGTCATCTCCCCCGGCTGCTCCAAACCGAGCAGCGCCAGTATCGTGGGGCCAACGTCACCCAGCTTGCCGCCGTCGCGCAGCGTGGCGTGACGCACGGATGTCCCGTCTGCGGCGACCAGGATGAACGGGACGGGGTTGTTGGTGTGCGCCGTCCACGGGCCGCCCTCCGGCGCCAGCATCTGCTCGGCGTTGCCGTGGTCGGCCGTGATCAGCGCGGCGCCGCCCTTGGCGAGGGTGGCGGCGACGACGCGCGCCACCTGCGTGTCGACCGTTTCGACGGCGCGGACCGTGGCCGCGATGTCGCCGGTGTGGCCGACCATGTCGCTGTTGGCGAAATTCACGATCACCAACGCGTAGTCCTCGCGCGCCAGCCCCTCCACCACGGCGTCGGCCACCCCCGCCGCACTCATGTCCGGCGCCTTATCATAGGTCCCCACCTTGGGCGAGGGAACCAGCGCGCGGTCCTCGCCCGGGAACGGCTCCTCGCGGCCGCCATTGATGAAATAGGTAACATGGGCGTACTTCTCCGTCTCGGCCACATGCAGCTGGCGCAGGCCGGCCGCGCTGACGATCAGGGCCAGCGGCGCTGTCACGGGGTCGCTCAGGCGCTCGGGCGGGAAGGCTATCACCACCGGCAGGCCCTTCTCGTACTCGGCCAACGTCACGAAGTAGAGGTCCTCGATGCGCGGCCTGCGGTCGAACTGGTCGAACTCGGGCAGCACGAAGGCCTTGGTAAGCTGGCGCGGGCGATCGCCGCGGAAATTGAAGAAAATCACGGCGTCGTGCGCCGCCACGGTTGCCACCGGCGCGCCGTCCATGGTCATGACTGCCGGCAGTTGATGCTCATCGCCGAGTCCCTCGGCGTAGCCGCGCTCAATCGCCTCCGCGGCGCTCATGGCCGTGGGACCCTGCCCGTGCGCCATGGCGTCATAGGCCAGCTTGGTGCGGTCCCAGCGGTTGTCGCGGTCCATGGCATAGTAGCGGCCCGATGTCGTCGCGACAGTCCCCGTCCCGAGCGCGGCCATGCGCCCGTTGAGCTCACGTACGTAGCCGAGCGCGCTACGCGGCTCGGTGTCGCGGCCATCTAAAATAGCCTGCACGTAGACCTGTCGCAACTCAGCATTGTGCGCGAGCGTGAGCAGCGCGTCGAGGTGCCCCTCATAGGAATGGACGCCGCCCGGCCCGATCAGCCCGATCAGGTGCAGCTTGGAGTTGTTCTTGCGGACGTGCGCGATGGCGTCCTGGAAAGCGGGCGTCTCGTGGAACGTCCCCTCCTCGATCATCTTGGAGATGAGGGTCAGCTTCTGAGAGACGGTGCGCCCGGCGCCAAAGTTCATGTGCCCGGTCTCGGAGTTGCCCATCTCGCCGGGCGGCAGGCCCACAGCGCCGCCCGACGCGGCCAACTCCGTATACGGATACTTTTCCCTATACTCGTCGAGGTTGGGCGTACGCGCCAGGCTAACGGCGTTCCCCGGCCCCGGCGGCGCGATGCCGAAACCATCCATGATAACCAGCGTGACAGGCGTGACGCGTTCAATACGCTCGGCGTGCTCCATCGACCCTCCCCGCTCTCACAAAACCGCTAGGATTATAGCACGGCAGCCGTAACACGCCTTCCCGGCGCTGATGGGGTGAATGATAGACACAAACGCCTATCGGGGCGGTACACTAATGGTATAACAGGAGGTGCACTGATAATGGCGCTAGTGAAGACAGGTATATCGGTGGACGGGGATCTTCTAGCAAAAATGACTATTCTCGCCCGTACGCTGCGCATGTCGCGCAGTGAACTGTTTAGTATCGCGGTTAAGGATTTTCTTGAGGAATACGAAAACAAGCAGATCCTGGATCGCCTCAACGCGGTGTATGGCGACGGGCCGGACCCCGACGACGAGCGTATGCTTGCGGGGGTGCGCCGCCTCTATAACCGTAGCGTGGAGCGCGACTGGTGATCAGGCAAGGGGACATTTATTGGGTGGAGACCGAGCCGCCCACCGCGTCCGAGCCAGGATATACGCGCCCCTACGTCGTCATCCAGAATAACGTATTCAATCAGAGCGCGATCAATACCGTCGTTGTGTGTGCCATCACCTCCAACGTGCGGCGTGCGGACGCGCCGGGGAACGTCCTGCTCACAGCGGGGGAAGGCGGACTGCCGAAACGCAGCGTCGTCAACGTCTCGCAGATCCTGACGCTCGACAAACAGCTATTGGGCGAACACGTTGGCTCACTCGGGGGCGTACGTATCCACGATATCTTGGACGGCATGCGGCTTGTTCTCGACCCGCGTGAGCCGCCGGTCGATGGGCCTGGGCGGCGATGAGCGCCGCCCAGGGTGTGACATGGGCAAACCGACGCCTCGGCTGAACGTGGCGCCTATCAAGTCCGCCCGCTCACCTTGGTCGACTTGACCGGGTCGGGACTCGCGCGTCTTGGGACGGATGAGCGCCTCTGCGCAGGCGACCACGGCGTCACCCAACAATGGACGTTGGCTCTTTGGGCGCATCCGTCGCACCCCGACGGGTTGTTGTATCGGGCGCGCCACGACCCCTCCCGCTATAGCCTCGCGCTCTACGATCGCGTTGCCGACGCCGTGCGGGCGACTCCGTGGGGCAGCTTGTCCGACGCACACAATCGAGCCACGATCGCGGATCTACTCGGCGCCTATACCTTCGCGCTAGTCGACGACCAAGGCTGATACGAAGATAGCCGCCGGCGGCTATCTTCGTATCAGCCTTGGTCGTCGACTCACCTTAACAAACCTATTAGAAAGGGTTGCTATACTTAGGGTAGTCTTGACACTCCACACGGCTCAAGCCGTGGGATTCTTGGTTCAGCGACCGTCGCACCATGGCCTGGAGGCTCTGGCGTCTGACACAATCTCCCCAAGCGTGACTTCCGGCGTGCCCCGCCGTAGAGACGCCGTTGGGCGTCATGGTGGCCCCCGAAGGAGCGATCACCATTAGCAGTATATCATCCTACAGGCGATCGTTGACGCGCCGCTTGTCGCGGCCCGTCGTTGCGGCGATCCCATTCATCCCACGACGAAAGCCGAGGGTTTTCTGAGAGGTTTCTATAAAACGAAGGGATAGACGCGCTAGGTCCGTCCCTTCGCATACCCCAAAGGCCACATGAACCAAAAGAACATCCGCAATTTCTGCATCATCGCGCACATCGACCACGGCAAGTCGACCCTGGCCGACCGCCTGATCGAGAATACACACACCGTCAGCAGCCGTGATATGTCCGCCCAACTGCTCGATACGATGGACCTTGAGCGCGAAAAGGGTATCACGATCAAGGCGCAGGCCGTGCGTATGCTCTACCAGGCCCGCGATGGTGTAGAGTACGAACTCAACCTGATCGACACGCCCGGCCACGTCGACTTCAACTACGAGGTCTCGCGCGCACTGGCCGCGTGCGAGGGCGCCGTGCTTGTCGTCGACGCCGCGCAGGGCATCGAGGCGCAGACCCTCGCCAACGTCTACCTTGCGCTTGACCACGACCTGGAGATGGTCCCTGTTATCAACAAGATCGACCTGCCCAGCGCCGACCCTGAGCGCGTCAAGGCCGAACTCGAGCGCGTCATCGGGCTCGACCCCGACGATATGGTGCTCGCCAGCGCCAAAGCCAACATTGGCATCGAGGACGTACTCGAAGCTATCGTGCATAAGGTACCGCCGCCCACGGGCGACGCTGGCGCGCCCCTGCGCGCCCTCATCTTCGACTCGCACTACGACTCCTACCGCGGTGTCATCGCCTACGTGCGCGTGATGGAGGGCACGATCCGGCCCGGCATGCGTATCGCCCTGATGGGCTCGGGCGCGCAGAACGAGATCATGGAGATGGGCGCGTTCCGTCCCGCCCTTACGCCCTTAAAGAGCCTCGCCGCAGGCGACGTCGGCTATATCGCCACGGGGTTCAAGAACGTCAAGGACTGCCAGGTCGGTGACACCGTTACCGACGCCCGCCGCCCCGCCGCCGCGGCGCTGGCCGGCTACAAGCCCGCGCAGCCGATGGTCTTCGCCGGTTTCTACCCCACGAACGGCGAGGACTACTCGCTGCTGCGCGACGCCCTCGACCGCCTCAAGCTCAACGACGCCAGCCTGACCTACGAGCCGGAAAGCTCCGTCGCGCTCGGCTTCGGCTTCCGCTGCGGCTTCCTGGGTCTGCTGCACATGGAGATCATCCAGGAGCGGCTGGAGCGCGAGTACGACCTACAACTGCTGGCCACGGCGCCGAGCGTGGAGTATCAGATCACCAAGACCGATGGGACCGAATTGGCGATCGACAACCCCTCGGGCCTGCCGCCCGGCGGCGAGATCGCCGAGATCCGCGAGCCGTGGGTACACCTAAGCATCTTTACACCCGCGCAGTACATCGGTAGTATCAACGAACTGTGCCGCCAACACCGCGCCGAGTATGGCGGCATCGAGTACATCGACGAGGGCCGCGTGCACCTGACCTTCGACCTGCCGCTCTCCGAACTGATCGTGGAGTTCTACGACCAACTCAAGAGCATCAGCCAGGGCTACGCCTCGCTCGACTATAACGTGGCCGGCTACCGCGCGGGCAACCTGGTCAAGCTCGACATCCTGGTCAACGGGCAGCCGGTCGACGCGCTCTCCATCATCACCGACCGCCAGAAAGCCCCGCTGTTTGGCAAGGCGCTGATCGAGAAGCTCAAGGATATTATTCCGCGCCAACTCTTCGAGGTGCCGGTGCAGGCGGCAATTGGCGGGAAGATCATTGCGCGCGAGACGATCCGCGCCATGCGCAAGGACGTGCTCGCCAAGTGCTACGGCGGCGACATCTCGCGCAAGCGCAAGCTATTGGAGAAGCAGAAAGAGGGCAAGAGCCGCATGAAGCGCGTCGGCAACGTGGAGATCCCGCAGGAAGCGTTCATGGCGGTGCTCAGCTTGAATAAGTAGTCGTGAGTCGTGAGTTGATCTACGCCGGCTCTTTCCGTAACATGTAGGCGTGGGGCTTGGGCGTGTAGCCCAATGTCCGGTTGATGGCCAACATCGGCCCGTTTTGCGCATCGTTGACGGTCTTCACCTGGGCAACACCATACTTTCGGCAGATGGCAATAGCCACCAGCTTGAGTGCGAGCGCAATCCCGCGTCCCCGGAACTCCCGCAAAACCCCCGTGAATTGGTTATACATGAGACCGGGCTCGCTGCGGACCAGATGCGTTAGACCGATCCATCGCTCATTAGTGACCGCGAGAATCAGACCATCGGACAGGAAAGTTGGGCTCTCCAGGACGTCCCGACGGAACTGCCCGAATGGGGCGGGCGGACGCGTCTCTCCACCCGGCGCATCGCGCGCCGTCGCAGTGTAGATTTCATACAGCGTGTGCTCTTGTCTGGCCGTCCCTCTCAGGTCTGCCCATGTGGGGAAGCGCACCCCAGCTGCGGTCACGCTTTTAAGGGTACCCGCGAAACGACCAAAGTCGAAGGTCGAGAGGTCCAACGCCGACTCGGACAGCTGCCGATAGATGCTAAAGCCGTGCGCCTGGGCAAACGCGAGCGAGCCAGGAGTCCCTTCTCCGGCGATGGTGTCGAGGGTCACGGCCCCATGCTCCTGGGTGAAGGCAAGAATGGCGTCGTACAGCTGTGTGCCAATCCCCTGACGGCGTACTGTTGGGTCCACAATGACCACGGCGAAAAACTGACCAGCCGGATCCTCGGGCGTGTGCGCGGCCTTGGCCGTGCCAACAATCCGCCCTGCGTCGTCGACCATGACAATGCGGTGGAATAGGGTCCCAGTGCCGTGGCTCGATTCGATGTAACGCAACTCCTCCGCGCTGACGGGCACAGCGTCCCACGAGCTCTCCAATCGCGCGAGTTGCGGGTAGTCCGCCTCGGCGTTGATCGGGCGTAGACGTAGCGACATAGAAAAAACCCTCTTGCCTGTTTGTGGCCAATGCCGATGGTCAGCGCCGGGCTGATCCGCCCCTAATCACTATCTTATCGAAAAGTCGGGGGGCTAGGCCGCCGCGAGCGCCCCGGGGGCGTGGGCCGCAGCCGCGCGTTGGGTGATGATGCTGGCCAGGGAGGGCATCTGGTAGGCGCCAGACAGGCGGTCATGCAGATAGTGGGCCACATTGACACCGAGCTTGGCCGCCGTCTGCGTGATCGCGCTGAAGACATCCCACGCCGTGACGCCCGCGCGACTGCGGGGGCCGAAGCTCACGTCGCGCTTGCGCACGCGCTGACGGGCGCCCAACGCGGCCGGGTTGTTATGCAGAATGAAAACTCGCATTCGTCGTTACAGTTAGCGTACGTGGATCAACGCATCCTGTCAATCGTAATGACAGAAGGAAACCTCACATCCAACGAGGTGTGTGCAGGAGCGTAGTGAATGCTACACTTGCCTGCCGCCTGCCGCCTGCCGCCTGCCGCCTGCCGCCTGCCGCCTGCCGCCTGCCGCCTGCCGCCTGCCGCCTACCCCGTATATCGCTCCAGCACAGCCAACAACTCATCGATCTCGAAGGGCTTGCTCAGGTAGTCGTCGCAGCCGAGGGCGAGGGCGCGCTCACGGTCGCCGCGCATAGCGTGGGCGGTGAGCGCGACGACCGGCGTGCGCAGGCCGTCGTCGCGCAGGCGCTGGATGACGTCCCAGCCGCTGAGTTTGGGCAGCGAGAGGTCCAGCAATATCAGATCGGGCGAGCAGGCGTGCGCCGCAGCGACCCCCGCTTCGCCGTCCGTGGCCACGGTATAGGCGTAGCCCTCGTCGTCGAAGAGGCTCGTCACCAACTCGACGATATCTTCGGCGTCCTCAATCAGCAGCACCCGGCGGCGCGATGGTCCGGGCGCGTTCACAGCGCCGTCTCCAGCACCGCGCGCACCTGGTCGAGTAAGCGCGTGAGCGGCACACCATTCTTGGTGACGATCATCGATGCCTCCGTGCTCAACAGGCGTTCCTCCTCGGGCGATAGGGTTTTCGCCGTCACAATGACGACGGGAATGTGCCGCGTGCGCTCATCGGCGCGCAGCAGCCGCAGCACCTCGAAGCCATCCATCCCCGGCATCATCAAGTCGAGCAACACCAGGCGCGGCGCTTGCTGCGTGACGATGCGTAGCGCCTCTTCCCCGTTGGCGGCCACGCTCACGGGGATCTGCTCCTCGACCAGTATACTTGCTAGCAAGGTGCGGATGTTCTCGTCGTCGTCGACGACGAGGACGGGGCCCGTGCTCACGGGCGTGAGCTTGGCGAGCGTGGCCAACAACTGCTCGCGCTCCACCGGCTTGACGAGGTAGTCCGTCGCGCCCAGGCTGAAGCCAAGGGCCTGATCGTCCACGATGGTGTGCATGACGACCGGGATGTGGGCGATCTTTGGATCGCGCTTGAGGCGGTGCAGTGCACGCCAGCCGTCGGTCTCGGGCATCATGACGTCGAGCAGGATAGCGTCGGGTTGTAGCTCATGCGCCTTACGCACGCCGTCGTCGGCCGAGAGCGCGCCGAACACGCTATAGGCGCTGCCTTCGAGCGCGCGCTCCAGCAGCACGACCATCTCGGGATCGTCGTCGATGACGAGGACGCGCCGCTCCCGCGCTGGCGGGACAGGCGCGCCGGCCGGCGCGGGACTGGGGATGGCGTGGGCGTGCGGCGTTGCCGGTAGGGCGATGGTGAACGCGCTGCCCGCGCCCAGCGTGCTGGACAGCGTGAGCCGTCCGCCGAGCAGGGCCGTCAGGCGCCGTGAGATGGTCAGGCCAAGTCCCGTGCCGCCGGCCGTGCGCGTGTTGGACTGGTCGGCCTGGTAGAACTCGTCGAAGATACGCTCCTGCTGATCGAGTGGGATGCCGGCGCCAGTGTCCTGGACGGTTATGGTGATAGCGTTGACCGCCCTCGTGGCGTGTACGGTGACGCCCCCTTGCGACGTGAATTTGACCGCGTTGCCGACAAGGTTGACCAGCACTTGGCGCAGCCGATCCCGGTCGGTGATGACACGATCGAGGTCGGGATCCACCTCGACGCGCACGTACAGCCCCTTACTCCGCGCCTGTGGTTCGATCCCGGCGCGCAGCGCCTCCAGCAACTCGCGCAGGTCGACCTCGCGCCGGAAGATATCGAGGCGGCCGGCTTCGATGCGCGAGAGGTCTAGGATGTCGTTGATAAGCGTGACAAGATTGCGCGCCGAGGACAGGATGCGCTCGATGTTGTCGCGCTGGCGCTCGCTCATGCTCTCACCCTTGCGCCCGCGTAGCAATAGGGAGCCGAAGCCGATAATACTGGTGAGGGGCGTGCGCAACTCGTGACTCATCGTGGAGAGGAATTGGCTCTTGAGGACGTTGGCGCGGCGCAACTCGTCGTTTAATTGGGCCAACGTCTCCTTCTGGCGCGCCAGTTCTTCGTTGCGCCGCGCCAACTCGGCGCCCTGTTCCAGGATGCGCGCGTAGGCGGTCGCGTTGCGCAGGGCGATAGCCGCGGCGTCGGAGAGCGCGTCGAGCATCTCCACATCGTCGTGCGGGATGACGCGCGGCGCGGCGTAGTAGGCCTCGATCACGCCGAAGGGCCGCCCTTCTACGCGGATCGGCGCCACGATCGTGGCGCCCGGTCGGGTGCCATCGGCGAGCGTCGGGACGAGCACGGTAGGTTCCGCCGCGGTCTCCTCTATCGCCACCACGTCCCGCGCCTCCAGGGCGCGCGTGGCGAAACTCCCCTTAAGAGGCATGTGCGCGCCGACGCCAAGCTCCCCGTGTAAGCCCTGTCCGGCCTCTACGCGTAACACCGCCAACGATTCGTCGACCAACAGCAGGGCCGCGCCCTGTGATGAGGCCAGATCTCCTGCGGCGCGCACGATCTCATCGAAGAGGCCCGCGCGGTCAAGCGAGGCGGCGAGGCGCGCCGTGATGCCGCGCAAACGGGCAAGGCGGCGCGCGCGCTCAGCATTGCGCACGACCGCAGCGCGCAACTCCTCGTTCTCGCGCCGCACAGCATCGATGTCAGGCGTCGTTATATCCTCCACGGCTACTCTATCCCATCGTATTACTCGCGCCACACTTGTCTATAGGTCACGCAAGAGGTATGCCAGCGACCAGGCGGCAGGCGGCAGGCGGCAGGCGCCAGGCGGCAGGCGGCAGTAACTAGAGAGGCGCGAAGTTTAATAACTCCGCGCCTCTCTTTTTGCTACTTCGTGCCGCGTACCTGACGCCTGCCGCCTGCCGCCTCGCTACACACTCGTCACCGGCTCCGGCGAGTCGGGGTACGGCGTGGCCGGCCCGGTGGGGACGGGGATGGGCTCCATGCCGTCGGGCCGGTGCGCGTTGACGATAGCCGTGAGTTGGTTGCGGTCCAGCGACTCGTCCTTCATCAGGGCCTCGGCGATGGCGTCGAGCATGGGCCGGTTGGCGGTTAGCGTCTTGAGCGCGCGCTCGTGCGCCTCGTCGATCAGGCGCGCCACGGCGGCGTCAATGCGCTTGGCCGTCTCGTCGCTGTATTCCTTGGGCTCCCAGGGGTTGAAGCCGCGGCCGTTTAAGGCGTCGTCGCCTGAGCCGCCGAAGTACTCGGGACCCAGCTCCGTAGACATGCCGAGTTGCGTCACCATGGCGCGGGCCATGCCCGTGACCTGCTGCAAGTCGTTCTGCGCGCCCGACGTAATGTCGTCGCACGAGATTTCTTCGGCGGCGCGTCCGCCCAGACCCACGGCCATGCGGTCGAGCAGGTAGTCGCGCCGGTAGTTACGGCGGTCGTCGATGGGACGGAACTGCGTCACACCCAGGCTGCGGCCGCGCGGCGTGATGGTGACGCGGTGCACCGGGTCGACGTTGGGCAGCATGAAGGCGACCAGCGTGTGGCCGCCTTCGTGGTAGGCCACGAGCCGCCGCTCGTCCTCGTTCATTAGCGCCGCGCCGGGCGCGCCGAGCGTGATGCGGTCGAGCGCCTCCTCGAAGTCATGCGGGTTGACTTGCGACTCGCCCTTGCGCGCGGCAGTCAGCGCGGCCTCATTGGCCAGGTTAGACAGGTCGGCGCCGCTCATGCCGGGTGTGGCCTGCGCGATGGAGGCGAGGTCGACCGTGCCCGACATCGGGATATTGCGTGTGTGGATGCGCAGGATGGCCTCGCGTCCGCGCCGATCCGGCGGATCGACCTGCACCTGGCGGTCGAAGCGGCCGGGGCGCAGCAACGCGTGGTCGAGCACGTCGGGGCGGTTGGTGGCGGCGAGCACGATCACGGCCTGGTTCGGCTCGAAGCCGTCCATAGAGACGAGCAACTGGTTGAGCGTCTGCTCACGCTCGTCGTTAGTGCCGCCGCCGAGTGGACCGCCGCTGCCGCGCTGGCGGCCGATGGCGTCGATTTCGTCAATGAAGACGATGGCCGGCGCGGCGGCTTTGGCTTTGTCGAAGAGGTCGCGCACGCGGCTGGCGCCGACGCCGACGAAGACCTCGACAAACTCGGTCGCGCTGATGCTGAAGAACGGCACATGCGCCTCGCCGGCGACGGCGCGCGCGAGCAGCGTTTTGCCGGTGCCGGGCGGCCCCACCAATAGCACGCCCTTGGGGATGCGCGCGCCGAGCTTATGGTACTTGGTGGGGTCGCGCAGGAAGTCGACTTCCTCGGAGAGTTCGTTCTTGGCCGCCTCGACGCCGGCGACATCGCCGAAGGTCGTGCTGGGGCGTTCCTCGGTGTAGAGCTTTGCTTTGCTTTGCCCGAAGCCGAAGATGCCCTGCTGCTGGCGCCGCGCCGCCTGCGTACCGAAGTAGAGGAAACCAATGATCAGCAGGAAGGGCAGCACGTTGAGCAGGATGCCCACGATGTTGAGCCAGGCCGGAGATGTGTCGGGCACGAACGTGATGGCGACGTGATGCTGGTTCAGCAGCGGAATAAGCGTCGTGTCGGGGATCGAGGGTTGCGACTGTAGCGCTGCGGTGTAGCTGGGGTAGTTTTTGCCGCTTTGCGCGTACTGCTTCTTGAAGTCGCCCGTCACGGTGGTCGACGAGATGTGCGCCGTCTTGACGTTGTCCTGCGTGACCTGCGTTGTGAGGTCGCTGTACGTGAGCGTCGCCACCGGCCCCTTGTTGTTGGTGGGCAGGAGCGAGAGGTAGTACGGCAGGTACAACAGGATGACGACGGCGGTGATGATGAGCCACACGCGGCCGGAGATGCGCCGGCGCGGCGGCTGGTTATTTGGTCCATTACTATTATTGTTGGGCCCGCCCCGTAACGGGTCGTTTTTGCGCGGGTCGTTCACGACATGCCTCCTGGAGAGTAAGAAAGGTAGAAATACCTCTACTAAATACTGTACCCGACCCTACACTACGCTACTAACATCTTGGCGTTGTATCCCTCGGGGCACGAGGCGACGACTGCACAAAGCGTTCCAGCGGAGGGGTCCTCACCCCCACCCCCGTCAATCGAAGCTAGTCTCTCTCCTCGCCCCCCCCGCCCATGGCTGACTGGCCCCTCGGCTGCGGCCGACGGTCCAGCGCGCCTCCGGGGGAGCCTGGGGAGATGCCTCCCCCCAGACCCCCGCCATACACACATCGTGGGAGCCACGGGGCCTGGAGATGGGAGACGGCCAGCCACGACCGAGGCTCATCCCTGTCCTGTGTCTGTCTGTCACACAGGCGGTATCCATTAACGACGCTGACTCGATCACCAGTACCCGCCCCATCATCCGCCACACCGTCTTTATGGCGGGGGTCTGGGGGGAGGCATCTCCCCAGGCTCCCTCGGAGGCGCGCTGGACCGTCGATCCCGCGGGTAGGGATCGGGGGGCCAGTCAGCCATGGGCGGGGGGGGCGAGAAGGAGAAAAAAGCCAGTTAGCCATGAGCAGGGGGCGAGGAGAAGACGGGGGGAGAGGGGGAGCGGCCACGCCTGTTATGCTATACGATATGACCGACGACACCCTTGAGCGCGATCTGCGCCACGCCTACGGCGCCTACGAGTACCTGCGCGCCCACGACCTCTCCGACCTCTCTATGACATCGCGTCTGTTGCACGAGAACGACCCGGACTACCTCGCGTGCCGTATAGCCGGCGAAACGCGCGAGTTGTACGGCGTTGTCGAGGGGACGCACGGGCATGGCGGGGGACGCGATGACATCGTGCTCGAGGCCTATCAGAGCCTCTATTGGTTGATGGTCTTTGCCGTCGCCGCTGGCGACGGCTACGATGACCTGCGTCCCCACGAACCCCTAGCTGACCCGACCAGCGTCGCCGTGACCCCACAGTCCTGGCCGTTGCGCGCGCGCGGTCTCCGCGACGGCGACGACGCGCGGCGACGGCAGGCGCTGCGGGCGGGCTTCGCGATCGTCGGAGCGGCCTGCATGCGCGCCGGCGTCCCTGCGTGCGCGCCGGTGCGGCGCGACCTGGATGAGTTGCGCGCGAAGGCGTACCTCGCCCCCTACTTGAGAGAGTTGGATGAATAAGGAGCAGACGCGTCCTGGAGAGAGTTGGATGAATAAGGAGCAGACGCGTCCTGGAGAGAGTTGGGTGAATAAGGAGCAGGCGCGTCCTGGACGGCCGCGCCCCGACATCGCCGCGCTATCCGCGTACGTGCCGGGGCGTTCCGCCGCTGAGGTGCGGCGGCGCTACGGGTTGGATGACGTGGTAAAGTTGGCCTCGAATGAGAACCCCTTCGGGCCGTCGCCGCGCGCCGTCGCCGCCGCGACGGCCGCGCTCGCCGCGAGCAACCGCTATCCCGACGGCGCGTCCACGGCGTTGCGCGCGCGGCTGGCTGCGGTCTACCGCCTGGCGCCCGCCAACGTCATCGTGGGCAACGGCAGCGACGAGATCATCCTGCTCCTGGCTCTGGCCTACCTCCGGCCCAGCGAAACGGCCGTCATGGCCGCGCCGCCGTATGCGATCCATCGTAGCGCCGTCGTCATCGCCGGCGGCGTCGTGGCCGGCGTCGCGCTCAAAGATCATGTCCACGACCTCGACGCGATGGCGACCGCGGTCGGAGGGGGCGCCAAGCTCGTCTTCGTCGCCAACCCGCACAACCCAACCGGCACGCACCTCGACCGCGAGGCCCTGCGTCGTTTCGCCGCCCGTATCCCGGCTCATACGTTGCTGGTCGTCGACGAAGCCTACCACGACTACGTCGACGACGCGGTCCGCCACACCGCGCGCGACCTGCTCGGCGACTACCCGAACGTGGTGACGCTGCGCACCTTCTCCAAGGCGCATGGGCTGGCTGGGCTGCGCGCCGGCTATGCCCTCGCCCACGAGGACGTCGTGAGCACGCTCGACCGCATCCGGCCGCCCTTCGACCTCAACATCGCCGCGCAAGCAGCCGCGCTCGCCGCGCTCGACGACGTGGCGCATGTACGCCACGTCACGCGTGAGAACCGCGCCGGCCGCGCGCGTCTCATGGTGATCGCGCGCCGCCACGGTTTGGCGATGGTTCCGAGTGAGACGAACTTTGTCCTGATGCAGGTGGGCGACTCGGCGGCGCTCACGGAGGCCCTGATGGCGCGCGGCGTCATCGTGCGCCCCGGCGAGAACCTGGGCATGCCTGGCTGGATACGCGTTAGCGTGGGCGCGCGCGAGGATCTGGATCGCTTCGAAGAGGCGATGGAACGAGTCGATAGTCGATAGTCGATAGTCGATAGTCGATAGTCGATAGTCGATAGTCGATAGTCGATAGTCGATAGAGCGTACTGCCAAGCGGTACATGGTCACTGGTTTGCCCACGATGCGTTAGCCGCATACTATCGACTATCGACTTCTACGAGGGGGAAATATGGCTGATACAGAGAAAGCGCCGCTAGGCGGCACGCGGGTCGACGTGGAGGGGCCGGGGCGCATCGCGGTGCGCCGTGAGACGCGCGAGTCGTTGGTGGAAGCGCGCGTCGATGACGGGCCGCGCCGCGAGGGCACAGTCGACACCGGACTCAATTTCTTCGACCATATGCTGGAGACGATCGCCTGGCAGGCTTGCCTCAACCTCGACGTGCGCTTCTCGCACAAGCGCTACCACCTCACCCACGTCGTCACCGAGGATGTCGGTCTGACCCTGGGACGGGCGCTGGCGCGTCTGCTTGAAGACCGTACGCCACAGGGGGTCAACGGCCTGGGCTCGGCGCACGGCGCCATCGACGAGGCCATCGCGCTCGCCCTCATCTCATTCGAGGGGCGTGCGGGCGGCTACTACGACCTCGCTACGCCCGGCGCTCAGAAAGAGCGCGTCGAGGACATGCTCACGGCCGACCTCGTGGCCTTCTTCGACGGGCTGGCGCAGGGCGCCCGCTGCACCATTCACCTGCGCTCGCTGCAAGGCGTCGACCCGCACCACGTCTGGGAGTCGATCTTCCGCAGCTTCGGCGTGGCCCTGCGCAACGCGCTCGCCCGTAATGAGTGGCGCGCCGGATTGACGGCGGGCATTAAAGGCACGCTGGATTAGGCTCTACCGTGGTCATGAAAGCGGGCGAGATGCTTTTGCAGCCGTGGGCGGCGCTTTCTCTGATTGAGGAACTTGAACGGGCAGGAGTCCTCATACTCGGTGTCGATGTCTGGTACGACGTAGGCGGTGAGATAGCTCAGAGCCTGAGTTCCCTTGACTTGAGCGAGTCGCGTGATAGACGCTGCAACGCTACTCAGGCACAATCGTTTATCGAGAGCGATTTACCCGACGGGACCGTGTTCGTATCACTCGTATTCGACGAGAGTGCTATGGATGCGCGGAGTTCCGCCTAAAACACTGTGGATGGTAGACACAGCCGAACGGGACAGGCGAAATGCGGGATAATCAATGGGTAGCCGCTCGACGCATCCTCTAATCACTAAACACTAGCCACATAATCACTCCAAAAAATGTCCATACTTACCGCACACAACCTCGGTCTCGCGCACGGCGGCTTCGACGTGTTCAGCGGGATCTCGCTGGCTATCCCTAACGACGCGCGTATCGGGCTGGTCGGACCCAACGGCATCGGCAAGACGACGCTGCTGCGCATTCTTGCTGGCGCGACCACACCCAGTACCGGCTCCGTCAGCCGCGCGCGCGGCCGTACCCTTGGCTACCTGCGCCAGGAGGCTCAGGAGGTCTTCGCCGGCCGCGACCTGTCGATCTATGGCGAGTTGCTCGACGTCTTCGCCCCCTTGCGGGCGCGGGCGGAGGAGTTGCACGCCATGGAGGCGCGCATGTCCGCCGGCGATACTCATGCCAGCAGCGAGCTGTTGACAAGCTACGGCGCCGCGCAGGAAGCCTTCGAGCGCGACGGCGGCTATACCTACGAGGCGCGCATCCGCCGTACGCTGGAAGGGCTCGGCTTCGGGCGGGCGCAGTGGGACCTGCCCGTTAGCCACCTCAGTGGCGGCCAGAAGACGCGCGTGTTGCTGGCGCGGCTGCTGCTGGAGACCCCCGACCTGCTGATCCTCGACGAGCCGACCAATCACCTCGACGTCGAGGCGGTGGAGTGGCTCGAAGGGACGCTGCGCGCCTGGAGCGGCGCCCTGCTGGTAGTCTCGCACGACCGCTACTTCCTCGACCGCACCGTCGACCACATCTGGGACATGAGCCGCGCCGGCATCGACAGCTATCGCGGCGCCTACAGCGCCTATGTGGGGCAGCGCCAGGAGCGCTGGGAGCGGCAACAGGCGCTCTTCACCGAGCACAAGGAGCGCCTGGAGAAGGAACTTGGCTACATCCGGCGCAACATCGCCGGGCAGCGCACCGACCAGGCCAAGGGTAAGCTGCGTCGACTCAGCCGCGAACTCAAGGCCATCGAGGAACTCGGCCTGTTCGAGGCCATCGGCAAAAGCTGGTCCGAGACCGGCGTGGGCAATGTGCATCCCATGGGCGTCGACGAGGCCGCCGCGCGCATCGGGGCGCTACAGCCGCCTGCCGCGCGGCCGGCGCTGGCGATGCGGCTCAAGGCCGTGGGGCGCGGCGGCGACCTTGTATTGCGCACCAAAGACCTGGAGGTCGGCTACCCCGGCAAGCCCCTGTTCGTGGCCGACGACATCCTGCTGCGGCGCGGCGAGTGCGCCGCCCTGATCGGCCCCAACGGCGCCGGCAAGACCACCTTCCTGCGCACCGTGCTGGGCGAGCAGCCGCCGCTGGCCGGCGACGTGCGGCTGGGCGCGGGCCTCAAGGTCGGCTACTTCGCGCAGGCGCACGACCGGCTGAACCCCGACAGTAGCGTGGTCGAGGAGTTGATGGCGCATCGCCCGGTCATGACCATCTTCGAGGCGCGCGATTACCTGGCGCAGTATCTGTTCCGCGGCGAGGACGTGTTCAAGCCCGTCAAGGCGCTCAGCGGCGGCGAGCGCGGGCGGCTGGCCCTGGCTATCCTGGCCGTCGACGGCGCCAACGTGCTGCTGCTCGACGAGCCGACCAACCACCTGGACATCCCGGCGCAGGAGGCGTTGCAGGAGAACCTGGAGCGCTTCGGCGGCACGTTGCTGATCGTCTCGCACGACCGCTATCTGGTCGACCGGCTGGCTACGGCGG
>JAABUU010003987.1_pt1 | contig 18012 bp, 7 predicted proteins | sample 5559301 | NCBI WGS metagenome assembly JAABUU01 (sample SAMN10711884, study PRJNA513360) | rock metagenome | isolation source: Antarctica rocks | place: Antarctica: Victoria Land, Richard Nunatak white | reverse complement strand
TAAAGTAATCATTATACAAGTCAAATTGAGAAATTCTGTAAGACTGAGTTCAACACTCTATATATTTAAACTTGAAGTCAATCTTCTGTCAAGAAAGCAAATATGCAAAATGAAACTGCATAAAAGCTTTAATTAACACTGTCTTTAAATGTATGATAAGCACAGCAAGACTATAATAAAAATGTTAGAATAAGATGAAGTCTATATAATTAAATATATTGTAAAGAGTCTTAATGAATTTGCTTTAATATCTGCAATATATATATTACATTTAAAGATCATCTTCTCTGTTACTGCTTCAGACACAAACTTATATGTTTAGATTCATGAGCATAATCTTATGATTAATTTCTTAGATATTGACACTGCATCATTGAATGAAAAGATCAAGACTTATAGACTTTGACATTAACAATTTGTTTATCTTGATTCTGTAAAGTTGTGTAATTTTTACAAAATAATAATTCTTAAAAAGTCAATTCTCATCATTGAGAACAACAAGAACATGTGTGAGATTTGTGTTTTAATTAAGTTTATTAATAAATGAGATTACACTGTAAGCAAAAAAAAGATTAACATTCTTGTTTTTGTCTTCATTGATATATGCAGCTCATTATTCTTATTATTTAACAAATATCAGTACTTTCTGAAGATAGTAGATAATCACTTTTAAAAGATGTAAATAATATTGTTAAAGCAACATAATGAGATCTTACAGACACTGTAAGAATGATAGTTAAAGACTGAACTTTAAATTGATGTAAAGATTCTTGCTGTATAAAGCAACAATGAAATGAAGTTAAAGTTCACTTTAAATAACTGATGCAAGTCTCTTAACATTACACTGCAATACACAATGCTCTACATATTAATTCAGAATGATATTGTCAAAAGAGTCATTTAAATCACTGAGAACTCAGTGCACATCATAATTAAAGAAATATAATTGTTAATAAAGTTCTAAGTGTAAACAGCATAGATAGATGTCTATCTTTGTAATTAAACAGCAACTAATCTCTTAATTAATGATAAATAAATAACTTCTGAGAAAGCTTTCATTGATGTAAAGTTATTTATCAATTACATTTATATATAAGAATGTAAGTGCTACAGCTACATTGATCTCAAGTTATTATCTGAAGATAGATGCAACAAATTCATGAATTAAGAATAAATAAAAGTCTTTATGAACTACATTGAGAAAATCATAAAGCAGTATCAGCTTTAAGCTTTAAATCTTAAATACATCATCAAGAATTACACTGTAAAGTTTGCTAAAAGTGAGAAGAAAGACATTGTTAATCTTAAACTGCAATAATAGACATTAAATGTTCTTTTAAATAGAAGATTCATTAAATATTCATAAAAGAAGTTAATCATTGTGAAGATCACAGCTTCAGATTAAATACTTATGATTTAAAACAGTAAGATGTAGTCTGACTTGATTACAGTTAAGATTAACAAGTCTTAAGATAAACAACATAAAATTAAGTTAACTGTAGTTAATCTAGACAAGTCATTAAATGAGAAGATTTTTTTTACAGCATTAAAAGAATTATGCTGCTTCTTTATGTAAACAATATTGTTATAACTTCAACAAATTTATCATACATTCTTTGATTCAAGCAAGCTCTTGTGAATGTGTTTAAAGTTAAGAACTTAAAAAAGACATAGAAAATTCTTTAACATTTAAGTTATATACAATTATAAAATGAGAATTCTGCATCTGAATCAGACTTACTATATAAATAAGATATTAAAGAATCTTCATATGCAATTTAATAAGCACAGAGTCATCAGCATTTCATTTAATGAATATAATGTTTTTTATTTCACTGACTTAACTGACTAAAGAATAGATTAAAGACAGTATTAATAGATAATTGAAAATTTAATATATACAGCAATTTATATTTGATTAAACATCATCTTTATATTAAATTAACTAAGTCAATATCTCAGCAATTCTGCAGAGCATTATAAATATACATTTAAGAAACTATTGCAGTACATAAGATTAATTATTAATTTCAGCATCATATACAGCTTTAATGAAAGTCAAGTAATGCTTAAATATTCTGACTTTAACTATGCTTTAAATAAGCAGAATTAAAAATCAATTTTAAAGTGCATTTACATGCTTAAAGATGAATCAGTGTCATGAATAAGTCAAAAGCAGAAGTTTATTATCATCTTAATTACTGAGATTGAATACATAATCATGTCAATGTGCATGAAGACTGAGATCTGACTTGAAAAGATGTTAAGAGATATGAACATAAGCAAATATTTTAAAGTCAATTTACACTGCATGAACATTTAAGAGAACAAAGCTCATTAAATATCTTTATTTATTTAATTTAAAGAAGACAATCAAGCTGTCTTGATCTTGATCAAGAACACATATATATATAAATAATTAAAGCACATCAATGTCTTCTATTACAACATTTGTAATCTGCATAAGTGCAATCAGATTCAGATAGACTTTATACTCAGTTAAAAAAGAATTGTTAATGAGCTTATTAAGTGTCTGTCTAATGACATAGTATAGCATAAGTATCTACTTTCTTTCAATAAAACTTCTTGTCACAGTTAAGTCTCTGATTGCAGAGACATATGTAATGAAATAATTATGAAGCAGCAACATTAAGATATCAATTTCTGATCAGTATACAAAGAATTGAGCATTTAATTAGTCACAGATAAAGAAGTTTTAAATTCTGTATCAAAACTATTTTATAAAACTCTGAAAAGTATCACTCTTTATGCAGATTAACAGCAGAAAAGAAATAAACAATGCAATTCTTATACAGAGAATCTGCATTGCTTTTAAGATTATTTTATTTATACTCATCATAAATAAGATTCACTGATTGCACATATTTAAGCAGCATAAATCTTAACTGCAAAAAGACAAAATCAAAGAAACTGTGATAGTCAATCTTCTCACATAGACACTACAGCATAAGATTGTTCAGAAGAGACTGATCATTAATTTTTAATTATATGATATTTATCTTTATAATCACAGCACACAGATTAGACAATGTTTCAACTATAAACAGTAAGATTATACACAGTCTGTCTGTGAAAAGATGATGAAGTACAGCATATACATAGATACACATTAAATCATGAACTGCTTTAAGAAGAGAGTTTTATGCATAAACTGTGATTAAATTCACAAGACATGAGAGAAAACAGTGTACAAAATCTTTAAAAGCTTTCTTGTTATTTATTAGAAGAAATGTGTGATCTTAACAGTCAGAATGATGATAATCTGTAATCATTTTATAATCATAACATAACTGTCATCACAGTCTGACAGATTTAAAGTTGTTCAATTAAGAAAGTAAGAATGATTTTTAAGTACTGTATCAACATTAATTAAATAGAGCTCTGATTGCTTACAAAACATCTCAACAGCAACACAAAATTTCATTTAGATCAAGCTCTTTGCATCAGAGCTTAATAACAGTGATTAGAAAAGTCATTTAATGTATAATGAGATGCTGACAGACTTCATAAAAGAAGATACTGCACAATTAAAGTTCTTTTTATGTTAAATACTCAAATTCTTTAATTTAACTGTGATCTTGCAAACTATAGTGTGATGAAATTCATTCTAGATGCAGTCAACTCAAACACTCATTAAGTGCTGATCATATAGAAACAGACTTTTAACAAATACACAATATTTATTTATTGTTCTCAGAATTATACTCTGATAAGTGATGTCAACTCAGCATTTAAGATATGCTTTATGATCAGCAAAAAGATTTCAGTTCATATTTGATCAATTTAATTATATAATTAATATGTAACAGCACTGCACATGTATCTTATAGACAAGAACATCATCATCATAAATGTATATAATCTGCAAAGCAACAGATCACAATTCAGACTTAACATATCATATAATAAACTATTCATAAAGTTAAAGAGAAGATTATGCTTCTGAGAAATTTTAATGCTCATTATTTCTTTTAAGAGAGCTTATATGTCATTTATAAGATGCAATCAAAACATCTTCACATTACAACAGTAATAAATGATCTCTCATTACTCACTTTAAAAGAACTGTCAATTTGAAAAAGAAACAATCAATAAAGTATCACTGATCTTATGTTTATTTTAGTAGCAATTAAGAAATTAATTTAATTCTATAATTCAATGAATTACTGAGCAATCACTCAAGACTACATCTCAATAAATATTTAAATTATAATATTAATGAAGAAGCTGACATTAAGTAAGTGCTATGCACTGAAAAAGCTTGACAAAAAGAGATTTAAACAGTATCTACATCAGAAAAAGTAAATATGCATATTATGTCTGTTTATAGCTCTGCAACAGATCATTTATAAAGATTTAGAGAAATATTGCTTGAAAATTTATTTATATGTATAAGCAAATTCTCAGTGATCATCAAGAATCTTGAAACTTCTTGTGAGCACAAGATGTGCAAGACAACAATATAATAACATTAAAATGAATTATAACAAGACATTTTATTAATTCTTTCAAGATCTATTCAAAAAGAAATTACAACATATAGAGTGCATAAATTGACAATAATTCATTAAATAGTCAATCTTAGCTCTGAATAATTCTTGTAAAAAGAATTTATGATGACTGTTGCAGTGAAGCAAGCTCTGTGCAGACAAATGATAAACATCATTTTATATTTCATTCTTGTGAAGATCAGATCAAAATAACATAAGTAATGATAATTTTATTAAGACACAAATTCTGATAGAGAAGTTCTTTTTAGAAGAGAGATAAGCAGATCTCAGAAACATTAATAATGAATTATTTACATCTTTTACACTCAACATCTTCTTAACAGTTATTGTAAAGCAGATTAAGCAGACAATTCATAGACTGTTAAATAATAAAGTTTTAAAGTTTAAATAATATTTTAAATGAAGCTCTTAAGATTGTGATTCTCTTCATTAAGAATGATTTTGCACAAGTAATTAGCAGATACTTCATTAATAAATTGATGTCTAAGAGCTTTTAAGAATTCATTACAGTAATTTTATAAAAGAACAGAAAAATAAATTATTTATTGTTAAGCAGTTATTATCTCATTATACTGAAAAACATAATTATAAAGCTGCTGAAAAAGCTGATTGCAGAGTGAATCACTGTGACAATAAAGATACATAATTTTATTTTATGAAATTAAATAAAAATCAAAAGAAAAAGATCTACTCTGATTACTTTAAAGCTGCTTACATTCTGTGTCAACACTGTGTAAAAGACAAAGTTAAAGTGCATAGTCTTAATGTTTAATCTTGATCTTAATGAGATATTTAACAATATTTTACATAAGAAATTGCTACACATTATACAATCTGCAAAGTTCTCATCATAAATTATTTACATCATAGAATGCTTTCTGATCAAATGTCACACAAAAATAGTTTTCTCAGAATTTGAAAGCAACTAAATATTTATAAAAACAAAGATTTCTTAAAGATTTTTACTTTCTTTAATTCTCTTTCTGTTCTTTGTATCAGAACTGCTGACAACATTTAAGTGCTCAGAGAACAAGATGATGATGTTTAACTTTGTAAATGACATAAATCTAATTACATAAAGAATCTCAGCACAGACAAACTGTCACAGATTGAAGTCAGTTTATAGTTGATGCATTGCATGAGTAAAGAGACATAAAGTAAGATTTATATTAAATAAATATAAGCTGATTTACTTTACAAGATGCTGCAGAGACCTCAGTGAGAATCTGATGAGTACAGTGTATTTTGATGATCAGATAATCTTGATAAAGACAATATTGTAAGTATTGAGTGTTCAGATTGATATAAGATTAAGATGAAGAGAATATGTGCAACAGACAGTTTAGAAAGACATTATGACATTTAAAACTTTTTTATATATTATATTATTTATATAAGATTCATTCACAAAGCAGTCTCAACTGCTTTACACAGCAGTGATTTAATTAATCATGCTATATAAGTTGCAGATGTAAGATCTGCAAAATGATGATGTCTTATTAATTATCTTATTCATTAAATCACTGAAGTGTCTACAGAACTGTTGTTTAAGAAAGATAATGAAAGTCTATAAAAGAACATTCATAATTGTTTTAAAGTGAAAATTCAATGTTTAGTCTCTGAATCTATACATAAAACACAAAACAATGCAGAAATTTCTTAAAACAGCTGACAATTCAGTCTCTGCAAGAATTAAATAAGTAATCAATATGATTTAAACAGCACTTTGAGTTTCTGTTGATGAAATGTTAAGAAGATGTAGACACAACATAGTCTTCATAATTAAATCATTAATATTAATTGTTACATCCTGACTGAAGGTTCCTCTGGTATAGGGGCTAGAGGTTAGAGCTTGTGATATAAGAGAGTTTCAGGCATGTTGAGTTAATCAGTAGCTAGTAGTATGCTAAGTAATGATTACATTGAATATGTTCATCTTCTTAAGAAAGATGACTTGTATATATATCAGACTGCTCATCTTGCTCACTCATGAGCATTGTAAGTCAGCTTGCTCAGCTCACTTGTAAGCACTATGAGCTTATACTGAGCTGTACACCTTTAAGGTGTAGTTCACTGAATCTACACATTCAATGAGTCTATTGAGACAATGACTGTAACATCATTCTTTCTTCTCAGACACTAGTTCTCTAGAGTCTTATTTAAATAAAAGTTTCTGTCTTTGTAATTCATAAGATTTTCATGATGAAGTCATTCAAAACATGCAATCACCTTTGTCTTTATCAATTCATTAGTAAAGACAGTGATTCAGTGTTGACTGTCTGTCTTCACTGTTTCAATCTCTTAATTCTTTGCATGAAGATGAAGAATCATTCTAAGTATGTTGAGTGTGTTCATCATGATCATTCATGTGTCAGTGTGTCATAAGAATCTCTTAATCATATACACAATAAACTTAAGTTCAATCTGTCTATTGCTGAGAAAGAACTGACACAGATTCTTGCTAGAGTCACTCATCTTTGTAAGACATTAAAATATATAAAAGATAAAGTTGCTGAGAAGGCACTCTGCCTTGCTCACAAGCTTGTCAATGATAATGACAGTGTTTTCAGAGATAAGAATGATTCTGATTCTTCTAATCTCTTATTCTTAAATTTCTGAAATGACCTTATCTCTGCAGTCTTTCCTCCTCAAACTGCTGAAGCATCCTCACACAGTTAAATAAATTATTCTTAAGTTCTCATGTGCTTTTCAAAGCATCATATTCTTTTCATTTAATGAGATAGTGAGCTTCCTCACTAATCATTCTCTTTTCTAAAATGTTCTTTACTTCATATTTGATTTTGAGTTCAACAGGCATTGATGTGACTTGAAGTGATATGAACTGATTGCATTGTTGAAGCATTGATGTGTAAAATACTGAGTGTATTCACATTTTCTAAGATAAGTCTAGCTCATAGCTTAATTTCTTGATGTTTCTCTTGATCATAAATGACTCAATGCTCTTGTTCATGAGTTTCTTGCTCTTCTTTTTTGTTTATATGTTGTCTGTCTGTAAATATATTCTCTTATCAATCTTATATGATTTTATCTCTGTTGTTCATCTCTTCTGTTCCTCAATTCTCTTCATAAGATTGACATGCAGTTTCTTAAGCTCAACAATATTCAATATTGCTTTCTGACTTCAAGATCTGTGCACTCACAGATCTCACTAAATCTTCAGATAATACTCATAGTTTGCTTCAAATGATGTCTTTCTCATGATTTTGTTTCATGCATTGTTGTACATAAACTGTGCCATTGACAGCAGTTGTACCCAATTGCTCTATTTTGTGTTAACATAATGTTGCAAGTACATCTTGACTGTCTGATTCATTCATTCACTTTGCTCATTCATTTATAAATGATATGCTGTCAACATCTTGTGCTTTATCCTGAGCTCTGCTGTGAGTGTTTTTCAGAACTTGCTTATGAACAGTTTATCTCTGTTGATGATAAACTTCTTTAATAGTTCATGATTGCTAATCAATTCTTGCAGTATAATGTACATCAATACTGATGCTGTTGCAGTCTCTCTGAATGAAATGAACATCATGTACTTCATTAATCTATTCACTATGATCAATATGCTGTCAAATCTGACTTCTCATGCTGAGTTCTTGAACTTTAATAGCTTAATGATAAAGTTCATGATAACAGACTCTCAGAGTGCATTCAGTGTGTTTAGTTATGTTATTTCATCATAATACTTATCTCTCTGAATCTTATTGTGTCAGCATGAATCATATCTGACAATGTATTTTATAATTCAATTGCAAAGATCATCTATGCTGCACCTTCTTTTTACAAGATCTTCTGTATATTTGACTTCTAGATGTTCATCAGCTCAGCTGTTGTGACACACTTTAATGAGTTTGTTGTCTATCAAGAAAGTATTCTTCATCTTATATATTGCTGCTAAGCCTTTCATGAGTGTTTCTCTCTTATCTTTGCACAGAATTTCAGTATGAATTGTTTTCACTTCTTTGTGATCAGATCATCTACTTAAAATGTCTGCATCACTGTTCTCATTATTCTTCTTGTAATGAATCTGAAATTCAAAGTCTGCTAACTGTTTCACTCAGCAAATCTGTCACTGATTCAGTTGCTTAATTGTTGCAAAGTTTCTCAGATTCTTATGATTTGTAAAGATCTGAATAGACTTGCTTATATTCACAAGATAAGATCTTTAATCTTGTAGTGCTTTCACTATTGCAAGAAGTTTCTTATTATAAATCTTGTATCTTTTCTTGAGTTCTGATAACTTTCTAGATCAATACACAATAGACTTTTTCTGCTCATCTTCAATCTGATATAGACATGCTCTGACTGCAAAATTCAATGCATCAGTTTTCAGTATCTTTTTGCATGCTTAATTGAGTATCTGCAGATGTGCAGTTTCACTAAGACTTCTCTTTAATGCACAGAATGCATTCTTCTGTTTTTTATCTCAATGTCATTTCTCATTCTTGCATGTCAAACACATAAGAGATTTTACAATCCTTGCATAGTTAGATACAAACTTTCAATAGTAGTTCATCAATTCTAGAAAGACTTGTACTTTCTTAATCTTTTGCAGTATAGATTAGTTCTGAACTGCCTTTGTCTTTTTAAGATCCTTCTTGATCTGATCAGATTGAATGACATACTTTAAAAACTGTATTTTCTTAATTTCAAATCTGCTTTTCAACTTTTTCACATACATAACTCATTCATTGAGCTTTGCTAGAATCTTGTGCACATGTCTGTGATGTGTTTTAAGATTGTCTGAATAGATCAGAATATCATTAAGATATGTGATCACAAAATCATTGAGATATTCTCTCAATATGTCATTGATAAGTCTCTGAAAGGTAACTGAGGTGTTTTTGAGCTCAAATGACATAATGATGTACTCATAGTGTTCATATCTCATTTAAAATGTCATTTTCCATTCTTCATTCTTCTTCATGCATACACAATAGTACACTTTCTTCAGATCTAGACTTGTAAATCACTTAACTTTCTCTAGTCTGTCTTGCAACTCTTCTATCAGCAGTAAGAAATAACTGTTTCAGTAAGTTATCTCATTGAGTTGTCTGTAGTCAACACAAAGTCACTTAATGTCATTCTTCTTTAATACAAACAGAATTGAATATTCTGCTGATGACTTTAATGATCTGATGAATTCTCTCTTTAAATTCTCAGCAAGATAGTTCTGGACTTTCTTCAGCTAATTCTTGCTCATAAGATAAAGTAACATTCACTTTAATTTTCTTCTTTTTAGTAGCAATATCTCATGATCTCAAGACTTATGCTCTGATAAGCTCTTTTTCAGTTATTTAAAAACATTATATGCATTCTCTGTTGCATAGAGTTCTTTGTTGATTCAGTTAATCTGTGAATTCTATTTGCATAATCAGGGCATTTCTAGTATAGCATCATACTTGACTGACTTAAGAACATCTAGTCTCAACTTCTGTGAATCATTTCTTATTATAACTTCAATATAAACTTCTTTATAAATTCATTCATATTCTTCATTGATCATATACACTTATGTAAGCCTAGATACTCATCACAGTGTCAGTCCTAGCTGTTCAATTGCTTTTTGCAAGATAAAGTTATCAGTTACTTCTGAATCTATCATTGCTTAAAGTTATCTCTTCAGCAGTATCTTAATGTTAACTCATATCTTTTGATTGTTGTCAGTTCATTAAGACATTAGAAGCTTCTTTGTCTTTAATCTTGCTGAGAAAGCTTAAGATTTTTTGACTTCTCTAAGCTCTTTGCTTCTATCAAAGTTTCTTGAGCCCTATCTATACTTTGAAGTTCATCTCATGATTTAATGAACTTTCTTCATAGTTCTTTGAATCATATCAGTTCTTCATCAGTTATGATCAGTTTTGTGTAATCATCATTTTCTTTTCTGACAATTCATTCTGAGTGTTGATACACCTCATACTGATCATATTTGCATTAAATGAGATTCTTTAGTGCTTTCACTTTGTTAAGAAACTCAGATGACATGTATTCTTCTGTGTGCATTCAACATTCTTCTGTGAACATCACATAGTCTGTAAGTAGACATATCTTAATTTCATAACCTTTTCTTGATCACTCTGACATTTCTTAATCTTATATTGCAAATCATATCATTGTCATCAGTTCTTCTAGCTGTACAGCTGCCATTTTCACTTCATGTTATTTGCTAATGATGACTTCTTCTTAAAGTGTCTACTGCTGTTCTTCTAACAGACTTTTGTGTCATTCTAGATATCAGTTCTTAAGATGCTCATAGTTCTGCTTAAGTCTCATGTTAACTTCTCAGTTGTCAATATTCTCTGAGTTCACATTCAAATTCAGATACATTCAGATAAAATCTTCTTGTCTTTAAGCTTCTGCAGTGTCTATCTTCTGAATTCTGTAAGTATCAGTCTCTTCAATCTCATCTGAGTTGTTTCTAACAACTTTCTTTAAAATAGCTAATCTCTTCAATTCACTCATTGTGATGTAATCAGTACTGTGCCTCTTCTTAAGCTTCTGTGATCATCATCTGACTTCATCTTTGCTGCTTATGTGCACAAAGCAGTTATCATCATAGCAGGCTGTTCAGCTCAGTTAATCATGCATTATCACTAAGTTCACTGTTGTAACTTCTTTTCTCTGTCATTAAGGTTTCTTGCAATTCCTGACAAGATGTTCAGATTTATCACAGTTATAACATTTGCAAATCTCTACTCATTAAGTGTAAGACTTAGTGAGTCATCTGTTGTAGCATTCATGCTTCACTGACCTAGCTCATGACTTCTGATTATGCTTCTCAATATTGTCAAGATTCATTGAGTCTTCTTGCATTTTAATGATGAATCATTGTTCTCACATTCTTAAAGCTGTATAAGGTCTCATCTTCTTCATCTGTTGTTCTCACTGTCAACTATTGATGTTAATAAAGATATCTATCATCTCTTGAAGTTCTTTGAGGCAGTCTCTTCAGACTATCTTGTCTTTAATATCTTCACTCAATTCTCAATAGTATTGCAATACTAAGACATCATCATCTCAGTCAGTTAAGGCTGCAATGCACTGAAACTTCACTGAGTACTTAACTGCTGACTTGTTCATCTTTAATGTGTAAAGTCATTGTTTTGCTGCTCTTTTCTCATCAATTACTCTGAAAGTCTTTCAAAGTTCTTTCTTAAACTTCTTGAAGTCACTGAAGATCAACTCTTTATTGATGTCTCATTTCTTTGATGACTTGTCTAGAAACTCATGCAGTTTGAGGTTGACTCAGTTGAACACTACATTCTTAAGATAGACTACTGTGTACAGATCTTTGTTCATTTTGAAGTTGAACTTCTTTTGATTGAAATCTATGTATAGGTTAAGCTTTGTTAAGAAGCTTCACAACTTCTTATATTCACTGCTGAACACATTCAGTGCCAATATCTTCAGTATGTTGTTCATCTCTTGTAGGCCTTCAAGGCTCTGAAGATTGACTGTGTTGATAAAGACTGCTTTCTGTGTGCTGACTGACATGTCTTATATTGTAAGAATGTTCAATGTGTTACATTCTGACCAAAGGTTTCTCTGGTATAGAGGCTAGAGATTAGAGCTTGTGATATAAGAGAATTTCAGACATGTTGTGTTAACTGATAGCTAGTAGTATGCTAAGTAATGATTGCATTGAACACATTCATCTTCTTAAGAAAAATAACTTATATATATATCAGGCTGCTCATCTTGCTCATTCATGAGCACTGTAAGCCAGCTTACTCAGCTCACTTATGAGCATTGTGAGCTTATACTGAGCTGTATATCTTTAAGGTGTAGTTTACTGAACCTACATGTTCAATGAGCCTATCAGAACAATGACTATAATATTGATGAAGAATCTACAGCAAAGAATAATGACATAAATAGAGAAGTGTAGATAGCTTTAAATACAATTAAGAAGACAGCAGATGAATTTACAGAAAGCACTGATTAGATGAATAAATTTAAAGTGAAAATAAAGATAAATTCATAAGTTAACAAGACAAAAAGCAATCACATAAAAGTCAGACTGAGCTCAGTCAGTTTATTAGCTTTATAAAAGTTTTTATAAGCATAAAATAACAGTATTGTTTCTGCTCTGTACAGAAATGCTGAGTCTCAATGTTTAACTGATCTTTATGAGAGTCTCAGAAATCAATAAACAATGTTTATGTAATTAATCAGTGCAAACTGTGCAGCATGTGCTTCTCTTTTGTTCAAATTACACTGACTTTCATATTTATTACTTTCAGAAAACTGAAATCACAGATCTCTGCAGAGCTCTTTTCACAGCAGTTAGCACTCATTAAATAACTTAATGACTGATTATAAATGATTTACTCAGTTATCTCAATCTTATGCAGCAGATCACTCAGAAGAACATCTCAAAATATAAAGATCTTATATATTTAAATGACTAAAAGATGATTCAATGAACTGAGATAGATTCAGTGAATTAAAAGAGATCATTTACTGTTCAGTGAAAGTAAATGTTTAAGAGACAGACACAATACAGACTCATTAATGCATAAAAAAGACAATGATAATTAATTAACATTCTGCTAAGATAGTGTCTGCAAGGCAGAACTAAGATTTTCTTACTTGAATTTTTTCATTGTAAAGGTGCTTTGTTCTCATAGATCTAGATAGGGACTGAATAGAGAGTTAATAGAACAAATAATAATAATATATAATTATATTAATATGCACAAAGACTGAGATCTGACTTGAGCAGATGTTGAGAGACATGAATATAAATAAATAATTTAAAGTTAATTTGCACTGTATAAATATTTAAAAGAGCAAAGCTCATCAGACTGCTTTACTTATTCAGCTTAAAGAAAATAATTAAGTTATCTTGATTTTGATTAAAGACATATGTACATGAATAGTTAAAATACATTGATGTCTTTTATTATAACATTTATAATCTGCATAAATGAAATCAGATTCAGATGAACTTTGTGCTTAGTTAAAAGATAATTATTAATGAACTTATTAGATTTCTGTCTAAATGAATCTGTAAGTGATTCATTAAACTTATGAAACTCACTGTTAATGCTTAGTTAAACTTTTAAATAGTTTGTTAAACTTATAATGATGTATTGAGTCATTTAGTATTTGCTGTCAATGAGAGTCAATAGATGCAGTCTGATTAAAGAAAATATTAAGAAACAGTGTTTTAGCTGCTTCTATTAAGTCAGTCAGAACTAGTGTCAAAGAAGTTGAGTAAAGTTTCTGTTAATGTTGACTGCAGTTAACATTCTTAACAATTATAACAATACAGTTATACAATTTCACTAGACAGCATAGTATAGTATGAGTATCTTCTTTCTTTCAATAAAGTAATATTTATAATTTATCTTAAATGACATCTTTCTCATAGTTTCATTTCATACATTGTTGTACATAAACTGTATTATAAACAGCAATTATACTCAATTATTCTATTTTATATTAACATAATACTGCAATAATATCTTAACTGTCTGATTCATTCATTTACTCTACTTATCTATCTGTAAATAATATATTATTAACATTTTATGTTTTATTCTAAGCTCTGCTGTAAACATTTCTCAGAATTTACTCATAAATAGTTTATCTTTATTAATAATAAACTTCTTTAATAATCTATGATTGTTAATTAATTCTTACAGTATAATATACATTAATATTGATGCTGTTGCAGTTTCTTTAAATAAAATAAACATTGTATACTTCATTAATTTATTTATTATGATCTAAAAGAATTTTTTTTCTAAAAGAGTTTTCTTTTAGTCAAAATTCATGAAATATTCACTCAAAAACTAGCCAGAAAGAATCTGACCTAAAAGAAACTTCTTTTTTAAAATGAAACTCTTTTAGTCAAAATTCATGAAATATTCAAATTAGCAAAGAAAATAAAGATTAAACAATGAAAAATCATCTAAATCTAATTAAAAGAATTCTTTCAAACAATCAAAATTCACAATATACAGTGATTTATGATGAGATTATTATACAAAAAAATATAAATTCATATTTTTTGAAGATTGTTCATTTAAAAAAAGAAGAAAAGAATAAGTTTAAGTTAAAGATTAAAGATGACATTACATTCTTATTTACTTAAGATAAAGTAAGTATAAAACTGTAAAAGCAATTAATGTTATCTTTATTTACTGATATATTTTGATATAATTGCTTTCTTTCACAAATCATTCTACTCTTTTATAAAACTCTTTACTGACATAACATACATAACTTCTCTGAAATCTCAGACATCAAAATACAGCATTAATACTTTAACTTTATTAAAATTATTCTTATCTCAATTTATTAATACATTATAATATAAAAACAAGCAATCTGAGCTTCTGAATGAAGATAATGATAAAGATAAGATAATAAAAGTTTTAATTTATAAAATATTGAATGCAGATCAGAAAATTAAAATAAAATTAATGATGTAGTAAAAAGTTATGAATCAGTTTATGACTTTAAGTGATTAACTTCAGACTTATTATAAAGAAATAATAATATTATTCATTATAGATTGTTTAAGCTGTCTCATTATATAAAGAAGAAACTCAGCAGCAATGTATTAATAATAAAGTAAATTATTAAGAAAATCTATAAATTATTTTACTCTAAAGTTAACAATAAGCTCTTACATATTTTTAACTTTAATTTAAAGTACATTAAATAAGAGTTATGTGCTCAATTTAAAGTGTATTATAGAAGTGCAGTTTAAGATACAGTTAACAATAACATGAAACAGTGAGATAAACTGATCATTGAAATAGATTATTTAATGTATAAATAATGATATTTTATTGTAGATTGTTTGCATATTTACTTTGTAAAACATCTTTATTTATATAATATGTCACTTTTATATCTATACATTTTAATAAATCAACATACACACTTATCAATCTCTTCTTTTTATATCAAGCACAGTTCTCAAATCCTTATTCTTAAGACTTATACTTCAATAAATAATACATTCTTTTACATTTTCATTATACAATATAAGTCTTTACAGATACTGTAAATAGCTTCTGTTTTAAATATTTAGCTTAAAAACTGATTATATAAAAGTTTAGTACAACATCAGTAGTCTGACACATCACTTTATATAAATATGGAAAATTTTAAGTTTATATTCTTTTAAAACATATATATTAATGATTTATACATCAGTATATACATATCTGAATATTAATCATGAGTTTAGAAAGAAAAGACAGTAATTTAAAGTTAATTAATTCTTTAGAACTCATTGCTAAACATATTAAGTTCAGTATGTTTATCATAAACATTATATAAAGAAGCAAAAACTAATCATTATACTTTAATATTAAGTAATTTACATAACTTTTAGTTATCTAATCATTTTACATTTACTTATGCAAGTCAAAGTAAGTTTAGCAGTTATGTATAAAAAAATGTAAAATTATTTGCAAAAATTTCAGTCTTAAAGAAAGTTATGATAAGAAGAGAACTGTGAAAGATAAAGATTATAATGTAGACATAAATAATATAACTTAAATTATTAAGAAGAAACAGATTATTACTGATGAGAAGACTATCATTATAAAGTTTAATGTGATCATTAAAACTGATGTTATTATTAAGAATGTATACAGTGTTAATTTAAAGTTTTATTGCATGAATTCTGCAGAATCAGTGAAGAAATATAATAAATAAGTTTAATGAACTCATTAATTTCAGCACTGATGTAATAAACTATATTGTATAAAGCTTATAAAAAGATTAATCATTATATGATGAATCTTTTTAATATAATGATTATAATTATAACATTCTATCTTTATTAAATGTTAAACTCTTAGATTATTATTGTGTTTGCTGTTATGCTATATACAATTAATATACATAGAAGTCAAGACTGATCTGTAGACTTTAATTATAATGATTATATTTATTAAAAATAAGTTAATTATAATACATTACATAAGATAATATATCATTCTGAAAAGAACAAAAAACAATACTGTTACATTATCATTAATTGTCACTATTAGCTACAGAGTAACAAAGAAGAAAGAGTATATATAATGAATTTTAAGTTTCTTAAGAAATAAAAGAAATCTATTATTTATGTTAAAGATCTGATTAAGATTCAGTTCATCATACATTTAAAAATAAAGAAGATTATTAAAAGTCTTAAAAAATATCTTAATATAATTTAAGTTTTATTAATACAATATCATTAATAATCTTTTTTTAAGCTGCATTAAATATAATTAAAGACTCTAAACAACATCATATTTAATCATCATTAATCTTAGATGAACATCAGCAAAAAGAATATACATAAAGATGTTTTTAAAAAGATAATTATATCAATAATACATTCAATAATGAAGACTCATCAGTCTTCACTTTAAACATTATAATTAACATTGAAAAACTTTATAATTATTTATTAATTAATCATAAGATTCTTACTCATTGTCTAGAGACTTATAAGAAAATTATTATTTTAAATTAAAAGTTTTACAGAGTGATTTAATAATCAATACAATATAATAAAATAAATCTTATTTTAATTCAGAGAAATCTTACTGCATTGATAAGTATTGAACAGAGTAAGAAAGCATAGTTATATAAGAAATAGATTGTATGCAAAATTATGTAATTTGATATGTTAAGTTTAAGATGTTAAACATTAATTAGATAATTTACATAACAGAGATGAATAGAATCAGTATATAACACTTTAAGATTGTTTATATATGTATATAGTCTCAGAGTGTGATCAGATGAATGTAAAAAAAATTATATTGTTAAAATTGTTGTATTATTAAACTTCTTTATTATAATAAGACTTATTATAAAATCATAATTTACAGTAAATTAAGATTCTGAAATGATTTCTTATAAAGAATGAGTAAGTTGTGCAATACAATAATATATTAAGATAGATTGTTCACAGTGTTTAAATTATGTTTTAATAGTTTTAATTAGTTTAATTATATTGCAAAACATAATACAGTTGTTTGACTACAACAGAAGAATAATATAACAGTTATGTTGTAAAAGATAAGTTTTAAAATAGATTTGTTATATTTAAAAAGTGTATGTCTTCATTTTATTTAATATATAAGATTTGCAATCATGTCTAAACTTTGATGTAATGTAGTTTGATTAGATAAATATAAGATTCATAACAAATTAATGATTATATACTGAGAACATTATAGTTACAAGACTTATAAAAGACTTATATAAGACTGAAAACTGATTTCTGACTGAAATACTACAGTTGTAAAACTAATAAGAAGATTTATACTGTAAAATCTTTAATCTTATAATGCTTTTACTATTGTAAGAAGTTTCTTATTATAAATCTTATATTTTTTCTTAGATTTTAATAACTTTCTAAATTAATACATAATAAACTTTTATTACTCATTTTTAATCTAATATAGATACACTCTAACTGCAAAATTTTATGCAT
>JAABUU010003985.1_pt1 | contig 18012 bp, 21 predicted proteins | sample 5559301 | NCBI WGS metagenome assembly JAABUU01 (sample SAMN10711884, study PRJNA513360) | rock metagenome | isolation source: Antarctica rocks | place: Antarctica: Victoria Land, Richard Nunatak white | reverse complement strand
CCTACACGGCAGTGATGGTGGTCGCGCTCGCCGCACATCAGGCAGGTCGTCCCGATCTTATCCGCTCTCCCAAACGGGTGCTCGCACATCTGTGGGAGGGCGATCTATGAGTTAGGAAACGCCCTCTGTTAACCAGATAACTGGTTGGCTTGCCAGACGGCCAACCAGTCACCGTGTTCGCTTGCGCATGCTCTTGCATCGTCTTTTCGCCGCTCCTAATCCAGTTGCGAAAGAACACCATTTTCTACTTGTTAGCCAGCCGACATGTCAACCAGCTACCGTGCTGGGAAGATGCCCAACCATGGTTCTTCGGTTCTCACCCGGAACAGGTCTCCCGTCGTGCGTTCGTCCTTGTTTCCAAAGAAGGTTGTTAGATTGCTAACCAGTTATCCAGCTAGCCTGCCGCTTTACTAGATGGTTAAATAGCGTTCTCCTACATGCATACACTTACCTATTGACATCGGGCGTTCGTGAACGTATACTGGTATGAGTTGGCATCAAGTCGGGCATTTTGTATCGGAGGTGCGTCCACCATGCCACGAACATTTATGGATTTACCGTATCTGAAGTTCTTTAACCTCACAGAAGAGCCGTTCTCGACGGTTCCGTCCCCGCGTTTCTTCTTTCTCTCCCCCACGCATGCGATGGCGCTGGAGAAGACGTCCTTTGTCGTCGGCGCGAACAAGGGTCTGACCACCGTCTTCGGCGATACCGGCACGGGCAAGTAGAGTCTCGCCCGGCTCCTCCACGAGAAGTTCACGGATAACGGCTTCCACTCCGCCCTCCTCACCAATCCCAACTATCCGACACCATTCAGCCTGCTGCGTACGATCGCGCAGGAGTTCGGCATCAAGATCACCCATCGAAGTTACAAAGGGATGATTGACATCTTCAAGGACTTCCTTTTCATCGAGGCGCTCGAAAATGAAAAGACGGTTGTCCTCATCATTGACGAGGCACAAACCCTCACTCCCCAGTTGATCGAGCTCTTGCGGCAGTTGATCAACTACGAGACGAATGACGTGAAGCTCCTGCAGCTCGTCCTCTTCGCTCAAGAGGAGCTGCGCGACACGATCAGCCGCCCGAAGTTGCGCAACTTTCGCAGCCGCAGTGTCTTCGCGTCCACGCTCGACGCACTCACCTATGATGAGACGAAGTCCATGATCAGTTTTCGCTGGACGGTCGCGAGCGGTGGAGCCTCCCAGCCCTTCACGGACGATGCGATCCGGCTCATTTACGAGCGCTCCGCAGGCATGCCTCGTGAGGCGAACATCCTCGCGGACAATGCCCTGCTCATCTCCTACTACAAGAAAGAGCGTGAGATTTCTGCGGAGACAGTTCTTGAGATCGCCGACGATAGGCACCAGAACCTGTCGAGGAGAGGGGCGGCATAGAAGTATGGCAGCGAAAAAGAGTCCGTTTGCCGGTATGAATCTCAGCGAGCAGGTAATACCCGAGCGCGGTGTTGGACGGGACCAGCGGCTCTTCCAAGGATCAGCACGCCAACCAGCCAACCAGCCAACCAGCCAAGAAGTTGACGGGCCAGGCCCTCAGCCTGTTGACCAGCCAGCCAGCCAACCAGTTGGCAAGCCGAAAAGCGCGCGCCAATCGTATCCCAAACGCACCTACCACCTCAACCCCGAGACTGTCACGCTTCTTGAGGACATGCAACGCGCTTTGAAGCGCACGTATGGGGTCAAACGGCCGCTCATGGAAGAGATCGTGGAGATCGCTGTGGCATACCTCAATACCGACTTGGGAGAGAACCAGCAAACAAGTCATCTTGTCAGCAAGCTAACCAGCTAGCAGGCGAACCAGCGGTAAGGGTGCATCTATGCTGAAACAACACGACACAGAGGACTGGATATTTCAGGGATTCGCGAACCCCAACACGACGGCCGTCCCCGACGACTTCTTTGACTTTGTCGCGCCACGTCTCAAAGAAGGGGAGTTGCGCGTTTGGTAGAGCCGCCGATCCTACGGAGATGCACTACCTTTCCTCGAATAGATTGACGCATCGATGCGCGAGGAGTTGCAGGAGGGTCTGGGCGTGTTCCGTCATACAGAGACGCAGCGATTATATCAAGGTGCGCATTGTTTCACAATCGACTTGCTGCGGATCGATCTCCGCGCAGCGGGGTAAGTGAGCGTAAGGAGAGAATGCTGACGTCGCACAAGATTATTTTTACGACGTTACGTATTTATGGTGACAGGGAAGTAGTCTGACGCTTGAATCTGCATGTGTCGGTGCTGTCTGTCGCATTGCACGTCGGCTCATCCAGGGTTGCCAGCGTGGCGGCGACTCATCGATTCTGATTGCGGAGTTTTGCCAGCGTTTGCGCGACGTGTTCCGCTTTGGCTCCTTGCTCGATTCGCTTGCGCTCACGCGCGGTCCACTCATCCGCCACGATTGCCGCGATCTCTTCCTGAGTCCTCGGCGGCTTCAGTGCGAGGATGGATTGATACCCGTCGGCGAGGGTCGCCTCATGCTTGTGGCCTGATCGTTGTTTACGCATCATCCTCCCTCCCCCACCGCGAAAGATCATCCAGGAAGGCGCGCGCCGTGGCGATCCGCAGCGGGCCGAGCGCTACGTCGCCGTTTAGGACCAGCAGATCGGCGTCTCCCGTGACCAGATAGGCGGCGTTGCCGCCGAGCGCCGCCGCGAGGAGATGCACGTCTTTCGGGTCGCGCACCGCCACGGGGACCGTTTCGGTCGGCGTCACGCGCTCCCCCTCCGTGCGCATCCGGCGCAGCAGCGCGGCGACATCGGCGGCGGTCAGGCCATACTTCGCGGCGAACTGCGGCCGCGCGAGCACTGCGGCGTACTCGGCGAGGATCGCGTCGCTCACTAGTAGCCGGAAGCGGCCCCGCCGCCATTCGGCAAGCAATTGATGGGGCAGTCCGCGCGGGATAATCAGGCCGCTGACTAGCAGATTCGTGTCGAGCACAATCCGTGTTCGATCAGGGTTACGGGCGGACATAGCGCTCCGCGCGCACCTCCTCGACGGCTGTGGTCACGTCAGCGAAGACCTCGTCGGGATCGCGGCCCGCGTTGCGCGCCTGCAGTTCGTCGATGACGGCCCAATCGCGCGCGGACGCCTCCTGCAATGCCTGATAGTCGGCGGGGCTGATCACGACCGCGACCGGTTTGCCCTTCTTCTCGACGATCACCGCCTCGTTGGTGTAGAAGACCGAGCCGAGCAGGTCGGCGAAGTTGGCGCGCGCCTCGCGGGATGACATGTGTTTGACCACCATAGTGCTCCTTTCACGGGAGAGTATGGCAGGTTGGGTACACAATGTCAATTACGTCTTTAGGTACGCCCGAATGACGCCTAACCGGCCTTATGCGACAGGGCAATCGCATCTAAATTGTGTTGTCCAAGGATTCGCCGGTCACCGTACCGTTTCATCTGAGGTTGTCCGCTCGGTGTCCAGATTAATGTTCGTGACGGATGAGCACGTCGTAGAGGCAATTACGAAACGAGACCCCATGGGGATAATTTCCCTGCGAAAGTAAGGTGCCGCAGCCCGAAAACCGATGGCGACACTCCCGAAGTTGAGATGCGATTGCCCTGCATGCTCACTTGACACATGGACAACCTCGCGGTATTGTCTTGATGAGGTCCAAATATACTCTTAACCACTCTGAGGGAGCAGCGCTATGTGTAGCGGATATGCTCGGTACCCCATCCACACCCGGACGGACTGCTACTCCCGCATGTGCGCCTGCCTGTCATACCCCTGTAGTGCCGCCACCGTGACGTCTTCAGCACATCGTGCCGCGTTCCGGCATCGGGAGCGGAAAAAGTCGGTGAGCTGGCGGCGATGGCTCTCGCCCCCCCCTTGTCGCCGCGTCTTCTGGCCAGTCCTTGCTAGCCGCTAGCCGCGCATGCGCCACTGACCCCATTCGCAGCAACAAGTCACGTGAGTCGATTCATCATTCCAGCAGTGCATCGAGACAACGCGCGATAGTATTGCGCCGCACGAGCGATCCACCGCGGAGATGCGTGCGTAGTCCTCAATACCGAAACAGTACCTCTTACTCTGCGTGCTCACTAATCGTCATTATAGGCAGTCACTTTTCGTAAGGGAGGAGTAGATCCGAAAATACGTCGCGATGGCGTGAACCGTGCATCCGCATCCTATTCACGTTGAGCATCCGTTATGAAGGGGGGTTCGCATGGCACAGATGATCGGTTCCCACGGTACGATGTCCGAACGACCACCGGATGTGCAAGAGATTCACATCCTCTGGATCACGGCCGGCCTCGGCTGTGACGGCGACACCATCTCGATCACCGCCGCGACGCAGCCGAGCGTCGAGGATGTGGTGATGGGCGCCATCCCCGGATTGCCGAAGGTTCACCTCCACAACCCGGTGCTGGCGTACGAGGTCGGGGACGACTTCATGAAGTACTGGTATCAGGCGGCGGCGGGCAAACTGGACCCGTTCGTGCTCGTCCTCGAAGGCTCGATCCCGAACGAGCACCTCAGCGGCGAGGGCTACTGGGCGGCGCTCGGCACGGACGATCTCACCGGCCAGCCGATCACGACCTGCGAGTGGATTGATCGCCTCGCCCCGAAGGCCGTCGCGGTCGTCGCCGCCGGTACATGCGCGACCTATGGCGGTATCCACGCGATGGCCGGCAATCCGACCGGCTGCATGGGCGTGGCGGACTACCTCGGCTGGGGTTGGAAGTCCAAGGCCGGTCTGCCAATCATCAACGTGCCGGGCTGCCCGGTGCAGCCGGACAATTTCATGGAGACGCTGCTCTACCTCCTCTATCAGGTGGCGGGGCTGGCGCCGATGATCCCGCTCGACGACCAGTTGCGCCCGACTTGGCTGTTCGGCAAAACCGTCCACGAGGGGTGCGACCGGGCGGGATATTACGAGCAGGGCGATTTCGCCACCGAGTACGGCTCGCCGAAGTGCATCGTCAAGTTGGGGTGCTGGGGGCCGGTCGTGCAGTGCAATGTCCCGAAACGCGGCTGGATGGCCGGGATCGGCGGTTGCCCGAATGTCGGCGGCATCTGTATCGGCTGCACGATGCCCGGCTTCCCGGACAAGTTCATGCCGTTCATGGACGAACCGCCGGGCGGCAAACTCTCCTCAACCGCCATCGGCGCCTATGGCGCGGTGATCCGACGGCTCCGCAAAATCACGAGCCATACACTCAATGAGGAACCGAAGTGGCGACACAATGGTCCCACGCTCACCACCGGGTATGAAGAGGGCGTCAATATGGGCACCAGTACGTTCGGCAAACTGCCGACGAATAACTAGTGTCGCGGTCATTGGAACGCATCACGAAGGGGTAAGTCATGGTCGTCAAGGAGAAGGTACCGGTTGGCGGAAAGAAACTCGTCGAGATGTCCTGGGATCCGATCACGCGGATCGTGGGGAGCCTGGGCATCTACACGAAGATAGACTTCGACAACAAGCAGGTCGTCGAGTGCCACAGCACGTCGTCCATCTTCCGGGGCTACAGCATCTTCATGAAGGGTAAGGACCCGCGCGACGCCCACTTCATCACCAGCCGCATCTGCGGCATCTGCGGGGACAACCACGCCACCTGCGCCACCTATGCGCAGAACATGGCCTTCGGCGTCAAGCCGCCGAACATGGCCGAGTGGATCGTCAACCTCGGTGAGGCCGCCGAGTACATGTTCGACCACAATATCTTCCAGGAGAATCTCGTCGGCGTGGACTTCTGCGAGCAGATGGTGCGCGAGACGAACCCGAGCGTCTGGGAGAAGGCGCAGCATACGGACGCGCCGCACGCCAACATTCACGGCTACCGCACGATCGCGGACATCATGACCGCCCTCAATCCCTTCACCGGCGACTACTACCGCGAGGCGCTGAACGTCAGCCGCTACACGCGCGAGATGTTCTGCCTGATGGAGGGGCGGCACGTCCATCCGTCCACCCTGTATCCCGGTGGCGTCGGCACGGTGCCGACGGTCCAACTCTTCACGGATTATCTCGTCCGTCTGATGCAGTACGTCGAGCATATGAAGAAGGCCGTACCGTTGCACGATGACCTCTTCGACTTCGTCTATGAGGCGCTGCCCGGCTACGAGGAGGTAGGCCGACGGCGTATCCTGCTCGGCTGCTGGGGATCGTTCCAGAACCCCGATGTCTGCGACTACGACTACAAGACAATGACGAAGTGGGGCCGCGCGATGTATGTCACGCCGGGCGTCGTCATAGACGGCGAACTGGTGACGACGGACCTCGTGGACATCAACCTGAACATGCGCATCCTCCTCGGCCATTCCTTTTACGATGACTGGCAGCAGACCGGCGAGCAGTTCGTCAAGCGCGATCCGCTCGGCAACCCCGTGGACATGCGCCACCCGTGGAACCAGACGACGACCCCCCGCCCGCAGAAGCGCAATTTCGACGACAAGTACAGTTGGGTCATGTGCCCGCGCTGGCTCGACAAGCGGACGGGCGACCACCTGGCGCTCGACACGGGCGGCGGCGCGATCGCCCGCCTCTGGGCAACGGCGCTTGCGGGCATCGTGGATGTCGGCTACGTCAAGGCGACCGGTCACAGCGTGAACATCTTCCTGCCGAAGTCGGCCTTGATGCCGGCGGCGGAGTTCGAGTGGAAGGTTCCGCAGTGGAGCAATACCATCGAGCGCGACCGGGCGCGCACCTATTTCCAGGCATACTCGGCGGCGATGGCCCTCTACTTCGTCGAGCAGGCGCTCGCGGAGCTGCACGCCGGTCACACCAAGACGTGGAACGAGTTCAAGGTGCCCGAAGAGGCGATCTCCTGCGGCTTCCACGAGGCGGTGCGCGGTGTCCTCTCACACCATATGGTGATCCGTGATGGCAAGATCGCCAACTACCATCCCTACCCGCCGACGCCGTGGAACGCCACCCCGCGCGATTCGTACGGCACGCCGGGGCCGTACGAAGATGCGGTCCAGAACACGCCGATCTTCGAGGAGAATGGCCCGGAGAACTTCAAGGGTATTGATATCATGCGGACCGTCCGCAGTTTCGATCCCTGCTTGCCGTGCGGTGTCCACATGTATCTGGGCGACGGGAAAACCCTCGATCTCCAGCACACCCCGACCCTCGGGCCAACGTAAAACGAGGACTGAGGACTGAGGACTGAGGACTGAGTAGGGAGCGATTCTTCCTCAGTCCTCAGTCCTCAGTCCTCAGTCCTGAAGTGACCGAAGGGAGCGGACGATGCAGCAAGGGAATGGCTTCGAGCAGCGGATGGAGCGGCTCGACGCATTGATTCATGAGATTGAAATGTTCACCGACCCAGCTGCACGGTCGGTCGCGGAGGAGGTTGTCCAGGCGCTCCTTGAACTGCACGGCGGTAGCATCGAGCGGATGCTCGAAATCGTTGTCGCGGCGGGCGACGCCGGGCAGCCGATCATGACGGAGATCATCACCGACGATAAAACGCGCAACCTGCTCCTCCTACACGGGCTTCATCCCATCGCGATGGAAGATCGCGTGCGGCAGGCGCTGGATCGCGTGCGGCCCTACATGGCCTCGCACGGCGGCTACGTCGAGCTGCGTGGCATCGAGGACGGCGTCGTCTATCTGCGGTTGGAAGGGAGTTGCCACGGTTGCCCCTCCTCGCTGCTGACCCTTCAACTCTCGATTGAGAAAGAGATCATGGACCTCGCGCCGGATGTCGCCGGGATCGAGGTGGAAGGGCTGGCGGAGACGCCGACCGCCCCGCAACCCATCGCCCCGGACGGCTTCATACCGATCGCCTCGTTCGCCGCTATGGGCATGGACGGATGAGCCAGGAAACGACCCCGCGCCTTCCGGCCCGCCCGTCGGGTGAGGGCGGCTCGTCGCTCGGGGCGCTGCGTCGGTTTGTGCGCCCGCGCGAGCCGATGGAGCGGTGCGAGGTATGCGGTGAGGCAATCCCGCCTGATCCCAATCATCCACATCTGCTGGACATGGGAAACCGGCAGGTGATCTGCGTCTGTACCGCCTGTTCCCTAACCATCGGCGGCGAGCAGGGTTCAGGACGCCGGTACCGGCTGATCCCGGAACGCATCCACGCACTGCCGGACTTCCAGATGACGGATGCGATCTGGGAGGGCGTACTCATTCCTGTCGGCATGGCCTTTTTCTTCTTCAACAGCGCCGAAGCAAAGATGATGGCCTACTACCCCAGCCCGGCAGGCGCGACGGAATCGCTTCTCTCCCCCGAGTCCTGGGAGACGATCATCGAGGCGAATCCAACCCTCGCGGAGATGGAGCCGGATGTCGAGGCGCTCCTCGTCAACCGGGTCCGTGGGGCGCACGATTATTACCGCGTGCCGATTGACGAATGCTACCGGCTCGTCGGGCTGGTACGGATGTACTGGCACGGTCTCTCGGGCGGCACCGAGGTCTGGGAGGAGATCAGCAAATTCTTCGCCGCTCTGACGCAGCGGGCGCAGTCGAACGGGCGGGCATCGCATGCATGATCTGACATTCACCGTCGAGAGCGCCGCGCCACTTCCCTATGCGGCGGCCCCGCTACTAGCCTTCCAACTGCGCGTCGCGTGCGCCGATGAGGAGGAGCAGATCGCGAGCATCGCGCTTCATTGCCAGATCCAGTTGGAGGTCACGCGCCGCCATTACGCACCGGAGGAGCAGGCGCGGCTTCTCGGCCTCTTCGGCGAGCCGGAGCGTTGGAATCAGACGCTCCGCACGATGCTCTGGACACACGCCCATGTCACCATACCGCCGTTCACGGGGAGCACGGTCGTTGATCTCCCCGTACCATGCACCTACGACTTCAATCTGGCGGCGACGAAATACTTCCACGGTTTGGAGGAGGGCGATGTGCCCTTGTGCCTCCTGTTCAGTGGGACGATCTTCTATCGAGATGCGGCGGGGGCGATGCGGATCGGTCAGATCCCGTGGGAGAAGGAAGCAAATTTCCGGCTGCCTATCGCGGTCTGGCGCGCGATGATGGACCATTATTACCCCAACACTGCGTGGCTCGATCTGCCGCAGGAGGTCTTCGACCGATTGTACGAATACAAGTCCCGCAACGGGATACCGACCTGGGAGCAGACAATCGCGCGCTTGCTCGCCGGGGCGGAGGCGATGCAACGATGAATTTCGATCAGATACAGCAGATCGCGGACGCCGTGCTCTATGAGGGATACCTCCTGTATCCCTACCGGCAGACCTCCGTGAAGAATCAGCAGCGCTGGACGTTCGGCGGGGTCTATCCGGCAGCGTACAGCGCGGCGCAACGCGGCACGGATGCCTGCGCGATGCAGACGGAATGCCTTATCACCGGTGGTGACGCTGCCACCGTGACCGTGCGTGTCCGGTTTCTGCATCTCATCGCACTGACGATTGGTGAAACGACCGTACCGCCTAACTTCCGCCTGGTTGGCGAATTGCAGGTTGGGAATCGGGTGTTCCGACCGTGGCAGGAGGCGGTTGAGCGAAATATAGATGTGGCGGCCTTGCCCGTAGCGAATCTCATCACCGCACCCGCGCGCGTGCCGATCCATTTCCCTGCCTCACAGGAAATCGAACCGCTGCGCGACGCTGCCGACAATGACGTTGGGGTGCTGATCCGCACGCACCAGGCGATTGACGGGATAGTCACGATTAGCGCGGAGCAGGTGGCGGAGGGCGTCTGCAGACTCTCCGTCCGTATCGAGAATCTGACCACGCTGGCAACGCCCAGTACCCCGAACCGGGAAGACGCGATCCCGCTGACGTTCATCTCGACGCATACCATTTTGGGTGTCGAGGGTGGCGCGTTCGTCTCGCTCATTGATCCGCCAACAGATGTACAGGAGTTGGTGGCGGGTTGTCAGAATGTCGGGACATGGCCGGTGCTGGCCGGCGAGGAGGGGGACCGGAGCATGATCTTCTCGTCGCCGATCATTCTCTACGATTACCCGCAAATCGCCCCGGAAAGCGCCACGAATCTCTTCGACGGCACGGAGATTGACGAGATCCTCACCCTGCGTATCCTGACGCTCAGCGACGATGAGAAACGGGAGATTCAGCAGTCTGATACGCGCGGGCGGGACTTGCTCGCGCTGACCGAGGCGATTCCGCAGGAGCACTTCATGAAAATGCACGGGGTGATCCGCAGCCTCCGACCGCTCGGCGAGGATGAATCATGAATGAATGGGACGAGCAGGTCTGGAATCCCGACGGCACGACGGGTGAAGAGGCGATCCGGCAACTCGAACGGGTGCGCGTCGGCGCGACCGATCTGAAGCCGGGCGACCGGGTGCGGTTATGGCCGCGCGGCGGTGGCGACATCCTCGACCTTGCGCTGAAGGGCCGCGACGCAACCGTCGAGTCCATCCAGCAGGACTATGAAGACCGCATCTATGTGGCCGTCACCGTGGACGATGATCCGGGGGCATACTTGGGCAAACTCCGGCTACCCGGCCACCGCTTCTTCTTCTCGCTCGATGAAGTCGTGCCGCTCGATTCGCCATCGGAAGAAACGCCATGACGGTCACTACGCCGCGCATCCTCATCGCCGGGATCGGCAACATCTTCCTCGGCGACGACGCCTTCGGGGTCGAGGTTGCCCAATTGCTGGCGCGGCAAACAATGCCGGAAAGCGTGCGCGTCGTGGATTTCGGCATTCGCGGCTTCGATCTCGCCTACGCGCTGATGGACGACTACGACGCGGCGATTCTCGTGGACACGCTGGCACGCGGCGAGGAACCGGGGACGATCTCGGTTATCGAGCCGGACCTCGCCGCGCTGCCGGACGCGGACGCAAACGCGATTGCGATGCACAGCATTGATCCGCTGACCGTGCTCATGCTGGTGCGCACGCTCGGCGGTCAACCGCCACCGATCTACGTCGTCGGCTGCGAACCGCTGACATTCGGGCCGGAGGAGGGGCAGATGGGCCTGAGCGCGCCCGTCCAGGCGGCGCTCGTGGAGGCGACGCGGATCGTTCGCGCACTCGCCGAGCGTCTGCTCGGAGCAGGCCCTCCGGCAGCCAGAAGGGAGGGACAATCACTCAGTGTTGAGGTCTAAGGCCGAGAAAGTGTGCGACGCCATACCTCTCCTTGATGGACGCGGCGGATACGGATGATGTAGGCATTGGATAGAAATAGGAGGACGTGATGAAGAAGCGACTGACAATCGGCGCGTTGTTTGCAGTGGTAGGTGCGGTTCTCATCCAGCTTCCTGACATCCGGCGATACATGCGGATACGGTCAATGTGAGTAGTAGTCAGTGGTCAGTATTCAGAACGGAAGCGAATCATCTGGCTACTGGTTACTGATTACCGACTACTGACTACTCAGGGAGACAGCGTGCACGAGTTATCTGTCATGGCCTACATGCTGGAGAGCGTTGAGGCACACGCCCAGCGGATTGGCGCGAAGAAGGTACTCGCGATCAATCTGGTGATCGGGGAGCGGGCGAGCGTCATTGACGACTCGATCCTCTTCTACTTCGACGCTCTGACACCCGGTACGCTAGCCGAGGGGGCGCAACTCAATGTGCGCCGGACGCGGATGCAGTTCCACTGCGCGTCCTGTGATGCCGACTACACCCCATCCGGTGCGGATTTCCAGTGCCCACAGTGCCAGATCGTCGGACGCGTCACGGACGACGGCAGCGAACTACTGATCGAGAGCATGGAGGTCGAGACATGAGTGTCCAGAGTGTGAAAATCGTCAACATTCTCGAAGGCCTGCTCGCTGGCAACGATCAGGCGGCCGAGCGGAACCGCGAGCGATTCAGCAACGCGGGTGTGCTCGCCGTCAACATCATGTCCTCGCCCGGCGCGGGTAAGACAAGCCTGATTATCAAGACACTAGCGGCGGTGCGGGGGAAAGCGCGGATCGGCGTGATCGAGGGCGACATTGCCGGCAGCATTGACACCGAGAAGGTGATCGCGGCAGGCGCGGGCGATGCCGTCCAGATCAACACCGGCGGCAACTGCCATCTGGAAGCGAACATGGTGGATCGGGCGCTCGACACCCTCGACCTCGCTGCGTTCGACATCATGATCGTCGAGAACGTCGGCAATCTCGTCTGCCCGACGCACTGGGCATTGGGTGAGCATCTGCGCGTCTGCATCCTCAGCACCGCTGAGGGGCACGATAAACCGATCAAATATCCCCAGATGTTCGTGAAGAGCGACGCGATCGTCTTAAACAAGATTGATCTGATCGAGCTGGTAGATTTTGAGCGCGATTTCTTCTACGAGTCCGTGCGCGCACTCAACCCGCACGCGCCGATCTTCGAAGTGTCGTGCCGCACGGGCGACGGCATCGCTGCATGGGCAGACTGGCTGCTCGATCAGCGCACACAAGTAGGCAGTAGGCAGTAGATACAGCCAGAAAGGGACTGGGTTCTACCGACTACTGTCTACTGCCTGCTGACTACCGGAGGAATACTATGTGTTTGCCACTTATCGCACGCATCGTCACGCTTGAGGGTGAGACTGCGACGGTTGAACTGCTTGAGGGGGAGATCGTCCGCGTCAGTACTGCGATCCATCCCGATATCGCCATCGGCCAGTATGTGCTTCTGGATCGTGGCATGATTATCGAGGTGATTGACGCCGCCCAGGTGGAGGAGATGCTCCAGTTCTACACCGAACTGACGCAGATGTGGGAGAAGGAGGACGCACTTTATGCATGAAACGGTCAGTGCGACCGGCATTCAAACGCCGCCCCGATCGCTCGATGGCACGAATCGGTTTATTCGCTACGCCTTCATGCCCAACAAACTGCGGTACTGCGGCGGTGACGACAACAGCGAGATGTTCGCCTACGCGCTCGCTGCCGTGCGTGAGCCGCCACTGGAAACCATCCTGCGGAAGTTCACCGGCGCGATGCCGTACCTCGCACTGATCGCGCGGAGCAATGGCATCGCCGACCCCTTCGATGACCGTGTGGTCGAGGCGTACTGGATCGGCAATGAGTTGCTCGACCATGTCGAAGTGCGCGACATGTACGCGTCGCTCCGCGAGCGGTACAGTGCGCGGCTCTCGCCGAGACTGATGGCATTAGTCGCGAACAAGGCGCCGGAAGGGGCGCGCGCGCATCACAGCTTCCATGTTTTCGATGCGTGGCGGACCGCCGAAGACCTCACCGGTGATGTACTCGCGACGCTGGACAACTGCCGCATCAGTTGGGGGACGGTGCAGTCTATCGAGGGCGCGGACGTCATCGTTGATCGCTGCCCGATCGAGATGCATGAGGGCAAGCTCGTCTTCGGAGGGCCGCAACGGGACCGCGTGACCCGACTGATTGGCGGAAAGGGTTTCGTCACCAGGGTCGCACCGGGCGACATCGTTTCGCTGCATTGGGGCTGGGTCTGTGAAGTGCTGACACCACGGCAGGTGGCGAATCTCTCGCGGTTCACGGACCATCATCTACGGCTGGCGAACCGGACGATCTAGCCCGCCCACGGGTGCGGAAACGGAGATGTGATGCAGCGCGATGTGAAAGCGATGCTCGATGGCGCGTTAGGCGGCGGCATCGGGACGGTGGCGATGAGCGCCGTGATGCTCGCGGCCGGGAAGGCGGGGCTGCTGGGCGAGCACCCGCCGGACAAGATCGTGGGCGCCGCGCTCGACGCGGTGGGTATCCATGAGCGGGACGAAGAGACGCAGGATGCGCTCGCGACTCTGCTACATTTCGGCTTCGGCGTCGGCACGGGCGCGCTCTTCGGCCTGCTCCATCGCCGCCTGCCGTTTCGCGTGAATGCTGCGCTGCACGGCGTCATCTTCGGCAGTCTCGTCTGGGCGGTGAGTTACCAGGGGTGGGTACCGGCGCTCGGCATCATGCCACCGGCCTTGGATGACCGGCCCGACCGCCCGCGTGTGATGCTCGTCGCCCACTGGGTGTACGGTGCCATCCTCGGCATCGTGGTTGCCCGGCGTGGAGATCGCGTGGATCATGAAATTCAGTGATTGTGCAGGGAGCGGTGTTCGGATGAGCGATGGAACAGCCATGCGTGGAGCGCTTTCCCGGCGGACATTGCTCCGAGCAGGTGTGTTCGGTAGTGCGGCGCTCGCAACCGCGCCACTGATTACCGCCTGCCAATCAACGCCCGCCGGGACGACGCCCGCCGCACCGACGAACGCGGCCCGCGCATCGCGCCGTCTGACGCTCTCGTGGTGGACGGACATCGGCTACCCGTCACCCTTCGCCTTTATCCCGCTCGGGCCGGGCGGCGTCGTGCGCACAAGCTTCCTCTTCGACACCCTGACGTGGAAGAACGAGCGCGGCATCATTCCGTGGCTGGCGGAGCGTTGGGCGGTGACCGATGATGGGCTGGCGTACACCTTCACGCTGCGACCAAATATTCCCTGGCATGACGGCCGCACCTTGACCGCCGAAGATGTCGCCTTCAGCTACACCTACTATCGCCAGCATCCGTTCCCGTGGAGTGCAAGCGATATGGTGGACGGCGCTGATGTGATGGATACGCGCACAGTGCGTATCCGGCTCAATCGCCCCTTCGCGCCCTTTCTGGAGAACGTCGCGGGCATCATGCCCATCCTCCCAAAGCACATCTGGGAGCCGGTGAGCGACCCGCTGAAGTTCTCCGGACCGGACGCTGTGATGGGTAGCGGGCCGTACACATTCGGCTCCTACAAAGAGGGTACGGGCGAATACCAGTTCGACGCGCACGCCGCGTACTTCCGTGGTCGCCCGACGATTGATACGCTCCGCTACGTGCTCGTTCCGCAGGCGCAGAGCGCCGTGGGTATACAGACACACGCGGCGGACGCGATCCTGGCGACGGACTATGACGTCGTGAAGGCCTTCGGTCAGGGACCGAACTACCACGCGCTCCAAACGCCGCCCTTCAGCATCATGCGCGTCATCTTCAACGTGGATCGCCCGCCCTTCGATCAGAAAGCGTTTCGCCAGGCGATAGCGTACGCGCTTGATCGGCAGCAGATCGGCGAGCGGGTCATCCACGGCAATGTTACGCTCGGCAATCCCGGCGTCATCCCACCCGGCAGCCCGTGGTACAACCCAGACGCGCCCCAGTACGCCTATGACCCCGCCTGCGCCCGCGCGATGCTCGACAGCCTCGGCCTCCGCGTGGATACGGGCGGCATGCGCGCGATGCCGGACGGCCAGCCTCTCGTTGTGGACTTCCTTGCCGATCCGGCCGCTGCAGACGCAGAGATCGTGCGGTTGATGCTCAAGGAGGTCGGCATCAACGTGCGTCCGATCGCGGCGGACCCGAAGACTCGCACGGACCGGATGAAGAACCGCCGCTTCGGCATGGCGCTCACGTCACACATCGGCGTCGGCGGCGACCCCGACTTCCTCCGCCGCTGGTACGCGAACCAGAGCTATAACTCCTTCGAGGACGGCAACGCGCTGCACAGCGCGGAGTTCACGCGCCTCGCTGACCAGCAGGTGGAGGAAATGGATGTGACGCGCCGGAAGGCATTCGTCAACCGGATGCAGGTAGTGCTGGCGGAGGAGCTACCGACGCTCGCGCTCTATCACCGTCCCTTCTACTGGCTCTACAACCCGCATGCCTTTCAGGGCTGGTTCAACACATGGGGCGGCATCATGGACGGCATTCCGCTCGTGGACAACAAGCTCGCGTTCCTGCCGCCCGCGTGATGCGCCTCGCCCGCTCGCTGGCGCTCCTGGGGGCGCTGCTCGTCATCAACTTCGTCCTGCCGCGCTTGCTCCCCGGCGATCCCGTAGAGTACCTGCAAACCGGCAGCCTGGACGCGCCGGTGGCGCTCGCGCCCGAGACGCGCGCCCAACTCCTCCGCTACTACGGCCTCGACCGGTCGCTGCCTATCCAGTTCGGTCACTATCTGCTCGCGACGGCGCGGGGCGATCTCGGCTTCTCCATTCACTTCAATCAGCCCGTCCGCGCGCTGGTGCTGCACCGGATCGGCTGGACATTCTTCCTCGCGGGCGGGTCGCTGGTGGTCGCCGCCGGTCTCGGCTCGCTCCTCGGCTTATTGCTGGCGTGGCACGCGCGATCCCGCTGGTCCACCGCACTCGGCCTCGCCGCGCTGCTCGGCGGCAGCCTGCCGGAGTTCGTCGTCGGGCTGACGCTCCTCTTTGCCTTCGCGGTCTCCTGGCCGCTCTTCCCGGCGAGTGGCGCGCTCTCGCCCTTCCGGCAGTGCGGCGCCGGTGGCGTGATCGGGTGTGCGTCCGATGCGGCCCGTCACGCGGTCCTGCCCGGCCTGACGCTCATTCTGGCGCATCTGCCCGCCTTCCTCCTGGTCGCGCGCGGTGCCGCGAACGCGGAAGCCGGTCGGCCGTACGTCGCCGTGGCGCGGGCGAAAGGACTGGCCGAACCGCGTATCGCCCTCCGCCATGTGGCGCGGAATGCGGCGGCGCCGGCGCTCGCGTATTTTGGCGTGCGCGTCGGATTGCTGCTGGGCGGGGTGGTGATCGTGGAGACGCTGTTCGCCTACCCCGGCCTCGGCCAACTGACATTCATCGCCATCGAGGCCCGCGACTATCCGCTTCTCGAAGCCCTCTTCCTCCTTTTTGGTGTCGCGGTCATCGCGGCGGGGCTGGCGAGCGATCTCCTGCTCGCGCGGCTCGATCCACGCCCGCAGCACGCGGCTGCATGACGATGCGATCCGAGACGCTGCCGCTCGCACCTGCCGTCGCGGAGGATCATACGCAGCGGCCCCGGCGCTATCGCGCACCCATCCTGCGCGATGTGCGTCTGTGGTTCGGTGTCGCACTGCTCGTCGCCATCCTGACCATCGTGTTTCCAGGCGACCGGATCGCGCCCTATGACCCGCATGCGCTGAGCGGGCGACCGATGGAGCGCCCGAGCGGCGCGCATCTCCTGGGCACGAACGACATCGGTCAGGACCTGTTTAGCCAGGTGGTGCGGGGTGGCCGCGTATCGCTCGTCGTCGGCTTCGGTGCGGCGATCCTCTCGACCGCGATCGCGTGGGCGCTGGGGCTGCTGTCCGGCCTCGGGCGACGCTGGAGCGCGCTGGTGGCGGGCATTGCCGATCTCTTCCTGGCGCTGCCGTTCCTGCCGGTGACGATCCTCGTCGCCGCGCATCTCGGGCCGAGTCCGGCCGTGATCGCGATCACCGTCGGACTCACTTCCTGGCCGACGTTCGCCCGCGTGATGCGCGCCCGCGTCGCCACCGAACTCGCCGCCGGCTACATCGAGGCCGCCCGCGCCATCGGCGCCCACCCCGCAACGATCCTGACGCGGCATGTGCTCCCCGCTACGGTGCCTGTCGCCACCGCGAAGTTCGTGCTCACCGTGCAGTCGGCGATCGTCGTCCAGGCGAGCCTCGCCTTCCTCGGCCTGAGCGATCCCGCGACGATCAGCTGGGGCGGGATCATTCACCGTGGCGTCGGCTATGGATTGATCTTTGCGAGCGGCGCCTGGCGATGGTGGCTCGTGCCGCCCATTGTCGCGATTGCTTTGCTCCTCTGCGCGATCGCCTTGATCGGCTGGGCGCTCGAGGCGCGCACCGCTGATCGTTCACGTTTCCCCTGAACTGCTCGTGAGAAGCAAAGGTATCCAAACGCGATGCCGCTGCTTTCGGGTTCCTGCTTCTTCGTGCCGAAGAAGCAGGAACAGCACAGGCACAGCGACCTTCCGTCGCAAAAAATTTATTTGTGATGACTCCGAACAGCGTTCGACGGCACCGATTTCGCCATGGAATGGCGTTCTCTTCGTTATCTCGTTTTCACCCTCGCTCCACTGCACCGCCTTATCGGTTGTGCGACAATCAGCATTGATCTTCTCAAGATGAATTACCGCGCTCGTGAATCCCTGAAGGAACCATTGCCCCTGATACTCGGGAGGGACAGCGCCGATCGGCGCAGATAGCGCACGCAGAGGCCATTGCTCAGTTGCCTGGACTATTTGCCGCCTACTCCGCCATCCGTAGGTACTGATAGAGCGTCTCGCAGCTGATCCCATACCCCCGCCCCACCGCCGCCTTCCCCTCCCCCGCCGCCACCCGCCCCCGCAGTTCCGTCCGCTGCACCGCACTGAGCGCCTTCTTCCTCCCCCGATAGACGCCGCGCTGCTTGGC
>JAABUU010003983.1_pt1 | contig 18021 bp, 14 predicted proteins | sample 5559301 | NCBI WGS metagenome assembly JAABUU01 (sample SAMN10711884, study PRJNA513360) | rock metagenome | isolation source: Antarctica rocks | place: Antarctica: Victoria Land, Richard Nunatak white | reverse complement strand
ATGAGCCCGGAGTACGGCTCGACAGCCGCCATCTTCCCAGTCGATGACGAGACGTTGAGCTACCTGCGATTGACCGGTCGCTCCACCCACCAGATCGCCTTGGTGGAGGCCTACGCCAAGACGCAGGGCCTGTGGCACGACCCCGACCATGAGCCGGAGTTCAGTCAGGTCGTTGAGCTCGACCTGGCCACCGTCGAGCCCTCGATCGCGGGCCCAAAGCGACCGCAGGACCGGATCCCGCTGAGCGTGGCCCAGCGGGCGGTGCGCGGGCTGCTTGCCGGTCAGTCCCTCACCGACGCGGTCCAGGGTGGTCTCGACGACGCCGAGGCCCACTCGTTTCCCGCCAGCGATCCGATCGCGATCAGCGGCCGGATCGAACGCGACGAACCACCGCGCTCCGCCCCATATGAGCAGCCGTTCACCTGGCCTTCCGAGCCCGCCCCAATCACCCTCGATGGCACCGGCGTCGATATCGACCACGGACACGTCGTGATCGCCGCGATCACCTCGTGCACCAACACCTCCAACCCGACCGTGATGATCGGAGCCGGGCTGCTCGCCAAGAAGGCCGTCGAACGAGGCCTGCGGAGCAAACCGTGGGTGAAGACCTCCCTGGCACCGGGTTCACGGGTCGTGACCGATTACTACAACCGCGCCGGGCTCACCCCATACCTGGAGAAGCTCGGGTTCGACCTCGTGGGATACGGATGCACCACCTGCATCGGCAACTCTGGGCCGCTGATCCCCGAGGTCAGCGCGGCGGTAACCCACCACGATTTGACCGTGGCCTCAGTGCTGTCGGGCAACCGGAACTTCGAGGGCCGCATCCACGCCGAGACGAAGATGAACTTCCTGGCCTCTCCCCCGTTGGTCATCGCCTACGCCCTGGCCGGCACCACGCAGGCCGACCTGCTGCAGGAACCGCTCGGTCAGGACGAGAAGGGCAAGGATGTGTATCTGCGCGACATCTGGCCCACCACCGCGGAGATCAAGGCCGTGGTCGATGAGTGCGTTGAGGCGCAGATGTTCACCGACGGCTACGCCGACGTGCTCGCCGGGGACGCCAACTGGCAGAGCATGCAGGTCCCCGAGTCGGGCACTTTCGACTGGAACGACACCTCCACCTACGTGCGCCACCCCCCGTACTTCAACGGTATGCCCCGTGAGCCGCAGCCGGTCCGGGACATCACCGGGGCACGCGTGCTGGCGCTACTGGGCGATTCCGTCACCACCGACCACATCTCCCCCGCCGGCGCGATTAAGGCCGACTCCCCCGCCGGTCGCTACCTCAGCGAGCACGGCGTGGCTCCGGGCGACTTCAACTCCTACGGCTCGCGCCGCGGTAATCACGACGTGATGATCCGCGGGACCTTCGCCAACGTCCGGCTGCGCAACCAGCTCGTCCCCGGCGTGGAAGGCGGCTTCACCCGCTACCTACCCGACGGGACACAGCAGAGCATCTTTGACGCGGCCGAGGCCTACGCCGAGCACGACGTGCCGCTGATAGTCCTGGCCGGCGCCGACTACGGCTCCGGGTCCTCCCGCGACTGGGCCGCCAAGGGCACGATGCTGCTGGGAGTCAAGGCCGTCCTGGCCACCTCCTTCGAACGGATCCACCGTTCGAACCTCATCGGCATGGGTGTGCTGCCCCTGCAGTTCCAGCCTGGCCAGACCGCCGAACAGCTCGGGCTCACCGGAGCGGAGACCTACTCGGTGCTCGGCCTCGAAGGCGCTGACCCACTGCCCGAGGAGGTCACCGTCCGGGTCGAGACCGACGGACAGGTGCGCGAGCTGACCGCGACCGTGCGCATCGACACCCCCGCGGAAGCCGCTTACTTCCAGCACGGCGGAATCCTGCCCTACGTTCTGCGCCAAATGCTGCAGAACTGATGGCGGACGCCGAGGTCCGGGTCGATCGGATCCTCGTGCTGGCGGCCCATCCCGATGACATCGACTTCGGTGCGGCCGGGACCATCGCCAGCTGGACGGACAGCGGAATCCAGGTCAACTACTGCCTGGCCACCTCCGGTGATGCCGGGGGCTCCGACGACACTCCGCGCGAGGAGATGGCCCCGTTGCGCGAGGCTGAGCAACGGGCCGCTGCCGCGGTGCTCGGGGTACACGACGTGGAGTTCCTCGGGTTTGCCGATGGCGCGCTGTACCCCACGATGGAGCTGCGCAGGGGGTTCAGCCGGGCCATCAGGCGGGTCCGTCCCCAGCGGGTGCTGAGCCAGTCACCGGAGTTCGACTGGAGCAGGGTGGGTGCGTCGCACCCCGACCACCGGGCAGCGGGCGAGGCCGCCTTCGCCGCCGTGTACCCCGATGCCCGCAACCCGTACGCGCACCCGGAGCTGCTCGCCGACGAAGGCTTGTCGGCCTGGTCGGCGCACCAGCTGTGGATCATGGGCGGTCCGCACAACAACCATCCGGTGGACATCACGGCTACTTTCGATCGCAAGGTCGCCGCGTTGCGGGCGCATCGCAGCCAGACGGCCCACCACAGCGATCTGGCCGCCATGCTGCGCGGTTTCGCCAGCGCAGCGGCAGCGCGTGCCGGGCTGCCCGATGGCCGGCTCGCGGAGCCATTTCAGGTGGTCGCGATCACGTAGAACTATCGGGCTGTTGGCGCCCCGCGCGCAACGACAATGCGGCGTAGTTCTGAGTGCGCTGTCGACGTCACGCCTCGCCGTGGCGCAGTGCGGTGAGCACATCGCGGTGATAGCGGGAGATGACGTCGAGCTGGATGCCCTTGGGGCACACTGCGGTGCATTCACCGATCTGGGTGCAGCCGCCGAATCCCTCGGCATCGTGCTGGCCGATCATGCCGATGGCGCGCCTGCCCCGCTCGGGTTGGCCTTGGGGCAGCTCACCCAGGTGGGCGATCTTCGCGCCGAGGAACAGTGCCGCCGAGCCGTTGGGGCAGGCCGCTACGCAGGCTCCGCAGCCGATGCAGGTCGCCGCGTCGAAGGCGTTGTCGGCGTCTGCCTTCGTGACCGGGACGGCGTGCGCGTCGGGTGCGGCACCGGTTGGTGCGCTGATGTAGCCGCCGGCCGCGATGATCCGGTCGAAGGACCCGCGGTCGACGATGAGGTCTTTGATGACGGTGAACGGCTCCGCGCGCCACGGCTCGACGTCGATCACGTCGCCGTCGTCGAAGCTGCGCATGTGCAGCTGACAGGTGGTGACCAGGGGCAACGGCCCGTGCGCAACACCGTTGATGACCAGCCCGCACGTGCCGCAGATGCCCTCCCGGCAATCGCTGTCGAAGGCGATCGGGTTGTCGCCGGCCAGGATGAGCCGTTCGTTCAGCGTGTCGAGCATCTCCAGGAACGACATGTCCGGCGAGACGTCCTCGACGCCGTAAGTGACCATGCCGCCCTTGGTGTCCTCGGCTTTTTGCCGCCACACCCGCACGGTGATGTTCACGTGTAGCTCCGCTGCTTCAGCTCGATGAAGTCGTAGGTCAGGTTTTCCTTGTGCAGCACCGGGGGCTGGTCCGCACCGGTGAACTCCCAGGCGGCGACGTAGGCGAAGTCGTCGTCGTCGCGCAGTGCCTCCCCGTCGGGGGTCTGGCTTTCCGCCCGGAAATGGCACCCGCAAGACTCGTCCCGGTGCCACGCGTCGATGCACATCAGCTCGGCCAGCTCGAAGAAGTCGGCGACCCGTCCCGCGCGCTCCAGGGCCTGGTTCAGCTCCTCGTTCCCCCCGCTGACCTTGACGTCGCGCCAGAACTCGAGTTTCAGCTCACGCACCATCTGCAGTGCCTTGGCCAGGCCGTCCTTGGTGCGTTCCATGCCGCAGTGATCCCAGAGGATGGAGCCGAGCTCCTTGTGGAAGGAGTCGACCGTGCGGTTGCCGTTGATCGAGAGCAGGGTGTCGATCCGCTGGTGCACCGCGTTGGCTGCTTCCTGCGCGGCCGGGTGAGACTCGTCGATGTCCTCGAACGGCCCCGCGGCCAGGTACTCGTTGATGGTGCCGGGCAGCACGAAGTAGCCGTCGGCAAGTCCCTGCATCAACGCGCTCGCGCCGAGCCGGTTGGCCCCGTGATCGGAGTAGTTGGCCTCGCCGATGACAAACAGGCCAGGGATCGTGGACTGCAGGTCGTAGTCGACCCACAATCCGCCCATCGTGTAGTGCACCGCAGGATAGATCCGCATGGGTACCTCCCACGGGTTCTCGTCGGTGATCTGCTGGTACATGTCGAACAGGTTGCCGTACCTGTCCTCGATGGCCGGGCGGCCCAGCCGCTCGACCGCGTCGGCCAGGTCCAGGTAGACCCCCAGCCCACCGGGACCGACCCCGCGGCCGTCATCGCAGATGTTCTTGGCCGCGCGGGAGGCGACGTCGCGGGGGACGAGGTTGCCGTAGGAGGGATAGATCCGCTCCAGGTAGTAGTCGCGGTCTTCGGTGGGAATGTCGCGGGGGTTGCGGTCGTCGCCGCCCTTCTTCGGTACCCAGATCCGGCCGTCGTTGCGCAGCGACTCGCTCATCAGCGTCAGCTTGGATTGGTAGTCGCCGCTGACCGGGATGCAGGTCGGGTGGATCTGGGTGAAGCAGGGGTTCGCGAACAACGCGCCCCTGCGGTGCGCCCGCCAGGTCGCTGTGACGTTGCAGCCCATCGCGTTGGTGGACAGGTAGTAGGCGTTGCCGTATCCCCCGGAGGCCAGCACGACGGCGTCGGCGAAATGGGTATCGATTGCGCCGCTGACCATGTCGCGCACCACCACCCCGCGCGCCTTGCCGTCGACGACGATGACGTCGAGCATCTCGTGGCCGAGGGTGGCCGCCGCCGAGGCACCGGCCAGACCGGTGCCTACGATGACGACCGACAGCTTGCGGCGGTTCGCCGGGTTGACCAGCTTCGCGTTGAACTGGCGGGAGTCCCAGCGGTCCTCGATCGGTCCCGACGGCGTCTTGCCGTCCGCGATCGGGTCCCCGACGGCGTAGTAGTCCGTGGTTTCTGCGGTGCTCATGTCAGCCAGCCCATCCGAAGAGAATCGCGAACGGCGGAACCAGGAACCCGATGGTGATCACCAGCGAGACCACGATGGCCACCCCGTTGAGGTGCCGGCGACGCGCGATGCTGGTATCCGCGCCCAGGCTCGCGAAAGCGCTCCAGAAGCCGTGCCGCAGATGGAATCCGACCGCGACCAGCGCGACGGCGTAACTCGCGACGACCCACCAGATCTGGAAGCCGTTGACCAGCCGGTCGTACGGGCTCGCCGATGCCCCACCGGGATGGATCACGTTGTCCGCGCTCAAGTGCAGCAGGTGATAGACGATGAACAGTGCCACGGTCACCCCGCCCCACCGCATGGTGAACGACGCGTAGGTGCGCTGGACCCCGCCCCGAGATTTGCTGCTCTCATAACGCCAGCCACCACGGCCCGCCGTCGCCTGCCGGGCGCGGCGCCACAACGTCACGGCGGCAAAAATATGTACCACCACACTCACTGCCAGCACCACCCGGACGATCCACAACGCGCCGGCGTAGGGAAGGAACGGCTCGCCCACCGTGCGTAGGTAGTGCGAGTAATCGTCGAAGGCCGTCCGTCCGGCGAAGACCTTGAGGTTGCCGAACATGTGTCCGAGCAGGAAGAGCACCATGATCAGACCGGAAATCGCCATGGCCGCCTTGAGCACCACGGTCGACCGAAGAGCCGACGAACGGCGCTGAGCCGGGGTCAAAGGCCGGGCAATCGTCACTTGCCGCACGGTATACCCCGTCGACTCGGTTGGGCGAGACAGCAAGCCGATACCACGGTCGGCAAGTGTTAGCGTTCACGCTGACATCCACCCGACGCAACGACGACGACGTCGAACGCCGTGCGGGCCTGAACGCCTGACCGAACGAACGGACGGGAGCAGGCATGGAGCAACCGAATCCGGTCGGCGGGGACCACGCTGACAGCGACAGCAGGCATCGACGGCTTGCCACGACTGACCTGGCTGCGGCGGCTCCGTCGAATGTTTCTCCCGCGGCGGTGCGGAGCTTCCGGGCGCAGCTGACAATCGGTGAAGATGTCGTTGATCCCACCACGTGGGCGGGCTCAGTACCGCAGGCATCCGGGATCGCGCCGCGGGTGCGAGTCGGTCGCAGCAAATGGTTCAACTTGCTGTGGTTACTGCCGATCGGGCTCGGTGTCCTGATGGTGGCGGTGGCAGCGGCGAAGGGTCTGCGGAACACCCCCTCGGTGCAGCAGTTCATCACCGACCACCCGGGCACCACCGCCTCGGCCAGTGCCGTGGCCAATGCCGGCTTCCCGGCGTGGGTTGGGTGGGCGCACTTCTTCAACCTGTTCTTGATGATCTTCATCATCCGCTCAGGGGTGCAGATCCTCAGTGATCACCCCCGGCTGTACTGGACCAGGCACTCCACGCCAGGGCGAGACTGGTTCCGCATCCAAAAGCCGGTCCCCAAGGACCCGCTGTGGACAGCGAAGAAAGACTCCATCAGCCTGCCAGGAAATGTGGGGCTGCCCGGGATTCGGCACACCATCGGGCTGGCCCGCTGGTGGCATCTGGGAATCGACACCCTGTGGTTGCTCAACGGCCTGGTCTTCTACGTGTTGCTGTTCGCCACCGGACAATGGCGCCACGTGGTACCCACCAGCTGGCAGGTGTTCCCCAACGCCGCCTCGGTGCTCATCCAGTACCTGTCGCTGAACTGGCCAACCGAGAACGGGTGGGTGGCCTACAACGGGCTGCAGCTGATCGCCTACTTCCTCACCGTCTTCGTCGCCGCGCCCCTGGCCCTCATCACGGGCCTGGGCATGTCACCGGCGTTGTCGACCCGGTTCAAGCCGATCAGCAAGGTGTTCAGCATCCAGCTGGCCCGCTCACTGCATTTTCTCGTGCTCTGCTACTTCCTGGTGTTCATCGTGATCCACGTTGCCCTGGTGTTCACCACGGGCATGTTGCGCAACCTCAACCACATCTTTGCCGCGCGCGACTCCGGCGACTGGGTGGGCTTCGGGGTGTTCGCGGCCGCCATGGTCGTGGTCGTCGTCGGCTGGGTTGCGGCCACCCCGTTCACCCTGCGCCACCCGCGCGTCGTGCAACGGGTCGGCTACGCGCTAATCGGGCCAGTGCAACGCCTGTTCGAGCACACCGACGCCAAGCCCGGCCAGTACACCGAGAAAGACATCTCCCCGTACTTCTGGCACAACGGGCAGTACCCCGACTCCCCGGAGTACACGGCACTGTTCGATGGCAACTTCGCCGACTACCGGCTGCGGATCAACGGCCTGGTCGATAACCCCGTCGACCTTGACCTGGTACAGCTGCGGGCGTTGACTCACCAGGAGCAGATCACCCAGCACTTCTGCATCCAAGGCTGGTCGGGCATCGCCAAGTGGGGCGGGGTGTCGATGCAGACCCTGATGGACGTGGTCCGGCCGCGGCCCGAGGCGAAATGGGTCGTGTTCTACTCCCTCGGTGACGGCCCGGACAAGGGTATCTACTACGACGCCCACCCCATCGAGCAGATGAGCCACCACCTGACGATGCTGGCCTACGACATGAACGGTGCGCCGCTGTCCTTCGGTCACGGCGCTCCACTGCGGCTGCGTAACGAGCTTCAGCTCGGATTCAAGTTGGTCAAGTGGATCAAAGGCATCGAATTCGTCGAACACATTTCCGAAGTGGGTGGTGGCTACGGCGGTTACAACGAGGACCACGAGTTCTTCGGCTACCGCCAGTCCATCTGAGAGTAGGGAAGAGACGATGACTGATGAAGCCCTGGACTCTGACGCCTTTGCCCGCGCCGTGCAGACCGCTTATCACGAGGTCCGCCAGGGCACGCCACGGGGAATCCCCGAGGTCGAAGAACGGCTCCGGAACAAGTTGGAACCCCATGGCGTCACGTTGACCTCCGACATCATCCGCGCCTTGGCGTTCGCTATTGTGAAGGGACGGGACCTCTGATTGCCGACAACGCGCGCGCAGCTGGTACAAGCGGCGACTAGTGGTCGTGTAATCAGCGTGGCAACGTCATGGGCGCTGACACCACGGCCAGCCGCGCCCGGTTCGCCGTACGCATACGGGCCCAGGAGCTGCCGCTGCATGCAGGGCGAATCGGTGGTCTCCGCTTTCGGAGCAACCAGGACGGCATCATCCCCGGCAGCCAACAATTGAAGGACTCGACATGGTGACAGCACAGCAGATGTTCGTGATCGTGCACAGTGGCGTAGAGGCGGGAGCACGGCGATGACCGAGGAGCAACTCAATCTGGTGCGCCGCCTGGCCGCTCAGCTGCGGGTGGACTCCATCCGGTGCAGCACTCAGGCTGGCTCGGGACACCCCACGTCGTCGTTGTCCGCGGCCGACCTGATGGCCGCATTGCTGGTCGGGCACCTGCACTATGACTGGGATCAGCCCCACCTGGCCGCCAACGATCATCTGATCTTCTCCAAGGGCCACGCCTCACCGCTGCTGTACTCGATGTTTCGGGCCGTGGGCGTGGTGAGCGAGGAGGAGCTGATCGACACCTACCGTCAGCTCGGTGCCCGCCTGGAAGGACACCCGACCCCCGGTCTGCCCTGGGTGGACGTGGCGACAGGCTCGCTGGGCCAGGGTCTGCCCGACGCGGTCGGCGTCTGCATCGCGGGAAGGTATTTGGACAGGCTGCCGTATCACGTGTGGGTGCTGTGCGGAGACAGCGAGACCGCGGAAGGTTCGATGTGGGAGGCGCTGGACAAGGCCAGTTACTACAAGCTCGGCAACCTCACCGCCATCGTCGACGTCAACCGCCTGGGCCAGCGCGGTCCGACGGAGCTGGAGTGGGACCTGGACCGCTACGCCGCCCGGGTGAGCGCCTTTGGTGCCCGCCCGCTGGTCATCGACGGCCACGACCCGGTGGCCATCGACCAAGCGCTGAGCGAGGCCCGCGCCGGCGGGGATCAACCCACGGTGGTGCTGGCCCGCACCATCAAGGGTAAGGGCGTGCCCGAGATCGAGGACCAGAACGGTTGGCACGGCAAGGCGCTGCCCCCCGACATGGCCGACCGGGCCATCGCCGCCCTGGGCGGGCGTAGCGACCTCAAGATCGCCACGTCCAACCCGGAGCCGGGGACCTCAGCCATTGCGCCCGAGCCCAGTGCCACGGTGACGCTGCCCACCTGGGAGACGGGTGAGAAGGTCGCGACGCGGGTCGCCTACGGGGCTGCGGTCGCCGCCCTGGCCGTCCGTCCCGAGGTGGTCGTCCTGGACGGGGAGGTCGGCAACTCGACCGGCGCCGCTGAGTTCCAGAAGGTGAGCCCCGAGCGGTATTTCGAGATCTTCATCGCGGAGCAGCAGCTGGTGGCCGCGGCCGTCGGGCTGTCGGTCCGTGGCTACGTGGCGTTTGCCACCACGTTCGCCGCGTTCTTCTCCCGGGCCTACGACTTCATCCGGATGGCCGGGATCTCCGAGGTGAACATCCGCCTGGTGGGCTCGCACTGCGGCGTCGAGATCGGCGCGGACGGGCCGTCGCAGATGGCCTTGGAGGATTTGGCCGCTCTGCGGGCGGTGCACACCTCGATCGTGTTGTACCCCGCCGACGCCCCTGCCACCGCTGCGCTCGTCGCCGAGATGGCCGACACCGCCGGCATCGTCTACCTGCGCACCACCCGAGGCGCCTATCCGGTCATCTACCCACCCGATGAGGCGTTCCCGGTCGGGGGATCCAAGGTCCACCGGGCCGGGGCCCACGACCAAGTGACCTTGATCGGGGCGGGCGTGACGCTGCACGAGTGCCTGGCCGCCGCCGACGAGCTCGCGGGCTCGGGTATTGCGGTGCGGGTCATCGACGCCTACTCGGTCAAACCCATCGACCGCGACACCCTGGTGCAGGCCTGCCGGGTGACCGACGGACGCATGATCGTGGTCGAGGACCACTACCCCGAGGGAGGGATCGGCAGCGCCGTACTGCAGGCCCTGGCCACCGCATCGGTGCCGGCGCTACAACTCGCGCACCTTGCCGTGCCGGGGCTGCCCACCTCGGGTACCCCGGCGGAACTTCTCGACGCGGCCGGCATCTCCGCTCGCCACATCGTCGATGCCGCCCGCCGCCTGGTCGAGGCCTGACCAATCGAATGTATCAACAGACAGGCGCAACTCATTGGGTACCCGCCACATAGCCCAGGAGTCGTCGACTGTCGCGACCAATCATCGCTCTACTGTGGCCGGCGACGGGCTGGTGCGCGTCCCGGGGGCTGCACGGGTCGCGCGAGCGTGGGGGCTGGCACGACCGGACTCATCACCGGCTCCCCCACCCGGACTGTGATCAGCTTGCCATGGTGAGAGATGTCCAACGGCTCCCCTTCGGCAAGGAAGTAGGTGGCGGCAGTGTGTGTCACCTCGACCCGCAGCCGCCGTTGCTGCACCGCGATGGTGAACGCGAGCCGGGTGATGTCGGGCGGCAGCCGCGGCGCGAAGTTGAGGGTCCCGTCCGCATCACGCATGCCACCGAACCCGACGACCAGAGCGGTCCAGGCCCCCGCCAGCGAGGCGATGTGCAGGCCGTCGCGGGTGTTGTGTTCGAGGTCGTCGAGGTCCATGAGGGTGGCTTCGCCGAGGTAGTCGTAGGCGAGGTCGAGGTGTCCGACCTCGGCGGCGATGACGGCTTGGGTGCAGGCCGACAGGGATGAGTCGCGCACGGTGATCCGCTCGTAGTAGGCGAAGTTGCGGGCCTTCTCCTCGTCGGTGAACGCGTCCCCGCGCAGCTGCATCGCGAGCACCAGATCGGCCTGCTTGACCACCTGCTTGCGGTAGAGGTCGAAGTACGGAAAGTGCAACAGCAGCGGGTAGTCCGCACGGGCGGTGTTGGCGAAGTCCCACTCCTGATGTCCGGTGAAACCCTCGGACTGGGGGTGTACGCCGAGTCCGTCGTCGTAGGGCACGAACATCGCTTGGGCCGCGGCGCGCCACGCCGCAATCTCCTGCTCGTCGACATCGAGGTCGCGGGCACGATCGGGGTAGCGTCCGGCAACGTCGGCCGCGGCGTGCAGGTTCTGCTGCGCCATGAGGTTGGTGTAGACGTTGTTGTCGGCGATGGCGCTGTACTCGTCGGGGCCGGTGACCCCGTCGATACAGAATCGACCCCGCCCGTCGTGATGGCCGAGCGAGCGCCACAGTCGGGCGGTCTGCACCAGCAACTCCATCCCGACGGTTCGTTCGAAGTCGATGTCCGCGGTGGCCCGGACGTAGCGGAGCACGGCGTCGGCGATGTCGGCGCTGACGTGGAAGGCGGCGGTGCCGGCGGGCCAGTAGCTCGAACATTCCTCGCCGCGGATCGTGCGCCACGGAAAGGCCGCCCCCGCCAAGCCGAGCTGGCGTGCACGTTCCAGGGCCATCGGCAGCGTGGCATGGCGCCACCGCAGCGCATCCGCCGCGGCGGCCGGCGCCGTGTAGGTGAGCACGGGCAGCACGAAGGTCTCGGTGTCCCAGAAGGCGTGTCCGTTGTAGCCGGGCCCGGTCAGTCCCTTCGCCGGGATTGCCCTTCCCTCGGCCCGCGCCCCTGCTTGCAGAACGTGGAACAGCGCGAAGCGCACCGCCTGCTGTAGCTCCGGGTCGCCGTCGAGCTCGACATCGGCGTGAGCCCAGAAGTCGTCCAGGAAGGAACGCTGTTCCGCAAGCAGCCCGTCCCAGCCGGTCTGCCGCGCCGCGGTCAACGCGGCACCGACCTGGTCCCGCACCCCGGACAGTGACCGCACCCCGGACCAGCCGTAGGACACGAACTTGACCACCCGTAGGCGTTGCCCCGGCTGCAACTCAGCGGTGAACGTCACCCGTCCCAGGTCTGGGTAGGCCTCGGCCACCACCTGCACACCAGGCGGCCCCTCCACGACGTGGTCCATCGCCGCACCCACTCGCAGCCGGCTGTGCTCAGTGCAGTGCATCAGCTCCACCCGCGCGTCGTGGCACTCGTGTGCTTCGGGCCGTAATGGCGCCTCGAGGACCGCGGCCACCCGCGGGTCTCCGCCGGCCGGTGGCAGCTGCTCGTTGGCCACCAGCTCTGACTGCACGACAATCCGCACCGGCCCATCTAGGGCCGCCACCTCGTAGCAGATGGCGGCCACCGACCGCTGCACGAAGGACACCACTCTGGTCGAGGAGAGGCGAACGGTCCGTTCCGCCGGCGAGGCCCACTCGGCGGTGCGGTGCAACACCCCGGCCCGGAAGTCGAGCAGCCGCTCATGCGCGCGCAGTTCCCCGTAGCGGATGTCGAACGGCTCGTCGTCGACCAACAGCCGGATCAGCTTCCCGTTGGTCACATTGATGACGGTCTGCCCCGACTCCGGGTACCCGTAGCCGGCCTCCGCGTAGGGCAGCGGGCGCTCCTCGAATACGCCGTTGAGGTAGGAGCCCGGCAGCCCGTGCGGTTCCCCCTCATCGAGGTTCGCCCGCCAACCGATCTGTCCATTGGACAGGGCGAACACCGACTCGGTCTGAGCCAGCACATCGAGGTCGAGGTTGGTCGCCCGTAGGCACCACGGCTCTACCGTGAAGTCAGGATGGTCGATCATGACGGGTCCAGCAGTTCGGCCAGGTCGGTCACCACAAGGTCCGCGCCGTGCTCCCGTAGCGCCTCCGCCTGGCCCACGCGGTCGACACCGATCACGAAGCCAAACCCGCCGGCCCGCCCGGCCTCGACCCCAGCGAGGGCATCCTCGAACACCGCCGCCTCCCCTGGCTGCACACCCAACGCCCGCGCCCCGGCCAGGAAGGTGTCCGGCGCCGGTTTGCCGCGCAACTGCCGCTGCTCGGCGACCACGCCATCGATGCGCTGCTCGAACAGGTCCGCGAGGCCGGCGGCGACCAGAACGTCGGCACAGTTGGTGCTGGAGGACACTACGGCCCGACCGAGCCCGGCGTCGCGCGCGGCACGTACGTAGGCCACCGAGCCGTCGTAGGCTTGGACGCCGTCGGCCCGGATTCGGCGCAGCAGGATGTCGTTCTTGCGGTTGCCCACCCCCTGCACCGTCTCGGCATCTGGCGGATCGTCGGCGTCGCCCTCGGGCAGGTCGATCTGTCGCGACTGCAGGAACGACCGCGTCCCGTCCGCCCGCGGCTTGCCGTCGACAAAGCTGTCATAGTCGGCGATGGCATCGAAAGGAACGAAGTCGTCACCGGTCCGCTCGGCTCGTTGCCGCAGGTAGCCGTCGAATGCTTCTTTCCACGCGGCGGCGTGCACCTTCGCCGTCTGCGTCAGGACCCCATCAAGATCGAACAAGCACGCACGCACTCCGTCGGGCAGTCCCAACACCGTCAGTCACCTACCTCTTCGCCCCGCTGCCGACGATAGCCAACCTGGCGAGCAACATGCGCAACGGAGGATGCAGACTCTGACGTGGACCCGCCCGATCTTTCTGGCTAACGAGTGGAACCCACGATTGGAGTAGGTACCCATGACCACGGACACCACGAGCACTGGTCGAGTTGTCGTGGCTATGGCGACGCCTATCGAGGCCGAGTTGGTGGCGAGCATCGAGGCGGTCGACGACCGGCTCGAGGTCCTCTATCAGCCCGACCTGCTACCACCGCCGCGCTTTCCGGGCGACCACCGCGGCATCGGTTCGTTCCGGCGCTCCCCCGGAGACGAAGGCCACTGGATGGCGATGCTCACCAGCGCCGAGGTGCTGTTCGGGCTCCCCGGCGACTCCCCGGAAGGGCTGGCCGACGCCGTCCGGGCCGGCTCGCGGCTGCGGTGGGTGCAAGCGACTGCCGGTGGTGCCGGTGAACAGGTCCGCGCCGCCGGCTTGACCGGCGCAGAACTCAACCGGGTGATGGTGACCCGCGCCGGCGGCGTGCACACCGGGCCGCTCGCCGAGTTCGCCATGTTCGGCTTGCTGGCCTTCACCAAGGGGCTGCCCCGTTTGCTTGCCGACACCCAAACCCGGCACTGGGACCACTACCCGATGGCCGAACTCCGGGACCGCACTGTGCTCGTCATCGGACTCGGGTCGATCGGGGTGGAGGTCGCCCGGCTGGCCAGGGCCTTCGGGATGCGGGTGATCGCCGTCAACACGACCGGTCGCACCGACTGCCCCTACGTCGATGAGATCCGGCCCGCGCGGTTCCTAGGCGACCTGCTGCCCGTGGCCCACGGCGTGGTGCTCACCTTGCCGCTGAGCGCGCAAACCCGGGGTTTGATCGATGCCGCCGCGATCAGCCGCATGCGTACCGACGCCATCCTGGTCAACGTGGGGCGTGGTGGCGTGGTCGACGAGCCGGCCCTCATCCAGGCACTGGAGGAGGGACGGTTGGCCGGGGCCGCTCTCGATGTCTTCGCCACCGAACCCCTTCCGCCGGAGAATGCGCTGTGGGGTCTACGCAACGTGCTGGTCAGCCCGCACACCGCCGCCCTGTCGTGGCGGGAAAACCACCGGATCGTGGACCTGTTCATCGACAACCTGCGCCGCTACCTCGACGGCGAACAACTCCGCCACCGCGTCGACCCGGTGCTGCTGTAACTGATGCTCACGCGGCCTCGGATCGTGCACCTGCGCTAACGCAGCAGCTCGGCGAGCACGGTTGCCTCACTGATGTCGGCGGCCTTACTCGCCGTCAGCAACGTGAGCGTCCGGTCGGTCACCAGTTGCCGCAGGTGCGCCAGGGCTTCGGCGCGCTCCGGGTCGGTCAGCTCGTCGTGGTAGCGGCGGGTGAATTCCGTGAAGCGCTCGGGGTCGTGGCTGTACCACTTGCGCAACTCGGTGGACGGGGCGATGTGCTTGCACCACTCGTCCAGCGCGGCCTTCTCCTTGGTCATCCCCCGTGGCCAGATCCGGTCCACCAGCACCCGGGTGCCGTCCCCGCGTGCGGGTTCGTCGTAGACGCGCCGCACTTGCACCGTGTGTTTGTCCGCCACAGGGTTCCTCCTCGATCATGACGACGCCTTTACCGGCTTGCTTACTCCGGGGCTTGCGCCTGCTGGTAGACCTCGGTCAGGGGCACCTCGATGTCAGCCAGCTTCGCCGTGTCCACCTCCCGATGCGCGGAGACGAGGGTCTGGATCGCGCTGGTGAGATCCCAGATGTTGACGTTCATCCCGGCGAGCACAATGCGGTCCTTCACCCAGAAGGCGACGAACTCCCGCTTGCCCACATCACCGCGGAAGACCACCTCGTCGTAGTCACCGGGCTCGACGTACCCGGAGTACTCCATCCCCAGGTCGTACTGGTCGCTGTAAAAATAGGGTACCCGGTCATAGACGGCGTCGTGGCCGAGCATCGACTGCGCGGCGGTCGCCGGTTGGTTGAGCGCGCTGGCCCAATGCTCCTCCCTGATGTGCTTGTGCAACGAGGGGTGGAAGGCGTTGGCCACATCGCCGGCGGCGTAGATGTCCGGATCCGACGAACACAAATGTTCGTCGACCTGGATGCCGTTGTGGACGGTGAGGCCCGCAGCCTCGGCCAGCTCGGTGTTGGGGGTGATGCCCACACCGATCACCACCAGCTCGGCATCGATCTGGGTGCCATCGGCGAGCAGAACACCCGTGGTGCGCTGGCCGTCATCGGTGATCTCGGCGACCTGCACACCGAAACGCAGGTCCACACCGTGCGCGTGGTGCACGTCGGCGTAGACCTGGGCCAGCTCGCGACCGAGTACGCGCAGTAGCGGGAGCTCGCCCCGCTCCAGGACAGTCACCTCGACGCCGAGTGTTCTCGCCGCGGCGGCAACCTCGAGTCCGATCCAGCCGGCGCCGATGACGGCCAACCGGGTCGCGGTCTGCAGCGCAGATTTGAGCGCCTCGCAGTCCTCGACCCCCCGCAGGTAGAACACGCCGTGACGGTCCGCGCCCCGTAGGGTCAAGCGGCGCGGTGACGATCCCGTCGCCAGCAGCAGCTTGTCGTAACCGATTGGTTCGCCTCGATTGGTGCTCACTTCGTGTCGCGCCGCGTCGACCGCGGTCACGCGGGTGTGCAGGCGCAGGTCGACCTGGTACTCGCTGTACCACCCTTCCGGGTGGACGTAGATCTTGTCCTTCTCCGACCGCCCCATTAGGTAGTCCTTCGACAGCGGCGGCCGCTCGTAGGGACGCTCCGCCTCGTCGCCGAGCAACACAATGCGACCGTCGAAGCCCTCTTTCCGCAACGCCTCGGCGGTTTTCGCACCAGCCAAGCTGGCGCCTACGATCACAAATGTCCGTTCTGTGCTCATCAGGTCAACTCTCCGTTCTCGTTGTTCCCGTCATTTGGCCGTACGACGACGACCGTGCAGGTGGCGTGGTGGACGCAGTGACTGCTGACGGACCCGAGGACCAGGTCCTTGAAGGAACCATGGCCGCGGGCTCCCACGTCGACGGTACGTGGTGGCCATATTCGCTGAACCTCGTTGTTGAGCTGCCAGGACTGTTAGCCGCTGTGCGCTCCGCCGGATATGAGGTCAACTGCGTCACCTACCACCTCGCCGACTGGCAAGCCGCACCCCGCAGACACGTCATCCGAGGTCGCGTAGTCCATCTCGACGGTTGCCACCACCACCACGTGATGCAACGGATCGCCTACAAGCACATCTCCTCGGGCTTCGTCCGGAGCAGTACACCATCGTGGGCCACCACCTCCTCGCCGCGGTCGCGGAGGTGCTCGGCGACGCCGTCACACCCGACGTCGCCGACGCCTGGAGCGAGGTCTATTGGTTGTTCGCCACCCAGCTCATCGCCGAGGAAGTGCGGCTCGACCAGCAGGCGGACGCCAACCCGGCACACCCGGTGCGCCCCTACCGGGTCATCCGGCGCATCGAGGAGACCCACGGCGTCGTCTCTCTGGTGCTCGAACCGGCCGATGGCGGCGAGCTGTCGGAAATCTGCCCAGGCCAGTACGTCTCGGTTTTCGTCGATCTCCCCAATGGGGATCGCCAACCACGCCAGTACACGGTGTCCTCCAACACCTCGGGCACTCGGCTTCAGATCACCGTAAGCCGCCTCAACGGAGTCGACGGAGCCCCGGACGGTCAGGTGTCCTCGTTCCTGCACGACCACATCGTGCCCGGCGACCTGCTCGACGTCAGCGCCCCAGCCGGTGACTTCTTCGATCAGTCCTCCAGTGCCCCGATTCTGCTCGCCAGCGCCGGCGCAGGAATCACCACCGTCCTGCCGATCGTGGAGCACATAGCTCGCACTCAGCCGGAGCGCCCCGTCATCGTCGCGCACGCCGACCGGACCGCCCAGGACCACGCCCTGCGCAACACGGTCCTGCACGTCGGGCGACAGATCGACGACTTCACTGCCTACACCTGGTACGAGACCGTCGAGGCTGGAGACCGCGACTCACGTCCGGGCCGCATGGACCTTTCCACCGTGCCGCTGCCCGCGGACGTGCAGGTGTTCACCTGCGGGCCGTTGCCGTTCATGCGCCAGGTGCGATCAACGTTGCTGGCACGGGGGGTGCCGGCGGTACAAATCCGGTACGAGGTGTTCGGCCCCGACCTATGGGCAGCCCAGATGCCACCGGCCCCTGCACCCGCTTCTTGACCGAGCCGCCGTTGCCCATCAGACTTCCAAGGAGCAACCCATGACCGACACCGACACGACACCGAGCAGGACCTGCAGTCGGCAGGACCTGGAGCTGATCGATGCGTATTGGCGGGCGGCGAACTACTTGTCGGTCGGAGGAAGGCACCACCACGCCGTTCGACATGGTCATGCTCAACGACCTGGACCGCTTCCGCCTCGTCATCGACCGCGTCCCCTCGCTGGGCAGCCGCCCGGCCGTGCTGCGCCAACAGATGTCCGACGCCCGCCTCGCCGCCCGCGCCGACACCCGCGAATACGGTGAGGACGACCCCGAGATCACCAACTGGACCTGGCCAGCAGGGTCGGGTGAACCAACCGCAGCCTCGAGGAGGCAAACCCAATGAAGGTTAATCCGCCGATCGTGGTCGGTGTCGACGGCTCGCCGTCCTCGACCAGCGCGCTGCGTTGGGCCGCGGAGACGGCTGCCCGGCACAACGCATCTCTGTTATTGGTCTCCGCGTTGACGAGCCCCGTGACCAGCGGCGCCATCGGTATGCCGCAGGGGTACATCGACGAGCAAGAAGCCG
>JAABUU010003982.1_pt1 | contig 18027 bp, 16 predicted proteins | sample 5559301 | NCBI WGS metagenome assembly JAABUU01 (sample SAMN10711884, study PRJNA513360) | rock metagenome | isolation source: Antarctica rocks | place: Antarctica: Victoria Land, Richard Nunatak white | reverse complement strand
GGTCCGACAAGCCTTCTGGCACCTACATCGCCTCCATTGGCAGGTCCCATTTGCATATTTATGCATTCTACAAACGTCAATTACGGAGTCTCGGCGTTAGTGGGTCAAAAATAAATCGCCCTTGACACCTGGACCGGGACATCCGCGAAATCGCCCAGCGTCACCGCGATCTGGTCGCCACCCGGCTTGGCGCGCAGCTTGGCGACCATCGCGGGTGAGAGGTCGATGCCGTCGACGCGCAGCCCCCGCGCGGCGAGGGGCAGCGCGATCCGACCAGCGCCGATCGCGAGCTCCAGCGCGGGATCACCGCCCGCCAGTTGCTCCAGGAACGCGACCGCCGCCAGCGTATCTCCGCGTGGGCTGAGATCGTCGTAGATCGCGGCGACGTCCTCGCCAAAACTCATGATGGGCTCATAGTTCTCCATAATCTCCTCTCCGTCGCTTGAAACAACCTAACGCCGCGGCGCCCCGATCACGCGTTGGCCAACCGTACGCGGAACGTGCCTATGCCGTACGGGCGAACGGCGACGCGCAGATCGTGTCCATCATAGACGGCCGGCCCATGCGCCTCCTCCAGCATGTTGGTTTCTTCGGCCGAGGCGATTGGACGCGCGAAGGTGAGCGCCGCCTCTCCACGCGTGTTATGCGCGTCGTAGAAACGCACGATGACGCCATCCCCATCCTCGGCCGACTTGATCGTCTCGATGACCAGCCCCGGCCTACTCGTCGCCACGAGCGAGTAGGCGGACGGCAGCGCCCGGGGCACGGGTGCATTGGCCACGCTCATGTCCCGCGCCGGACGGACATATCCCGTCGCCGGCATGTTGAATAGGTAGGCCTGACGTACCACCTCGCCGCTGCGCCAATCACCCTCGTGCGGCGCCAAGGCGTACGAGAAGACATGCGCGCCCTGGTCGGCCTCGGGATCGGGATACACGCCGCTCTTGATGAGCGAGAGCCGGATCGTCTGTCCCTTGACGTCATAACCGTACTTGCAGTCGTTGAGCAACGCTACGCCGTAATCACCCTCCGAGAGATCGGCCCATTTGTGCGCGCATGTCTCGAAGCGCGCCCAGTCCCACGACGTGTTCCAATGCGTCGGGCGCTCCACGTTGCCCCATTGGATGTCGAACGTCGCGCGCGGCGCGTTGACCGTGACCGGGAAGGCGGCTTTGAGCAGGGTCTGATGTTCGTGCCAGTCGACATGGGTGGGGAAGTCGATGCGCGGCACGTCGCGGTAGAGCAGGATACGCTGCGTGATCACACTCTGTCCATAATGACGGACGATCTCCACGCCGCCGCGCAATGGCCCGTGCTCGACGACCTCCCACGAGGTCACGTCGTCGACGGGGTACGGCTTGTCCTGGTAGTAGATGTTGATGTCCCAGGCGTCGAAGTTGAGCGGGCGGTCCTCGAACGCGATCAGCCGATTGCCGCGCTCGCCGGGGGCGATGACCTCACGCCCCGTGCGCTTGTCGTAGAGCGACACGATCTCGGCATGCTCGTCGAGTTGTAGGCGGAAGAAGCGATTCTCCAGCGCGTCGCGCGTCACACGCAGCGCGTCCGCGTCGTCCGCGTCGTCCTCCTGTGTGCTCGTGGAAGCGGTCGCCGCGTACGCCCGGTAGCCCAGCGACGGGGCGGACGCGCCGATAAGCGCGTGCCGGCCCGTGTCGTCCCCCGCTACCTCCTGCATGGAGACGGGACGGCCTGCCGCGTCGGCCAGTGCGGGGAGTGGCTCGTCGGCCGGGAAGGTCACGGTGACAGGGTCCTCGCGCGCGAACGGGGCCGGGTTGAACACGACGGCAGATGTCCCCTGTGGCTCATTGTTCTCGACCGCGTGTGCGATAGTTGCGCGCGCGGCCGCGCTCACCCTCTCGCCGCGGTCCGCGATGGCCCGATGGTCCTCGCGCGCGTCCTGGTAGACCTCGTGGATGGAGGAGCCGGGCAGGATATCGTGAAACTGATTGAACAGCAGGCTCTCCCAGCCCTGCTTGAGCTCCTGCTGCCGCCCGGCCGCGGCTGGATCGGCTAGGGCGGCCAGCGCCGACCACAACTCGGCTTCGCGGTAGAGCAACTCGTTCTTGCGGTTAGCCCGTTTGATCCAGCCCTGACTCGTATAGGTACCACGGTGGTATTCGAGGTAGAGCTCGCCGGCCCAGCGCGGCAGGTTGGGGTCGTCCCAGACCCGCTCGCTTAGCCGTGCGAAGAAGGCTTCGGCCGAGCTCTGCTCCACCTGCATGAAGTTGGGCAGATCGCGCAGGCGCAGCGCCGTCTCCTGCATCTCGGCGGTGGGGCCGCCGCCGCCGTCGCCGTAGCCGAACAGGTACAGCAGCTCTTCGTTCACATCTTTTTGGCGGTAGGCGGCCCAGTTGCCGGCCACATCGTAGGGTGTAAACTTGGCGTTGTAGGTATAGAAGGGCTGCTGCGTCGTTCGCGAGAGTTCGGATGGGAGGAGCGGCGCCGTGACCATGTGCGTGAGCACCTCGGTCCCGTCGATGCCCGCCCAGCGGAACGTATCATAGGGCAAGCGGTTGTACTCGTTCCAGGAGATCTTGGTCGTCATGAAGTATTCGACAGCGCAGCCCTTGAGCACCTGCGGGAGCGCGGCGGAGTAGCCGAACACGTCGGGGAGCCACAGCACCTTGGGGTCGACGCCGAGCTCCTGGCGGAAGTAGCGCTTGCCAAAGAGGAACTGGCGCACCAAAGCCTCGCCGCCGGCCAGGTTGCAATCCATCTCCACCCACGAGGCGCCGGTCGGCTCCCAGCGTCCCTCGGCGATGCGCTCCTTGATGCGCGCGTAGAGAGCGGGCTCGTCCTCGCGCACCATGTCGTAGAGGGCCGGTTGCGAGGCCACGAAGCGATAGTCCGGGTATTGCTCCATCAATGTGAGGACGGTGCTGAAGGTGCGCGCGCCCTTGCGCCGGGTCTGCGCGACCGGGAACAACCAGGCCAGGTCGATGTGCGCGTGCCCGACCGCGACCGTGCGCGGCGCGTCGCGCGGCCCCGGACGATACGCCTCCCGCATCCGCGCGCGCGCGGCGAGGACGGAGCGGAGATAGTCGTCGGATTGTGGCTGACGGAGGTCGAGCGCGTCATAGGCGTCGACCATGGCGCGGATCAGACGGGCACGTTCCGGGGCGTCCTCGGACATAGTCAACACGGCGCCATACACGACGCGTAGGTCGTGGTAGAGCGCCTCAGCCTCGGGATCGATGCGCACGAGCTCCAGCGCCTGGATCACCTGCGGCCCCGGCAGGAGCGAGCTATAGGTTTCGAGGGCGAGCAGCAGCGTCCGGCCGTCCCCCGCGCCCTTGTCGAGGATGAGTTCGCGATGATAGTAGTCGAAGCCCTGGACGGGAACACCGTCCAGATAGGCGAGGGCTTCCGGCCCGCTGATATTCTGATACGCGCCGAGCACGACGTGCACGGCCACCGTGCCTTCCGTCCATGTGTGAGGGACTTGCACAGGAATGCGCAGCCAGTGGGTCTGTCCAGGGCCGCCCCAGCGGTCGCCCACCCGTATCGTGTCCCACCTAGAGTCGTCGTAGTCGGGATGCGTGACCTGGCCTCTCGGGCCGGTCCCGATACGCGCTGACCCAAGTGGTACGATCTCGCGTTGGGCCGCCGCCTGTAGGGTCGGGAGCGCGGTCGCTATCATCTCCAGGGTAAAATTCATCGGCCTCTCCTCTGTGTCGTGTCAAGCTATGGTCGTGGTTGCCTGTCATCATGCCGGGCCGCATCGCCCGACATCGATCCGAGTGAGACTGTTGCGTCGGCCAACGAGCAGCGTGGCGCCATCCGGCGTGAAAGCGAGCGCGTGGGCGCCGCGCAGGGACATGCGGGCGAGCGGACGCAAGGAGCTGGCCGCGGCCAGGACAACCGCATCGTCCCGCACAAAGGCTAGCAGGCCGCGCGCTGAACTAAGCGCGAGTGGTCCCGTGCCAGGGGCCGAGGCCATGGGCGCTCCGTCGCGCAGGCTCAGAGCACGGATTGTACCGGCGTCGTCCAGGTAGAGGCGGTTACGCGCGGCATCGGCGCCCACGGGCGAGACCGGAACGGCGTATGAGGCGCGGAGCGCGCCCGAGCGCTCGTCGAACAGGGCGATCGTGCCGTGCACGTCGTCGGCGTTGGGCAGGTAGGCGGCGACGCGGCCGTGGCCGGCGAGGCCGAGCCACAGGCCCGCATGGGTCAGTCCAAGCGCGGCGCGCCACATAACCCGCGGGGGGCTTTGCGCCGAGACCGTGAGCGCATCGAGGACCGCGGCGCGCCCCGTCGCCGGCTGGCCGGCGACGTAGATGCGCCCACGCGACCCGACCGCGACGGCCGCGGGCCAGCCCAGGGCCTGCACATCGAGCGGCCAGCGTGCGACGATACGCCCCTTCCCGCTGTCGATAGCCAACAAGGCCGCCTCCACGACCGCGTAGAGCGTCCCGCGCGCGGTCGTGGAGGCGGCCAAGCCGGGCGGCATTATGTAAGGCGGCAAGGTCACCCGCGCGCGGACGCGGCCATCGGGCGCGAGGATGAGCAGGTCGTCGTGGGGGAGGAATGGCACGTCGGACGCCGATCGTGCGACAAGCGCGACGGTCGTGCCGACCGAGGGCACGGCCAGAAGGCTGTCTACGCGACCAGGCAGACGCCATGACGCGCGCACGATCGGCGTGCAGACCGCCTCCGGCCGCACGACGACGCTTTGTCGCGGCGTCGTCGTGACAAGGAGGCATGCCGCGCCAGCCCAGCACCGCCACAAATGTTTCACCCCTTGACGCCGCCCAGGTTGATGCCCTTAACCAGGTAGCGCGAGAAGAAGATATATAGGGCCGCGATCGGTAGCGCGTAGAGCATGGCGTAGGCGGCAAGTTGGCCGTAATTCACCTGGCCGTAGGCGCCAAAGAACGTGTAGATGTGGATCGAGGCGGGGAAGAGATCCTGATTCTGCAAAAGAATGAGCGGCACAAAGAAGTTGGCCCAGGCGCCGATGAAGCTGAGCAGCCCCACCACCGCGACGCCGGGCGCCGAGAGCGGCAGCAAGATGCGGAAGAAAGCGCTAAGGGTGGAGGCGCCGTCGACCCAGGCCGCCTCCTCCAACTCGACCGAGACCGAGTCGAGAAAGTTTTTCATAATCCAGATGTTGATGGGTAACGAACTGGCGATGAAGAAAAGGATGCAGCCCTGTAGTGTGTTCTGCAGGTTGAGCGCGACGTACATGGCGTAAAGCGGGGTGACCAGCGCCAGGATGGGCAGGGCGCTGATAAACAGGATGAAGTACATCAGCACTTGCTTGAAGCGGAACTGGTAGCGCGAGAGCGGGTACGCCGCCAGCCCCGAGAGGACGATGCACCCCACCATCGTGCTGACGGCCAGGATACCGCTGTTAATGAAGGGGCGCACCACCAGGCCGCTGCCGATAATGGTTCCGAAGTTACCCAGCGTCAACTGATGTGGCCACTCCACGGCGTACGATGCCGTGGGGTTCAGGCTGGCCAGGACGGGCCAGGCGAAGGGCACCAGCCAGAAAAGCCCCAGGATGGTCAAGATGACGTACGCGGTCATCGGAGCAAAGAGGCGGCGCAGGGTCATGGGGATGCTCCTCTTTCTTTCTTACAGTTCGATTTTCAGCACACGCATATAGACCAGGGACAGGATCGCGCCCACGGCGATGATGAGGAGCGCGATCGCCGCCCCATAGCCGATTTGATAGAATTTGAACGCCTGCTGATACTGGTAGATGGTCAACAACTGCGTCTTACTATTGCCGCCGCCCGTGAGCACGAAGACCAGGGTGAAGTCGGAGAGCGTCGCCAGGGTGACGAGCAGCAAGTCGGTGGCGATGGTGGCCTTCAAGAGCGGCAGCGTGATGCTGCGCAGTTTCGCCCACAGGCCGGCGCCATCGATCGAGGCGGCCTCGAACAAGTCGGGCGAGATGCCTTCCAGCGCGGAGGCATAGAGCAGCATGGAAAAGGCCGTGCCGCGCCAGATGTTCGCCACGATGATCATCGCCATGGGAGATTCTTGCAGCCAGGCGTGCTGCGGCAGGCCGAAGGTGGACACGATGCTATTGAGCAGGCCGGGCGACTCCACAAAATCCTGCGGACCGCCAGCCAGGAACGCGTTCCAGAGGAAGCCGGCCACGACGTCGGGGATGATCCAGGCTCCGATGATGACCGCGCCGAGGACAGACTTGAAGAGGTGATGGCGATGACGCATCAGCAAGGCCAGGATCAAGCCCAGGGCGGCTTGACCGATCAGCGCCGAGCCGACGAGGTACGTCAACGAGACGCGCAACGCCCGAAAGAAATCGCTGTCGTGCAGAATCTGATTGAAGTTTTGTAAGCCAACCCAACTGGGTGACGCGGCGCCGGGGCCGGTCAAGGCCATATTGGTAAATGAAATATAGATGGCATAGAAAGCGGGGCCAAGCATAAAGATAATGATCAGGATGAACGCGGGGGCCATGAAGAGGAGACCCGTACGCAAACGCGTGCGTTGTCGCCCGCCCTTGCGGGTTGAAGTGATGCGTTCCGTCGGGGTGGCCTCAGCCTGCATATGACACCTTCCCATCGCGGAAACGGGCCGCGGCGCGTTGTTTGCGCGCCGCGGCCATTCTTCGGCTTGGCCTACGAACCTAACGCTCACCCTATCCAGGCCACGCGAAGGAACAGGGCTTGCGGATGAGGAACGGGGACGTCCAGGGGGAGACCCCGCTAGAGGCATAGCGCCGTGTGTGCTACTACTTGAGCTTCTCGACGCTACCTGTGCCGGCGATGGTCGTGACCTGTTGGGCATAGGTGGACATGGCTGCTTGAGGGCTTGTGCCTTCCATCACGCTCTGCATCGCACGGTCGATCTGGTTGGAGATCCTGGGGTAGACCGGGTATCCCGGGCGGAACTGTGTGAACGACAGCATACCCGTGAAGTACGGGTTGAGCGGCACACTACTATAGGCCTTTGTGTCGGCGACGTCCTTGCGCGGTGTCACCTGCCCCGCGCTGGAGTCGTAGTAGGACAGCATATCCTTGCTGTTGAGGACCTGGAGCGCCTTGAAAGCGGCGTCCTTGTTCTTGGAGCGGGCGCTGATCGAGTAGGCCCAGCCGCCGGAGAGCGTCACATAGTGCGCGCCCTGCCCGAACTCTGTCGGCATCTTGGCCTCCCCAATCACGCTCTGCCACTGCGGCCACGGCTTCGCGCCCGTAGAATACCAGGTGCTCGGTATCCACGACCCGTCGACGTCGATGGCCAGCTTACTATTGGGCAGCAGGTTCTGCGCGACGACCGTGCCGACCTGGCTATTCAACGCGATGTTGGACGGCGGACCTAGTACTACAACGACGGATTCTTCCAATAGCTACGAAGAGCCGCTTTTGTGCTAGATCTTGACACCCTTATGGCAGCAATAACGGGTGCCGAAGGCCAGCATAGCCGCGACATCGGTCGAGATTTGCCGCTGAAAACGGCGGTTTTACACAAGCGTCGTTGTAGTACTAGCAGGGCGGATGGATTGTAGATCTTCTGGAGGAATGACAGGGTGTCCTTGATACCTGTGCTGGAGATGACCCACTTCTTCGTCTTGTAGTCGTAGAGGTGCGCCGCGTCAGGCGTCCCGTACAGGAGCATTTCGAAGCTCTGCATCGTAGAGGCCTCGTCGTTGATGATGCCCGTGTACATATTGATCGGGATGACGTTGTGGACCTTCTGCTTGATCGTCTGCGCGGCCGAGAGGATGTCCGCCCACGTCTTGGGCTGCCACGGCACGGGCAGGCCGGCCTGCTTGAAGAGGTTCTTATTGTAGTAGATCAGCCGGTCGTCGGTACCGTTCATAATCCCGTACTTGCGGCTGTTGAACTGCGTGATTGTCTGCATCGCCGGGTACCACTGCTGCTTGTACTCCGGCCAGGACGACAGGTAACTATCCAAGGGCTGGAGATAACCGGCGGTCACATCGGAGCTAACCAGGAAGCTGTCCTCACGCACGATGTCGGGCGTCGTGCTGGCCGAGCGCAGAGCCAGGTCGATCTTGGTATAGTAGTCGCCCTCGGACGCAATGATGGGCTCGAGCTTTATGGTGATGTTGGGGTCTTGCTTCGAGAGGAGCTGTGACGTTTTCTGCCACCACAACTGATCCCAGTACGGCGGCGGCCCGAACTGCTGATAGGCTACGGTCACGGTAATAGGGCTGGCGGCGCGCGTCTTGGCATGCGCCATCTGTACGGCGCCGCCAAGCCCGACCGTTGATGCCAGGAGGATAGGACCCAGGCTCTTGATAGGACTACGCATGATATCTCCTCGTGCCTATGTAGGTAGCAGGGGTATCGTCACCCCTGGTCACGTGCGGCTCCTACGCCGACACGTCCGCTGCATCGCCGGGTAACCTCGATAAGGCCATACGTCTCGTGGTGTGTCGATCACCTCCTCACGCGTGTCGTTCGACCGTCTATTTGTTATTGCAAATAGACGTCGACCTGTCGTATGATACCTCCAAGCCGCGCGGCCGGCGCTCGCCTCCGTGAGCGTAACGCTATTATAGTCCCGGACCTCTACGCTGTCAATAAAAGTGGAGGCCTTGTTCTGGCATGGCAATTACCGCATAATCGTGGAGCGCGGCCAATGACCTATGCGATACGATCCATTGTACACCTGTAGAAACGTGGGGTTGACCTGTGAGGCAAGCACGGTATCGTCAGATCCATCAACAACTGCGCAACGCGATCTTGTCTGGCGAGTATAAGCCGGGCGATAAACTCCCGACGGAAAAGGAGTTGGCCGCCTTGCACAGCGTCAGCCGCGTGACGAGCGCCGCGGCGTTGGCGGAACTCGCCCGCGAGGGCCTGGTACAACGCCTGCCACGACGCGGCACAACCGTCAGTGCACCGGCCACACATGAGGCGCCGGGGGGAAGTCCGCTCATCGGATGGATTCAACCCAATCTCGATCCATCCTTTGGCCTTGACGTGCTGCGTGGCATCGAGCGCGCGGCGCGCGCCGCCGGCTATCACCTACTCATCTATCTCACGGGGAATTCACGCGCCGAGGAGGAACACGCCATCCGGCAGGCGGTCGCGGCCGGCGCGGCCGGTCTGGCGATCTTCTTGCAGGATGGAGAGACGTATAACGACGAGGTGCTGCGCCTGGTCCTCAGACGATTCCCGCTCGTCCTGGTCGATCGCTACCTGCGTGGCCTGCCCTGTGCCTGCGTCCAGAGCGACAACGTCGTCGGCGCCCGCGAGGCCGTGACCGCGCTGATAGAGGCAGGGCATCGCGACATCTGTATCCTCACCTTCCCACCCAGGGACACCTCGACCATCGAAGATCGGCTCGACGGGTACGCGCAGGCGCTAGCCATGGCCGGGCTGCCCCTCGATCATGCGCTGATCTATAACGAGCCGCGGCTTCCTGACGACGTGTGCGACAGGGGAGAGATCGCCGATGACACCGTCGATCGCCTTTCCGCCTATATGCGGCGCGCTCCCCACCTGACCGCCATCTTCGCCACCAACGTGGCGCTCACGCTGCTGGCCCTGCGCGCCGCCGCGCGCCTGGGGCGCCATGTCCCCGCCGACCTGTCCATCATCGGTGTCGATCCACTACAAAATCTCCCGCTCTCACTCTCGCCGATCACCTACGTAGAGCAACAGAGCACGGAGATCGGACGGATAGCCATCACACTGCTGCAAGAGCAACTGGCCGGGGCGCCGCCGCGCCGCGTCACGCTACCCATGCGTCTCACGCACGCGGGAACCATCGCGCCTCCGTTGTCCATGAGCGCTGGCGTGGAGAATGGCGTCGTGAGAGCGGGCTGATCGTGAGGGCGCGTGAGGCCGCTGTCGCCGTCGTTGCCAGGATACGCTCGCACGCCGGATACACGCGAGCGGCACCCTCAGCGAGCCGTCATCCCAGGATCGTGTCGTCCGCAGTATCGACCAAATGGCGCATCCTCCCGGAGGCGCGCGCGCGCTGCTCCGCCGCCGTCCATAGGCGCCGCGGCGGACTATTACCCCACGGTGGCCGCTCCAACCCCTCATAGCGGTCGAAGACGATCGGGGGCTGCGCCTGCTGACGGGCGGCCGTATGCAGCGCTTCATCCTCCAGCATCGTCCCCGCCTGCATGATGAAATGGAAGCTGTGCGGCCCCTGGTCGGTGTGCCAGTCGCGCCCACTGTATATGTCGGGGTTGTCGCCACCCCATGCCATCCGGGGCGAGCGCAGCAAGGTCCACTGCCAGCAGCGGTCATCCAGGCTCAGGCTGTAGGCGTCGGACGTGAGGAGCGCCACCGCGCGCCCTCCGGCGATTACGCGCGACCACCCCTGCAGCGGCCATTCGACCGGGCCGGGCTGACGCTCGACCGCTCCACCCGCCAGTCCATCGGTCCAACGATCGACCGCGTCGGCGACATGAATGGGCATCTGCAACAACGCGAAGCGCTCGTTGAACGTGATATCGAGGTCAATGTGCAGCCGTGGGTCGTCGCGGTGTAGCGTCAACGTCCAGTGGATCCACGAGTGACCCAGCCAGCCCTCCGCGCGCACCCGCGCGCGCAGCGGCCCCGTCTCTTCCACCGTCCAGGCGCCGGGATGGAAAGCGGCGCCGATCGGGTCGCGGAAGCGATCGGTATGGAATGTCCACGTATCGGTGTGGTCCTCCCTCAGATGAACCCCGATCCCATCCGGACCCAGGATATTCTTCCCCGATACGGTCAGCGCGCGCACCCCGTCCTCACCCAGATCGAGGCGCAGATGACCGTTGGCTAGACACTCCGCCGACACCGTCAGGTCGGTCGGCACGGGTGACGGCGTGGGCGGGGGCGTATCATCGCGCACGAGGACCTGCGCGTGTCCATGGGCGTCGAGCCGCAGGGGGAAGACGATGCGGCTGATCAACTGCGCCGCCTCAGGCTGGACCTGTTGAAAGGGGAGCGCTCGCCCCTCCAGGTCGCTCAGCCATCGCTGGCCCCATGCGTCGAAGTCGAGGAAGGGTTCAGCCTCGATCAAGGCGTCCCACGGCGCGTCATCGGGATTGATAAGCACAATCTGTTGATGGGCCGCCGCGGGCAACGTCGTGCGCGCCCAGCGCCTGGTCGCCTCCAGCACAATCTCCTCCCCACCGATGTGCGCCCGACCCTGCAGCGCCCGCACCGACTCCCAGGCCGAGGGGATCGCTGTGCCCGCCAGGATATCGTGAAACGCGGTGAGCAGCAGGTCGTCCCAGGCGCCGTCCAGCCGTGCCTGGTAGTCACGCCGCGCGGCCTCATCGGCGACGACCTGCGCGACCACGCGCTCGGTTTGGTCGAGCAAATGTTCGCCGCGCCGCTGGCGTTGCTTGACCTCGTGCATCACACTGTAGCACCCTGGGAACGTGTGCTGCAGCTCCGCGGTAACGACCGGCAGTTGCTCACGCAGCGGCGCGATCGCGTCGAAGAACGCCTGCGGTGTGCTGAAGCGCAACTCGATGTCTGGAAAGGCGTGCTGGTGCGCCAAGATATACTCAATGTTGGCCTTGGTCGGTCCACCACCGTGGTTCCCGACGCCGTAAAAGCACATGGTGTGTCCCAGGCGCTCGTCGGTCGCCTCAACAGCGAGCATGATTTGTCCGTACAAGTCGTCGCTCCGCGTCACGTATGCCGGCGTGATACGAAAACCGATCACCTCGCCGCCAGCGCTTCCGCGCCAGCGGAACGTCTGCGCCGGGAGGGGAACCTGGTGGGTTCCGGGTCGGTGGAACACATAGCCATCGTACGCGTGCGCGGCGAGAATGTCGGGGAGTGTGGCTGGGTGGCCGAAGGTGTCGACGTTATAGGCGACCACCGGCCGCACACCAAAGCGGTCCTGGAAATAGCGCCGGCCGTGCAGGAACTGCCGCTCCCAGCCCATGCGGGTCGGGAGGTTGCCGTCGGGCTGAGTGTATTGACCACCGGTGATATGCCACTGCCCTTGTGCGACCAGCCGGCGCACACGCGCGAAGAGCGCTGGATCGAGTCGCTCCACTTGCCGATACAACCAGGACTCCCCGCGCGTAAAGACGAACGCGGGATACTCATCGCAGCGATCCGCGGCGGAGCGGAAGGTAGCCAACGCCTCGTCGACACCCGCTTGCCATGGCCACAGCCAGACGGGGTCGATATGCGCGTTCCCAATCATGTGTACGACAATCCGCATGATAACGGTCTCCTTTCGCGAGGATACGCTCCTCGACGAACAAACAGGCAGTGCAAGCATCAAGCCACCAGTAAACAGATTGTAGAACGGGACGAAACCGCCGTCAACGCGGCGGAACTGATGGTAGTTCCATGGCGGGTGTAAGATCCAATGTTGTTGCGGGCCAGGTTCTCGCCGGCCATCGCGTGGGGGACATGGGCACGGTCGAGGAGGTCGACGACGAGGTGCATGCCGGGCACGCCTCAGGCGCGCGTTACCCGCCTGAACAGGGGGCAACACCGACTGCCGCGCAGTGCTGCCAAGACGATCCAACCGGGCGTCACTGTCAAGGACGCACTCGCGCACAGGGAACTGGAGTTGACAGGGCAACGCGTGCGATGGTAGTCTTGAGTGCATGACAACGTTATCCCATCGAGGAGGCGCCTATCGACGAACCGGCTGAAACAAGCACATCCACTGTTACCCCATACGTCCCGAGGAGTAGACGCAATCGCCAAAGGAGCAGCAGGTGTTACGCAAAGCAGCCGCAACCGCACTCACCGCAGGCCTCGTGCTGGTGGCCACGACTGGAATGGGCGCACAGCGCGTCGGCGCCGCCGGTCAAAACTCTAATCTCGACCGCGCCATCGCCTCGTACAACGCGATGCAGCAGTACTTCTACAAGGGCGATGGCTCGAATCTGTATAACGAGCATTACCCGGCAGCGCAACCGGGGGACAATACCTACTCGTACGAGTGGCCCTTCTCGCAGGCCACAAACGGAACTATCGACCTCGCCAATGCCGATAGCACCTACCTACCCGCCGTGCAGGACCGCCTGACTGGCCTCGCGCACTACTACAGCGCGAACGGCCTGACGCCCAACAAGGGGATCACGACGACCGTGCTGCAGCCCAGCCCGCCCGGCTACGACTCCTACGTCGACCCGCCGCTTGGGGGCAGTGGGGACAAATTCTACGACGACAACGAGTGGGTGGGGCTGGCATCGATCCAGCTCTATCAGATGACCGGCGACCAGTCCGCGCTCGACCGCGCCGAGACGATTTTCACCCTCATCACTAAGGGGTGGGACTACGATACGTCGCATCCCGCGCCCGGCGGCGTGTTCTGGACGCAGGCGCCCTGGAGCCAGGATCGCAACACGGTCTCCAACATGCCCGGTGCGGAGCTCGGCCTGTACCTCTACCAAGCCACGCACGACGCGTCCTACCGTCAGTGGGCCCAGAAGATGTACGACTGGGTCAACACGAACTTGCGCGACCCCAGTGACGGCCTGTACTGGGATCACATCAGCCTATCAGGCAAGATCGATCAGACCAAGTGGAGCTATAACCAGGGCACGCCCATCGGCGCGAACGTGCTCTTCTACCAGATCACGGGCGATCAGTCGTATCTGCGGCAGGCTGAGAGCATCGCCAACGCCGCTCTGGCCTACCTCGGCGCCAACAATGACAAGCTCTTGCACGCGCAGGACCCCATCTTTGACGCCATTTTCTTCAAGAACCTGCTCATGCTTTATGCGGTCGACCACAACCCGGCCTACGTGCAGGCGATGCAGGACTTCGCCGACTGGGCCTGGAGCACCGCGCGCGATCCCTCCACCGGTGTGTTCACCTTCCCCTCCCGCCAGTCGAGCGATCTGAACGATCAGGCGGCCATGGTGCGCATCTATGCCATGCTCGCTGTGCTTCCACCCACCGGCGGCGGCGGTGCGGCCACCCCTGAGTTGGGCAGCGGCGAGTTGCTCGCGACCGGCCTCGTGCCCGTCGCCGCCGTCCTCCTGTACCGCCGGCGACGGGCCCGCCGCGAAGGCGTATAATCGCCAGGCGCCGGCTCTTGCCTTCGCCACCCCTGTCACAATCCGTTACAGGCAGCGAGGGCTACATGAGTTGGTCCGGTAAGGCAGGGCGGGGCTTCGTCGCGCCCTGTCTTACCGGCTAGAAGGTCCCCTACTGGGAGCGCCAGCTATAGGGACAGAGGACGGGCATCGCACGGGCCATGACACCGTCATCGCGATAGCGCGGGTAAGCGCGCGAGGTTAGGACGAACGCCTGATATGATAAGGGCGAGAAGAGTAACGGAGGGTTTGCGGATACACCGCTATGTCCAGAGCCCGGCCAACAATGAACGACGTAGCGGCGGCGGCGGCCGTCAGCCTCAAAACCGTGTCGCGCGTCGTCAACAACGAGCCGCGCGTCGGTGATGACGTGGCGCAGCGCGTCAACAGGGCCATCGCCGAGCTGGGCTTCCGGCGCAACGATATCGCCCACAACCTGCGCAAAGGGCACTCGTCGCGTACGCTCGGACTCGTCATCGAGGACGTGGCTAACCCTTTCTACTCCACTATCGCACGCGGGGTCGAAGACGTCGCGCATGCGCGCGGATACATGGTCATCACGGGCAGCTCGGCCGAGAATCCCGCGCAGGAGCAGGCCCTCGTCGCGGCGCTGGTCCAGCGCCGCGTCGAGGGCCTGCTGATCGTCCCCGCCGCCCGCGACCACGCCTACCTCCACCCCGAGATCGCCACGGGAACACCCGTCGTCTTCCTTGACCGTCCGCCAGTTAATCTCGCGGCCGACGCCGTGCTGCTCGACAATCAGGGTGGCGCTCGCCGTGGCGTCGAGCACCTCCTGGCGCGGGGCCACCGCCGCATCGGCGTCATCGCCGGCTTCCCCGATGTCTACACCGGGGCCGCGCGTATCGCGGGCTATCGCGAGGCCCTCGCGACCGCTGACATAGCGGTCGATCCGTCATTGCTGTGCTTCGAGGCGCATGACACAGATATGGCCGAGGGGGCGGCGCATAGGCTGCTTCACCTGCCCGATCCACCGACCGCGGTGTTCGCCACCAATAACCGTCTGAGCATCGGCGTGATCCGGGCGCGACAGGCGTATACGGGTCGGCTCGACCTCGTCGGGTTCGACGAGGTCGAACTGGCCGATCTCCTGCGCGTGCCGATCACCGTGATCCGGCACGACCCCGCCATGTTGGGACGGCGCGCCGCCGAGCTGCTGTTTGCGCGCCTCAATGGCGACGAGCGCCTGCCACGGGTCGAGATGCTGCCCACAGAGCTCGTCGTGCGCGATGGCGCGGCGCCCTTACGGTAACTCTATAACTCCATCAGGGTCTCACGCCACAGCACGAACATGGCGGCAGAGATGCGCGCGCTGGTGGCGCTCGCCGCGGCCCTGCGGCGGCATGGAGTCACCGCGTGAGCGCCAGAGAGGCCGGCCCCAGCCGACACTGGTACCGCCCCACTCAACCGTGGTCATGCAGCGACCTCCGTGGCGCGTGCTTTGACGCGCCGCTGTGCGGCGCGCGCCCGTCCGACGTCGTCCGTCTGACGTGTGCGGCGCGCCCTCGTGGAGCAGCGTGACCGCTGGCTCAACCCCGAGGGGACAACGGCCGCCGACCTCAAGGCGCGCACGCTCACCGCCCTGTACAACGCGCGCCCTACCTGGCTCGAGATGGCGCACCACCGGCTCGACGACGCCGTGCTCGCCGCCTACGGCTGGCCGCGCGACCTGGGCGACGAGGGAGTTCTGGGCCGGCTCCTCGCCCTGAACCTCGAACGCGCCGGCACCACCGACCCGCCCGCACGACCGATCGGGGCAGCGTCATGAGCGGCACCGACGTGCCCCGCGATGATGGACCGGGGGACGGTGCGCCAATCGCCGCCCCTGCGACGGCCTACGTCGTCTATACCGACGGCTCCTGCAAGCCCAACCCCGGCCCCGGCGGCTGGGCCTACGTGATCGCGCATAGCGACGAAACGCGGGAAGAGAGCGGGGAGGAGGGCATCGAGCAGGATACCGTCAGCCCCCGCAGGGAGATCTTGGCAATCACCAACGAGAAATGAGCAATAAATACGCCCATGCGTGGATTCGTTCGCACGATCGCAGGGATAATCGCGCCCCTTGACGCGAACGCTTGTCCTATACTAATGACAGATGAACCACCCCTACGACACGGTAAGGCGTCAACCAGTACGAAGGAGGCGACACCATGGCAGGCAGTTACAACAAGCTCATCGTCATCGGCAACCTGGGGCGCGATCCCGAGACGCGCCTGCTCCCCAGCGGCGACAACGTGGCCACGTTCAGTGTGGCCACGACCGAGCGCAGTAAGAACGGCGACGTGACGACGTGGTTCCGCGTCAGCGCGTTCGGCAAGCTCGCCGATACCTGTCAGCAGTACTTGCACAAGGGCAGCTACGTCTACATCGAGGGTGCGCTCGCGCAGAACGAGTACACCAACCGCGAGGGCCAGGTGCGGCAAAGCCTGGAGGTGCGCGCCCGCGAGATGCGCATGCTTGATAAGGCCGGCGACCGGGGCGCGGAGACCGACGGCGGCCAAGAGGCGACGCCCGCGTATGGTCGTCAGAGTACGTCCGCGTCCGCGCCCGCCAGCGATATGGACGAGATCCCATTCTGAGACGCCTCTTGCTGAATGGATGACACCCGCCCGCATGAGCAGCGGGACGCCCTCGCGCGACGTGTGCTCCATGAGTGGGTCGCCGCCAACGCGCGGCAGCAGTCCCTGCTGCACCAGATCATCGACTGGTTGGACGAGCGCGCGCATGACGCCGGCGATGAGACGGCCTACGAAGCCGCGCAACGCCTCCTCGACATGTTGCGCGCGCTCGTGGAAGATCAGCAGCGCGCGACCGTCGCGCGCGACACGCTGGCGGCGCTAGAGGGGCAGGACGAGGCGAGCTAGGCGAGACCCACAGGCACGCATCACGGCACGCGCGACGCGCCCAGGTACGCTGCCGAGTGGGCATCCTGCCCCTGGCCGTCAGTCGTCACATGACGTGCGCCGTTGGTCACAGTCATTGCGCCGCACTGATCACGGCAGGTGCGCCACCCTGCACGAGGAAGCTGCGGATGCGAGGAGCGCGAATACACCTCGCGCGGAGTGGCACACCTAATGATATTGTTGGCGCAGTCACTTTCAGAGCTTTGCCCACGCGTAGAACGGGGCAACGAGTGGGCGTGGTTAGGGTCCAAGCCGACGTCGCCAACAATATCAGTCGCTACGCCATGCGTCACATTCGGTGCGCGGGAAACGGCACAGGAGATGCGTCAACCCGTGCGCACCTCCTCCGGACGACGCTGATCGTCTCGTCGAGGACACAGGCAGCCCTTGGAGCGATTGTAGGGACAGCAGGGATGTCATTGCACATCGAGGAGGAGTGCATCGACGTCCTGGCCCCGTGGCAGGAGACGTAGGACGAATACTTTCGGAAACCAAATGTTTTGGGGCGTAGATTCGAAATCGGGCGCGGGCACCATCCGCCCAATGACCGGCATATGCCGGAGCGCCGCCAGTCGTGGGTCCGACACGCGCGGGCCGACGAAGAGACTAACGGCAGGATATGATGTGCTAGGATCAGCGTGGAGTGATGGGGGTGGCCCCAAGATAATTTCCATGCCCGAGCCAGCCGGCATGCTTAACAGATTGACATAGCGCGACGAGCGGTTTGGGATGGTCTGCGCCGTCCCAGCCCCATACCCATCCAACGTATCAATTTGTGCGCGTACGCGAACCGTCCGCCCTACCCACACCTGTGGGTTGCGGTATAGGCCGGCTTGCACTTGTGCCAGCGCGTAGATCGGCCCCATTGGGGCCTGATTCCAGACCATGAGGGCCATCATGCGCACAAGGGCGAGAGCCCCTAGAGGGAAAAGGATAGCGACAGCAATAGTCCGACGTTTCATAGAGGCAGCATAGTCCGTGAGACAGCTCCCGTCCATGGTGTAAGATTGCATGAGATTGCACAAGATACGCCCGTTGTCGCGCCTACGGTGCACCGATCCGCCATGGTCTACTCCCGCCGCCCCTCGACGGGGCCACACCACTGTGTTGGCTACGTGGCGC
>JAABUU010003980.1_pt1 | contig 18036 bp, 20 predicted proteins | sample 5559301 | NCBI WGS metagenome assembly JAABUU01 (sample SAMN10711884, study PRJNA513360) | rock metagenome | isolation source: Antarctica rocks | place: Antarctica: Victoria Land, Richard Nunatak white | reverse complement strand
TAGAAGGAGAGGGTAGAATGACAGGCTATTAAAATATAATATATCTCTTTTAATTCAGTAGTAAATTTGATGGTTGAATGCGGGGAAAATTTGTGAGTCCGGCTTTTTTTGCTACCCGCGTGGGTGGGTAATCTGGCTTCAGATCATAGGCAGCTGTACATCAGGTTAGCGCGACAAGGCTGAAATTGGTGCCGGGCCGTTTGACAATTCAGAGAATAAAACACGTCAATTACTACCTAGCGTGCCTAGGTAGAGATTTGATCCTCTTCACTGCCTCCTTTACGTTTTGTTCCTCTTAGGTTGAGGTAGTGGAGCTAATAAGGTATGAGGGTCAGAAGGAGCATATGTGTGTGCATGTATATGTATATGGTTGAACTACAGTAGGAAGCTACGAAGGTAGGAAGGAGGTGAAAACTCTGAACCCCCCTAGCTCTCGTCTGCCTCACTGTGGAACAGTCGAGTTTTTTCTTTTATCCGTCAAAGACTGAATCATAATCTGAACATAATGAGATATTATAATGCACAAATCTTGTTTAACAACAAAACTCTTCAAAAATATCGTTAACTTGTTAATCTACTTCAATTAGATCGTGATCACCAGCAAAGAGCCAGTCCATCTCTTTTTGCGTATTCTTTTGCTTGGGAATCATTACTTGAATAGGAGAAGCGAAAGCTAAGGTTTAGTCGAACGATTTTTGGGGAAGAATGGCACGCTTTCTTCCGTAGAGCGATGGGGTTGAAGGGTACTTGAGTCGAATTTTGAGAGAATTGAATACACACGAGTTCACAATCGAGTGAACATACTATTTACAAACGTCGACAATGACTAGGCTCATCTGATCTCAAAAATGTTGTTTATACCAAATACCTGTGCAAGGTTCTTGGGACAGGACAAAGGATGAATGCCCAAGAGCCGGAAAAGGGAATTTAAGATAATGAAGCCGGGGAGCTGAGATAGTCCTTCTTTCGTTAAGAGTCAAGCTGAAAATTTGAGTTGTGTGTGTATGTAGAGCGAGCGAGATCAAGATGATAAGTGCCTGGGAACTGAAAGGTGTTGGAAAGTTCGTCAGTTACATAGGTGGTTTATGTGAACGAGACTGGACGGATTAATACTATGAAGCGCTTATAAGTTTCTGTCGCCATGATCTGATCAACCTTCTTTTGACAGCTTACGGCAGATCTCCGTCGTCGCGTTCTGGCGAAATCCTCACTATCTTTGCTCTCGTCCCTTTTCATTGCTACTGCTTCAGTGATGACTTTGAAACTTGCATATTTATGATTCTATTATTTGCAGATGCTATGGATGATTCTGCGTTGTGACTATTAAATTTGATAGAGCCCCTTTCGCTCAAGATGAAGAGAGAAAAAGACCAAAAAGGATCGTAGGAAAGAGCGACGCCTTGGCTGCTATCAACAATCTAACCAATCCTCTTCCAACTATTTCCTCCAGAAATCCCTCGTAGCCGGGTGACTAAAATACCCACTATCTCCACTCTCGCCCCTCTACATCTCCACGCAATCCAAATCCCCATTCCACGCCCCTCCAATCATCTCCTGCAAGCTCACAACCGTCTCTCTCATTTCCCGCGCTTCCGTTCTCCTGCTCTCTTTGTAGGTGGCTTTGCCTCGCTCGGCAGCTGCGACACGCTGGTAAACCTTCCAGTCATCCAGCTCCTCGGCAATGGGATGGGCGAGCGCCTTTTCGAGTGAGTCTTGGTTGGGTTCGCGTTGTAGGGTGAAGTCGTAGTGCCATTTGTCTCTTCCGGAGGGTAAATGGTGGGTGAGGAAGATGCCGTAGTATTTGATGCGATACAGGCCGTCGTATCTTAAGCCCCCAATCGGTGCATATGGGGAGCTGAGTTTGCAACTCCTCAATACTCTAACCACCTCCCTTTCACTAACGCTTATGGTATTCATTAGTTTGAACACTCCTCTATCTGGAGAGGGCGCTTGGTAGCGCAGGATCCCTTCTTTTGTCTCGGAGACAGTCTCCTGGCTGGCCTGTATAACAATGGCAAAAGCGGTGTGACGATTTGCGGTTATTTCGGCGCTCGGGGAGGAAATGATACCGTCGCGGAAGGCCGCTGTTGGATTAACCCACCAGCTGTAACGCAGGTAAGGTTAGTTGGTGGCGTGGAGAGCTTGGAAAAACTTACGTTCCAACGCAAAACCCAAGGTGGCCGCATCTGTAAGCTCTGAGCGGATCGACTGGAGGGTCGAGGGACCAAGTCAACTCCGAATCCTTTCATGTATTAAGTCTGTCCGTCCTAGAGGTATTGGTGTGGAGTATTACCTCTACTCCCATTCCCTGACTCTTCTGCCTCATGTTCCTTTCAATCCCCTGCAATCTCCCGCCCGGGCCCCATAGATCGGCATGTATGCTTTGCAAGCTCCCCAACGCCAATTCCCATTTCGTCACCAGCTCCTCTGCCTGCATCATAACCTCAAGCGGCCACTCACTCCCCATGGCAATCAGCCTAAGAGCTTTATCAATGCGTGAGTAGCGGAGGAGATCGAGTGTCATTGAGACGGCATTTAGGCTAACCATGATGAGGCCAAGGGTGGAGATTTCGTCAAGGGCAAGGGCCAAGTGGCCTTTGCTGGCAACGAGGGGCGCAAGCTCGTCCCGGATGAAGCGTGAGTGGGTTAGTAGGTCTTCGGGTGTTACCCCCATTTGAGCGGTTCGTGGAGTATTCATCGTGACATCTAACGACAGTATGTCGACGTCTTGGTGTATTAAACCACTGGAATGAGGGTTGTCTCAGAGAGAAAAGGAGGTCAAGATGTCTCAAAAAAGGCCGAGGGGCACGAAGCATAATAAATATAAGTGTATTCATACATAGGTTGTTGCGCTGTTCTTTGTGTAGGAGTCGTGCTCGACAGCCTTCCCCATTGTGCCTGATACATTGGTATACTACGTGGTTCAGGTCGCACCTGCACATTCTTATAATCTGCTCGCAAAGCCCGCAATTGGCTTCAGCATTTTATTTACAGGTGCTCCTGCAAATAGCTTCTCTTCCATGGCTGTTTTCGTAAGCGCCTTGTAGTCTTTTCCTTCTCTATGGGTATCGAGGGCCGCCTGGTCAGTGTATCTGGAAATACCGTGAGTTATGAAATCGCAGTAAAATCTCTATTGGACGATAACTATCACCTACTGCTCGATCATGTACAGGTCGTCGCCCCGCTCCCCGTCCTTCATCTCGACGTGCAGCTGGTAGCGCAGGCAGTCGGGCTCGTTCTTGTGGATGCTGGTGGTGAGTTCTGTCAGAACTTCGATGGTCTAGATCATCAATGGATACTCAGCATTAATCCATCTAAACCAGAATTGGTACCAATCGTACCCTGTCCATTTTACCCGGAGCGGGTGCGATGATAGCGATAAGATCGATCTTTCCACCGGAAGACATGATGTTAGGAATGAGTATCCAGCTGTAGGTTGGCTTGACTATCGCTTCTTGGGTATCACTACTGTTTCGCGTGAAGATGGATGAGTGTGGGGCCTAGGTCTACGAAATATCGTCACATGAACCACGGAAGACCTTTAGAACGAGGGGAAAGGGCGGAGAGACCCGATGGATTCCATTGCTCGATGGCTACCACAAAGTAATCAGCGCATCAAAAATACTCTACGCGCTTGACATCCGTATCCAACGTTATTGGAATGGTACTGTATAATTTCTACCTCACGACAATCATACTTTGGAAGAACGTCAAGCTTACTGACATATAACTGAACTATATATAATCCGTAGCACGGCGAAATCCGTAGAACGTCCCATTGCATCGGTCCATTCTGCATCCCAGATGTGCAAAAGCAAAAGGTGGTTAGTCTCGTCTTCAAACGCATCACATAAACTGAGAACATGGCCATGGTAAAGTAAAACCATATAGCTCGATAATCCTTGCTGCCCGCGCGGTGCAATGCATGGCAGGAAACATAGTACTGTAGAATGCTTTCTGAATCGCGGTCACTCCTACCAAACCGTCAGTTACTGGTAGGGGTTGAAGCAACCGGAAAGTAGTAGAAGTGTTCATGTACCTCATGTACCTTCCGTAGATACTTACCTACATCTGCTTTTCGACGAACGCAGGGTAAGGGCTTGGGGTACAAGGGTCCACCTCGTTTAATTTTGGCAGTTTCAATCTTTTGCTGCGATTCACAAACATGTGATCTGCAACATTCCGCTCATGGACGATACAGAACTTCAGGCTTCGCCTCGCAAGAGGCTCAAGGCTGAGCATTTGACATTGGACGGGAGCGTGGACGACATTGGTGCAACTCTCAACGAACCTATGCCTGATGCACTGCCCATCGCGGAAGATGGTCCTGATACTCGCCTCAGCAAAGAGGCTGAGTGTGGTATCATGGAATTCGTCAGCCCCGATCTACCAGGCTTTACAGGAGTGCTGAAGAAGAGGTGACTAGGTCAGATGGACCAATATCTCTTGTGATACTGATGTTTGCGCAATGTAGGTACACGGACTTCCTAGTCAATGAAATACTTCCTTCTGGCGAGGTAGTTCACCTTGATAGTCTCAGAGGCCCAAAACGCAAAGCACTTGCGGATGATGTTTCAGCTACTAAGCCTGAGCCTTCAGGCACAGAATCTGTTGCTCGTCCTGAGCCAGTCGACCCTCCTTTGAGGTCAGATGAAAAGACGTTGCAGCAACCAACAAACCCAGAACATCAAACCCCAGATGGTCCATTAGATGATACGCCAGCTGTGCAGCAGACGACTGAGGAGGTAGCACACCCTCGCGATCCTCAGGCGAAAGTCCCACCGCACCAACGCATCCCCAAAGTAGCGCCCTGTGGTGAGCAAAAGACTGATGTGTCAGTCGAACAACAATTAGGAGAAGCAGGGACGCCATCAAGGCGGAAGGAAAAGACAATCTTGCGGCAGACCAGTTCCGGGTTGGTGGAGGTTGAGCAGAACGTCACGAACGTCCCCCAAAAGGCAAACCCAGAAGATACGAATGCTAGTCAGCGGAAAGAGAATGAGGCACCGCCGACAAGTTCTCATGACTCGGTTCCTTCTTCAACTGCGGATTGGCAATCGTACGCCAAGCCCTCTAGCGGATTTCAGGTAGGCCATGCACGGTTTCGACGTACGCGTAGCTGATATGATTTAGCTCTCTTCTGAGGATAGAGAACTTCTTGCCTCATACTTCCATGCGGGGGTGGTCGAATCCATGGTCTCTCTGTACAATCGTGTACTTAATTCGCCGCATAGAAGTGCCAAGGAGCATGGAGTAGTCACGTCGGCAGTCATTGATCGTGAGACTCGTACGAAAATCCACCAAGCTGTAAGACGAATCTTTAGCTCTCGTCTAGACACTACAACTGGGGATGATGGTACTATGATCATATCTGCTGCCACACCGATTGGTGCAGGCAGGTCTGGTTGGAATACGAGGAATCCTATGGGAGGCGGGGGTCGAGGTACTGGTCGTGGTGGTGGCAATGATGGCCGAAACGATGGCGCGAGGCGGCCACAACAGAAGGGAAAACCAGGCTGGCAAGATCTCGGTGGAGAGTACCTGCATTTCTCGCTGCTAAAGGAGAACAAGGATACCATGGAGGTTATCTCATACTTAGCCCGGTCTTTAAAGACGAAACCGCAGTCTTTCCAGTTTGCCGGTACAAAAGATCGCCGTGGCGTCACCGTGCAGCGAGTAAGCGTCTACCGTGTTCTCGCTGACCGCATGGTCGCAGCCGGCCGTACTCTAAGAAACGCAAAGGTAGGAAACTACGCATATCAGCCTAGTGGCTTGCAACTTGGCGAGTTGACTGGGAACGAATTCACAGTCACTCTACGAGACTGTCAGTTTGAGCTTGGTGCTGAGCTAGAAGGCAGAGAGCAAAGCAAACAAGCTTCTGAAATTGTGGGAACTGCGATCAAGAACCTAAATGAGAGTGGCTTCATCAATTATTATGGCCTCCAGCGGTTTGGGACATTTTCAACTCGGACAGATGATGTGGGCATCAAGATGCTTCAAGGCAATTTCGAAGCCGCTGTCGAGGCTATACTAGACTACAGCCCCACATCTCTCGCGGCGGCTCAAGATCCCATGTCTGGAAATGATAGGGTTTCCAGAGACGACAAAGCACGAGCACATGCAATACACACATTTCAGACTACAGGCAGAAGTCATCCCGCCGTTGACGAAATGCCAAAGAAGTTCTCTGCGGAGACCAACATTATCCGTTTCTTGGGAAATTCAGACAACAAGAACAACTACCTCGGCTCACTGCAGATGATATCAAGGAATCTTCGACTTATGTACGTGCACGCGTACCAGTCACTAGTCTGGAACGTTGCTGCGAGCGAGCGATGGAAGCGTTTCGGCGACCAAGTCATTGAAGGTGACCTCGTTCTGGTCGACGAACACAAGGACAAGGTCGAAGGAGCTACAAAACCAGCAGAAGAAGTCGACGCTGACGGCGAAGCGGTCGTCCAACCCGACGTCCATGACCGGGCAGCCACCACGGACGAGTTCTTCACCCGCGCGAGAGCTTTGACCAAGGAAGAAGCCGACAGCGGCAAGTATACCATTTTCGAAATCGTCCTACCCACCCCCGGCTACGACATCCTCTACCCCGCCAACGAAATCGCAGCCTTCTACAAAGACTTCATGGCCAGCCCCAGAGGCGGCGGTCTCGATCCGCACGATATGCGTCGCCCGTGGCGCGACGTTAGCTTGAGCGGGAGTTATCGCAAATTGCTTGCTCGGCCTGGCAAAGACATCTCATACGAGATTAAGGCGTACACCAACGAGGACGAGCAATTCGTCCAGACGGATCTGGACCGGCTTGGCCGAAACGCGAATGGTCAAGAGAGCAACAAGGTTGACGCTCCTCCGCCACCCGACGACCAACCCCAAGCAGTCGTAGAAGAAGCAACAGCACCGAAAAAACTCGCGGTGGTGTTAAAGTTGCAGCTAGGCTCGAGCCAGTATGCGACAATGGCACTGAGGGAGCTGATGAAGTCGGGTGGGGTAAGGACGTTTAAGATGGATTATGGGGGTGGGAGGTAGGTACTTTGCCGGGCTAGGATGGATGTGGGGAAGATAGGGAGAGGGATTTGCTGGCCGGATGCTGGATATGGCTCGATATGGCATGTCGAATGCTGGGAGCATCTCTGGTGGTTGCCAGGAGATTGGGGCTATTCAGCTCCATCTGCATGCCAAGCTTTTTGAAAGAAAGAAAAAAAGCTTCATGAACAAGAGAAAAAACCATTCAATTTGCTGTTCATCTCAGCCTCATTAGACCAACTTCAACTCCCCCTCCCGTCCCCATCCCTTTCCCCATCAACCTCCCACAACCATTCACACCCCTCCCACACCACACCCCTCCCACACCCCTCCCATACCCATTCCCTCCCTCTCACCCCCGTCACTCACCCCACCAACACCGCCCAAACCCCCCCTTCAATTCCCACTTCACAGCTAAACCACCATACCGTACATATAAGGGTTTCTTTTCCCCGTCTGCGCAGGAGCGAGGCTGCCATTCTGTGGGAGGGAGGGTGTGGGATGGGATGGGATGGGATGGGATGGGATGGGGGGCGGGCAGTTAGTTGGGATAGAGTTGGTTTATGCAGAGAGGGTGAGGGGGGGGGCTGAGGGTTCTAGTGTAGTATGAGGAGGGGTGAGGGGATTTGGGAAATGGGGGGGTTGGGGTGAGGGGTGTGGGGTTGGGAAATGGGAAATGGGGGGGTTGGATGAGAGAGGGGGGAGGGTTGGTTGGTTGAGGGAGGGAATAAAGGAGGTGGTGAGGTGGTTGGGGGGGGGTTGGGTTGGGTGGTTGGATGGGGGTTGGGGAAATGGGGGTTGGGGAAATGGGAAATGGGAAATGGGAAGGTTGGATGAGAGAGGGGGGGAGGATTGGTTGGATGGGAAATGGGGGGGTTGGTTGAGGGAGGGAATAATGGAGATGGTGAGGTGGTTGGATGGGAGGAGGAGGAGGGAGGGTTGGAAAATAATGCATGGAGGATGGTAGGATACGCAATGAAAAGAAGTAGGAGCAACCGATTTTTGGTATTAACGGGACCCCTATCTATGTACGCTCCCGACCCCGTCTAGCCAATGCTTTTGTATCAGCAGCGGCCATGTTTGTTACTTGACGCACAAGCTTCTTCTGTACGTGCTCGCTTTTCCACCGCTTTTGAATCACAACACCCTACCGCTGTTCTCAACCAGTACACGCCGTATGCTCATCACCTCCTCACGCTTCACCCTCTTGCACAACCCCATCACAGATGCGCTACTACCGCCGGCACCGGAACTGAAGGCGTGGGCTGCGCCATCATCTCAAACTCCTCCACCGTCTCCGGCTTCGGCTCTGTCTTCCCAATCTCCAGGGACCCATACCACGCAATCACCGCCATGCCCACCAGCGCGCTAATCACACTGAACACAAACGCCACGATACCGCGGGCCGTGAACCCCACTGGTAGAGGACCGGGCGGCAGATCTTCGCCTGCGAGGTCGAGCAAATTACGTGTGTTCCCGGCGGCGTTGCCAGCGGTGGGGATGTTTTGGGAGGTGCAAGCTTCGAGGTGGTCGGAGGGGATGGAGAGGGTGGATTGGAGGTCTGTGGGGGCTTCGATCATGGTGGCGACGAGGCCGGAGGCGATGTGCCATTCGATGTGGCAGTGGAAGAGCCAGACGCCGGGGTTGTCTGCTCGAAATCTCAGGACGATGTTGCCGTTTGGCGGGGCCATAAAGGTATCTCTTTTCATGGGGACACTTGGGAATGTCTCGTTGCCGGCCCAATTTCCGGCATTCTGCTCTGAGCGTGCGATAGCTTGGAAGGCGTGGCCGTGGAGATGGAAGGGGTGGCGGCCTTTGTCGTTGTTGTTGAGGATGATTTCGACGACGTCGTTCTTTCTGAGGACGAAGGCGTTCGTGTTGGTGCCGTAGATGGAGGCGTTGGTGGCGAGGGCGCCGCTGGTTAGCGCGGTGTAGAGGGTAGGGACTTTAGGGCGGGTGTAGGTATGGTCGTTGAAAAAGGCGTAGTTGACTCCGTCTGCGAGGTTCTTCATGGTTACGTCGAGGTTGAAGGAGAAGTCTACTTTGTCCATTAGGGTTTGGCCATCTTTGGGCACTAATTTGAAGTCATCGAATGGGGAGAAGGTGTCTAAGATGGTAGGATTCGGTAGAGTCTTTGCACTATCATAGACCAGCCATCCAGTAACATTGGATTTCAGTCCTTTTGGCACTTTGTCAAATAGTGTCTGGATCATGTCAGTATGATGTAGATCAGCTGCTGCGCTTTACCCACTTCGTCCATGCTTCCGACAAAGGCAAAGTTCGACGATGTGTCGTTCTTCGTAGTGACAAGCACACTAGCACGTTGCCCAGCGGTCAGATAGATCATGTCTGCTTCGGCAGCTTCAGTGTAAATGCCGTCGATTTCGACGATTCGCATGGTATGGCCTTCAAACCAGAGGTATTGACCTGCAAAGGCGGCAATGTTGGCTATGCGGAACATGTATGTCTTCCCAGGTAGGACAGACACTGTGAGATTCTGAGTATCGTTCATAAGGGCAGCTTTTGGAATTGGCTCAGCGCCGGTGGGATTGGTCACGCTATTGAAGTGCTTGAGCAGACTTGGTGTCTGTTCGTGGTACCAATCAGAGAGAGTAAGAACCATCTCTTCTTCGTACTGTCCCTTGTACGGAGACTTTGGATCATTGATAATGAAGGCTCCACGTAGGCCATCTGGATATTGGCCGGCCTCGTGAGAATGATACCAATAAGTCCCCGGTTGATCAATCTGGACGCTGTTAGTATCACGACTCCTTAATGACCAACGTAGGGACATGACTTACGTGGAAATCGTATTTGAATGCCCCTCCAGGAGGGATGCCGCATTGGCTGACACCAACAGGACCATCCATTTGCGTCGTTCCATTCATGTAGAGGCCATGAAAATGCAGACTTGTGGTCTGATTTCCTAGCTGGTTGACAGCGTTGACTATTACGCGGTCGCCGACGGTGGCTGTCATGACTGGTATTGGCCATTGCCCGTTGATGCCAATAACCGGGCGATTGTATGCGCCATCAGGATTGGCCGTAACCCAGGTAATGTTGAAATCATAAGTGACAGTTGCAGCGTGGGCAACGTAACCGAGGGCCAGTAGCGAGGCACATGTCATCGACTTGATAGAGGAAAGGGGCATTCTCCTTCCTGAGCTTTGCCTGGAATATGGATATGAGCAATAGCGGGCTCGATGATTCCAGATTACAACTGGGTGGAAGACAGATATTGGCAGGGCATGAAGCCCCGTGGTAGGAAAGCCTTGACACGAGTGCTTTGTATCAAACCGAGAGCCAATCTCGATGGTGCAACCAATGAGCGCAGCTTGCAAATCTGATAAGATGGCTTGTCTAATCAGATCTGTGGTCTTTACTTTCAGCTGCGTCCGAGCGGGCCCCCAACGTCACCAGTGCGTTTGGCGAAATCCCTGCAGACCAGGATTCGGGCTCAAAGGAGATTGAATGAACAACTTGGAAGGAGAATTGACTATTCCGGACCTAGTGTATGGAATTTCAATGTCTCAGGCGTGTGCTAAAGTACCCAGATGTAATGGTGGGGATAGGATTATCAATTCCTTGTTGTCAGATGATCTGATAAGATTTCGGTGCTTGACCAGCCGAGGAGCGTTAAGTCTTGGCGAAGCGCTTTGATGACGAAATGCTTGAAATGTGGAGGCGATGAACCAGACGAAGTAGGAGATTGCCGGCAGGAGCTGGAGAGTTTTTGATCCCCCAAGAACGTTCGATACTTGTATGGAGTGAGTGCAGAGATCGGTTGTAAGGGTATAGAACCTCGATGCAGGCACGATCACCGATATGGGATATTGTTATTCTTCTTCACAAGCACACAAACACTGCGGAAGTTGAGTGAACCCATAAAGAGAGCGCTAACGCAAAGTGGCCAAGTGCGGGATTTTTTGAGTAAGGTACTACCTTACCTAAGCAAGGTAAGGTAAGGATAGCGGCCAAAAGGCCCAAAAGCAAATCTAGAGCCGCACATTCGGTTCGCCGTGATTAAATTGTGATTGTATTTGCTCACCGACATCGGACCGACCACTTGTTCTGTTCACTCCAGTTCCAATACAGCTTCCAACGGCCTGCTCATCACTGTCAGCAATATTCAACCTTCTCAGTGAAAGCTGGAACTAAAAATATCCAACACTGCGTGATTTTGTGCGGTGTGACGAGATTGTTCGGGCGCTAATTTGGAAGATCTGATAAATGAAGACTCTGCCCTTATCAATCTGATCTGATAAAATCTTGTGCACCCGTTACCACCCGACCATTATTCGAAAGACGAAGTAAAGCACTGCCTTTGCTGTAGAAAGCACTTTACCACTTGTTCGAAGAGTTCCACTCGAGCCTGAGAGAGGTCGCTGCTGTAACAATGGTCAATGTTTTTGCCGTTCCAAGTACGTCGAGATCCTGTCGAGATCGAAAATGATTGGAGCTGATATCAGGCACTATGAATAGTATTCTTCATCTGTTTCCGAGAAGCAATCGAGACCAGCATCATCGTGTCTGTCCTGCTGTCTTTTCTGAAGCAAACCCTTGGAAGAGATCTTGATGCTGCAAATTACAAGAAGCTCGTACGCCAGGTAAGCGCCATCCTGAGATAACGTTCTTTACCGGTATCCTAATTCGGCATAATCTTTCCAGGTATGGTGGGGTACAGGCCTAGGATTGTCTTTTTGCATTGTCGTCGGTGCTGCCTTCATTGGAATATTCTATAGCATGGGTAAAGACCGTTGGGCAGGCACCGAAAACCTTTGGGAAGGTGCATTCGGACTCTTCGCATCACTCATCATCAGCTGGATTGGTGCAGCGATCCTCCGCGTATCCAAACTCCAGGATAAATGGCGTGTCAAGCTGGCAAAAGCCATGGAATCCAAGAACCGCACCAGAGGAGGGTGCTGGAGCCGCTTCAAGTTATGGGGTGAGAAGTATGCCATGTTCACCTTGCCGTTCATTACCGTCGTACGCGAAGGTCTTGAGGCTGTTGTCTTTATCGGAGGCATAAGCCTGAGCCTCCCAGCCACTGCCTTTCCACTTCCCGTGGTCACTGGCCTTTTATGCGGCTGCTTGATCGGGTTTTTCATCTACAAGTGAGTAATGCCGTGACCGGCTGTTGTAGTGGCCAAAGAACTGATGGCGGGGACAGAGGAGGGAATGCTGCCTCGTTACAAACATTCTTGATCGTCTCAACCTGTTTCTTATATCTCGTTGCGGCCGGCCTATTTTCCAAGGCGGTCTGGCTTTTTGAGGTGGATCACGTAATTCCCTCCAGTCGCACAGCAAATCTTACGCTGATGTTGTGGCAGTGGAATAAAGTCATTGGTGCCGACTCTTCGGAAAGCGGGTCAGGACCGGGATCTTACGATATCCGGAAGAGCGTTTGGCATGTTAACGTAAATATCGAACTCGCTTCCCACACAGTGTATAGAGGACTGATCAAAAATCCAGTGCTGCAACCCAAAGCTCAATGGCGGTGGTGGTTGGGGTATCTTCAACGGCATCCTTGGCTGGCAGAACTCTGCAACCTACGGCTCCGTCCTCTCATACGACCTCTACTGGCTCGTAGTTATCCTCGGCTTCCTTGCGATGCGATACAACGAAAGGAAAGGCCATTGGCCGTTGATGAAGTCAAAAGCAGCGGAGGAAACGAACCAGATCGAAAACCAGAGCAGAGGAAGTTCTATCGCATACACAGATAAGGAAGCTGAAGAAGGAAGAATCTTGGCACAAGTGCAATTTGCGGCACGCTGAGAGAGCCTTGCGCTCTTCTTTCGAGGCACTATGTCTAGACAGCAGTTCTTGAAAAGTGCTGGCTCGGCATCGAGGCGTAAGGCGTTTGCGATACGAGAAAGTCCGAAGAGGCTCATAGATGTAGGAGATACCCTTTCGCTTGCTCACGAGCCAATGGCGATGCTGTCGAAAGACTCGTAGCAGAGTGGCACCTAAAAAGTCTGGATATCATGGAGTTTCAATGATGGGTGAGAGACGGGCTGTGTTTCGTTTCGAGGGGTGGTCATCAAGCAGCCTTTGCGGCAACGCTGATTGGCTCAAGGTTCGGCGCAAGTAGAAGCTGTCAAAACCACCAGACATACCATTATTATTATTATCAGAGCGTCGTTAAGTGACTTAATACCAAATCTCCAATCCACTCCTTAAGACTACTAACAATACCTTACCTTATTCATGACCATTCATGACTAAGCATTTGATAGTGCCTAGCGGAGGCGACCAGCACATCTTTCATGTCCACCATCCTTATCCAAAATCTGAAGCGACATCAAGTCCTCATACCTATTTCTTCGTGTGATTATGGCGTGGCCATATCCTTGAGAGACTTAGAACCGCTCAGCTATCATCAAATCATCTGGCTGAGTGCTCAATATACTTCATTTCTATGGCTAGCCCTCGGGTTATCATATAGCTCTACTAAACCGCTGGGTAGAAACCTCTCTTACCTACAATGATTTCGCTGTAAAAGGTATTTTGGTATTGCAAAAGTTCCTATCCAGCGAGCATAGTCCAACAAAACCCACTGCTAGCGTCCGATCACCAGCAGATACCTACACCAGAAAAAACCGGGGAGAAGACCTTTATACCTGGAGTCGCAAACATACTACACCGCGATGAATGACTTCAGCGATAGGTCTTCGCCAGATCACATAGAAGTTCCTATCGATATTGACCCAAGTGGAGACCTACTTCTCAGGTTCAGAGACGACGGAGCGGGCACACCCTCGTTGTATCGAGTCTCAACAACTGCATTACGTAGAGCATCAACCTATTTCCAGGTCCTACTGGATCCCTTAAAATTCAGCGAAGGAATTGCGGTGGACAGGAGATTGAAAGCCATCCGAAGACAGCATGGAGAAACAAAAGCGATAGCATTTTTGGAGTTACCCGTGATATATATACCAGATATTGGCCAGGTACCTAGAGGTGTCTCTACGGAATCGGCTGTAACGCTGTTCTTCCATATATTACACGATGAAGAGACTTCTTGGCCCATTCCTCGACCATCTTTTGTTGCCCTTTTGGCGATCATTGCAGATAGATTCGATGCCGCCACGCCCATAGCCCGTTATGTCATTCAACGAAATTGGAAAAGCAAAATGGTTGCGCAGAAAGGGTCCAGCTTGATGACTGAGGTTCGACTACGTCAACAACTTCTTATTGGATTGATACTGCGGTTCCCAGATTGGGTCCGTCAATATAGTGCTAGCCTGATAGTTCAAGGCTCTGCGAAGTGGACAGCACAAGGCGAGGAAGCCAAAGAGGAGGAAGGTTTGTGGTGGAACTTCCCTAATAATTTAGAAGGTAAGGTCAAGGCTGGACAGTGCCGCAAAGCTACTTTATCTTTCTTTCTCCTGCTGTCCTCCCGTTTCTGACATTGGCTATGTGCATTTGCGGTCCGTCTTTCTGGCCTGTGTGACACTCCTGTTGCGACAAAAGCCATTGGACTGCCTGCTGCGTTGTTGTTTCCAGTTGGCACTGGGAGCTTGTGTCAAGGGAGAGAGTCTCTATCCGCCGTATGCACACTCCAGGTATATGACAGTCACTAATTAGACCGACAGAAGAACTCTTAGCTCGACGACACTACGTGCTCGAGACTATAAGTTCTCTACAGAGTCACTTCATCAACCTCTACGCCTCGAAGCAGCCGCAATGCAAACTAGGTTACGATTCCTCTCCGCAATGCGATTCCTTCCAGCTAGGCGAAATGGTTCGCTTTTTCACACGGAAAGGCCTGCTGCACCTTCAAAGCACATTCGCTGAGCCTACAGACAACTTGACCTATCCAGCAAATATGATCGATCTCCTGCACGCGCTCAGAGAATGCCCCGCTTACCAGATCGATAAGAATCACACGCACTGCGGACTCCGCAGCAGGTTCTATCCGGCGTTGGAATCCATCAAACCATTGTCTCAGGCTGGCCTTTGCCTTCATTGTTGGAAGGATGGTAAGGACAGCTGGTTGGAATGCCCAACAAGAGGGATGTGGAGTCCTATCACACCGAGGCTTAGGCCGCCGAGTGAGAGTTGCCGAGATCATCTATCCTTCAAGGCGATGTACACGGCTGAGAGAAGAGACTGGACGCCTGGCCCCCAGTAATCGAATTTCATGTGAGATGAAGTGGAATGGTGATGGCAGTTGGGGGGTTTGGCCGTGCTCGAGCGTGGAGAGGTACATAAACCAGAAGCTTTGTGCATGCGCCTAAAACCTCAGACATTATCTCTTGTGAGCTGGTTTCACTTACCGACATGACCGAAGGCGGCCTCAACACAGCCCCTCAGTGTCGGAGTGAGTAATGCATACGGAACACTACGTGAGAGGGATTGAGGTTGTCCACGTTTCTGTGCGGATCAGTCGGTGTTGCATTGCGTGACTACCGTAAAACCAAGTCTTTGCCTTCCAGCAATGCCTACTTGGGAAATACATTAAAATTCACAATCCACACTAAGCGGGCTAAGCCGGCCTTATGCTCGGCCACAACGTAGGGCTGGGGAATCCGCTGGTCGATAAGGCTGATCCGATCCCGTTGATGTAATTGGTTGTTCACTGTCACGTGACTCCCCATTGCCTCGAACTTTCACCGCGCTAGTTATTACAATATAAGGTAGGGCTGCTGCGGCTTGAACTGCGCGAAGGCAAGCGGCAAGGCTGTGAGGCTACACACACAGAGCACCAACTTCAGCCATACGATATGGAACATCTTCCTTCTGATAGAACTCGTACTGTTTGCCGTTTGCATTCCCGAAGTGTTACAGGCTGTTGTCAAGGCACAATGCAAACAGGCAGTGATCTCTTTGCCGTTCTAGCATCACGATGGCGAGATCAATGACAATGGCAAAATGTAGATATAAAGGGTGCTGGCAAGGGAGGGTTATCCGGTATCACAAGCAAGACTCAAGTCCCTCCAGCTAAAGCGAGATTCCAAGCCAAGCAACTAGAGCAAGTTACCAGACTTTCTTTGTTCTTCATACCGTACTCGGATTCACTTTCCGCATTACATTCATCAAACAATCATGTCTCTTTTAACGACACAAACATCACGATGTTCGGCTTCGCCTCTTTCTCCTGTCTCCCCCAACATCGTTTCTCCTCCCTCAAACAACAAGATGGGTCTTGAACGCATGTCGAGTTTCTTCAAGAGAAGCAAAACTCAAAGAAACTCAACCATCACCTCCAACTCGACATCGGCAAAAATGTTCAACCCAAAACCAAATTCACTTCCCGCCTTTACCAACCCCTCACCCTCAACCCGCCGCCCCACCGTGCCAACCAACCCCTTTTCCACCACTCCAGCAGAACCTCCTCCCTCATACTCACCGCCCGCGGACGACACCCCCATAACCGGCGCCATGTCCACCACAGCCGACAACCCCTACGCCTTCCTCTCCACCTTCGACACCGTTTTCCTAATCGATGACTCGGGCTCCATGGCCGGCCGCTCCTGGAAAGAAACCGCGCAAGCGCTCAAAGCCATCACGCCCATCTGCACCGCCCACGACGCCGACGGCATCGACGTCTACTTCCTCAACGAAAAAGACAGCAGCGAGTACAGAAACATCACCCGCGCCGCCAACGTCGACGCCATCTTCCACTCCGTCCGCCCCCGTGGCGGCACCCCGACCGGCTCCCGCCTCAACGCCATCCTGAAACCCTACCTCGCCGCCCTCGAGCGCAAAGGCGCCGACAACGTCAAGCCCCTCAACCTGATCGTCATCACCGACGGCGTCGCGTCCGACGACGTTGAGAGCGTCATCATCGCCGCGGCCAAGAAGCTCGACCGCTGGGATGCGCCCGCGTGGCAGATTGGCATTCAGTTCTTCCAGGTTGGGGAGGAACGGGGTGCGGCGGAAGCGTTGCGGGAGTTGGACGATGGATTGGCGGAGATGGGCGCTGGGAGGGATATTGTGGATACGGTGCCATGGAGAGGGGAGAGTGGGAAGGGGCTGAGTGCGGATGTGGTGCTGAAGACCGTGTTGGGAGCGGTGAATCGGCGGTTGGATCGGAAGAGGGTTAGTCTTGATGGGCGGCATTGATTAGAGGTTGAAACTAGAAAGGGGTGGTGGTTTTTCTTTTCTTGTCCATGATTTTTATTTCCTCTTTCCTTCTACTTCCGCTTATCCGTACCTCCTTCTCGGCACGCAAAGGCGTTTCCTGATAGATACAGTTCTAGCCTGCCACACAAGAGCAAACACCACACCCTTCCTTACTTACCAAACCACAACCTCCTCCCCCACCCACCCCAGCACATTCCTTCCATCAAAACACCACCTCCCTCCTCACCTCCTCCCAAAACAGAACTTACGCAGCTCGAACCAGCATGAACACAACCATTTCCCCCACCCCATCCCAACCCGCCTACAAACCACACGAAAAACAAAAACTGCATCCCAAAAAAAAAATTCATTACAGAAACCCTTCCCTCCCCCCAACATTCCAGCAACTCAACCCAACCCCTCCCCTCACCCAACTCAACCCAACACAACCCCCTTACCCAACCACCACAACCACCAATCTCGCATTCTCTCACCGAAAAACTTGGCAACATTGAAAAAATCTTCTATTACTACTACTTATATACATATATATACTAAAAGTAAAAAGGTGGGGTTTGACGGATAAAGGTAGTGGGGTGAGGGCGAGGTTTGGTTGGTTTTGTGTCGGTTTGGGGGGGGGGGGGTGTTGTATATAATAGGTACGCGGGATTGTAGGGATTGGGTTGGGTTGTTGGTGATGATTTAGTACGTTGTTTGTGTTTAGCTAGCTGGGTGGGGTGGGTAGGGTAGGGTAGGTAGGTAGGGTGGGGTAGGGTAGGGTAGGTAGGTAGGTAGGGTAGGTAGGGTAGGTAGGTAGGTAGGGTAGGTGAGGATGCTAGGGCGGAGGAAGGTAGGTGTGTGTGTTACGTTTTCGGTTTCGAGGGGGGGGGGGAGCTGTGGATGAGGGGGGGGGGGGTGAGATAGGTAGGTATG
>JAABUU010003976.1_pt1 | contig 18041 bp, 22 predicted proteins | sample 5559301 | NCBI WGS metagenome assembly JAABUU01 (sample SAMN10711884, study PRJNA513360) | rock metagenome | isolation source: Antarctica rocks | place: Antarctica: Victoria Land, Richard Nunatak white | reverse complement strand
TGTACTTATAAATGAGTAATACTTAGTTAATAATTTTAATTATATAATATCTTTTCACAATTCTGTAAACATTTCATAATCTAAATTCAGACACTGATAGCATTTCATTATAATTAACAGCTGATAATGATCTCAGAGAATTAAAAAAGTATATTGAGATTCTTTTAAAAAATGACAATTTTACTTGTGATAAGATATGTAAAAGTTTAGTATTGTTTTCATTAATTAACATTTTTAAAGTCACTTAAGATTAAGTTCTGCACACAAATCATCTTAAATGTATTATCAATTACAGTCTTTGTCAAGAGCAAGAATGACATAACATTTAAATTATTTATTTAAAAGATATTTAATTCTCTGTCTGTTAATTCAGTATTCTTTGCTATGATTATGATTGCATATTGCATTTAAGAGTATAAGATGAAAAAGTTCAAAAAAAGAATTTTAATGATCTTAAAATGCTGAATACATTCTGTTTTAATGATGAATTAAATGAATAATCATATTAATATATTATATCTATAAGTCACTTAAAGACACATCAGAAATGTGTGATTTCATTAATTTGAGAATTGACAGAATGCTATACTGAGAATTTTATTGAACTATGTAACTTAATAAATTGATAAAGATAAGATTGAGATAAAAAAAACATTTATACAGTTAATAACTTATATATCAACAGACTGAACAATCTATCAATTATAAAAATGCTTAATAATAATACATTAAAGACTTTAAGCTTTACTGTCTTAAACTATTAGCTGTTTTCATTATGTCAATAAGTTATAGAAAGATAAGAATTAACTGTTATTAAAGAATATAAAGAAATGACTTTACTTAACTGCTCTGTGATTTGATAAAAATTAACAATTAAAATTAAATAAAATAATTACATTTATTATTAATGAGAACTTAATTAATCTTAAGCTTCTGAAGATGAAAAAGATCTATAGTATAAAAAGTAAACTATTTAATGTTTTAAATGATATACTTAATTATCTGTTAGAAGAGAACAACTATGTGTTGATGATAAAGAAATTTAAATGTAAAAAGATCATAAAGTAACTTAATGTTAATTGAAGTTAATTATAAAATATATTTACTGATAAAATTGATCTGAACAATGAGTCTGATGTATAACTATGATATAAGAAAAATATCATTGACAATAAGAACAATTATATAAAGTTTATGATTATTTATAAAGAACAGAATACAGTAATGATAAAGTATGAGCAGAGAGAAATAGCTGAAAAGAATAATTCTTAATAACTTTAAATAATTGAACTCTACACTTTTTAAGATTGTGACTTATGCTGTATTTGTAATCTGTAAAATGCTGTATAAAATAATGAGAATGCTATAAATTTAACAATTAATTAAAACTGTGTTCATTAAATTAAGTAAGTTAAATGTGTTTATTGAACTAAATAGAATAAATATATATATTAAGTTATGAAAAAGAAAAATGTTCAATGAACAAAGTGTTTAAAATGCATTTATTGAATTAAGAAGAACAAATATGCACATTGAGTTATGAGAAACAAAGATGTTCAGAAAACAAAAAGAATTAATTATATTTATGATTTTAAAGATAAAGTTTGTGTTCAATGAATCTTAAACAAGATAAATGAGAAATTGACTCAAGCTATAATGATTAAATTGTGAGTATAAGTTCTTTATGAAGATAAGAATAATTAAATTTATATGAAGAGAATAAATATAAAGTGTAGTCACAACACACATACAGAGTAACACAATTAAGTTGATGTATGTTTTAAAGATAAATTAATTATAAATGATGCACTTTGTATTTTAAGTACATTTTTTTGTAGCTGTGTTTTTTTAGTCACTTTGAATGACTCTGAGTCAAGACATAAGATTATTAAATCTAAGTACTTTAAGCTTAACTTTATTGACATGAGCTGACTCTGAGTCAATCTCTTAACTTATTAATGTAATGCTTTACAGATTCTTATTTATGCTGTATATTTGAATTAAGATCTGCTAGAGATTGTCTTCTGAATGAGATAGATGATAAGATGATTGTATGTATTGAATTTAATATGCATAAAGAAATTTAAGTCAGTACAGAGTGTAGTAATTAAAAAAGAATTAATATATAGACTTTACAATCTGCATAAATATGAAATTGATTTGCATTATGAGATTTCTCAAACTGTATAAAGAATTGATGAACTTTACACTCTGTGCATAATTTTTCAGATATTGCAGACATTGTAGACACAGATGATGAAGTACTGTTTACATATTATATGTATTTGTTCACACTATATGTTGATCTGAATAGCAAAAGAAAGATGCTGTGCAGATTATGTCATGTGTGTGTGAAATATGAGAGTCAATTGATTAAAGTCTTGAAAGTTAGCAAAATAGTATATAGATGAAAATCACATGAAAATGTCTGTGATGAACTGGGCTTTTGAAAGTCTCAACTTATTGTGAGCGTTTGGCAAATGATGGATGAGTATACATATAGCAATATTATTGTCTACTTGGTTTAACAAAATCATAACATCAAAGGTCAGATTTCGGCATGATTTTCAATTTTCAAGATAAAACTTCAAACAGCTGCAAGATTTCGCGTGCTTCCCCACAAACATCAAGATTTGGATTGAAAGCTTGCATGTAAGAGTTGATCAACTCACGAGACAATGTGATGGACACAATTACTATGGCGTGCAACTCTCCGCCAGTCATCAGCACAAAGAGAAAAGCTACGGATAGTCGTATGGGAAGGTCGAAGAGAGCTCGAGTATCGGCCTCACCACCAAGTACGTGCCAACCCCAAACTCCACCCTTGTGAGACACCGCTGACAAGCACACAGCATCCGACACGGAAGACTCAAACTACTCCGACAGAGATTTCCCTGAAAACCAAGGCCCATCCCCCTCCAGACCCTTAACCCCCTCCTCCACCCCCCAGTACCCCTCTGACCTCAAAACCCACCACTGCCCCTACACCGACTGTTCCAAATCCTTCAACCGGCCCGCCCGTCTGACCGAACACCTCCGCTCGCACACCAACGAACGACCATTCCACTGCAAGCACCCCGGCTGCGACAAGGAATTCCGACGAGAAACCCACCTCTCGCACCACGTCAAGAGCGCCCACACCGACGTCCGCGACTACATCTGCGAATGGGAGGCATGCGGGAAGAAGTTCCTGACGGCGACGCGGCTACGGAGACATCACGCCGCGCACGAAGGGCGGGAGAAGTACCGCTGCACCCAACACCCGCCGTGCAACGAGACCTTCCGGAAACACACCACCCTGCAAAAACACATCGCGTCCGTGCACCTGAAGCAGAAGCCGTACCCGTGCACGCAGCTCGACGACGCGACCGGCCAGCCCTGCACGCACGGCTTCGAGACGGCGGGCAAGCTGCGCGTCCACGAGGGCCGGAGCCACGGCGGCGCGCGCTTCTGGTGTTCGGAATGCAGCGACGCCTCTCCCGAGGACCCCAACGACCCCAACGACCCAAACGACCCGCAGGACCAAAGACGGGCGCAGGGAGGACTCGGTTTCCCCACCTACGCCCTTTTGCAAGCGCACATCCGCACCGCGCACCCGCCCGTCTGCGCCGCCTGCCTCCAACCCTGCGCCACCCCGCGCGACCTGAAACAGCACCTCGACATCCACCACGGCGGCCAGACCCTCTCGGAGCGCAAAACCCACCTCTGCACCCACCCGGACTGCGACCGCGCCTTCACTAAGAAGGGTAATCTCGCCGTCCACGTCCGCACCGTGCACGAGGGCGAGAAGCGCTTCGTCTGCGGCGAGGTGGATCTAAGCTCCTCCAAGGGCTTGGAAAACTGGGTCGCGGCGGCGGACGGGGCGTGTGGGGCGCGGTTCACGGCCAAGGGGAATCTGGAGGAGCATGTGCGGACGGTGCATTTGCGCTTGCCGGGCCCGAGTCGGGCGGGCAGGCGGCCGTCGTGCACGCTTGTGGCCAAGGAGGGGAAATCGAAACAGCTGCAGCCGTCGGCGCTCAGCAGACTCACGGGCGCAGGCTACGGTGCGGATTCGGGCCGGCATGTTGTGTGTCCGGAGGCGGAGTGCGCGTATCGCTTCTTTAGGACGTATGATCTCGAGCTGCATCTCCGATCGCATCATGGCTTGGGCTCGGTGGGTAGAAGCGGTGGGATCCGGACGGGCGAAGGTGGCCGACTCGTGATGGACGAGAAGGGGGGAGGCATGCGAACGGGCGAGGGGTACGTTGATGAAGGGGACGAGGCAGCAGAGAGGGGAGTGTGCAGGGCGTTTGCGTGGGACGTCGAGGCGGAGTTGGAGAGGATGGCGGGTCTGGGAGGGGAGTTTTGGGTTGGGGGGTTGGGCAGTGAGCGAGTGGACGAAGGGATGGACAAGAGGTTGGAAGAGGCGGTGGAGAAGGCGGTGGAAGAGGCGTTGCAAGAGGGAGTAATGAGGGAAGCAGAAGGGGAAGAGGAGACGATCGATCCTGTGTTGCGGTACATGGAGATGGATTGACTTTTCAGGGAGGCATGGAGCGTTGCAAGAGGATGGCTTTGCATATGGCTCGCAAGGCACCGCCTTTCCTCGGTCGAGTTACGCGGAGGTGTGTCTGGCTCAGCTTGGCTCGGCTTGGCTCAGCTTGGCTCGGCGTCTGTCCGGTATCCAGCCTGCTCTGGCTTTCCGTGCTCTTTCCGCTCACGGTGCGCCAGACGACACCGAAGGCATAAAAGCGCATGGGACAGCATCGCTCACCCAAATATTTTAGCTTAACTTAGCTCAACTCAAGGTCGCTGTCCGCCACGAGCCGAGCAATGAATATAGCCCTCCACCATCTCCTAGATCGCCGCCTGGCGTGACTCGTAAACCCCGTCTGAGTGCCTTAGGGACCACCGTCCCGCACGAACCCATCCCGTCGTGCGGGAAGGAAGATACACGGAGTAACCTATAAGCTCCCCAGAGCCCTTTGCGAGTGTAGGTGAGGTAAGGAACAGAAGGTAAAGTGCGTGTCCCGAGTGCCTCCCTCCCTCTCTTTCACCTTCCGTTCCTCCCTCCCCTCGGCCCTCCGTTCCTCCTCCCAAACGAGACGAGACGAGACGAACGGATAGGTATGGGAATCTAGGAAGGCAGGTACCATACCCATCCCACCCACCCTACGCTCCTCACCCTTCCCACCACACCTACCGTGCGGGCTGGATCGGTCGGTAGGTCTGGGATGGTAGAGGAAGCTAGGGGCGAAAGAGGAGGCGCGGGGGGTGCTTCTGTGTGTGTGTGTGTGTGTGTGTGTGTGTGTGTGTGTGTGCGCACGCGTTGCGTGCCTGTGTGTGTGAGGGTGTGGGTGTGCGGGTGGGTACGAGCTACGGCGGTTGTGAGAGGTTGCGGGCGGGCCGTGTGGGGTGTTTAGTGCTAGGTGTCAAGTGGATTAGAGAGGGGGTGGTGGAGAGGAGGAGTTGCGTCGCTGGCCAGATGAGGGATTTTGGGCTGCGGGACAGGATTGGTGGTAGGAGGTGGGTGTTGTGGTAGGAGATGTGGGTATGCGCGGGTGATGGATGGGTGATGGATGGGGAAGAAGGAGGAGGAACGCGGAGGGCGGGTAATTAAGAGTAGCAAATTGGAACAAAGCTCTCAGTCGTGAAGATCGTGCATGTCACGTCTGGTATAACGTAAAGGGTAAGGTACACGCTGGGCTTCAGTCATGAATATCGATAGCGACACTATATTTCTTCTGGCTGTGAACTTTCTTACATGGTACGCACGCTTGTCCTATTAAAGCTTCCACTAGTCATCCATTCCAAGGCCCCCCCTTCTCACTCTCTGCTCCTCACGCCGCAGCAGTGCCATTGGTCGCCACGGCGGGCGCGGCGGGACCGACCACAGGTCTCTCTCCCGCCTGCAAGCCACCCTGTTTACCATTTGTGGGTTCGAAGTGCGTCTTCGGGTCCGAGACGACGGGGAGGGCGGAGTTGTCGGCGGGCAAGGTAATCAGATGGCTTGAGACGGCGATTTTGAGAGATTTGAAGGCTGAGATGGGGATGGGCGATGTTGAGGTGCGGTCCGTCTGTTGGTTTGTTAGTAATTAGAAAGTGTGAGCGTTGGGGAAATAGTAGCGTGAGTCAGGGTTGTTGTGGGTGGGCGTATTTTGAGACCGTTATGGGATCCGTGTGCGGGTTCAGGAAAGTGCTGGGGAACGTACCTGTTCGACGGTCCAGTGCAGTTGGTCTTTCAAGGCAGGCACAACGTCCTCGGGACTCAGATTGATGTTCTTTGCGACAAGAGCGGCGGTAAGAGGAATGCTGACGTTGAGGATGCGATTGTTGGAAGAGTGAGCAGCTTGACCGGCGAAGATACCGGCAACGCCGACGAGGTCGGCTTTGTCCCCGGAGTTGTTCGGGTTCTTCTTGTCGTATTTCCCAAGGAATATGAGGATGCGCTGAGAGCCGGGCAGCTCTTGACTGTCGACGATGACGTTGGCGCTCCATTCGCGACGGGTTGTTGGTGCTGCTGAGTAGGGCCAGAGATGTTAGTGATGGATGGTGTCGACAGAATCCAGCGAGAAGATATAGATTTGAGTAACGAACCTGATGCATCGGGTACGGCGGCCGCCATGAAAGAGGCTGGCTTCACGCTGGGTCCATACAACTGGTTTGCTCTCTGAGTTGTAAAGATTCGAAGCGCATCTCCTGTTTTGCCTGCTGGGACTTCGGGATAAGCGTATCCGATTGTGAAGATGCTTTCCGCATTCTTCAGGTCATTTGAGGTCCACTCCACCCCACTGGGGTGGCGGAAAGGATAGAGTGGGGTGGAAAGATCATCGGGTCCATTACCACCTAGGGCGAATGTTGGAGACCGAGGAGCGGGCGTTATGGCTAGACCGGGATGGGAGGCTTGGAACATTGCTATGAGGCGATCAACATTGCAGTGACTGGATTGCTGTTAGCACATGTCACTTGACATAAGTGTGACATTGCATCCCAACGGCCTTGTTGGTCTGCTTGGCAGAATACTTACTGCAACCTAATAGTTGAGTTAGTGAGTAAATTCTGACGCAAGCATTCAGAGAGCTTACCAGAAAATAGGGTCAAAGGCCGCAGTAGGTACGCTGACCATGTCCCCACCAACGTCCACTAGGGTCCCGTGGTCAGTAGAGACTTTTAGAAGCGTAGCAGTAGAGAGATCTACCATGGACTTCACCGTGAATGTTCTCAATATCGCTTGAAAATTGGTTGTAGTTGGTATCGGAAAAGAGTTGGTAGGTAGATTCCTTGCGGCTGGTTCACAGTTTATCAGATCGAGACTAATAGTAGACGGCGGACAGTGGCATCTCACCTCTGAAATGTATTAAACAGGACTGTATCGGCATCCGAACCGCGGAATGTAGCCGCACCCAGCCCCTGTGCGGTAATTGTTAGACTCAGCTAAAGAAGGATTGATTGACTAGATCTTACAGAATCGGGGGGTTGGGGGTTGGCGAAGCGATAATGGTACAGCGGATTTTGAATCACAGTGGACATAGCAGAACCATTCGGCCTCGGCTTGGTGACAGTGAGAGTAGTGACGGCTAGCACCTGTGGTATACGGGATTGGGTATCATCAGATGCCCAGTCCCAGTATCTGCAATAGCTCGGCATCAGTCAAATTGATCAATTCGCTTGAGATTTTTAAGGGCAAACATAAGTGATAGGGGTGCAAGACTTACGGCATTCTAACTTGCTCCGCAGCGGCTTGATACTTCTGGGCAGCGGAGCCAGTGAAATTTTTGGCAATAGCAACTGCCTCGGCATGAAGAAGTTGCTTTAGAAAAACCAGATGTAAGCATGAAGTACGCCTGTGAGATGCGGAAATATTAATTTGAACAGCCGTACCTCAATCAGAAGCACATACGGCCGATGCCAGGTGGTGAAGAGGACACTGGAATGAGTGCAATAGCCCAAGCCTGGATTGACGGTTTTATCTGCAGGGTACTGCCACGCTATATAGGGGTACCCGTGGATTCCTGAGTTTGTAATGAGCTATGTGCTTGTCGAAAGATTGGACTTGTGGTATCTCTTACCGGCCACTTGGTAATAACTGATATCGACTGCCTCATTCCGAGCTTGGATACTCTGCAGAGCCAAGACGAACATGTTGAAAACGTCCGGAAAGCTTTTCTGTAGGACGGCAATTGGTTTTCTTTCGACGACATGATTGGGAACGCCAATGATTGGAGTGAAGGTAGAACCAGGCGCGGGAGATTGCGGTGCCCGTTTGGTTGTGTGAGTGTAATCTGCGGCTTTCTGGCAGAAAGAGGCATCTATACAGTATGTCAGTACCTGGGCCCAGACGTTGGGTCTAACCTAAAGAAACTTCTTACATGTCGTAGTCTCCACGCATTTGTATCCTTCGGGGCAGCCTTTGTATCCATAGCCACAACGAGGAGCATAGGGATCAACGGCTGCAGCGTTGACACTAATCCCAGCCAGAGCAACCACACTCAAGGCAAATATCGCCCACTTCTTCGGTGGGGCGCTGACAGTATGCATAATAGAGATAGAAGCCGGAGAATCTCAGCTGAAAAGAATGAGGTGAAGAGACTTGGAAGGATTCCAGGTCAAGTAATACAGAAAAGAGACAATGAAGGAATACGAGTTCATTGCTCAAAGGGCAGCCAAGCCGCCTTTAAATAATAAACGCATTTCACGTTTACTTGAGTACGAGCTGAACATGTCTTGAAGACAGTGCATCGAATCCCTTCGCGGATCATGGAAATACGAGGACCTTGTGGAGATCCCGCGCGCCAGCCGGGACTCGGAGTCGATCCCAAGGCTCCACGGTGTCACGCCGTCATGAGATTGGACAATAAGACGCGAGACTCTCATGGAGGGGAGGGAACGAACACGATGTCTCTGTCGTTCCAGAGAACACGGGTGCAGCTGTTCCAATCGTCTAAGTTTTCTGTCCCGGGCGATGCATATCCTGTCAATTGCTAATGGGCGACGCTGCATACCTTAAGGTACTCATACGGCAAGGTAAGCTTAAGTAAGGTAAGTATTTGCCACGCGACGTTGGAGCGGTACGCGGTACAGTGGACCCGGCTTACCTAGGGCTTGGGAGTCGTGCATGTCGTGCATGTCGTGCATGATCTACCTACCTGACAGACATGTCCCTGGCCGGGTACGTAAAGGTATGGGTAAGGTATGTGTTGCTGTCCCTATGTGTACTGCCTCCTTCCGGATACCCAGACAGCGAATATGCGTGGCCGTATGTGCATCGACGGATTCAAGCGGATCTTCCAGGCATGGCTGGCTGCAGCCGCTGCACATACGCGTCCAAAAGTGTAAGCTATAAGGTTACCTAATGTAAGATAGGTGGGTACAGGTACCGTAACTAACTTAGTCTTCTGACCTTTCCGACCGCACTCCATTGGCAATGGCAAGGTTGAACTCTGTTCAATCATTGTTTGACTTGGACAATCCAAGACAATCCAGAGCTGACAGGTTGCCTCATTGCACAGACAAAGTGGGGAAGGAAGCCACACGAGAACTCCATACGAATCCGACGGCGTGTGCGGTGAAGGTATACGGTAAGCTGTGCATGCAGGTGGCCGTGACTGATCTCCATGTAATGGAGGATGAAGTATGGAGGGGTGTTCTTGTAATTCGGGTTTGTACGACATAGGTACTACGTAAACTTACTTTTGTATCCAAAAATAAACCACAGTCAGGAAGAGCCGCAGCCTAAGTTATGGTGATCTTATCAGATCATTGATCTTGATAATGACTATTTTTAGGCTTTATGATTACCAACCCAAGTAGTCCTTTCTACTCCCATGACGAATAATAGAGCCTTAATATAACAATAAGCCCAGGACACTTCGTAATTCATAAGGTACATATCATACTTCAGAAAAGTCAGCTGATGACACTGGATATCTCACACAAACATGTTAGTGCATGGACACCGGATGCACACTTTTCCCGGCCTCCGGGTTTGGTACTGTACCTTATTCGTAGTCTACACGTGTACTACCTTAAGTACTGTACGGAGTACCTTACGACAAACTCGCCAGGAAGGTCAATAACAAGATGTCCTAATAATAATGAAAAGCTCCATATATCCCATGAATCAATTTCAAGCCATCGAATTATCAACCTGATACACACTTTACTGGTCCTTCCCAGTCAAATCAATAAGTGCAAGCCAGCCTTGTGGCGAAGCTAAGCGAACAATAATAGCCAGGCAAGAACGTTTCCACGCTTCAGCGCTTCACAACTTGATTGTCGCAGTCATGGCTCACACTGATCATGGATGACCCCAGCGCATCGGCCGGCCCGGACTGGGTCAAACGGTGATTTCGGGGAGATTGCAACTTCATTACGGAGTATTGCTCGAATGTTAATATTAATGCCCGTCGCAAGGTTGCGACTGCGACACTTTACCAGCCTCCAATTCGCGCTTGTCCGCCACCTCGAGCGCAGTGGCCAGGTTAGATTATTGCAAGTTACTGTCAACATGGTTGTTGACCCAGGATTGAATCCTGCTCGAGAAAACAATTTCTTGCCTGTCGACTGTCGCAATTTGGTCGCAATTTGCGGAGTTCTGTGATTCCATTGCAGTCGAAGAAATACTTAAAAAATGCCTCTGTATACTCATGAGAACAACCGGCTCCCGACGACGTCGAGGGCTAGTCCGCGGCACAAGTTCGTCAACGACTTTGACCAGCGTGATGCGGAGCCGTATATTCGAGATTCATTCGACGACACGTTGCAGGCGGTCGAGGACCTTTGGCGCCCTCCGTACACCGTGAAGCCGTCCATTCCCTCCCACAAGATGCCTTCTCGTCCGGACAGCGGAGTGCTTCCACGAGTGGATGTGGGTGACCTCCCACCCAGCTATAGTGAACGGCCAATTCAGTCGCCCATGTCGCGAGTGAATGGAGTGAGCGCAAGCCCAAAGGGGATCGTGCGCGCTGAAAGAAGTGAATCCCGAGCATCGGAGAGTCCGACGGATCGGATGAGTGAATCGGGAGGGAGCTCATACTCGAGAGCATCGACGGACTCGACAGAGACACCGGTGCAAATCGCACGCCGAGCGCCACCGGCTAGAAGACCGTTACCTCCGTCTAAGAGATCGTCGGCTTCATCGGTGATGGGGACCAAGTCATCAAAGCTGGACGCAGTCAACCGTGATTCCAGTGGAAGCGTGTCAGCTCAGCAGTCGCGCATCTTGTCGCTTCCAGCCAGTCGAGACCCGACGCCAGCTTCGTCCGCTGCAACAATCACTAGCCTCGATTACACGCCATCAGGTTCTTCGTCCCTTCGGGAGGAGTTTCAACGTCGGATCCCAGACTCCACGATCTCACGCGAACAACAGATCAGCTCGGTTCCAAACACCCCTTCGGTACTCGCGCGGTCTCATTCACGCGACAAATCGAACACCGCGCTGCACATTCTCAACTCCTTCCCAATGGTGAAGAACAGCAATCGCAAAAGCACGGACGCGTCCAATCAAAGCCCGAGCTCCAGCGCTCACCCTCCTCCTCCGTCTCCGCCCGCAGTACCTCCCCACACGAACCCTTGGACTTCCACCGCGGTGCCGCCACTTACTCTGGCTCACCACCATTGCTATCAATCGCATCGCACCATGCGACTCTCGAGGAACGTCTATGCGCCAGTGCCTTGCATGACTTGCTACCGAGAGGACAAGGAGCCCAGATGGCTGTGCAGCTGGTGCTGCTTGCGCATTTGCCGCCAGTGCCAGGAGGTGTTGGAGAACAGCGGGGAAAGGACTGTATCGGACATTCTCAGCAACGTTCGGACCAAGGCTGCCTATGTTGAAGGTAGTGCTGGCTGGGTGAGTGCTCCTCGAAGGAGTTCGAGCATGTGGCCGATCCTAAACAGGCTACAGATCTGATATTGATCATTGACCGTGTCCGCCTTGCGGCTCTTATCGCGTTTGCCAAATTTGGTATGATTGCGGGGGGGAAGATGAGGTAGGAGATCTCCTCCTTTGAATACCCACAAGGTGCCTTTGCCCATGCTGATTCGTATCGTAATAGGGAGAGCTACTAAGGAGTCAAAGGCTGTTTTAATGTCATCATGAGCCTCTCCAAGCCGCGCGCCATCGTTTGGAATTCGACAAGTGATCGCTGGCACTTTCTGTTTGGTCCAGTATACCACCGAGTCATAGAGAGAGTTTTCAATGTCTGAAGCACCTCTTTCCGAGACTGCCATTCAGAGCAGTTTCATTCTGGATCGCGTTATACTTCTGTTCACCTACTGTACGTTAGGCACAGTCGAAGAATAGGCTTGAGGGGTTACATTGGCACAACCGGCGCACGAGTGGGCTTTGAAGGGTTGGACACTGTCTTCTGTCATAACAAGCAACTGTAGTTCTAGGGTCACTGCACTTGGATATCTGTACACACTTACGGGTCACAATTTTCAAGATAGACCAAAGATGTTGCATGAGGTACTTTGAATTTGTAAGATCGCTACCCTTCCAGTCCTGAGACTCCGAAGCTTCAAATCCCACATACTACCGCAGAGATCTACCACGCCTATCTCCCACCATTTCCCCAAGCAGCCATACCGACCACTGCCAGAATGCGCTGCTAGCATGCGGTTTGTCGCAGCTGCAAACCTGCACCCCATGAGCCGGAAGCCAAGGAGGTTTGATACCAGCACGGTAGAAGGCGGTTTCAAGCATGCATACTAAAGAAAACATTGGTTCGTACAGGCGGTGTAAGATTAGCAACATGTCAGACTGATCACCATCGTCACCATACAACCGTCTGCGTACCAAGTAGACGAAACGAACAACCTCAGTCGCACTACTTAGCAGGCTCCTCTACACCGCCATTCCCACCCCCAACAATAGAGCCAACAAACTCCTGATACCTAAACACCTCCCCCCTCTTCCCTCCCCCCTTACCAAACGCCCTCCTCCCCGTAAAGCTCGCCACAGCCTTCTCAATCTCCTTCTCCGTCAGCGGCCTCTCCCCCGCCTCAGGGCTCGTATGCAACAGCGCGTCCCGGAGCTCGGCGACGTCGATCTGCCCGCTATCGTCGTCGTCGAACGCCGCAAAAGCGTTCAGCATTTCCTGCTGCGACGACAACGGCGCCAGGAGATCCGACAGCGTGTGCAGGAAAGCCGGCATGCCCAGCGTCTGTGCTTGGCCCGGCGGGAAGAATTGCGATACGGCGGAGGAGGTGGCGTCTTGCCCTAGCCCGGACGTGTGTCAGATCGGTTTCGTCGCGGGTCCATGAGGGGAGATACCGAGGTTGGTGAGCATGTCGATGACGTCGTCTCTTGTGACTTGCCCGTCGCTGTCTCGATCAAGGATCTGGAAGCCTTCTCTCATCTCTTTGACTTGTGCTGGCGGCAACCTTGCGAGCGCGTCGCCGTTGGAAGCTCCTGTCGTCATCATCGAGCCGCTGGTCGCTGGATAGGTTCCTCGTGTTGGCGACGCCGGGGGTTCTCGACGAGTTATGGATGGTGTAAGACCCGTAGGGGTTCGGACTCCGTCGTGACTGGTCGGTGTACTGCTATTATGCAGCTTTGATGGCGATGTTATTGGCGTATGCACTTTGGTCGGAGAAGGTGTGGGAGTGGTGGCGCGGACTGTGCTGGACGGCGAGGCAGGAGACTCGGGGCGTCTGAAGGGAGAGGAACGAGGAGATCCGAAGGAAAGGGGAGATGGTTTGTAGGTCGATGACATAGACTGAAGGGGCGTTGGCCTCTATCAGTCTTTCTGGAACAGGCAAGGATGCCACTCTGCTCTGGGTTTTACTTGACGTACCATACTTTCAATATTATTTTGGACGATGTTACGGTCTTGCTTCTAGACCTCGAAAGGATCTGATAATCGTATGTATCCAAGCAGATCAGTCGAACAATGCCAACATGCCAAATGAGACTGGCTTTCGGAGGGCAAGGTAAACAAACAAGCCGGCCACTTGCACGTGATGAGACGCTAATGCGGGAAGGGTGATAGCGTTACGCCAAAGTTTACCTTGATCGGAAAAGTCCCTGACGATCACCGATGCGGTTAGAGAATTCCCGACAAAGGGTTAACTCCCATGCCTTAGTTAGGCACAGCAAGGGCCAAGACAGCAGCGCTGTCGAACGGGTGCTGGATACCTATAATGGCACGATAATGGCCCTGGGCGCATAATCATTGGTGAGAACTCTGTCATGCTGTGAGACCGGTCGTGTGCTATCCTAGAATATAGTCGAGCCATTGAGAGGGAGCTTTTGCAAACAGCTAACCTTCTCCTGTCTGCAGTCTTCTGCGTTGTTTCGTTTCGTGATATCCCTCCTGCGTGGGTTCGTCTCGACCTTGAGGCGCACGGTATCAGATCTTTCTCGAAAGATGGCGACCACGAGTACTCTTCCCCATCGACCGCCGACGAACGGAACTACCGCCAGCGTCAATAGCAACACAACTCGTCGGACTTCCTTCTCTTCCGTTCCCTCCTTCGGTAGTACCATCTCGAAGTTGGCCCACAATGGCGCTCCCCCAAGACCCATACCACCCCCAGTCAAGCGCAATTCAGTCGGCAGTTCTCGGATACCCTCGACTTCGACCTCCAACTCGAATCCGGCGGTTGCAGGTCAAGGCAAACAAAGCCCGGCAAAGCTAGGGTCCCAATACCCGCTTCAGGGCGCGGAGAAACATGTGGAATACATTCTTGTGGCGTCCTTCCACGTAGACCGTGGTCCGATCATGGAACACCAGTACCCGGGTGCAATCAGTGGGGACGAGCACATGCTCGCGGAGCTGATGCTGCCAGATCAGGCGCATGTTCGAAATCAGGATTGGACAATATTCTTCTTGCATAAAGATACGAGCGGGGACGAGGAAGGTGATGATGGCAGTGAAAAGGCCAAGGGGCTAAACGGACGGGGAAAAAGCAAAGGTTTAACCGACAGAAGCTCTACAAAAAACGGCGCTGCAGGCAGTGACCAAGAAGGCGACGATAGCGATACGGAAAGTGATGAAGACGAGGATGCGGAAGAGGTGGAGTCAGCCGAAGGAGGAGAAGGACCACCGTTGGTATATGTGCTGAATCTAGTAAATACGAAGCAAGATACAACAGCGAAGAGGTGCGTCTACCAGTAGATGTTTGTTTCGAGAGGACGACTTTGGACTGATTTGGATACTATAGGGGTGCAATCGTAAAAGCCATGGCAGTGTGTACAAGACATTCATTCCTTCATATATATAAGGCATGTCCAACACGCACTGCAAACCTGTACCTTTGTACAAGGACGCTAATGCCACGACAGCCCTTGCTCCTTCTCGCGCTCGAGGCATACTTTAAATCGCCACATCCGGAAACTTTAGAAATGCTATATAATGCGGTTAACTCGATGGATCTCTCGTTGATGCCTCGTCTTTCGATTCTAGAGCGCCATATATTACAAGCCAGCGATACGAAAGACATGTTTGTCGAAAAATTCGAGCGGATGATACAGCAGCGCATGGCCGAAGATAGCGACTCCTCAAATCCAGCCTCCCGTCCAGACTCGCCTTCGAAGTCTACGACCGACCTCACCTTGACTAATTCTCGATATACCATGCCCCGCGACACTCATGAGTTCGAGTCTCGGGTATACTACAATGGCATACCGATCCCAATCAAAGTCCCTACCGCCATCTCCCCCGAGACAGTTGGGGACTTCTCGCTCATCAAGCTCATCCAGGTGTTCTCGGTCCCGCACGCATCCTCCCCACAGCCGTTCATGCTTCATTCACATCTAACAACTGGTGGCGCTTACACACATCCGATCATTGTGCTCGTCAACGCCATGCTTACGCAGAAGCGGGTCATGTTCCTTGGCCACAATCGTCCTTCGGGAGAGGTTGCCGAAGCTGTACTCGCAGCTTGCGCATTGGTCTCTGGCGGCATTCTGCGCGGTTTCACGCGTCATGCTTTCCCTTATACCGACCTGACCAAGATCGACGATTTACTCAGGGTCCCAGGGTTTATTGCTGGCGTTACGAACCCGGCCTTTGCGAATCATCCTGAATGGTGGGACCTTTTATGTGACATCCCCACGGGGAGGATGAAGATCAGCAATCGCATCGATCCCGCTCCTGTCACGGATGGCCTTGTGTATTTCCAGCAACAAAACCCCTCGTACGCAAATGGACATGTAGGTGCTCCGATGCCAATGACAGGATTGGCGGATCCCACAGGAGATCAGGCATTCATGGATGACGTCCTTCGAAGCATCGCCAGCCGCCACGGCGAGAACGTGATCCGGGCGAAATGGCGAGACTATATCATCAAGTTCACGCGCATCGCCGCTGCATTTGAGGAATCGGTGTATGGAGCCTCGGCACTCTACATCGGCGGGGAAGAAGCGGACGCCGGTTCGGCAGGCGTGTCCGGACACGGCTACGTTTGGGGTGACGACTCGACGCGACAGCGAGAACTAGGCGGGAATGTGAGCCGAATAGAAGGATGGAGGAACACAAGATCATATTACAGCTTTATCCAAGATCTGGCTCAGCTGTACACATTTCGACCCATCTCCGCCATCGACCTCCACCACCATCACGACCGCCTACGGAGTCAAAAGCTATCACATGCCGACTCGGCGGCGATCTATCTCGCCTTCTCGTCCTCGATCCGATCGTACGCGGAGATCTGTCAACTCCTGACCGTGACGCCCGAGTCGCACGCTGGTTTGTTTTACATCTCCCTAGGCCTCTTTCATCCCAGAGGCAACGTGCGGCTGGCGACGGTGGCGCTGTTGGAACGGGTCCGGGAGCACGAAGCCGGTCGACATTTCTGGGCGCAGTTGGGGCGTTTCGCCAAGTTGGCGTTCTTTCGGGTTAAAAGGGAGGCGGAAGCCAGCAACGCGCAGAACGGGGACAGTCCGGTTGATCGGGGTGATGGTATCGACGCTCGGGTGAGAGGACTCGGGCGAGCGAGTTGATCAGAGCAGGTTCACCATCCGTGGACCCACCTCTGGCGTCAGGTCCGGCTGTATGGCTTTTGCTCGCGCCTTATGAACTCACCATCTGGCCGTGCGCTATGAACTTATGGCTGTGCAATCATTGCCGCCTCACTCAACCTAATGAAGTGGAGCCACGCCCAGGTCGAGAAAGCAGTCCAAATGTCATCCATGTCCATCGTGCAGCTGATGGTATTGACACTGCATCGGCTGTCATGGATGCGGATTCCGCCCGTCGGGGTGCTCCGTGCAGGATCTTACTCGGAAGAAATCCATTCTCGTCGCCTCGGGAAGTAAGATTGGCCATTGTAGGGTTCTTCCGGATCCCCCGTTTCGGGAAGGTTTTACATTACGAAGGACGTGCTGGAGGCTTCCATCAACATCTCGCACGGAGAGAAACTCTACGATCTACGAGGGCCTTTTCAGCCTTTGTTATGCTTTCGCGGCAGAATCACCGACCCATCGTGCGGCGAGATCCATCAATCAGCTGTCCATGCACCTGCACCCATGGTACGAGTACCGACCTGCTGGATTCATTTGGGCGGGGATCCCGAGATCAATTTGGCTTACTCTCAGGACAGCTCCTGGGCAGATTCATCAATGGGAAAGATGAAGCTGACATACCTGTCCCGGGAAATTCTAAACTTTGCCAGCTGGCAGTGTCCCCCACCAACCCCCAATGGCAATCAACGGCATGAATCTAGCAAGACGAGCCGCGTGCACGAGCCCATCCCGCCCGACGACGCCACACTGGTACACGATCAGCAAGACAACGCTCGACAAGCCACCCGGCTCCGGATCTCTCTCTGAATGAGCTTTGGCCGTCGGGATGGAAGCACCGATCTGATTCTGCCTTGTACAGTACTGTACCATCGTAGAGAACCTTAGGTAGCACGGGCGAAAGACCGTGGGACAACAATAAGCGGAGTACCCGTCGATCGCGCACTGTGCTATGTGCTACATTACCAGTAGATGCTGCGCTGCAAGCGAGATGGCTGGCTGGTGGCTTGCAGGGCTTCTTGGCTTTGATGGCTTTCCTCCTTTTCGGAAAGGGGAGACTTGGGTGTTTAACGTTATTAAGTTTCGGGGGGTGGGAAGGGGG
>JAABUU010003975.1_pt1 | contig 18041 bp, 8 predicted proteins | sample 5559301 | NCBI WGS metagenome assembly JAABUU01 (sample SAMN10711884, study PRJNA513360) | rock metagenome | isolation source: Antarctica rocks | place: Antarctica: Victoria Land, Richard Nunatak white | reverse complement strand
CCACCGGCGCCCCCACCAGGCGCTCGGCTATCAGACACCGGCTGAGGTCTACGTCGCCCCGGCTGCGGCCCCGCGCGTCAACGACAACCTACACAGCCCCGCCAGCCGGCGGGAGAAAGGAGCAGTCTCCACCTTAAAGTGCCCCTCCCCTGTGTCTTGACAAAAGGGTCCACCATAAAGGCAATGTCGGCATCTACAATATTGGTTCCGGCTAACCTCAGAGACCTCAATCGAAACATTTTGTCTAAGTAACGTAATGCTCCTCCAGTCACGGAACAACTCGATAGGTCGAGATCGGTGATATACGCTAGGTTTTGTACATGGACAAGGTCATCAGCGCTAAGTGGTATTTCAGCAAGGTTGAGACTGCGCAGGTTTCTATTGTTTTTCACGTAGACCAAGGCTGCTCCAGAAACATGCCTACAGCGCAAATCGAGATTTTCGAGCATATCTAGCTCTTGCAGATGGTATAACCCCTCATTAGTTACGTCCAAACCCTCGAGCGTTAGTGTCTTCAAATTTTGCATACGAGCTAGGTGGACCAGACCATTGTCGGACACGGATGTATGAGAAATATCCAGATCATGCAATCGTGACATATGCGAGATGATATCCAGCCCTTCGTCACTGACGGTCGAATGACCAACATTGAGCGTGGTCAAACGAGGGACATCCTGCAAGCTCTTGAAATAGGCTTCTTCGACGCGGGTAAATGATAGATCCAACTTGGTCAATGATGGCATGGTCGTGATGTAACGCAATCCTTGGCCGAAAGAACGCATTCCCGCGAGTCCTAGCATAGTGATTGTCTCGTTGTCGCGGAAGTGGCGTAAGGCGTTATCCGTCAACTCATTCCCGCCCAGTTCTAGCTTCGTTAACAGCGGCGCCTCTTGCATGCCGTGTAGGAAGGAGCCGGTCAATCGATTTGAACACACATCCAAGCTGCGAAGCTGATGAAAATGACGGAAGGAACCAAAAACATCGTCGGTTAAGAGACAATTTGTTAATCTGAGGTCTACTAGAGACGGCGATACGATAAGGTGAGCTAATAGCCCTTGATCAAGTAAGGTTTCCGCTATTTGCAGAGACCGTAGATGATGAAAATCAACAACGTGTGGAAGACCTTCCCGACTCCCGGTACACCTCCACAGTTCTAGCTCTCGTATGCCCGTGAGCTCACGGGCATACGAGAGCGTTTGATAGATATTGGGGCTGAAGAGCACAAGCGCGTCTAAATCATGCGGACCAAGCTCCCGCATTGCGTCCAGCGGTGCTGAGCGGCATTGGCACACCAGCAGCAACTCTTTATTCGCGGCAACCGGCACTAAACCTTGAGCCGTGCCGTACGGTTCCCAACACTGACCAACGTTGCGCACATAGAGAGCTCCGATAGAACGGCTGATTGGAAAACGAACGATGCGCGCCGAGTAAGCTGCTAAAGCTGTTGTATAGCTGTCGTCCATGCTCGTCCTAGAGTTGGGGAGGCATCATCTCCGCGCGGTTGATTGCTAGACGCGGCACAATCTCACACCGCGGCAGCAGTTCCCTCAGCCTGTTGGCGCCGGACATAGTCATGTTCGTTGCACCAATATTTAGCGAATGAAGATGAGCGCATTTAGCCAAGACCTCAATTCCCTCATCGGTGACTTGCGTTGCACTGATGTCCAGGTTACGCAAGCGCGGCAACGTACACACGATGCGAAGCCCAGTGTCCGTAATCCGTGTGCCGCGCAGCGATAGATCTTCCAAATCACGCAGCGCCGCAAGATGCGCCACGCCTTGATCGGTCACTTCCGTTTCACTCACGTCTAGGGTCCGTAGCGCCTGTACTTGAGCCAGGACAGCCAAAGCAGCATCACCAATCGTGGTTCCATTCAACTTTAGTGATTGAAGATATGTCAGTTGGTGCAAAGCTTGCACATTTCGCACGGGGCAACGCCCGAGATCGAGATAGCGGATATGTGGAAGCGCAGACAGGAAATTCAGATGGCGCCCTTCTGTGGCCGTCCCGGCTACAGACAGGCGCTGCAACTGTACGCAGCCTGCGAGCGCATCCAGTTCCGTGCCGTCGATGCGCGTGTCCGCAATATCGACTCCTTTCAGAGTCGAACATTGCCCGATGTACTTCAACCCCTCCCCCGTGATGGCTGTCTGCCCAATATCGAGCGTCTCTAGCTCATGAAGATGCGGGAAAAACGCAAGGTCTTCATCATGCACGTCGGTATGTTGCAGCCGCACCTCTTTGAGGTGCGGGATGCGCGTGAGTGCCTTGAGATGCGCGGACCACATTATTGTACGCATTCCACCCATGATGAGTGTCGTCACGGCACTGAGGTGCGAGAACATGTCCGCGTGCTCATGCTCCAAGCGTGTTTCATACAACGAGAGCGTGGTTAGGTTCGGGAGATCACTTAACGCGTCGAAGGCTATCCCATCGAGTTGGGCGTCGAGAAGGATGAGCGTCTGCAGGTTATCATTCCCTTTCAGAGCGCGTAGGCCGTCGCTTGTCAGAGGATTCCAGCCGAGGTTGAGGTGTGCGAGGCGCGGAGCGTGGCGCAGGGTAGTAAGAAATTCGCCGCTTAAGCGATTATTTGGCAACTCAAGCATTTCCAATTGCGAAAGACAGGGAAGTTCCGCTACTTGAGCATCGGTAAGTCCGCAATCCTCGACGTGGAGATGGGTGAGTGTAGAGGGCAGCTTACTCTGCCTAAGCGCATCCGGTTTGAGGTCGACAATCTGTACCTGGAAACGTGTCACCTGATTCATGTGCTCAAGGTCAAGCCCCGAAGGAAGGGCGCATTGATAGAGTTCAAGTTCTCGTATCATCGACGGAATGGTTACCAAATCAATACTGTCATTGGCGCAGTGGAAAACATCGACGCTGCTCGATTGACGGTTGAGCCATTCAATCGTCTTTGATGAAGACTCGCCGAACGACTGGCCTGTGATAAGGTAGACATCCGTTTCGGGAGGGATTACGACTAACCCTGTAGCTTGGCCGTATGGCTGCCACCGGTCTAAATCCTCGAAGAGGTAGAGCGCGTTGTCTACGTCAGCAGTACGCTTTGTACGGTCATGGATGTACAGCGATCCCAAAGACCGATCATGGGGAAACGCGAAGGTGCGTGGTTCCCGGCTTTGCAACCCTTGATTTTCATGCATCGTCATGATCCAATGATAGACAACGACACGACGCGCCATGCATCACGAGCAGTCTTTTTACTACCAGCCGCTAATGTGTGGGTGACCAACAAGCCATCGTTATTTTTCATAAAGCCCTCCAAAGACCCCTTGGGACATGTCCAAATAGGAGATAGCAACTTTACGCCCTGGAAAGTATGGGCGGCATCTCTCATCGCACGGACCTGTAAAATTAGACACACCTAATTGTCTCGACCAGGATGGATCGTTATCAAGGTGGTGATACAGGATCTGTTCAGCGTGGTCAATGTCGGCATTTCCCGCATGCAGACTATCGGCAGCAGATTGGTCTACTAGCTCAAATGGTTCTTTACCTACAACGTCACGAATGCGATTGGCAACCTTATCTAACAACCCTCGGCTACGCAAGGTCGTGTACGCGCTCCTATTGAATGCGACCACGTATTTCCCGTCGACTTTTGCTATCGCGACGGACAGCAGCTTAAATTGTTGTTGCCGCAATACATCGCGGATGAGTTGACTCTTGAGAGCCAAGTCAAAAGCTTCATCGACCATTACTGGTGAGACGAATTGCGCCCCGCCATAGGGGATATAGGTAAAAGGATGCCCTTGTGTGCTGCACTCGATTGCGTCGTTCGCATTATGGACAAGCACACGAGCAGAGCCCACAAAGAAGGTGTGGTCGTGGGCAACGGTGAGTGTGTAGACGACGGCGCGGCCGACATGCCAGCGTAGCCGCACGACGACCACGTCCCGGCCGTTGAGCATATGCAGGCGGTCCCCACGATGCATCCGCCGCGCCGTGAGCCAGCCCGATCCGTGCAGTGATGGGTCGCTGTCCACCCAGAAGATGTGGTCCGGTTGCACCTTGATGACGCTGCCATCCGCGAGGTCGAGCGCCATCAATTCGGAGCGCGGCCGTACGATCAGCGCCTGCACCGGCTCCGGTTCCACTTTCCGCGTCTTGGGGTCTTCCGCCAGTACCAGGTCACCCACATGGAGCTTCTCGATGGCCCGATGCCCATGGGGCATCGCCACCAGTGTCCCCGCCGGGAAGCAGTGCGGCAGGTTACACGAGGTAATCCGGCCCTCCGCGTTGGTCAGTTCCGGCGCGCCGCCCTCCACCGTCGCGGGTAGCGTCCCGTCCGCGCCTTGGACCCCCGCCTCCGCCCGCAAGGCTCCCTCGGCGTCGCCCAAGGCGGCACGGTCTCCGACCCGTACCGCCGCGCGCGCCGCCGCGTCCGCGCCCGCCGCCGCGATCCGTATGCCCAACCGCGCCACGCGGGCCACGTCGCCGACGATGCTCAACGTCGCGAAGCTGTTCACGGCGATGCCGACGCTCGATAGCAGGCACGAGCGCACCCCGTGGCATCTGTAGAAGTCGCCCGCGCTGCCCCCGTACACCCCCTGGTCGATCGCGCACACGGCGAAGCTCTCCCCCTGGCAGAGATCCGCCTGGGTATGCACGAATGGCAGGATGCAGGGTAGACCGTGCTCGCCCGGCCGTGCGGCGCGGCACACCGAGTAGAGCACTGTGCCATCGTAGGCGCCGTCGTGCGGCTGGTAGCCGAACACGACGTAGCGGCCCGCCGCGGTCGGCACCGGGATGGTGGTGTAGGCTTGCCCCTGGAAGGGGGGCCGCACGTACGGCCCCGGCTGGTGCGTGTAGTCGTTGCCAAGAGCGAGGTCGACGTGCGGGAAGCGACAATTCGACCCGAAGAGGCGACCCGCACGAGCCAGGATTTGCAGGTTGGATAGCCCCTCGGTGACGTATGACGGCACACTCAACTGCGCCGGCCGGCTAAGGGGACTACCGTTCTGGTAAGCGTCAACGAGGTCGAAAATCTCGCCCGTCAGATGACCGTCAAACGCAATGCGATCCAGGCTGAGGAAGTCGGCGTGCGGCAACTGACCGTTGGGAGGGAGTTGGGTGAAGCCCGCCCCCGGTAGCACAGTGCCCAGCGGTAGGGTCAGGCGTGCCGCCGCATTTCGCTGCGCATACTCGGCGATGAGCGCGAGCCGGATCTGCCGCGCGGCCTGATTGTCGTAGCGGGCAGCGGCGCCTGGCGCATCAGGTCCCGCCACCGCGACCAGAGCAGGTCCGCTAGACAGGCCACTTGGATCGCTGTTACTTAGAGGGTTGTTGTTGGCATAGGCGTAGGGCTGCCCCGTCTGGTCCACCAAGGGATCGACGGAGAGGAAGCGCCCCTGGGTGGGGTCGTACTCGCGGGCGCGCATGTTGTAGGTACCCGGCCCGGCGTCACGGTACTGCCCGGCGTACCCGAACGGCGTCACGCCCTGCAACCCGGCCAGCATCGTCTGCCCGCCGCTGTCGGGCGTGGTGGGCCGGGCGGTGCCCCAGGCGTCGTAGGCGCCCGCGCCGATGACCTGCCCGGCTCCGTTGGTCGCCAGCCGCACGCTGCCCCCCAGGTCCGTCGCCAGATACGCGCTCTGGCCGGTGCTCTGGTTGTAACTGGACAAGGGCGCTTGCCCATTCCCCGGTGTCAGATAGGTGTAGCTCTGCGTGCCGTCGCTCGCCAGGCTGGAGAGGCCGCCCACCAGGTCTTGCGTCAGGTTCTGGACGGACGCGGCTGGCCCGGTCGGGTTCTGCGTCAGGGCGCGCAGGCGGTCGCCCTGGCCGTCGGAGACGTAGTGCGCGGTCCCGGTCGGACCACTGACCTGCGTAAGTTGGTTCAGGTCGTTGTAGGTGGTGGTCAAGACTCCGCTCGGCCCCATGCTGCCGGTCTGGTTGCCATTGCCGTCGTAGCTGTACGTGGTGACGCCGCTCGCGCCAGTCGCACTGGTCACGAGTTGGTCGGCGGCGTCGTACTGATTGGTGGTGACCGCTGTGCCGGAGAGGGGACTCGTGCCGGTCACGACGAGGCGGTTGCCGGCGGCGTCGTACTGGTTCGCCTCGCTCGTCCCATCCGGGTAGCTAGCACTCGTGAGCCGTCCGGCGTTGTCATAGCCGTAGGCCGTATGGCCCCAGGAGTCGTCGAGAGCGACGCGTTGGCCGGCGGGGTCGAGCGTGGCCGTCTGGCTGAACAGCGTCGTCGTGTCACTGACCCACGTCGTGGCCGTGAGCCGTCCCGCTCCGTCGTAGCGCCACGTCTGGGCGCCCCCGTTGGGCGCGGTGAGCGCGGTGAGGTTGCCGGCACCATCGTGGGTGAGGGTCGTGGTGAGCCCGCTGGTCGCGGTGACGACGCTGACCTGGCCGGCGGCGTCGTAGCCCCAGCCCGCCTGTGTGCCGTCGGGGTAGACCAGGCCGGTGCGCCGTCCCGCCGCGTCATAGGTGTAGCCCAGCCGCATGGTCGTCGGGAGAATCGGCGTCGCCGTGGCTGTGTCGGTTGGCAGCGGTGTCGCGGTCGCTGTATCTGTTGGGAGCGGGGTCGCCGTGGCCGTGTTCGTTGGTGTGTCGGTTGGCAGCGACGTCGCCGTCGCGGTCGGGGTGGCCGTATTGGTTGGCGTGTCGGTCGCTGTAGCGATCGCGGTCGCGGTGTTCGTGGGTATGGCCGTCACCGTGACCGTATGGGTCGGCGCGGTGGTCGCTGTCGCCGTGTCTGTCGAGAGGAGCGTGGCGGTCGGTGTCGCCGTATCCGTCGGTGCGGCGGTCGCGGTGCTGGACGGACTGGCGGTGCGCGTTGGCACAGCGGTGGCCGTGCTCGTCGCCGTAGGGGTTGCTGATGGCACAGCCGTGGCCGTCGGCGTGTCGGCGACGCTGCCACTGATGGTCAGCGTGCCGTTGACGTCGAGGTCGTGGGCAATGAGCCACGGCACGGTGAGGCGCGCGCCGGCGTTGAGCGTCAGGCTCCCGCTCGGCTGGTACCAGCCGCCCCCCGCGATTGCCCCGCCCTCGGACAGGTTTGTCGCGCTGGCGATCCACACCAGCAGCCCCGCGTACGCGCCCGTTGTGGACGCGACGAGTTGCGTCAGGTCGCCGCCGCTGTTGAGCTGCGGGGCGCCACTGTGAAAGTACAGCAGCACGCCGGGATCGCTCGTGCCTGCCGGCAGCGCCGGGCAGCCCGCACTCCCGTAGGGGTGGAGCGCCGTGTTCAGGCTCCAACTCCCGTCCAGGACGTAGACACCGGGGGCGACGCAGATCGTCGCGCCGTTGTTTAGATTGAGCCCTTGCGTGTAGTGGCCCGGCAGCAGGCGGTAGGTCCCGCCGCTGTTAAAGTTCGTGCCGTCGGGGCAGGCCGCGCCGGGACAGGTCGCGCTCGGTGGCGTGGGCGGCGTGACGCCCGCCCACGGGTCGGTGAACGCGGCGGGGTGCGCCACGCGCGTTCCCCTGACCGTGCCACCCTGGTTGAAGAGGCCGCCCTGGAGGGCGATGGTCGTCGCGCTGAGGACGGCGGTACTGTTGACCCATACGGCCTGCGTGCTCGTGCCGTTGACGTCGAGCTCGCCCGCCGTAAGCGCGCCGCCGCTGTTGAGCAGCAGGTGCTGGCTGCCCGTCCCCGTGTCCAGCACGAGCGCGCGGCCCGCGCTCGCCGCGGTCGGGTTGGGCGTCGCCGCTGCTATCGTCAGGGCAGCGACGTAGCGCAGGCGTGGAGCGACATGCGCTGTGCGTGCGGCTGTCGTGGTCCGCGCATGGGACGGGTGTTGTCCGGTCGGTCGCCGGGCCTGCGCGTGGTGAACGGTGGCGGTGGAATGGTGCGTGTGGGCGGACTGTGTGATCGTGAGCGCGGGCCGGCGGGCCGCTGGCGCTCCCAGTAGACGCCCACGCGCGGCGGTGTGGCGACGGGATGTCGGCGCGCCCAGGGCACGCGTTGATGCGCCCTGGAGATGCGTGGGGGCGACCGCGGGCCGGCGGGCCGCCGGCGCTCCCAGGGGAGACGCCGCCGCGGGCCGCGCGGGCGCTCCGCGCGGAGAGGGCACGCTCTGTACATGGGCCGGCACTGCCTGTGCGCCGCGATAGCCGGCGAGCCCTGGCAGGGCCGCCCCGGCACTGAGCGGCGATGGGAGGACGCCGCTGCTGGGCGCGCCAGCCAGGCCGCCTGCGGAGGCCGCCAACGAAGCGGGGGAGCCGGTCAGCATGCGGGCGCTCGTGCGCGGCCACCCTGCAGAGGGAGGCCGTCCAGACACTGCGGGCGATGGCGCGTCCGTGGTGACGGGGGCGCTTGATGGTCGTAGCGCCGTGCTCATCATACTGGCTGGCGCGCGCTGGCCGCTCACGGCGGGATCGCGCGGGGGCAGCGGCGCGGCGCCCAAGCCCCCGACGGTCTCGGTCAGGGCGATGGTGCGCCCCGCCGCGTCGTAGCCCCAACTGACCTGTGTATCGCGCGTGTCCAGGCTGGTCTGCTGCCCGGCGGCGTCGTAGCTCCGCCGCACCACGCTGCCGTCGGCGTAGCTCGTCACCAATGGCTGGCCTGCCGCGTCGTAGCTAGTGCGCGCGGTGTGCCCGTTGCCGTCGGTGACGGCCACGGCCTGCCCCAGCGCGTCGTAGCCATAGGTCGTCGCGCGGTGGAGCGCGTCCGTGGCCGTCACGAGCCGCCCGGCGGCGTCGTAGGCCCGCGTGCGCGTGTGCCCGTTGGGGTCGGTCACGGCCACGGCGTGACCGAGCGTGTCGTAGCCGGTCGTGGTGGCGCCGCCCGCCGGGTCGGTGACAACGCTGGGGCGACCGAGCGCGTCGTAGCTGGTGCGCGTGACGCGGTGGTCGGGGTCGGTCACCGCGACCGGTTGCCCCAGCGCGTCATAGGCCGTCGTGGTCGTGTCGCCCAGGGCGTCGGCGGCGCTGGTCTGGCGTCCGGCGGCGTCGTAGCCGTAGGTGGTGGCGCGGCCCGCGCCGTCGGTGATGGCGACGGTCTGGCCCACGGCGTCATAGCCGGTCGTGGTCAGGTGGCCGGCCCCGTCGTAACCGATCGTTACCCCGCCGCCGGCCGCGTCTTGCACGCCGGTTAGGAGTTGGGGCGCCGTGGGCGTCACGGGCGTCGTGGCGCTCGCGGACAGAGTGGAGAAGCGGGCAGTGGACATGCGCGCCGTACGCGCGGCGACAGGCGTCATGAACGCGGCCTGCCCCACGCTTCCATAGCTGTAGCGCGTGACGTGGCCCATGGGGTCGGTGACGCTCGTCAGGTCGTCGTTGGCGTCGTAGCTATAGCGCCAGTGCCGCCCGGCTGGGTCGGACAGGTCCGAGATACGCCCGCTGGTTGGGTCGCTGGTCGCCGTGAGCGTCTTGGCCGCGTGGCCGGCGCCGTCGGTCACGGTCACCGCCGTCAGCCCGTTGTTATTGTAGGTGAGTATCGTCACGTCGACCTGGTCGCCGCTACTGTGCGGGTTGCGCAATTCAGTCAACTGTCCCTGGGTGTTGTAGAGCGCCTGGCACCCTTTCTGGCAATAGTCCATGCGGTACACGCCCTGGCCGCCGTTCACGCCCGGCTCGTAGCGCAGTTGCTCGCTCGTTCCGAGCGGGGAGGTATAGAGGATAGCGTTCGAGCCGTCGGTGGCCGGGTACGGATTGGTGTAGATGACCTGTGTCCCATCGTCGAGCACATGCGTAACCGTACTTGTTACGGGTGTTCCCGCGACCGTGGTCTGGTCGGGCGACAGGATGAGCCGTTCGTTGTAGGTGAAGGTCCAGCCGGGGCCAAACGGGGAGGGGCCGGTCCCCGCGCACTGGCTATTGTAGTAGCGCGTCCACGCGAGCGGGATGCCCGGCCCCGTGAGCGGCAGGAGGTCGGTCGTCGCCAGCAAGTAGTTGCCGGAAGCCGTGTTCACGCCAGCGACGCTGTGCGCCGGGTGGCCGGCCGTCCCGCTGTGCTGGCCGGCGCCGCCGACGCCGAACTGGCAGGGCGGCGGCAGCGCGCCGTCGGCCTGGACCGTGATTGGCACGGTCGCGACCCCTGTGTACGCGTCGGCATTGCTCCGCGCTGCGGCCTGCACCGTGGCCGTATAGACGCCGGGCGCGACGAGAAGGTTGCTCCCATCGTGGCCGTCCCATCGCCAATGACCGCGCGTGGGTCCGGCGCCTGCGGCGAGCGTCCACACGATCGCGCCCGTGCTATCGGCGATAGTCGTCGTGACCACCAGGGAAGCCACGGCGAACGTCGGATCGTCCGGAGGGCCCATGATTAGGTCGGTGATAACGGTGGTCTGCCCGCCCTGGGGAAAGAAGGCGGCGGGGATCGCGCCGGCCAGGACCTGGAGCGTCAGTATGCGTGTGTAGGGGGTCTCCACAGACCCGATGTCGCACCTATTCTTGGTCCCGCCCGGCCGCGTCGCGCCGCGCTGATCGACGCCGGGGCAGGAGGCCAGGGGGATACGATCGAGGGCGGGGCTCCCCGGTTGGGGCATGTCCGTGTAGGTTGGTCCCCCATTGTCTTGCAAGGGGCCGAGCCGCGGATCGATGCCCGTGACATCGTACGCTGTCGCGCCGTCGATTGTGCAATCAGACGTGTCCTCGATCAGGTTATAGTTGTGGGAGGTGAGATTGCCGGAGCAGTCGTTGCCGGTCGCGGCCATGTTGCCGGCTACGATGGAGGACCCAATCGTCGTCGTGCCGTTGCCGGTCGCGATACCGCCGCCGCTCGCAGCATTTCCGCTACCGCTCGTATTGCTGACGATCGTGCTGTTGCTGATGGTCAACGCGCCGTTGTCGTATAGGCCGGCGCCGTCGCCCGCAGGGGCGTTTCCGGAGGAGGACAGACCAGTGACACCAGAGCCCGATGTATTGCCGGAGATGGTGCTATTGACGATGGTAAATGTTCCCTCGTTGGACACGCCGCCGCCCGCGCCGCCCGCGCCGCTGATTGACCCGATCCCACCGATTGGCCCGAGCGCGGCGGGCTGAACGCCCGCGCTGGCCTGGGCGGCCTTTGGCCGGGCGATTAAGGTGGTGACGGTAGAGTAGAAAACCTGACCGGCGACACCGGCGGCGTCATCGGCTATCGTGCTGGCACTGACGACGGCCGTGGCGCCGATTGTGTTGGCGACGCCGCCGCCCGCGCCGCCGACGGTGCCGGTGTCGCAGTTCAAGGAACAAGAGTAGGTGGATGGGAAATCGCCGCTGCCTCCGGCGCCCGCAGTATCGCTGATGATCGAACTGGCGGTGACGGTGAGCGTCCCGCTGTTGGCGATGCCGCCGCCCGACCCGCCCGCGTCACATCCCATCAGGGAGGCGCACGGTTCGGTGCTAGCGACCGTGCCGCACCCCAAAAGTGAGCAGGACGCGGGCGAGGGGCCGATGGCGTTGTTGACGACAGCGCTGTCGCGCAGGTCCAATGCCCCTCTATTGAGGATGCCGCCGCCATCCTCGCCCGATGGCGCCTGCCCATCGCGAACGATGAGATTGGTCACAACGGCATGAACACCCGGCTTAACCTCGAAGACGCGGCTGTACTGGCTTCCGCTGATCGTTTGGGGCGCCGTCGCCGCGCCAACGATCATGATGTCCTTGTCCAGGGCGATCTCGCCGCCCAGGAGCGTCACGGTGACGACGCCGGCCGCGAACGTGATCGTGTCACCCCGGTTGGCATCGGCGACGACCTCGCGCAGGGAGCCCGGCCCGCCATCGTTGCCGTTGAGCACGACATCGTGACGCGATGGAGGCGGGGAGCCCGCCGAGGACTCGACGGCCCCGATGTCGCAGGCTCCTTCGCCATCGTCCGGACGCGCGGTACCCCGCTGGTCGGTCGCCGCGCACGACGCGGCAGGGATCCAGTCGATGACGGGACTGCTATCCAGCGCCGCTTGTGCGTACGTTGGGCCGCCGTTGTCTTGCAGGGGGCCGAGCAACGGGTTGAGCCCAACCATGTTGTGGGCGATAATTCCTTGGATGGCGCACCCAGCATTGCTCCCAATGAGGTTATAGTCCCCCGAGGTCAGCGTCCCGGCGCAGTCGGGGTCTGACGGGGCGCTGTTGTTGGCCAAAATACTACGGATGATAACCGTCGTATCGGATGTCGAATACGACGAGTTGGTAGCAATGCCTCCGCCGCTCCCGGACGTGCTGTTGCGCACGATCGTGCTAGCAGTGACCGTGAGCGCGCCTGAGTTGTTGATACCACCCGCCCCCGCGTAGCCGACGCTGGTATTGCCGGAAATAGTACTCGCTTCAATGCGCAACGCCCCGTTATTCGCAATGCCGCCGGTATCATTGTCCCCGCCACTATAGCAGGAGGCCACGAGGGCGGCGGCCGTGTTGCTGATAACCGCGCTCGCGCTGATAGTGGATACGCCGGTGGTGACGAGGGCGCCGCCCCCGCCGGCGCCGCAGTATCCGCCACCGGTGTCCATCTGGCCGCCCTGACCGCCGCTATTGCCCCCAAGTGTATCGCCGCTTACCGTTAGCGTCGCGCTGTTGGCGATGCCGCCCACACCACCCGCACCAGGAGGCGCGTTGCTGCAATAGCCGTAGTAGTAATAACAAGTCGCGGTTTGACCACCGCCGCCGGCGCCGCCGGTATTACCAGTGACCGCGCTGTTGCCGAGTATGATTGACCCGGTCCCGGTGTTGGCAATCCCGCCCTCGCCGCCGGTTCCACCCGTGGTGCTGGGGTTGATAGGAATAGTACGTGGGTACGGACCCAAGGCCACCGGCGCCGCCGGTGTTCATGGTGATAGCACTGTTGGTCGCCGTGAGCGCGCCCCCGTTGGCGATGCCTCCGGCGCCGCCTTGTCCTGCGGTCCCTCCTGCGTTGGTTTGGCCGGCGCCGCCGGCGCCGCCGGTGTTCATGGCAACGGTACTGTTGTCGAGCGTGAGCGTGCCGGTATTGGTGATGCCGCCCGCGCCGGCGACATCGCCTAGCGTCCCGCTGCCGCCCTGCGCGCTGATGCCACCAGTATTGCCGGACACGACACTGTTGTCGAGCATGAGTGTGCCTGTGTTGGCGAGGCCGCCCGCGCCGCCCGCCGCGGCGCCGTTCTCTATAGCGGAGCCGCCTCGGTTGTTACTCACGGTGCTATTGTTGAGTGTGAGCACACCCCCGTTCAGAACACCGCCGCCATCTCCACCGGGCCCATTCGTGTTGGAGGGGGCTTGACCGTTGACGATCGTCAGATTGGCAATGGTCACGTGCACGCCGTCCGCGATCTCGAAGACACGGCTTTGATTACCTCCGCTGACCGTTTGTGGCGCCCCCGCTGATCCAGTGATCGTCAGGTTCTTGGCGATCAACAATTCGCCGCCAGTCAGTGTGATCGTGCCCAGGCCGGGCGCGAAGGTGATGGTGTCGCCATCGCCTGCGGTGGTGATGGTGTCGCGCAGCGAGCCCGGCCCGCTATCGCCCGCGTTGGTTACCTCGTCTGTTCCAGCCATGGAGACCGCGCTGATGAGCGCCATGCCGTCTCGGGCTGGTTCAATAGCCGGACGTGGCATGGCGTACGCTGCGATGGCGTGGGCGCCAGCGACCGCCGATCCGATAACGACGAGTGTCGTGGCGACACCAGCGCGCACAATCACGGCGACCGTCGCCCCAGCGGGTGGACGTGAGACATGGACCGAACGCCCTGCGGCGATAAAGTGGCTCGATGCGCGCAGGTGAAGAGTGAACAGGCGTGCGCCTTCTTGAACGTAGACCATATCTCGGCCGTAGCCGGCGACTACACCGGGATACACGCCATCTTTCACGCGTTGGAGAGGGATCGCGGTCACGCCTAGGCGGAGGAGAGTTGCCGCGTCCCGGTGGGCGATGGGGTCTGGTTGACGCCGGAATCGATCGCGCGCGTTACGTTGTCCCGGTACGGCGCGCTTCCGTAGATGGCGCCCACGCGACGGTAGGCTGGTGCTGTAGGCGCGTGGGTGATGCGGCGACAGCACCGAGGGCAGCAACTGGCTGAAGCGGTGCTGTGTTCGACCACGTAAGAACACATGTCCGGCAGATGACACCGGCCGTAGCGGCGGCTGCGGCTGTCGCAGCCAGGTGATGTGGCGCGCCTGCGGACCGGCGAACCGCTGCACATGTCCACGCGCTGTCATCGTGACCGGCGTCGCGACGGGACGCGCCTCGCGGAGGAGGGGAGAGCGGTCGATTGACGCGGCCGTCGCGCTAGAGGCTGCGGTGGATGGCGTGAGGGGCGAGATCTGCTCCAGCAGGAGCACGACGAGCGCGAACCAAGTCAGGGCGGTCGAGCGGGACATGGGCAACCTCTCCGTTCCGTTTCTCCAAGCACGATGATGACGATACGCGACCAATGCGCGCAGTGGGCTGGCGACAGCGGCGGCTACGGCGTCCCCGGCTCGGCGCCCCCGTCAGCTTCTCTACGAGGAGAAGTGGTAGCGGTGACCGTCCCGATGACGGTTAGGAGCGTACCATGGAAAATCGGGTGTGGGAAGGGGGAAAATGATCCTATTGACAAAGGCATCGCTCTCTGCCAAGCACACGATATCGTATTCTTGGTTCGAATGTGGTGGGATCGAGAGTCAAGACAGGGCACGGTTGCGCATCAACTCGGACACTATGGGGTTCAGGTAGTACTCCGCGATCCACGCAATGACCGGCACGTAGACGGCGTCCCCGCTGTCCGCGATGGCCGCGTCAGCTGTTGGTTGGGGCGGCAGGTCGCGCACCGCCCAACGAATATGGGGATGCGCGCGGATGAAGCCGGCCAACGCCCTGGGCCGCGCGTCGCTCTCGTCGGAGTGAGAGGGCTCCTGAGTCTGTTGATTTTGTAGAGTAGGAGGGCTGTCGTCGCGTACGCCGACGATAAAGAGGCGCGGCCGGCTCCGCGGGACGAAGCGCGCGGCGTCCAGCATGAAGGTGTCAACACTGTAGCCGAGCCGATTCAGGGCGAGCAGTACTTGCTCGAGGTCGGAGCCGCCGTGCGACGTGAGGAAACCGGGCGCGTTCTCCAGCAGCACGAGGGGCGGCCGGCGCTGCTCCATTTCCTCCAGGATGCGCGCGAAGCCCCGGAACGCGGACGACTCTTTGCCGGTGAGTCCACTCTGCGCGCCAGCTAGCGACAGGTCGTCGTACGGGAAGGATGCTGTCGCCAGCGTGACGGTCGGGACTTGCTCGGCGGGGATGGCGCGTACGTCGCCGAGCAGGAAGCGCTGCTCCGTGTCGCCGAAGTGGGCGCCGTACATGTCGTGCTTTTGCTTGTCGATGTCGTTGGCGAAAGCGACGCTCCAGCCCTTGCGCTCCAGCCCCAGGCGCATCAGGCCAATACCCGCGAAGAACTCCGCGACCGTCTTTTGTGGCGCTAACGAGGCGGCCGTGTGGTGGTGGTCGACGACGCCGTTCGCGCTGTCCACGGTCATCTGGACGCACCTGTCGAGATCGCGACGGATGTCGCTCTCCCAGAAGCGCAGCACGGTCCAGCCGTCTGCCAGGAGGGCGGCGGTCGTCTGGCAGTCCCGCTGCATGTTGCGCCGGATCTTGACCAGCCAGTACTCGCGGCGGCGCGTTTGGGTGAACTGATCTTCCAGAGCGGCGCGCCCGCGCCGCCGCCACTGGTTGCCGTGCCAGAAGTCGCCATCGATGAAGACGGCGATCCGTTTCGATGAGATAACGACGTCGGGCTTGCCGGGTATGGCGGTCGGAGAGACCCGGTAGCGCACGCCTCGCGCCCACAGCGCTTTGCGGAACACCATCTCGGGGGTGGTGTTGTTAGAGCGGACCTTCCGCATGATCGCGGAGATGTCCTGGTCGCTGCGGGTCGCTTTGTGTTGGGTCATGACTCGTTAAAGCTCGATAGCGGATGGCGCGCGCGACAACTGGGCCGGGTCGAAGATCTCCAGCAACTCGCGCGGGGTGAGACGCGCGCCGGGTGGGACGAGCCCGGCGCTGGCGGCAAGCGCGCCCGTGACGATGGCCGGCGTGTAACCCTGTGCGCGCAGCGGGCCGAGCCCCACGGCGCCGTGGCGCTTGGCCAACCGCTCGCCCGTCGTGTCGACGGCTAGCGGCACATGCAGGAAGCGCGGAACCGTGTAGCCCAGGGCGCGGTACAGCAGGATCTGGCGCGGCGTGGAGAGCAGCAGGTCGGCGCCGCGCGCTACGTCGGTCATCTCCATCGCCGCATCGTCGACGACGACGGCTAGTTGGTAGGCCGGGACGCCGTCGGCGCGGCGTACCACAAAGTCGCCAACGGCGCGCGCTACGTCCTGCTCCGTCGGCCCGTACAGTCCGTCCACGAAGCGGACCACGCTGTCCGGCCCCTCCGGCGCACGGAAGCGCAGCGCGGGTGGGCGGCCGCCCGCGCGCTCACGCTGTAGCGCGCGTCGTGCGGGGTCGCGGCAGGTACCTGGATAGCGCGGACCCTCGCCGGTCGCTCCGCCAGCCGCGCTGTCCATGGCGGTGTTGTGTCGGGGCGCATACCCATTGGGCGCGCTGGCGGCGGAGGCGATATCGGCGCGGCTGCAGTAGCATGGGTAGACCAACTCTCGATCTTGCAGCCAGCGTAGATACTCCGCGTAGAGAGCGTCACGCTCGCTCTGCACGTAGGGCGCGTGGGGGCCGCCGATGTCCGGCCCTTCATCCCAGTCGAGGCCGAGCCAGCGCAGATCGTCGAGCATGGCCTGTGCCGCGCCGGGGCGGACGCGCGGGCGGTCGAGATCTTCCACGCGCAAGACAAAGGCGCCGCCGGCGTGTCGCGCCAGCAGCCACGCCAGCAGCGCCGTGCGCAGGTTGCCCGCATGCAGCGGGCCGCTCGGCGTGGGGGCGTAGCGCCCGCGATAGGGCAACGACGAATCGCGCGCAACCCGGCTTTCAAGTAGTGTGGTCATAGTGGCCGAGGCGCTCGAACTCGCGCACAAGGTCTTTCATCTCGTCATGTGTGTGTACGCGACCGGCCTCCACGTCGGCCAATCCCTCTTCGATATGGGCGATTTGTCGCGCCTGCATCTCCAGGTATCGCTCGACAGCCTCGGTGAGGAGAAAGTTACGCGAGCGCCGCAATGAATGGGCGAGGGCATCGATTCTCTCTTTCGTGTCTGTGGGGATGCGGATGCTACATGTACTCATCGCCGCTGCGTTAGGTTGGTTCGCCATGATAGTCTCCTTTCACCATCTTATATATATGCCGCAAGCGTGTTGCGGGGAAGGCGGCAATACGTACAGTACAGGGTAAGGGTCCGAGAGACAAGGTGAAAGGAGATACGGACGTGGCTGATTTACAAGAGATCGTCGGTGCGGTGATCCGGCGGGAACGGCAGGGGCGCGACTTGACGATCAGGGAGTTGGCCGAGCGCGCTATCGTCTCGCCCGTCTATCTAGGCGAGATCGAGCGTGGCCAGAAATATCCGTCGGCGCTCGTGGTGGAGCGGGTGGCCGAGGCGCTGGATCTGGATGTGCCCGAGTTCATCGACTTGGTTGTGAGCGATCTGCGGGTCGAGGCCCCCGTCGAGGTTGCGCGGACGCAAGCGCCGGTTATAGATCTAGGGATGCGCCATAGCTCCGGTGAGCGTCCGCTTGTGGTCGTTCCAGCCCTCCGTCCCCCGCTGGAAGGCGTCGAAGTCGTAGGATTCGATATGATCCGGTGGCGCGCGCCGGTCGCGTAGTGGCGTATCGCCGGACGTTTAACTCTCGCTTGGTGGACGCTCGGGGGCCAAATGCTGTTGCAGCCAGCGGTAGCCGTCCTGCAAGAACAGGATCTCGCGCAGACGTTCCTGCTTCTGGGATAGGTCCTGGCGCAACACCGCGAGCCGGACGCGATTATCGGCCCCGCCGGGGTCGGGTCCGAGCTCGATGTCGTCGATGCGGCGGTGTGCGATGGTGATGGCTTCCTCGAGCCCACGCTGCTCGCCCAACAACTCGGCCAGGCGGTATGGCAAACGCTGCGTTGTGACGGAGAGCATGACCGCGCCCGTGCGTGTCGCCGGCGGCCCGGCCAACTCCAACGCGGTCACCGTGCCAACCGATCCATCGTCCGCCGGCGCTCCATCCGAGGATAGGGGAGCAGCAGCGACAGGAGCGGCGTTTTCCGTCGCCCCAGGCTCCCGCGGC
>JAABUU010003973.1_pt1 | contig 18046 bp, 20 predicted proteins | sample 5559301 | NCBI WGS metagenome assembly JAABUU01 (sample SAMN10711884, study PRJNA513360) | rock metagenome | isolation source: Antarctica rocks | place: Antarctica: Victoria Land, Richard Nunatak white | reverse complement strand
CCGCCCGGCCCGGGGCCCGCCCCCCCCCCCCCCCGCCCCGCGGCCCCCGGCGCCGGCGCCGCGGGGGCAGGGGGATGAGGGCGGGAGCGATTTGTACTTGACTTTTACGTTCGAGTGGCCGTTTCCGGAGCTGGTGGCGGGGAGTAGGGAGGCGGTGGAGAAGGAGAGGCAGTTGCGGGCGATGGGGGACGAGGCGGTGCGGCATACGATTGTGGTGTTGAGGGAGATGGCGGGGAGGGGGGAGATTTAGGGTGTCTGGGTGGGGGGGGGGAAAGGGGGGAGGACGGCTGTAGGGGGGTGGTGGGAGGGGAGTTGGAGTAGACTGGAGTCGGGCAAAATATTTGTCCTTCCCTTCACGGCTCTTCTTTCGCACGAATACCCATTACCAACCACCGTCGTCGCGCACCGTTGAATGAGCCCAAGATGGCCAAGTCTTTGTTAGAACAGATCTGACTTATCAGGAATAGTACCGTACATTACCTATAGGTGTACACATCGTCGAACGGAGCGTAAAATTCTTCCTCCGCTGCGTTGGAAATGTTTGGTTCAGATTAGGGCTGACCACAGGTACTACACCCAAAGCGTCACGACCGCAACCACCAAACGGCGTAAACGATACTAAGCCAAAGGGAGTCGCAGTGAGAATTTTTCTAACGGTATATATATCAATCGGTGGATCGTCTTGCGAGCTGGAATTTCTTCTTCCTTTCTAAACGCAGCTTTTCTAGTAACGATAAATATCCACGTACTAAACCCATCTTCACACTGATCATACGCACCAATCCATCAACAACATGAAGTTCATCGCCCTCATCTCCGTCGGCTTCGCCGCGGCGCTGGTGTAAGTGTAAAGAACCAGTCCCTTGGTAATAGATAACTAATCGACAACTCCCCAGCTCTGCATCGCCTGCTCCACTTCCCACTCCGGCGCCCACCGCTCCCCTCGTGGAACTCCCGAAAATCAAAGACTGCACGACGTCGACGGTGAAACTGCAGCAGTTCAACAACAACATGACGAGCACGACCTATCTCAAAACCAAGACGGAGACCCAGGGTTACGACTGTGGTGGCTGCCATCACATCACGACGAGCTGGATCGGCTGGCGCCCGCTGGTGAGTTTGTGATGGATGCTTGTTTGATGATAGACCGACTGATCGAGATGGCGTAGTTTCACCATCAGCCGACGACGGAGACGGTCAAGAAGACTACGACAACGGTCGCGACGTGCTATCCTAGCCCGACGGCGAAACCGACGAAAGTGTTCGGGAACGCAGATGCGGCTATCGAGATCCCGGAAAAGGAGATGCCGCAGGTCAAGACGCCGGAGATCGAAACCGAAGAAGTTGAAACACCAGAACTCGATGCGCAAGAGTTCGAGATCCCAGAAGGGGTGGAAATTGTGGATTATTAGGAGTGATCTTGAGATGCCAACGGGGTTGAGTGGACCATTGACGGATTGGCAACTGAGGGGAGGGAATACGCCATTCTGGGCGTGACAGTATTTGGAGTGGACGATGGATGGCTGATTAGAGTAATTTTGTTTATATACCACGATTGAATTCAACTTTCCCACCTTTGCCTCCTTTGTTCCAGAATTCTTTCTCGAGTGAAAGTGCGTCAACAGCTTGGCGCTGGGGGAAGGCCGCTAGCGCCAAGGGTAACGCGAAGATCGAGGTCGTCAATATCAAACCTAAGAAACTCAGTAAACTGCACTCTCAACTCGACGGTGAATACCATACCAAGATTGACAGGCAGAGTCATGCGAGGTCTCCTCCTCAGCCAGTCTGTCTGCTGTAGTCGGACCAAGATCAAGGGTGGTAGCACCATGATTGGTGTCGCATTGAACACTCGACTCAACGCGGTCTCGCCCACCGCCAACGTAGCTGCCTTTTTGCTCTTCCCCAAGCTTTGCACCTCGCTCCCGTCTCGCTCCTTCTGGGCCTTTTCCTCGTCGGTCAGTACCGGAAACACGTCAATCCCATGTCTGATCTCCTCGCCACGCATCAAGAAGACATTGAGAGCTCCGGCCGAGGCCACGGCAGCGAAGGGCACCAGCCGCGTAAGCACAGTTCTTGTGTTGGGTGACAATCGTTTCAGCCGGGGGACCACGGCGATCAGACCAAGGGCGACGGAGCATGACGCAGATACGGCGAGGAAGTAGGATTTGACCATGGTGGAAGTGGCCATGGGTGTTGATTTGTTGGCGTTGGCGCTGTTGATGGCTACGTTTAGTGACTGGTTGGTGATCTGCCATAACAATGTCCCCGTTGTCTATTTCTATAAGCCAGTTCATCTTTTCACGGTGGGAGGTGTCAACGCACCTTCATGCCGGGAGTGAGCATCCCTGCCGTGACCACCAGGTTGGAAATGACGAAGCACGACATGCGAAACAGGAGGAAAACTGGCTCCCCGGTATCTGTAGGGTGTTATTAGATCATGCTCTCCGATCTTGCGTTCTTCAAGCGCACCGGGATGTAATGTCGAGTCCACGATCTTCTTTGCCTCCCACAACTCTGGCGTCATGGACGGAACATGGCCCAGTTTGTATGCCGAGATGAGCTGCTTGGCTTGCTCGAGCCCTGAAGCCGAGACAAAGAGGGTTCTTTGAGACCCGTCCATCAGCAATGGATTTGACGATACGCCATTGCGGTATACCTACCACACCATTCCGGTGAGGCAGTGTCGAGCGGTCCTCACCTAGGATCTGCGAGTTCCGCCGATTGCTTCACACGGCCCCAGTAGGTGTGGAGGTTATATCTTGATACGGGAAGCTCCCGACTTCCTGGTAGAGAGGCTGACATGGTGATGAGAGTAGTGAGTTTTCAATGAGACCATGGATAACGTAAAGAGGCACGGGTTGAATGCAGCATTCAATGCCGAAAGACAGTCGAGTGGGAAATTGACATTGATGTTGAACCAAGCTCGCATTATATATGATAATAACAAAGCATGCTAAGTAATGGTCGCGTGGCCTAATGGTTAAGGCGTTGGTTTTCGGCACCAAAGATTGGGCGTTCGAATCGCCCCGTGATCGAGAATCTTTTTGTTTTACCGTTCGATATACTCAGAGCTTGAAAATGTTCGAGGTTTCGATCTTCCTTGATCCTAAACCATCAAACTTGATTTTGGGCCAGGGTTATTAGTAACAGTGTTAGGGCTCCATCACTGTTTCCCACCCAGTCACCCAGTGGTTATACTCAACTCGATCTATCGCTTACCCTTGGCTACCTGGTATGTTACCGTAATACCGTGAGGACAAGACTCAGCGAGGATGACAGTGAAAAGAGATCTTTTACACCGCGGGACCGGCGGAGTAGATGAAGAAGCAAGGCCGTGTCTCTTCCTGACCTTCGCCCGGACATGATACGATACACATCCAACTGCAGAATCTAAATTTCTGCACCTGCAGGTTCAACGCAATGCTTACTGGGTACCACCTACGAAGTACTGAGGGAACACAAGGAAAGCTTCTAGAAGCAAAAAAAGCTCCTTGTGATTACTAGAGAGAGATCGCTGGGATCCTTGTCTCTGTTATTGCTGCGTGTGTTCTCACAAGAGAATGGGTCGACGCTGTCTACCTTTGTCAAAGACTGTTAATATTATTAATACCGCCCTTGAGCAGTCTCAGCGAACACCCATCTTCAGTCAAAAGGACGCCTGGAAGAGTTCTCAACGGAACCCTTCAGGTACTGAGGACATTTCCTAATACGGTGCCCCAACCATGGATCCATCAGTGCTGAAGTCGTCATGGGGTTCCAGGCAGCCAACATCGGTCAGTATATGTGAAGCTCGGTGATCCAAACAGTCTCAACTATAACTTTTCTCTCCATCCCATCGGAAGAATCGGGTCAAGCTGACCAAAGTCGTAGATTACGTCGTCCTGGAGTCTTATGGACCTGTTCTATGAGAACAGCCAGGTATGACGACGTCTTCGACTGACAGTGGCAGAATGATTCACAGGGCCAAGTTGTTTCTGTTGTTCAACAACAGACCCGTTGCCATATGGGTGGCCAAAGAACAGATACCGTCAAGATTTGACGTATGGCTTGAGGCCGCACCGACGTCTCACTCGTCATCGGCTGTCTGTTAGAGGCTGCGGCAGGTAAGCGGCCAATGGTTCCATACCGTGTACTTTTTATACAGTTATGTCTGAACTTAACAAACAAGAACTTACCTTAAACCTTACACTCTCGGCATTGGTGACCCCTCGACTTAGCGTCAAGGCTGAAAATAGACGAGGGGTCTTTTTCTTGTCGAAATGATGATGTTTAATAACTCTTGGGAATGTGATATGATATGATATACTCGCCTACATTATCTACGGACTCATCTTGGGTGATATTGGCGAGCATGCAGGAGTAATTTTAAGACTGCATTTCTGGGGCTGATCTGGATAGTGGGACCTTTAACTATGGTACACGTACAGGTGTCGAAGTGGCACAGATACCTACAGTAGGTTGGCTGTGGACCGTAAGCGTATTGGACCTTGACCCTGCTTGGAGCCACAAATATGCCCTGACAGTAATAAATCTAACAAAGGTACCGTCATTCCGCTGCAAAGCTTTTGGGTCCCGCCTACCATAGCGAATGCAAAATTTCTTTCATTTTACACCGTGCCGTCTCTGCCAAGAACGATGAAGCGAATCCGGACTCATATCCGCCGCCAGTATAGAACATCCTAGCCGGCCCCAATCTACCCTCCGGACACTCTGGTAGGACTTTGGGTGCTCAAGAACTCATGTTGCCAGCTCAGTATGTCCGTTATTGCCTCTGGACTTCCCACCAGTAACGTCGAGTTCATTGTCCTACAAGAGCAGCTGCTGACTCGAACCTTGCGTAGGCAAGCTGGGCCTATTGCACCTATGCTCTCTGCCCCTTGATTGCAGAAATACCCGGCATTCGAAAGTTGGAAAGGAGATATCAGCATTATCTGTCCAGCTCTGGTAGTCTCCTGACCTTTGTCTCGAATCATTCGCCACAATCGGGGGCACCCACACTTAGACGGCTTAAAACGCATTCGGAGACAACATATAGACCTTTCCTAACGCCCTACACACTCCCTCTACCAGAAGCAGAATGTCAAATGGATAGCTCCTTCCACCCTACACCGCTCTCCAACTTCTCCATCATCTCTGGGACAGCACCTCAAGCCAGGGCTCTCTAGATTAGAGGCCGAGATTTGTGGGGTGGATCTATACTAGTTGGGCCTGCGATGAACTGGGACCAAGTGGCTCATAGGTACGGAAGCTATGGACTGTGCAAGGAGTTCCATGAAGTCGTCGAGGAGCGCGGAGGTGCTACGTTTCGTTTTCATTCCACATGTGTTCCTAAATATGTGACTCGCCAAAGATTACCAGACCTTCTCTGATAAAGCAATCACTAACATCGATCTTGAGCGTCTAGCTTCACCTACTCTCCTACCGGGCAGTCTCCGACGCTAACCAAGAGTCCCACTTCTGCATCTTCCGGCAACCCTTCCCTTCAGACGCCGAAGTCGGAGCCAAGCTTCTTTGAACCGCAAGTCGCTTGGAAAACAGCAGACCTTCATAACGGTAGCCCTCCGCCTTCAAAAACACCCCAACGCCTCGCTTCCACTATTTATGAAAAGCAAGGTTTATCAACACCCATTCAAAAGAGACGGACGTATAGTCAAGAGATAGAGACCGAACTTGCATCTCATGTCCATTATTTGTCTCCGAATTCAGGTCCTGGATTACTTCCTGTCGAGCCATCGCGTCAACTGTCGTCTTCCCCTAATCCTTCTTCATCCAAGCGGTCTTGTATCAACGCCGAACAGCTAGAGTGCCAACACGGTCGACTTGGCCTATCCCGTAAAAACGCCACAAAGATGCGGTCAGCCGGCTCCTCAAAGACCGCCGCGCCCATTGGCACCTCGGCATCCAAACGTAAGGCCAAACAAGCACAGGTAGCGAAATTAGTCCAGGATTCAGCATCGAGGGTGAGAAAGTTGTCATCACCAACCTTCGCTCAGTCAGCCGATCCCGAGCAAAACAACGATTTCATGCAGGCTTCGCCGCAGTTCTTTCCGAGTCTTGATTTCTCCCCTGATGTTTTCGGTTTTCCGTCCGCCGGGCCTGCAACGGCACCGGTATACCCCCAGCAAAGATTATTCTGGGATCCAGATACAAGCATGGGTCCAATGGATATGGACTTCTCTGGCGGAGGTCTTGATATGTTCGAGTCAAATTTACCTTTTGATTTCAATGATTACGTGTCAACAGAGGCTGCACCACGACCAGTCCCAGCCATGACAACTTCTTGCATGGGATCTGATGGGCAAAATCCTACTGCCCAGACCAATGCATCCCGTCTATTTGCTACAAAGACCTCCATACCAGAAATGACTGCGGGTGCAAGTTCGACAGCTCGCCCTTCTACAAAAAAGCTTGCCGTCAAGCCAATGACTGTTGACCATGCAGTAAATCCAAACCTGCTTTTTAGTAATCCTGGTCACCAAGATCTATCACACGGCCTGGGTACCTCCATAACCAACAATGCCAGAGACATTAGGCAGCCTTATCTACACCAGATGCAGGAGTCGAGGAGGGAGAAGGAAGTTGAGCGTTCCCGGAGAGCCAAAGCGAGGCGCACTTCACACAAATCTTCATCACAGGCAGCCGAACCTGGTCAGGAGAAGAGACCGCGTCTGGACCGTAGATCTACTGATACTGCTCTTGGCAAAGGCAGCAGTAACACTAGGAAGCACAATCAAGGGTCGTCATATCACCGTCCCAAGGTTGAGAAAGAATGGGACACGGGACACCTGCAGAGGAAGTTGTCGCCCATCAAGTCGCAACCGCCAGAAAGAAGTTCCACAACCGTGGGACACCCGAGACTTCGGCCCCAGACAAGTGTCACATTCACCATTGATGACAATGGTCGTGCAAGAACCGAGACTCGATTGACAAGAGACGAAGCGGAGTCGGAGACAGATCAAGACATTGACCGTAGGGGGTGGGGAAATAGCGATAGCGAAAGCTCCGAAGATGCAGATGCAGAAATCGCAACCAGCTTTTATTCCTCATTCACCTTTCCAAGCACAAAGCCACCAAAGCTGGCACGCTTCTCGACAGACTCCATCTCACATTCGAAAAAGTCATCTTACTCATCAACCTATACGTCTTCTCGATCGGAGCATACCGTGTCAGATCGAGGGCCGGCTTCGCAAATCCGCCATCGATCTTCACTCGGCTCCAGAGGGCACCCCCACTCTTCAGGAACTCAGAAAACTCACGGCGCCGGTCCGCTATCATCAGGCATCATGTCAGACTATGGCCCTGCTCCAGCAGGCGACCTACCGAGCGAGGCGGAAACGGTCGTCGATTCCGATCAACCAAAAGGCGACGCACAGCACGCTCTGAAGAAATTGCTGAAAGACAGGGCAAGAAAACCGAGATCGGAGAAAAGCTCGTTGAGCAATTCCAAAACTCGGGAGAAGTCACGTCGTCAGGCTCCCCCACCTACCAAGTACCAGGCACACTCTTCATCAGCCCATCAGCCTGCTGCAATCACCACACCAACCAATCTCCAACCTTACAAGGTCCTCGACCCCGCTTACAATCTCTCCCCCACCACCATCACCGACCCGGACCTCACTTCGCCGAGCACCGACCGCGGCAGTTCGGCGAGCGATAGTACGCGATGTGTCTGCCACACGTCGGAAAGTGGCGGTCATTTGATGATCCAATGGTAAGTACGGCCATGCTTCTCTTCAACCTAACTACGAACAACAACAGAGAGCTGACAGATGATTGTAGTGATGCATGCAGGAAATGGCTTCACGTTAGATGCATTGGGCTCGTGCCCGAACGGATACCTGCAGTGTACGTCTGCATTTACTGTACGGGACAGAGACCACATCATGTCGGGGGAGGAGGACGGGGCCTTGGTCCTCCCCGGGCAGGCAACGTCGTGCTTTCGTCGCCGTTGGGGCATAAGTCGCATGGTTTTCGTTAGGCTTGATGTCTGCACTAGCTAGATGGCGGAGATCTATATGGTAATGTATAACAAGGCGTGGGTGCACGAGTACGTCTTGCCTTACAGTCCTGTTACCATGCTGATCGCCGCTCTCGTAAATGTTCGGGGTGGCATACAAAGGACCGTGTGCGGATATCTTGGGGCAGCGGCCCACCATGTAAGAATGTAGTGGTGGAATTCTATGCCATGAGCAATTGATGGTCCTGAATGAACCATTGCGCTCAAACTCATGGAAGCATCTTCTGAAGCTGCCTCTTATGCGAGGCTATCCTAGAGCCCGATCAAACTGGTGATCGTCATGCAGTAAGTAGTGCAACCGCCAGGCCCCCCAATAAAACCCCGAGCCAACATCACTCCATATGCTCAACAACCGCAAGCCCCCCAAACGCGGCATCCATGTCCTCCGCCCTCGTCACTCCCTCAACAGCCCGATGGCTCTGTCCCCCCACGGCAGCGCCGCATTGCGGACATCGCGACGTCTCCATCGGCAAGCCGCACTCGCCGACCGTAAACTATCGCGCCAGCAACGCGCATCAGCATCTACTCGCTCCAAGCCCTACCGAACGACGGAGATCTGTCTGTGGGCATACATACCGGATGCCCATTCTGGCAATAATACCAATGGCCCGTGCCGCGCAGCTCCAGCGCCATGGCCGCATACACGGCGCGTTTCTCGTCGTTGGTAAACGTGGAGTAGAAGGTCTGGCCGCGGAGCAGCTTCTCAGCGTCGTCGATTTCCGCCCGCATGTGTGCCGTGCTGCGAGCGCTGGCGCAGATGGACTTTGCCGCGGCCAAGCCTTCGCGGGCCTGGAGGACGAGCTGGTCCGTCTTGGTTGCGTCGGAGGTCGGGACTGATCTCTCGAGGGCGACGAAGCGGGCGAAGAAGACGTGCGCTTCGATCTCGTGCATGGGTTGTTGCTGCTTGGCTGCGTCGTTGAGGAGGGTCGTGCAGTCCTTGCGGTTACGGGAGAGGTCGAGGGTGATGGGCGATCTGAGCCATTTGTGCTGGGAAGCCCGTGAGGCTGATTGGGTTTGGTAGACGTTGAGGAAGTCGGAGATGATGGCGAGGTCGCAGCGCAGAGCCAGGACGGTTGTGAGGAGGCGGTTGCGGGTCTGGAGGATGCTTCCGTCGAACTCGAACTTAGGGTGGACTCCGGTTCGGTGACGGACGTTCTTCACCATCTGGTGTACTTGACCGTAGGGTTGCTCTTCTTCGCTGACCCGATGAAGGAATACGAGGATCTCTCTCTTCACCCTGAGGATATGCGTGTATCTAACATCCAGCCCGGAGAGTCTACGGATGGTTTGGATTTGATCATCTCTTGTGCCTTCAATTCGAATCTGCTGCGTACCTTCCCTTCGATGTTCATCAGAATAACCATTTGTGAGCGCCGGTCCTTGACCCAAGTTGGTATCGGCATCTTTCAAGCGTTCTTCCTCACTGTACAAGCGTGCCTCTAATGGCAAAAATTTGGCGTTGGCCCATACGATGAATCTCTGCGTTGCTTGATCGAGGAGGCCGCGCTTAACAATTCGATTGTATCGATGAATGTTGCGAAGAGGGAATCGACATATGGGACACGCCTTGAGAATCTTGGTGGAGAAAGGTTGTGAGGTCGATTTGACTTCGCGAATGGTTCCATCTTCCGCCATATCGTAATGCTCCTGAATTCCCATGGTTCCGTCCATGCTGGCTAGACTCATGATATGGCCACACAGCGGAACAATAACCGGGGATTCGTCGACGTCGATTTCTCGGTAGCTCAAGCATTCGATGTAATCTACCATCATCTCCTTCACGTCGTCCGCTGCACAGGTATGGCAATATTTTTCTAGGGGACATATCTCGCCGCATACCGAAGGACACTGGTGTCCACACGTAAGCAGTTTCGTACAGCGTGAAGAACAAGGCAATAGATCGCAAGGAACAGCGCAAGGTAGGGTGCATTTTCCACGATGTGGACAATTCCAAGTACAACGCTCCACACAAGGCGCACAAGGTTCCTGGCACTTCTTGACACATCGAGAATGACTGCACCGCACGTCGCAGAATTGCTCACAGAGCGAGCAGGACTCGTCACCGTGACAGGTACTGCTGCATGAATGCGCACAGGTGCTGAATGGGCGTCCACAAACTGCTTGGCAGTCTCCATGCTCAGAGGCCAGAACTGCCCCGCCTTCTCTGGCCTTGCACTTGTAGCAAGGCTTTGAACACGAATGGCCGCATTCCAGAATGTCCCCGCATACTGCTCGGCATTCGAAAGAGTCGCTGGCTGGATTTAGGCAACATTCTGTGTCGACTGGGTGCCCACATCCAGGAACCGTCTTCCTAACGATCTGGTGACAGTCCACCATGGTGACATCTTGAGCCTTGTGGCACTCGAGGCTCGCCTTGATGTGCCCGCACTGTAGCTGAACGTTCTTGACTTGGACCAGGCAGAGCTGACCACAGGGAACCCCGCAGACCTTAGGACAAGCATGGCCGCACGATTTTCTACTCCTTGGACAAGGTTCCTGACATACGACGCCATCATGGCGAGGTTGCGAATGGCATTTGAATGAGCACGAATGCCCGCAGGAAAGTCGTAAATCGCATTTGAGACTGCATCCCCCTTCAGGAGCGAGACGTGAAAAGTCGTCCGGGCTGGAGACCTGGATGGGAGTATTCGGATGTCGTGGGCAACATAGTGCAAGAGAAGAGCCGAAGTTGTCGCCATCCTTAAAGATGGAGATTACCTTGGCCCACATTGGGACATTGCCGGATGTCTCTGCATTTCCAATGATATACATACCATGGCGAGCACGACTATTTGTCCAGACGTGTCAGCTTTTGATCCTAGACTTGATGTATAAGTAGACTTACCTCAAGAGAACGTTGATGCGATTTGAGGTTTTCAGAAAACCACACTTTTTCTCTTTATTGCTACGTACCAATGAGACCACGACGACGTCAGCTTCTTCGCCTTGGAAGTTGTCCACCGTTGCAACTCGCAAGGACTTGAGAAGCGTGGTCTTGCGTATTATAGGAAAGGTATCGGCTGCTTTTTCCTCGTCTAGACCTTGCTTCTCAAGTTCCTCGTGATCCCGTTCGCCTACGATCACCTGAAGCTCATTAGATTGGCTTAGAATGTTTTTGATTTTCTGAAGCTGTCGCACGTAAGGTGTAAGGACGACGATTTCATCGCTAAGATATACTCCCTGACGCACGAGATGAGATACGAGAGCAGCGACCATCTGAACCTCGTGGTCGTTCGAATGGGATACCTGATTGGCTTGTGCTGGGTCCTTCTGAGCTTCTTCTTCGGCGTGGTCTAGCCAGAACAATCGCCTACGCATGCCGCTGACGCTAGGGTAATCGTGTACATTGGGGCCGTCATTAAGGTCCGGATACAGTGTGTCGCGTACAAGTCGAGAGATGGATGGATGCATGCGTCGCTGCGTCGCCAAACTCTCAAAAGGAAGCCGGATACCGGCCTGTCTTGGATGGATAAGACGTTCGAAAAGTGAGACGTCAAGGGAGTACTTCACCCCTCGAACATTCTCCATAGAAAGTGCGTAGTTTTGAACCTGAGGTCGAAGCTGTTCATGATCACCGATGAGGATTGCATGTTCAATTGTCGGCAGCAGCGCGGTGATGGTATGCGCTTCGAGAATCTCGCCAGCTTCTTCGCAGATCAAGACCTTGGAGTTGAGACGATGTAGCAACTCTATATTTCTAGCCAGTCCCGAAGTTGTCACGCCTACTACGTGGGCCTTCTGCAAACACCGAAGATTTAGCTCCTGATTGCATCGGTGGAGGTTCTTCTTTGTGGTATTGAATGCATCAATCGCTTGCACGAGCTTTTCTGAGAGCATATCTCCTATATCCTTGACCCAGTGCTCGTAGAGTATTCGGCGCTCCTCCTGAGACATCTGACTCGTGCGGGCCGTAAGTAATGTTGTCACGTCGCGAGGTCTTGTTAGAGAAGCCTGCTCTGCTGGGGCAACCTTCAGCCAATTTCGCACGGTATCATCACGGCGAGCTTGGACGGTCTCCCAGCCTTCTTCTTCGCGCGGGTAAAGTTCGTAGTAGTGCTCTATGTGGAATGCTTCCAGATACCTCTTCATCGTTTCAGGGCTTTCTACGTTCTGTAGTTCACGTAGTAAAGCGGCGACTTCCTTGGCGTCCTTGTCCAGAGATTGGCGATACCGCCACGCTTCAGATTTCTCTAGCTTCGTTTTCTCCATGTCCTGCGCAACGACCCGGAGATTCAAGGGTTTGAGGGTTTCTGATTTCGATTGGCCTCCAATTCGTATAATTTGCCGAACTCCATCTGCATGTGAATGCTCGAGGAACTGGTCCAGAGCATGATTTGTGTAGCAGCTGTAGCTTTATTAGCATAGCGCAGCAAAGCCGAGACGAGAGCTTACACGCATATGATTGGCCCCATGTCGGCTTCCTCGCGGTGAGCCAAGAGTACTTTTAGAAGTTGCACGGCAACGTAAGACTTCCCGGTTCCCGGTGGTCCTTGACATAGTGCGAGGCGTTTCGTCAAAGAGCTCACGAGAGCGTTACATTGTGCAAGATCCAAGGTTGAGTGGTGTTCGAGCGAGTGAACGTCGAACCGCTCTTGCGGCGACAGCTCCAGAAGTGCTCCATTGGTAATGGAGGAGAGATCAAAGTGAAAACCGCGCCCAAGCGCGTATTGTGCAGGTGGTATGTCAACGACTCCGGCAGAGGTAGCAGCGGCCGTATCATCTGGAGCAAGGTAATCAGAGAACGGTATTTCCAGGGAGCAACTCATCAGCTGCAATGCCTGCAATGTTGGACGGAAGGACGGTACGAGAACGCCGGGAAACTCGACCAGTGCTTGTCTGACGCGCACATTGGTTCGGTATCGCTCAAGGATACCGAACATGTCGTCGTCAGTTTCTTCAAGCAGCCGGACCGATATCAACGACCTTCGACGATTATTCCATAGATTAAGTGGCTGGCTTTCCATGAGTCCTTGCGACGTTTGCATGATCGGGGTTTTGCCATGTCGAGACAGCCCTGGATGAATTTTGATTTAGCAAGCGCTTTTAGTGGTGGGAGGTGTCAAGTAGTAAACCCACCAGCATCCTCAATAATGCCTTCTTCATCCTGAGTCTCTTTTCTCCCCTCCCGATCAGACACAGAAAGGAAAACACTCCTGCCATTGGAGTCAACCAGACACAATAGAGAGTCCAGCTGCAACTGCTTAGTCTCTGCCCACCACGTCTTTCGAGCCTCATCTTTACTCAGCGCCCTCGCGCCTGGAGGTTGTTCGAATTCAAGCGAGATGTGAATTCCCTTCCGTTTCTCAAAGATTATCTCCGATATGGAAACATTGTTATAGACCCAAATATGCGCTCCATGCATTGCTCTCCTGTTTCCGGAGGGTTGGAACGTAGGGTCAGCCAGGTTCTCAATGATCTGACGCACGCAGTCCCTTAGCTGGCCGACCGTGTCCTCCCGTAGCAAGCGGAATTGGCGGTCCAGTAGCCCTCTGACGCCTGGAAGGTGGAGTTTCCCCGGATCAGTGGTGGGTAAGTACTCTAGCCGATGAGATTGTATCTCGCCTGCGGTTGGAAGTATTTTGATGTCGCTGATGTTTTCATGATCATTGTCATGTCTCGGACCGTCGGGCGAAAGGTTGCCTGGCCATTCCTGTCCGACGTCAAAGGTTGCGGCGCCTTTCGTTGCGGTATGTCTACTATCTATCGGTGGGGGAATCTCGTTACCGAAGCGCAACCGCGTCCGGATTTTTTCCAGATGGCGAAATGTAATTTGTATGTTGACACCAACTACCGCATCATCGGAAAGCTCGTCAACACATGCTGAGATGGTCTCAACTATCTCAGAGATTCCCTCTTCGATGGAGGCGGTTTGGTTGCACACTAACATCTGATGCAGAGCTGCAAGTGTCGCAGATATGGAGACACCGAGAACCTCATCGTCTGACTTGACGTCGAACTTGGCGGTCAGAAGGATGCCAGCAATCGATTCGAGAAGAAGTATCCCACGGCGACCGTTAACACCGTAGAGGAAGGTGAATATTGTACCCACGGCGTTCTCGAGAAGAAACGAGGAGAGTATGTGTTTATCAGAGATAGCTCTCAAGAATGGCACAATCAGCTGTTCAAAACATGAAACCTTCCCTCCTACTGTCAGACGCTCGAAGTCAGTTCGGCAAAGCTCATCGATTCGAGCTAGTCCGCCCTCAGTAGCCAAAGTAGAGACGACTCGCGGAGAGGTAGTGTTATTTCGAGAGACCATCTCCCAGGCGGTGCGAAAGAACTTGGAGAGGCCAACGGTTCCAAGCGCGCGAGGCCGGCCCCGACGCATGTCTGGTACGTCTCGCCGCCAGGTCAAAAACTTCTGTTCATCCTCGTCTGGAACAAACTTCAGACTCGCTGTTTGCAGGTCCCGGGCGGAGTCAGACGAGCGCGGCGTATCCTTGTCTCCGTGTGCGAATGTACATGCATCGCCTCTGTTGCAACGGCCACTTTGGTAATACTGGCAAGGTTGGCGTCCTGATGGGCTTACAACATTGGCACTATCTTCACCCTCTCCAAAAATGTGACGATATTTGCATGATGCCCCATACCTACACTTACCTTGGGCAAATAATCGACAGGTTTGTCTGGATTGAAGTGCCATCAGTGGACAGTCTCGCCATAGAGATAGCTTTACTCACTGGGTAGTTTGAACCATCTCTGATAGGACTTTGGTAGAACGAGGTTGATAGCTTCAAGTGCCGCAAAATCTTGAGAAAGTTCCGGCTCCGTTGGGATTCTATTTGTCTGGATGACTAGGTAGCAAGGCTGGGAAATCAAGAACATAAGGTAGAAGAAGGTGGGTGAAGTGAAGATCACATGCAATTGGCTCTCTACACGTTGCTTCACTTAAAGTCGTTTGACACACAGAGCCTTACGCAATCCGGATCCAGAGCCATTTACCTGGTAGGTAGTCTACCCTGGAAGCCGTAGCTTTGCAGAGAGGTAGCTAGTAGTTTCGGGTACTGACTCTTTTCATCAGTTGGATCGCTGATGCATAAAAAGCGTATGAAAACTTGGAAGACGAAAGAGACCACCACAGTCAAATGCAAGAGCGGTTGACTGCATGGCGCTCAGGCAGAGACAACTACATTGATGCCACATTTCAAGTGATGGAAGGAAACAGTCATTGGGCAAGCCAATGGCAGGCCAATGGACAAGCCAAGCATAAAGAGGCATGGAGATATAATATCACTATAAACGTATACCTAGGTAGAGTCGAACGAAGCCTTTATGGTACTACAAAGGTCGATGCAGTTGATGGACGAGTGGGTGGTCCATGCGTTTCTTGGCGCCCTCTTATGTAAGTCCTTACTCATACCTTCGTACAGTACAAACCACCTTAGGTAAGTTAAGCAGGGAAGGTCAACAGCATCGTCGGAGCTTATCATATCGCTATGTCTCTCTACTACGAGGCCGCACAACTATTGACCACTACCTCAGACGGCGGAGGGTCATTCAAGTCCCGGATATACAACTCCACGACTCTCAAGTCCAACCCAGCCCACCTCTTCGCCCTGATCAGCGAGGCGTCGAAATGGAGTCTCGTCCTCAAAGAAGTGATCGAGAAATCCGGACTACTCACACTGGAGCGAAAAGTGCGTCCCATGGTCCAGTCTGCAATTTTACATGATTTTACTGACTGACGAGAAGTGACTCCACTATAGCTGACGCCTGCTCTGGCACTCTTACTCGTTCACGATCAGCTGTTGACAAAACGAGGGATCGCAGCGTCAGCTTCACACCAGTTGAAGATTGCAATCACTAAGCATAAGGCGCGCTTGAACGCAGAGCTTACGAAGGTGAGACTGGGGAGAGGTTTCGCGTCGGTTGACGTGCTCCGGATTCATCTCAATACCGGTCCGGGCAACGCGAAACCCAGTTCAAGCGAAGGAGAAGCAGGTGCGGAAGCCGCTGCTGGCAAGGATCTCATAACATGGACCCATCCGCGGTGGGTTCGAGTCAACACAATTCGGAGCTCCTTGGAAGCGCAACTGGCTACGACCTTTGCCGACTACGTTCAGGTTGAAAGGATTGAGGAGCTTCTCGAAGGAAAATCTGATCCTCAGGGTCTGAAAGTGCTCCATGTTGACCGCCACGTTCCCAATTTGCTAGCGTTGCCCGCAGCAGCAGATCTAAGCGCCACACCAGCATATCGGAAAGGAGAAATCATCTTCCAAGATAAAGCATCCTGCTTTCCCGCGTACTTATTGGATCCGGGAAATCAAGATGGAGACATCATTGACGCGTGTGCCGCACCGGGCAACAAGACGACCCACATTGCCGCCTTACTCCAAGGATCTCGGTCTACGTCCGGTAAGCCGAGGATTGTGGCCTGTGAGAAAGACGAGAGCCGAGCAGTAACATTGCAAAGAATGGTAGATTGGGCTGGAGTACAGGCAGTGGTGGATGTAAAAGCGGGACAGGACTTTTCGAAATTGGACCCGGAAGATCCAGCTTTCAAGCACGTTGGTGCTATGCTGCTGGACCCAAGCTGCTCCGGCAGCGGCATTGTGGGAAGGGACGATATGCCCCGAGTTGTTCTCCCAAGCGCGGACGCCGGCATGGGCACCATGAAGAATAAAAACAAGCGCAAACGCTCGACTCCTGACGTTCCTTCAAAGTCGATGCCAGATCCTCCGGACGAAGAAATCCCCCTGGACGACAGCAACAGCGAAAAGCTCCAAGCCCGCTTGAGCGCGTTATCAAACTTCCAAGTAAAACTCATCAAACATGCCTTCCGCTTTCCCTCCGCCCGCAAGATCACCTACTCAACATGCTCAATCCACGCCGAAGAGAACGAAAACGTCGTGATCGAGGCGTTAAGAAGTGCGGAAGCCAAACAAAGAGGTTGGCGGATTCTCAGCCGCTCAGAACAAGTAGATGGAATGCGCGAGTGGGCCGTCAGAGGGGACCGGGCGGCTTGTGCACGCTTGATGGAAGGTGAAACTGAAGAGATCGATATCATGACGCAAGGCTGCATAAGATGCAAGAAGGGGACTCGGGAAGGAACCATGGGTTTCTTCGTCGCGTGCCTTGTCAGAGACGGGAGCACGGGCCCGCACATTGATATCGAAGCTTCTGCTGCCGATGATGTGAATGGCTCCTTCGATCAAGTTCACGACCACTCAGATTCGGAATGGCAAGGCTTCGATGACGTGGGCAACTTATCCCCTAACCCTCAGCGTGCGGCGGATGCGACAATACCCAATGGTGGCAATCGTAGCCGGAAAAGGAAAAAGTCCAAGAGGACTACGTGACAATCGATGTAAATAGGTTCCTTTCCAGCTTCAAGCTCAGACAAGTCCATCTCACCCGAAAACTTCCGATCATATATCAACAGTGATTTACATAACCGATCGCTGTGATTTACATAACGATCGACTCGATCCATACGCAGCAAAAATTTCACACCACCCAACCCCACCCATCCCTCTAAAACTCCGAGATCGTATCCCCTCTCCTCTTCCCCCGGAACTCATACTTTCCCTACACCCAGCACAATCAGTCAGCCTCATTCTCCGAACACAACCCAACCCAACCAGTCCACAAACACAGGCCACCAAGCCCACACGCATCGTCCTCGCCCTCAAACGCGCCCCACCACCTTCCTCTAACCCCGATCCCTCCCTCCCCCCCTCATCCCTCCCCTCCACCTCCTCCAGCCCCTCCAGCTCCTCGACCGAAATACGAACGAAAAACACTCACATCAGTAACATAAGCCATATACCCAAACACACTCGGCACCGCGACGACGTACACGACCGTCAACCAGGCCGTGCGCGGCGTCCAGCGGAAGTATTTGTGTCGGTTGACGTACATGTCTTGAGCGCTTCCATCAGCAATGGAAACCTCATTGTTCCTGACAGATGTGGAGAAGGGCGGGATGAGGGGGGGGCGGGGGCAGGAGGGTTGGGACGGGAGGAGAGAGGGGATTCGTTACCGGCGTATTTGACCAGCGCCGGGTCCATGGCGAGATCTGGAGATGGA